>JADMIO010983811.1_pt1 | contig 109390 bp, 105 predicted proteins | sample 8958161 | NCBI WGS metagenome assembly JADMIO01 (sample SAMN16585339, study PRJNA669376) | soil metagenome | isolation source: Crop rotation soil | place: USA: Cullars Rotation, Alabama | collected 2011
CGGGAGCCTATCTGTCTTTGCTCGTTTTGGTGTTATGGCTGTTGGTCTCCCTGATTCGTCTGGCGCGCAAACAAGGACGTCTGTTGCGCGGTGCAAACGGAGAGAGTATCGAGCGGATGTTGCTGGAACAGGTCGATAGCGCCCACGAAGTGCGGGAACAGATCACGTCTGCCGAACGAACTAGCCAGGAGAACGCCTCGGCGATTCGTCTCTGCCTGCAGAAAGTCGGTATGGTCCGCTACGACGCTTTCGCTGACGTCGGAGGCGAGCAGAGTTTTTCATTTGCAATGTTGGATGCGGGGAATAATGGTCTGGTTGTTTCCGGATTGTTTTCCCGGAACGATATGCGAATATATGCCAAACCCGTCGTGGCAGGAGGGTCGCCGATGTCTCTCACGGATGAGGAGCAGAAGGCTATATCGGGAGCGAATGTCGGTGGTCCCGTCACGCAACAGACCGTTCGGGCAAACGTTCGAGGGCTTGCAGGAGGACGACGATAAACCGTGTTCGGACAGAAACGCACTAATAATGCGGCAGCGTCAGAGGACCAGGCTCTCATCGAAAGAAGTCGGCGGGGCGATATCAATGCCTTTGATCAACTTGTGCGTCGCTATGAACGGAGTGTGTTCAACACGGCGTATCGCCTGACCGGCTCCTATGACGATGCATCGGATATTGCTCAGGAAGCTTTCGTGCGGGCCTGGAACAATCTGAAATCCTTTCGGGGTGATTCGGCGTTTTCGACCTGGATCTACCGCATTGTCACCAATGTTTTCCTGGACGACCGGAAGCGGAAACGGGCGCGTCCGTCACGCTCCCTGGAAGAGGAGATGGAACTCGACGAGTCGAGTGTCGCCCGGCAGTTTGAGGACCCCGCGCCAGGACCGGAAGCGTTGGCGGAAGGGGATGAACGCCGCCGCCTACTGGAGCGAGCGATCTCTACACTGCCGGAGGCGCAGCGGGTGATGGTTGTGCTATATCACACACAGGGATTGGCCTATGATGAAATCGCTGAGATAACAGGATTACCGATGGGAACGGTGAAATCACGGTTGAATCGCGCACGGTTGGCATTGCGCGATAAATTGGACTCAGTCGCGGAACTTTTCGTAACGCCGGAAAGTCCATAATTTGGACCCCCCTGTCCGTCCTCAGCGGTCGATTGAGATTATGTTCTAATGGCTGAGAATGGACACTAAATACTACCGGGAGACACCGAAACGAACGGCTCGAAATGAATATTGATTGTACAAAGTGGCGCGAATTGGCGTCGGATTATCTTGAAGGAACACTGCCACCCGATATGCAGAACGCGGTGACGGTGCATTTGCGCGGCTGTACCAAATGTCGGCAGGATGAGGTGGCGCTTCAAGCAATCAACCGCGAGTTAAATGTACTCCCGGAGGTTGATCCGCCACTATTTTTCCGCGAGAATATTATCTCCACCATTGAACGCGAAGGAAAACGTCCGATTGGTTCATGGTGGACTTCACTTTGGTCGGGACATGGGCGCATCTTTGTTGGCACCTCCCTGACAGCCGCAGCCGCAGCGGCACTTACCTTTGCCGTACTGATGCCGAAAGCCAATACGAATCACGGCCCGGCACCACAAAACGCGAGTTTTTCGGCACTGGCCAACAACAGCAGTTCGTCGCCCGCGGCAGTATCACGTGTACCAGAACTGCATCTCACCAAGGTGTTAACCGTGTTGCCGGGTGAGGAGCCTGCCTGGGACTTCTCCTTCAATCTTCTGAATGCCACGACGGGAACCGCACGTTTCCGATTGGGTGGGGATGACAGGGACTATCGCTTCCAACTGAATGGCACGAACTCGCAGACACTACGTATTCCGGCGACCGTCCTCCGTGAGAAGAAGGTTCTGGAGTTGCGTTCCGACTGGACCGCGGATGAAGCAAGTCACACACGATACTTGTTGTACCCGGTGCCGACAGAGAATGAACCTGTTGCGGATGTTCGGCAGTCGTTTGGCTTGCCGGAGATGAATGTTCCCGATCTGGCACGAGAAATGGTTGCCCACTATCGTCAACCGATTATTTTGGACGATATTCCGAACAATCTCATGGTTCGGCTGACAGCGCGTGACGAGGCGGCGGATCAAACTCTGCGTCGACAGCTTTCGGATTACGGGCTGACTGTGACCTCCGCCGATGATGGGATTCATATTCAGAAATCAAAGGAGACGCCTGCCACCAAGCCGTGACGCCGTTTGCTCAAGCCGTAGCGGATTTTGTTCGGAGGCGTTCCTTAATGCCGGAAGGGGCGCGGGTGTTGGTTGCGCTTTCGGGCGGACCGGACTCCTGCGCCCTTTTGCTTGCGCTCCTGGAAGCGGCGGAAGGGGGACTGGTTCCCATGACCGTTGCCGCAGCGCACTACCATCATGGCGTCCGCGGGGTGGACGCCGATGAAGATGCCGGATTTTGTGCCGCGTTATGTACGCGTTATCGCTTGCCCTGTGTCATTGGGATCGGGGCTGTCCCGTCGAAAAACGGCGGGTACAGCAGCGTGACTGCACGAAGGCTACGCTATCAGTTCCTTACTGAGGCAGCCGAAGACATGTGCGCGGACATTCTGGCGACCGCACATACCGCAGATGATCAAGCCGAAACCGTTTTCGGGCGGGTTTTACGGGGAACCAGCGTGGATGGCCTTGCGGGGATTCCCAAAAGTCGCCGAATCAATGAACGCCTGACCGTCGTGCGACCGGTACTGGGAATGTGCCGTAAGGACATCGAAGCCTATTGTACAGAGCGGGGAGTACAACCACGGCATGATCCCTCCAACGACAAGGATCGGTATGTGCGTACACGATTGCGGCAGACGCTGCCGGAACTGGCCAAGCGCTTCAACCCACAACTTTACAATGCTCTCCTGAGATTAGCGGAAAATGCGGGAGTGGACGCGGACGTGATACGCACCATGACCGAGGAATTGGAGAAGAAGGCAGTCCTTTCCAAGGCGTATGGTTCCGTCACTTTGGACGTGGGAGCGTTAACCGATGCACACCAGGCGCTGAGAAGCCGTGTCCTCCTCTCCGCGATTCGACAGGTGACCGAAGAACGGGCCGAGGAAGCGGCAACATGGGAATGGGTGACTCGGATCGAGGGGATATTGGATCGGGGGGGACGATTGACTCTGCCAGGAGCCGTAAACGTTGTCTGTGCGCATGGCCAACTTCACCTCGTTCGGCAGGAAATCGGGGGGCGTCAACCGAAATTTTGTTTGGACCTTTCCATTCCTGGTGTCGTGTCTGTCGAATCGTTGCGACTACAACTGGAAGCAGCGCTATTCCATGGTGACTCTCAAGCAATGCGAGAACGTGGCGCTTTATCCATTGAAGTTGCGGCGGATCCGCGAGATGCGGCGGCGGGGAAATTGGTGTTGCGCTCCCTTGAGGTTGGGGAACGTTTTCGTCCCTTTGGTCTGGGGAATCGGTCGCGTTCCGTGCGTGATATATTGTCGGAAGTTCGTGTATCTGTGAGCAAACGTGATGGCTTTCCTGTGGTTGCGCGGGGTGATACGGGGGAAATCCTCTGGATCATTGGGATAGCGCAATCCGAGTCAACGCGGGTTACGCCATCGACGCAGCGAAAACTCCTGCTATCGGCGTATTTTGATGGTAAGGAGCGTGGGACCATTCGGAAAAGCCTTGAAATCGTGCTAAAATAGGTCATTATGAGGGTGTTCATGAGTGCCGGTGGGGCGCTGTGGGCTCATTTGGACAAAGGAGCAATGGGAAATGAGCAGTAATGCCGAGGTAAGGGGAACGGTTCTCAAAAAAATGGATGACGACGACCAACCAGAGGTGAGAGAAACCGTTCTCAAAAAAACGGATGACGACGACCAACCAAGAGAGTACATGGTTATTCGTCGCAAGAAGGCGCGCCACCGCCCGCCGTTGGTAGCCGAAGCGCCGCAGCAGAAGTTTCGGTTTGTCTTGCTCAGCATTGTTGTTCTTCTCATCATTGTCGTGCTCTCGGGTAGCCAAATTCGACAAATCGTGCGTGAGACATTACAACACACAAACAAACTTCTGCCCTTCTCATTGGTCCACACGTTGGCTCGACCGGAAGTGCTTGTCCTGCTCCTTGCGGCACTTATATTGATCTACCTGATGGTCCCCGGCCTGGAACCGAAACTCATGAGCCTGTTGGGAATAAATCGAAGTCGCCGGCGACGTTAGGCAGTGACTGCTTCCAGGAGATCCGGGTCATCGTTTGCGGGAGAACCTACCCGACGGTCGACCGCAACAGCTTCCATTTTCTCTGCAGGAAATGTTTTCAGTAGTGGAACAACCAGCGCCGGGTTGTGAATAGTGTCGTCTATCCAGAGTTGTTCGTCGTCGCGTGTTTGCAGAATGACCGGCATGCGGTCGTGAATCTTTCCCACCAGATCGTTTGCTGTTGTGGTGATGATGGCACACGTAAACCGTTCTGTCCCCTCTGGCTCTTTCCATTTTGACCAGATTCCGGCAATGCCGAACAGTTCTCCGGTCCGCAGGCGAAAGTGGAACGGTTGTCGTGTCCCCCCTTCCTTATCCCATTCGTAAAAGCCATCCGCAGGAATAATGCACCGATAGTTTTCAACGGACTTTCGAAATGCGGGTTTTTCGGTGATGGTTTCCGCGCGGGCGTTGATTAGCTTGCTGGCCATAGAGGTATCCTTCGCCCAGGAGGGTAACAGGCCCCAGGCGAATCCTTCCAAATACCGCTCGTGATGGACTGCATCGGAAAGAACAACCGCGAGCGTCTGTGTTGGCGCGATGTTATAGCGCTCCGTCGGTGAGAAGAGGGTATGCTGCACGTCAAAGCGTGCAATCACGTCGTCAGTGTTATGGTGTTGAGTGAATCGTCCGCACATGATCATAAACTCCCGGAGGACCTGTTTATAAGGAAAGGTTACCCCGACAACCCTTCTTTCCGCATGATCTTAAACAATCCTAACGTGGCGTTTAGGTGCGATTTTTTCGGGATTTCGGACACTTTTTTGCGGAATAATTCACTGAGAAAAAATTCACAGCGGGGTTATCCAGATCGCAGATCAGCCAACCGAAAATAAGGATTAGATAAGTAAGGGAATAAAATCATCGCTATCTGGAGGAAACGGAAATGTTCCGTCGCATCTTTTTCATCGTGTTTTCTCTGGTGGGGTTATTGCTTGCGGGCGGCGCATTGTCCGGCTGCGATCAACTAACGGATGCAGCGCATAGCGCGAAGGGGACTTCTTCCATGCAAAATCGCCGCGAGCATCGCAACACAGCGGCGATCAATATATTGGACGACATGCCAAAGAAGAAACGGTAGGGCCAGGAAGGGACAATCTGGATTTGTCCCTGTCCTTTCCCATGTTGTCTAGTCGCCCTTTTGTTGGACCGGAGTCAGGTTCTTACTCATCTCCAGCATCCGGGTCACGGGTTTTAGTGCCCGTTGGCGTATCTCTTCGTCCATCACGATCTCGGGACTACCATCACGCAGACAGAGATAGAGTTTTTCGAGGGTGTTCAGGCGCATATAGGGGCAGAGCGCACAGTCGCATCCGGAGTTAGGCGGAGAGCAAATGAACTCAGCGTCCGGGCGCGATTTCTTCATCTGGTGCAAAATGCCTTGCTCAGTCGCCACGATGAACTGTTTCTGTTCCTGGTGACTCTGCACATACTTCAGCAGCGCGAGTGTGGATCCGATAAAATCAGCGCGCTCCAGAACCGCTTCCTCACACTCCGGATGGGCGATGACGGTTGCGTTGGGGTAGGCATCTATCACGCGTTGCAGCCGCCGGAGGTTGAATTGTTCGTGAACAATGCAGAACCCCGGCCAGAGAACCATCTTCTGCCCCGTTTGCTTCTCCACCCAGCGTCCCAGGTGCCGATCCGGCCCGAAGACGATTTTGGTATCGGGCGGCAACTGCTTGACGATATCTACGGCATTCGATGAGGTGACGATGATGTCCGACATTGCTTTGACGGCAGCGGACGAGTTGATATAGTTGATGACCGTGTGACCGGGATATTGCTTGAGCCATTCGGCGTACAGGTCCGCCGGGCAGCGGTCGGCGAGAGAACAGCCCGCATCCAGGTCCGGCAGCAACACCGGCTTGTTAGGATTGAGGATCTTGGCCGTTTCGGCCATGAAGTGAACACCGCAGAAGACAATCACAGCTGCGTCGGTTTTGGCGGCATGCTGCGAGAGGGCGAGCGAGTCGCCGACAAAGTCCGCGAGTTCCTGAATCTCGTTTTCCTGATAGTAGTGGGCGAGAAGGACAGCGTTCTTTTCCTTCTTCAAGCGGCGGATCTCAGCTTCCAGGTCCAGTGTCGGGTCAATCGCATCGATCCGGCGCGACAGATCGTTGTCTACCGAGGGGTAGTCCTTTTTGAGATCACGCGCCAGAGTCAGGGTTTGCATGAGTTATTGTAACTCCTACTCTTTCTCCTATTATACCTCTTTCGTCAACGGACCAACATGTTGCCACTGGCAGCGGGTGGATATCTCCTGAACGACTTCCCCTTACGCTCCAGGCTTGGTGAATACGTCATCATACTGTGTCGCATTCTCATCGAGCCCTAATCGCGGTACAAATCCGAATCGTTCAAAGAATTCATAAATCTCGGCGGGCTGGCGTCCTATGTGCTTCAGGAACCTGGGGCTGATTTCAACAACGAAGGCGGCATTGGGCATTCGGTCCATGCAACTGGCAACCCCGTCCAGAACAGATAGTTCATATCCTTCAACATCGACTTTGAAAACCCGAATCTGGTCCAGTTGCTTGGGCGAAACCAGAGCATCAAAGGGAGAAAAGTAGCACTCCACGGACTCGACATATTTCATGAATGGGCTGAGGTCAGCAACGGAGTTCATGGTCGGATTGTAATCACTGGACAGATGAAGAGGCATGACGCAGGCCCGATCCGAAAGACCATAGGGATAAATCGTGATGGTTCCTCGCAGGTGATTGAGCGTCATGTTGGCGTAAAAACGCTTCAGTTCTCGTGGAGAGGGTTCAAATGCGAGGACGTGAACATTGTGCAGACGTGCTGCTAAAAGGGAAAAGTAACCGATATTCGCTCCCACATCTATGAAAATGCCACCATCTCGCAATCGGTCCAGAATTAAATCCGTAACAGTTTCGTCGTGCCCTTTACCTGAAATCAGCTTCTTGTCGATGCTGGACGTCGGGTCCAGTTCCAGGTTGATACTGTTGACCTCGTAAATGGCGCGTCCCAGTAGGCGTGTGAGTGTACGAGCAACAAATACCTTACCTCGTGGTAAGGGGAGAGGATCGATCAGGCTCAAATAACTATTGAAGGTCAGCTTTTTAACACTATTCAACATGTACAAAATCCTTGTAACAGTTTACAGTAACGAGGATTGAATCGCTATTGTCTCAAATCCAGTCGCGCCGGCCCACTTACCCAATACCTCCGTTGAGGCTAATTGTACAAGGATCGTTATTTGTTCGCCGATACTCATGCTGAATCACCGACGAGCCGTCGGCAGACATCGCCGATACACAAAGCAATCACCGTCCAGACCATTGCCCAGTAGATTCCTGGCAAGTAGGTGACATTTCCTGCTGCGTTATAGACCACGTGGTAGAGCGGCAGATAACCCAGTAGACCCCACACCGCAAGGAACCCGATTTCGCGTGGGCGATAGCGCCCTATAAGCAGTATCAGACCGACCGAAGTCAGGGCCACGACAAGCTCCTCGTAGGTGTCGGGGATAAGGAGATATTCCGGACCGCCCAGAAGAAATGACGATGCAACGACTCCGGCAGTTGCGATCACCAAGCGGTGTAGGCGTTGCGGAAATCGCCATAACAGATACGCCGTCGCGCAAATTGCGAGCGTTGCAACAACGGGGAACGGTGCACCCGGCCCAAGTGGCCTCGGCAGGAGGAATTTCGCCATCTGAAGCAGCCATTTGTTTGGTGTTAATGGGGAGGCATTCGAGCGACCCACAGACGCTTGCCCCGGCATAAAGCCAAGACCGTGCATTGCAACAATCCGCCACCCGACAAAGGCTGTCAACAGAGCGATGCAGCCAACGATCAGGGCGACTTTCGTCCGCCGCGATAGGGAAGGCGAACGGAGGGCGAGGAGGCATGCCAGCAAGGGAAGCGGGTAGGCGATCTCTTTGGATCCCAAGGCCAGGACTGCTAGCAAAGCAGCAACGAGGAGTCCGGTCGCACGAACGGCTATCTTTTTATTATCCAATGCGATCTGAAAGGTAAGAAGCGACGCAACTCCGAAGAAAACGGCAAAGTGATCCGTTTGCGCGGGTGTCCATTCCAGGGTTTGTGCGATCTTGTCACGTGTGGCCCAGACATATGCACCTACCAGGGCCGCAACGTAGGGGCAACCCCCCGTGGTTGCCCGACCTTGAAAGGATGAGGGATGTGGGATGAGAGATGAAACTGCTTTCATCCTTCCGGTTTCGTCCTTTATCCTTTCGCTCGTGGTTTCACGTCCGAATATCCGGCGAAGCAGATCCGCCAACAGAACAACACTGATTCCATGCATGATCAGGGAGACTATTTGCCAGGACGCGGCGTGCTCCCCAAAGGCTTTGAACTCAGCGAACCAGAGGGCGCTTGTCACGGGGCGGTAGTAGGAGAATAGTTCAACTCCCACCCACGGACCATGAAGCCAGCGCAATAAATCGGCGTTGGTAGCCGTTCGGAGAGCTGGGAGAATATAGATCATGTCATTGCCGGAGCGGAACCAGTCGCCGCTCACGGCGGGGAGGGCATGGACCGTAGCCACGACACAAAGAGCGATAAGCGCTAGCAGCCAGACAGCAGTCCGGCGTTGGAGGAGGGATTCACACCGGACGAGTAAACGGCAGAGTCGACTCAGGAATTGCTGCATGGAAAGAAATCGGTGAACGGTCTAATCGCGAATGCTATATTGTACCTGGCATAGACCCATTGAGAAAGATATCTGCCTGTCTGATTGCCATCCGAACACGAGCAACTTCCGGCTGCAGGATAGGGCAAGGAGTATCCTGAGGTGGTTGATTGACAGGGTGTTGCCGTTGCCGTACACTCAACCACATAACCATTGCTCGGAAGTGAGAACCACAAAAGTATGAGTAAGATATCAGAGGGCGACCATGTCGTCATTATCTCCCGGCCTCAGACCCCTGCCGATATCAAGAGCAGTTTGTATTTCCCCCACTATGCCAATCTGCGCGGGGTTGTTTTGAAGTTGTTTGGTGAGGAGGCTTCGGTTTTGGTGGATCGGGAATCTTTGCCGAATGCCGTCCGCACCCGTCACGAGGAGACGGAAAAGCAGGAGCGACGCCGCTATCTGGATCGTCTTTCCGAGGAAGTCCGCGGGCGCGCGTCAGAACGGGAAAGAAATTTCGAGCTGAACTATGCCGTTCTGGTCGGTGTGAGTGATCTAAAATCGGACAAAGCAGCGGATGCTGCACGTCGCGCAACGGCGGACGATCTTACCGCAGCCGAAGCGGCCTTCCTGGCGGAACGCGCAAAGAAAAATCCGTAGTCGTTACACGGTGGATTGCATATGAGTCATATTGCGCGAGTCGGGCGGAATTCGTGGAAGGTAAAGACAGGGATAGCCGTTCTGTACGCTGTTCTCCTTTTTGGAGCGGTGACAACCGTCTATCCCTTCCTCCTGATGGTCTCCACAGCGATGAAAAGTCATGTGGATTACGCCGAGTACTCCCCGCAGGCATTGATTCCGCGCTATCTTTACGATGACAAATCGCTCTTTGCCAAGTATGTCGAGGATAAGTACTCCAATAATATCGACGAGATCAACGCCGCCTACGATTCCGATGATGCCAAACCGGCGGATGTCCAGCCACCGAAAACAGTGGACGCCGCCACCATCCATGCCTGGAACACGTTTGTTGCGTCTCTGCCCCCGACCTACACGCGAGCCGGTTTTGGCGAGCATGACAACGCACCGTCGCGATTGCTCCTTCGCTACCGAGACTATCTACGGACAAAATTCCACAATGATATTAAAGAGCTAAATACGGCCTGGACGGAGGAGAACGTCTCCTTCGACAGCGTGGTACCTCCGTTCGAGCGAACGGCATTGCGCGAGTGGACGCCGGATCTAACCAACCCCAAAATCCGCGACTGGTATGATTTTCGGAAAACGCTCCCCGTTGATTTCCTCATCGTGACGCGGGTAGATGCACTCTACCAAAGGTTCCTGAAGGAGGATGTCTATGAGGATAGCCTGGATCGATTGAACAGCTCCTGGGGAATCAATGATACGAGAGACGCAATCTCGAAGTGGCAGGATATTCCCCTTTACGGAAGAGGAAATCAGAGCAGTTCTGGGGATAGCGAGCGATTTCTCCGCACAAAGTTTCCGTTGCGGATGTTGACCATACGGCCAGATGCGTTCAACGGAAAACCGGAACACGCATTGTCGCTCTGGCGGGAGTTCCTCGCGAAGCGGAAACGACCGGGGGCATCTTCTGCCGAGTTGCCGGAGTCTATGCCGCTTAACGGTGATGCTCGAACAGATTTTGCTGACTTTGTGGCAACGGTCTGCCCGTTGGACGAGTTACACCCACGATCGCCGGAAATGCTCTGGCAGGGGACGCGATTGCTGAATGGCTCCAGACCGAACGAGAGCATTCGATCACCGCAACGTGAGGCGGATTGGCAGCACGTGTTGTCGCACAAAGGGGAACTGCGCTCGGAGTTCGCCACTCGCAACTTCCGGGCGGTGCTCGGCTATATCCTGGTAAATGGTCGGTCTGTGGGGAACACGGTGCTATTCTGTGCGTTCTCCATCCTCGCCGCCCTGATTGTCAACCCCATGTGCGCCTATGCGCTTTCCCGCTATCCGCTCCCCTATGCGTACAAGGTGCTTCTGTTTCTGCTGGCGACCATGGCCTTCCCCGCCGAAGTCGCGATGATTCCCAACTTCCTGCTCCTCAAGGAGTTGGGAATGCTGAATACGTTCTGGGCATTGGTGTTGCCGGGTCTCGCGAGTGGTTTCTCGATCTTTCTGCTCAAGGGCTTTTTCGACTCCTTACCCAAGGAACTTTACGAATCCGGTATTCTGGACGGCGCGACGGAAATGACGCTGTTTCGCCGTATCACCGTTCCGTTATCCCTGCCGATCTTCTCCGTAATTGCACTGACTGCATTTACCGGGGCATACGGTGCCTTTCTCTTTGCGATGGTCGTCTGCCAGAACCCAAAAATGTGGACGCTGATGGTCTGGTTATATAACCTTCAGGATACGGCACCACAGTACGTCATCATGGCTGCACTTACACTGGCGGCGGTACCGACGTTGATTGTCTTCCTTTTTGCCCAAAAGGTGATTCTCCGTGGCATTATCCTGCCGTCCTTCAAGTAACGGAAGCCAACCATGACCGAAGAGGAGGAACTGCGTTTCCGCAGGACACTATCTTCCGCAACCGAAGCTATTGGTGTACCGCTCGATCCGGCGAAGGAGGAACAGTGTCTTCTCTACACGCAACGTCTTCTCGCGGTCAACGAGTACATGAATCTGACACGGATTACGGAACCGGAGGCAATTGCCATCAAGCACTTCGCCGACGCGCTAACTGTTCTACGCGCTTTCCCGGATTTGCCGGAGATCGCAAGCCTGATCGATGTAGGAACAGGAGCTGGTTTCCCTGGACTCGTGCTAAAAATCGCCCGTCCCGGAATACGATTGACACTCCTGGATTCCCTGGCGAAGCGATTGACATTCCTTTCCGAAACGATCTCGCTACTCGGAATAACTGGCACGAAGACGGTTCATGCCCGCGCCGAGGATGCCGCTCGACTGCCCGTCCACCGCGATGCCTACGACCTTGTGACGGCACGGGCCGTTGCCGCTCTGCCAAAGTTGTTGGCGTGGTGCGGGCCGCTGGTAAAGGTGGGCGGCAGATTTGTCGCCATGAAGGGTACGAACATCGCCGAGGAAATCGAAGACTCGAAAAACATCGTTGCATCCCTGGGACTCCGCTTCGTCACCGATTACACCTGCACTTTGCCAGGAATGGAATCAGACACGGAACCACCGCTTCGCCATCTCCTTGTCTACGAGAAAATACGGCCAACGGGGAGGAAGGGAAGAGGTTGAAGGTTGAGGTGGAAGGTTTAGGGCGAAGGCTCGGAGGGCCACTACTCGTCATGGGGCAACATTAGCAGAGGCATTAGGATCGTTACTCCTTCTCCCTCAACCTCCTCCCTTCTCCCTATATCCGTGGCATTCTCCTCCTCCTCGCGGTTAAATGGGTTACTCTGGGGGCGCAGGGGGTCTGGTGGCCTTCCCGGTCTTCAAAACCGTGCGCGGGACAGTGATGCTGTCCTGGGTGGGTTCGATTCCCACACGCTCCCGCTGACGATAAGGATGAAGGATGAAGGATGAGGGATGAAACCTTTCACCTCTGCCTTTGCAGAGACAGACCAGGTAGAGTGAATCCGATCCTTTCTTTTTCCTACTTCATCCTTCATCCTTGCCGGGGAGGAGGCGGGAACGCAAATGGAGAATTGGTGATAAAGATTTAGGGATTTCATTTTTACGAGGAAAATTACATGCCTGCCCTGGCTCCGTGCGTTTTTGTACTGTTTGGTGCGACCGGCGATTTAACACGGCGTAAACTTGCCCCCTCCCTGTACGCGCTGCATCGCGATGGCCTTTTGCCGGAACAATTCGCTATTGTCGCTTATGCCCGTCGTGATAAAGACGATGAGACATTTCGCGCCGATCTAAAGGCAGCCATTCAGGAATTTGCCCCGAATATGCCGACCTCCGGCAAAGCCTGGGACAGTTTTGCCTCCCGTATCTTTTACCAGCGGGGAGAATTTGATGCGGCCGAGGGGTTCCTTGGCCTGAGGGAGCGATTGGAAGCCGTCAACGAGGAATTGGGAACCTCCTGCAATCGCCTCTATTATCTTGCCATTCCCCCGGAGCAGTATGAAACTGTCATTAAGCACCTTGGGGAATCCAGTCTGAACCAACCGGAACCGAACAGCGGGACATGGACACGGATCATTGTCGAAAAGCCGTTTGGTTACGATCTGGAGACCTCCCGGCATTTGAACGATACCCTCCTGGAATACTTCACCGAGGATCAGATTTACCGGATCGATCACTATCTGGGCAAGGAGACGGTTCAGAATATTCTAGTGTTTCGCTTCGCGAACGAGTTGTTTGAACCCCTCTGGAACCATAAGTATGTCGATCACGTGCAGATCACCGTTGCTGAGAAGATCGGCGTCGAAGGTCGGGGTAACTTCTTCGACGAGACGGGTATGGCGCGCGATGTACTGCAAAATCACGCATTGCAGATTCTGTCACTGATTGCGATGGAACCGCCCGTGTCCCTGGATGCCAATGCCGTTCGCGATGAAAAAGTGAAGGTTTTGCGCGCAATTCGGCCCATTACCAAAGCGGAGGTAGCCCACTCAACAGTACGGGGACAATACGCGGGGTATCGCCAGGAACCGGGGGTCAAACCCGATTCACCGACCGAGACGTTCGCGGCCCTGCGACTTTACGTGGATAACTGGCGGTGGGGGGGAGCGCCCTTTTATGTGCGAGCGGGTAAGGCAATGCCGCATCGTGTGACTGAAGTTGCCGTCCAGTTCCGCTCGATCCCACAGGTTCTTTTCGCCCGCATGAAGCGTGAGGACGTGCAGCCGAATGTGCTGGCGATCCGTATTCAGCCGGACGAGGGGATTTCCCTGTTGATTGGCGCGAAGGAACCAGGACCGGCCATGAACCTGAAACCGGTTGATCTACACTTCACCTACAAAGACGCATTCCCGAATGCTCAGATATCCGACGCCTATGAGCGCTTGATTCTGGATGCGATTCGTGGAGACGCCAGCCTCTTCGCTCGTGGTGACGAGGTTGAGGCAGCCTGGAACCTTCTCACGCCAATCCTGGAGGGGTGGAAGGAAAAACCCAACGATGTTCAACCCTATTTTACGGGGACCTGGGGACCCGACCGGGCGTCGAGCATTCTCGGTGAAGGCCGCGCCTGGAGAGAACCGTAATGCGAGGAGGCAGGAGGGAAGAGGCAGGAGCCAGGAGAAGAAGATCGCCGTCCGGGTTTGTATCCTTGGTCGTGGGGCTTCCGTTACCGCTGGGAGAAAACTCTGCGTCAGCCTCCTGCCTCCTGCCTCCTGCCTCCTGCCTCCTTTCTCCCTACAATGTCTGACCTATCGCGAATCCGGTTGCTGGCGATGGATGTGGACGGAACATTGACCAATGGTTCCGTCCTCTATGACGATGCCGGGCACGAACTCAAACAGTTTCACATCCATGATGGCCTTGGTATCGTGCTCGCGGGTGTGGCCGGACTTGCCATTGCCTGGATAACGGGCAGAAAGTCTCCGATTGTTGAGCGACGCGCAAACGAGCTAAAAGTGCCGTTCTTGCAACAGGGCATCCGTGACAAAGGAATCGCACTGGCGGACCTTGCCTCCCGGAACGGATTCCCTGCCACAGATGTCGCTTTTATGGGAGACGATTTAAACGATCTGCCTGCTCTTCACTGGGCAGGGGTTTCCCTTGCTCCCGCCAATGCTGTGTCCGATGTTAAAGCGGTGGCGGATTTCGTAACCGCGCGGAATGGGGGTGAGGGCGCTGTCCGCGATGCCATCGAGTTGATCCTGCGTGCGCGGGGCGATTATGATGTCGCCCTCGGTCGTTATCTCCTTTCCCTCACAGATTCCTCCAAAACCTTACGACAATAAAGGCAGCACTTTCCGGGTTGATGGTTCGGGCGGAGTATACATCCCAAATACACCAACCATTTCACGGGAAGGCACAATGAGCAAAACACCCACGTTAAGTCGGGCGAAGATAGCTTCCGCTCTTAAAAAGGGCGATATACTCCCCCTCGAAAAGGGAGCCGTCACCGGTGTCACGGCAGTGAACCCCGTGCCCGAAACGGCCGATGGTCGTCCACATCCGGATTGGGTTCGCGGTCGGTGTCCCGAATGCGGTGATGATCTTGTCTCCAGCATGTACCATGTCAACGGACGGGGCTACCTGCTCTGCTGGGAATGTTGGGGGTCGCGGGGAGAGAACGCGGCCTGTACCTACCGACGGATCTTGTAATAGCGCCAAAGTATACGAAAGAAGGTCATTTATCGGGACGACGTCAATGTTCGTCCATATGAGCCTTCACGACTTTGGGAAGGAGTTTTACATGGCAGTTGTTTCCAGTTTTGAAACCGGGCAAAGCGGCCTGCGGGATGTTCGACGCAATGCCCCACGGGAGATAGCTCGCGTGCAGATATTCAAACAGGTGACCAAGGATCGATTGCTCGATATCGGCGATATGCTCAATCTCGAAGCGCGCCGCAGCAAGATTTCCTTTACTCTGGTTGCATTCGACGATAACTATAAATCCACCGTTCGTGTCCGTCATTATGCCGATGTCTCGGATATGAAGCTCGTCTGCTGGGATATTCTTCATGGCACCTTCACCGATTGGACGGATTACAAAGGCAGTGTCCATGATGAGGGCGCACAGGCGCGCGTTTTGACGATGCGGAAAGACCCGAAGTACCGCCAGCCGTTCGTGATTAAGATCGACAACGGGATCGGTGAAATGTTGCCGGGCGGCGCGGTCAAGATGGTTCAGGCGACCGATACCCTGACGATGCTGCTTTCCGAGTGGGACGCCCGGCGCTTGGCACAGACGATCCTGGACTATATCCGCGACTGGGAGACCGTCCACTTCCGCAAGCGGCAGGAAGCGCAGACGATTGTTCTGGCACCTGCAGATGGTTCTTCCCAATGATGGGGCTGTAACCACAGCGCGACAGGGCACATGGAACGAGACCGTCTTATCGGTCTCGTTTTCTAATTGGGACCAGTTATCGTCTCCCCGTTGCTGATGAACTGTAGCGGTCCGGTCTGCGTATCGGTGCGGTAGACGACGGCACCCGTTGCTGTAAGGCGGTTCATGGTATCAGGATGGGGTAGGCCGCTACGGTTCGGTCCGACACTGACCACCGCAATCTCCGGGCACACGAGCCGTAGAAACTCCGGCGACGAGGCGGCGTTGGTTGCAAATCGGGCGACCCGAAGCCAGTTTGCCCCAACATTACTTGTCCGGGTGAGCAACGCGACCTCACCACGCTTGTCCAATCCTCCCGCCCAGAGGAATCGTGTATTTCCAAACGTAATGCGAACGACCACTGAATTGTTTGCGGCCACTGGAGAATCCTTGAGCAGCGGTTCGGCGGGGGCGAGGATCTCAATGCGAACCCCATCAACGATGATTTCCTGACCCGCTCTCGCCGGTTGAATCGGTGTTCTCGCCGCGCTCAGCGAAGTTCGAACTTGCTCCTGCCATTGGTTGATGGGGGCACCGCCCTGTTCCCAGGCGCGAACTACCGGGAACTGCTTTATAACATCGGGCAGACCGCCCATCGCTTCCGCGTAGGGATAGGGCAGAATCAGTTCCTCGATCCGACGAGCATTGGCGTTTCGGAGTGATTGCGCCACGTTGTTTCCCTGTCCAGGCGGGCCGCCGCCGATCAGAAGAAAGCGTCCGCCGGGTGTTCGTATCCATGTCGCTTCCCCCTGGCCAACATTCAGCACAGTGACGATGAGCCGGTCCGACGGTAGCGTAGGTGGTTGATGACGACGCAGCCTTAAGCCGACCAAAAGAGCGAGAAAACACAGGCAGAGAGCCGTTAGAACCGGAAGCAGATAATGTGGAGCGACGCGAAGATAGTACGTCCAACGCGATCCCGGAGGCATTATTTTCCTTGACGGCTGCTCTCGGTCAGGTGGTAAGAGAGGACAGCCAGTTCCTGAAGGAAGGAGACATTGCGGACGATCACCTGCGAGGGAATACGCAGCAGGATGGGAGCGAAGTTAAGAATCGCGCGTACGCCGCTTTCCACGGCGTGTTCCGCTGCCGCTTGGGCCGCGGAAGCAGGAACGGCCAGGATTGCCATTCGTGCGCCGAGGGAACGATTGATTTCGCGCAGGCGGTGGAAATCATACACCTCGATACCGCGCAGGCGTTTACCGATTTTATTGGTATCCGTATCGAAGGCCGCGACTATTTGAAATTTGTGCTCCTCCAGTCCCGGATAGCCGATGAGTGCGGAACCAAGGTTACCCGCCCCAATCAACAGGATTGGTTGCACACGGTGGATTTGCAGGATGTGAGCGATCCGTCCTTCGAGTTCGACGATATTGTAGCCGACGCCTGGCTTGCCGAACTCTCCGAACCAGGACAGGTCCTTTCGAAACTGTGCAGCGCTGATGCCGGTCTGCTGTTCGATCTGGGAGGACGATACGGTATCCATCCCGGTTGCCCCCATATCCACCAGACAGCGTAAATAGGTCGTCAGCCGCTCCAGTGTCGGGGTAGGGGGCAGCCGTTCTTCGTTCGGTAAGCGGGAGCGTTTCTCGCCACCACCGCGACTCGCGTGCGAGTCATTCCCTGTAACCGATAGATCAGCCATACCCGACAATTCATCCTGCGGCATAACGACATTATAACACGTACTCCCGTTTGATTATTCGAACGCTTTTCCTCGCTGCATTATCACGCTTTCACTAACGCAGACACCGGAAAATCCATTGTCCCTCAACGAGGGACTGATGAAAATTCTTATCTGTCACCAGGAGTGAACGCGATGATAACCTTAGAGCGAAATCGGACGACAATTAACCACAGCGTTGCTTGCGCAAACCGGGCACTATCCCGCAGCGTGGACGAACTGATCCTTGCCGAACCACTCACACCATCCTATCTTCGCAGGATTTCCGTGCAGAGTGTCCTGGCAGCCGCGTTACCAGGCGAGAGATTCTCGTTGAGACAGGCAGAGATGGCAATCGGCGCTTTCCGCACGGTAAATGCGCGGATCGACCATGCGCTGGATCGGTATAGTGAGGACGACCTTGAGCGGGTATTGGAACATGTAACACGCAACACACTCGGAGAAATTCGCTTCCTTTCCGTGCGGGATACAACGCTAACAGACCGGCATGCGCTCTGTCTCTATCAATCCACCGGGCTGACCCTCACCCTGCAAACATGGGACATCGGGAAGTGGAGTTCCTGGCACGATCACTCCTGTTCGCGACTTGCCTTACACATGATTGAAGGGCATGTTTGGGAAATGCGCTACGAGGGAGGGAGAATCAACACGTTTCGGCGGGTGGCCGGCGACTTCTACAGCGGCGACCCGACCGCACCACACCGAGTCGGGAATGGGAGAGGTATCAGTCTTCACGCATACCTGCCCTGGCTAAAGAGCATGACGCACTTTGCCCAGACATCATCCGGGAACCTTGCCCTCCGTCGGGGGCATCCGATGAAACGCATTTGAACAAGGTGGTCGGCGTTTGCGATAAAATGGGCGAGCATGAAGTATGGAAATGTTGAAATCTGGCCGAACGTTGTTCTGGCACCGATGGCGGGGATCACCGCACACCCGTTTCGTCTCCTCTGCAAAAAGCACGGGCGGGTCGGTCTTGTCGTGACAGAACTGATCTCCTCAATGGCGATCCACTTTAAGAACGCCCGAACCTTCGGGATGTTCGACTGGACCGATGAGGAGAGACCCGCGTTTTGCCAGCTTTTCGGCGGCGATCCTGCCGTCATGGCGGAAGCGGCCCGCATCGTCGTCGACAATGGTGCCGACGGCGTGGACATCAATATGGGGTGCTGGGTGCCGAAGGTAGCGAAAACCGGCGCTGGTGCGGCGCTGCTCAAGGATCTTTGTCAGGCGGAAGCCGTTATCCGTGCGGTGGTCGACGCCGTTCCTGAGGTGCCAGTAACGGTCAAGGTGCGTTCCGGTTGGGACTCGCGGGATGAGACCGCTCCGCGCTTTGCCCGTGCCGCCGCTGCCCTTGGAGCGAAAGCAGTTACCGTCCACGCGAGGTTTGCCTCCCAGGGGTTTACCGGGACGGCCGATTGGTCGGTGATTGCACGGGTCAAGGAAGCGGTGGGCGATGCGATACCCGTCGTGGGGAATGGGGACATCGAGACACCCCAGGACGCCAAGAAGATGCTCATCGAAACGGGCTGCGATGGGGTGATGATCGGCCGCGCGGCGATGGGCAATCCCTGGTTGCTCGCACAGATCGGCCTCTACTTAGAGACGGGCGTTCTTGCGCCCGGCCCCACCATTCTCGAGCGCATTGAGGTTGCTCGCGAACATGCACGGCTTCAGGTGCAATGCCAGGGAGAGGAGATCGCCTGCAAGGAACTGCGGGGGCTTCTCTCTCACTACTTCAAGAACTTTAACGGTGCGTCGCATGTCCGGACGGCCCTGACTCAGGTCAAGAGTTTGAGTCAGATCGAATCCGTTCTGGATCAGGCAACAGAGTGGTACGCACAGGACTTGGATAGGGAACGTCAATCCGAAGCCGAATTTAGGGAACAAAATTCCCCCTCATTTAGCGTATAAGCGGCTGGATACAGTGTGCGAGCATTGTTAGGCTTGAGCGACAGGGAGCAACGCAATGAACTATTGGAAGAAGGCTTTACTGTCATATAAGGCAATACTGTCCTGCGGAGTGTGTTGGACTATTGCGCTCTGTGTATGGGGGACTGACGTATTTGCCCAACTTCATGCGGTGGAGTTCATCGCCGCGAATGCACACGAAATGCGTCGCTATGCGCGACCACAGGACGTTCCCAACGCCTACGTTCGGACCTTTGACAGCGGTGAGTCCATTGCCGTTCGCATGGAACATGCCTGCTGTAGTGGAGCAGGCTTCAATGCGACTGTGTTATACGGAAGTGATGGCAAGGTCCTGGTTGATACCGAACACTGTTTTTGCGGCTATGAGGGAATGGTATTTGAGTTGAAGAGCATTCCGGCGGGCTCCCTTGCGGAATTCATCGACGGGACTCACTTACATTTCCGTCCCTTTCCCTAACCAGAACGCTGCTGTATCAATTTCTGCTCGAACCCCGCGAGCCCCCAAGATGTGGAAGACCCGCCAACCGCGTCCGTCTTAGCCCGCGAACGAATCCGGCGGCATCACCGTTTTGAACCGTCGGGGTTTTTCACGCCGAACGTCTTGACTTTCTCCGGTTACTGAGTGTATACTCAGTAATCACGTGGCACGACCGATCACTATTACCGACGAGCAGATTCTGGAAGCCGCCCGCGCCGTCTTCCTGAAGGACGGAATCAACGCGTCCACCATAGAGATCGCACAACGGGCGGGTGTGGCGGAGGGAACCCTCTTTCGTCGCTTCACCACCAAGGAAGGACTGTTCCGTGCCGCCTTAAAACCACCTGCAGTCCCGTCCTGGGTGCGAGAACTCGACAATCTCTCCGGACAGGGGGATATGCGGGACAACCTGATGCGGCTCGTCCGCGAGATCATCCACTTCGCACAGGAGCGAATACCGTTCGTGATGCTCCGCTGGAGCCATAAGCCCTCGTCTTCCGACCCCGCCTCCCCAGAAGAGGGAGAGTCACCCGTCGTCCGAGATAGCCGCCGACTCGCCCGGTTCCTCCAGCAGGAGGTGGACCGGGGGAGATTGGGTTCCTGTCAGGTCGAAATGGTAGCCCGCCTGCTACTCGGGCCATGCCTCAATCTCGTGCTCGACAGTGTCGTGAACAAGCAGCCACTCACTACCGAAGAGATTGACCGGTTCACAACTGACCTGGTCGAGACACTCTGGCAGGGCATCGCTCCACCAGCGGTGTAAGCACCGTGATCAGCAGCAAGAGCAGTGCGGCGTGGGCCGCGAAGAGGATGGCCCGTGTGCTCCGGAATTAATGCGTGAGTACGCACATTGTAAAAGAGGTTAAAACTATGTCGTTTGTCCTGCGAACTAAAGTCGCTCTCGCCGTCGCGTTGCTTGGTCTCCCCGGCGTTGCCATCGCACAGCCCCCCCCTGCCGGGTCAATACCACCGCCGCGGCGCACGTCCCCCAAACCCGGACCCGCTCCGCTGCCGATCCTGCCCGCCCTGCCGCGCTACGACGACACGACCTTCTACGCGCAGACGAACGTGCCGCACGGCAAGGTCGTTCAAGCGACCTACAGGAACTACGCCGGCAAGGAAAAGCCGATGCACATCTACCTGCCCCCCGATTACGACACCAACACGAACGCCCGCTACCCGGTGTTGTACCTGAACCATGGCGGCGGTGAGGACGATTCCAAGTGGACCACGATTCCGCCGGGTGGCGGGCAGGCGCAGGACATCCTGGATAATCTGATCGCCGCCGGGAAGGCGGAGCCGATGATAATCGTCATGCCCAACACGAGAGAGCTCGCTTCCCGGAACCCGCCGACCCCCGGTCAGCTGGACGACTGCTCGCGGGAGTACCTTCAGGACATCATTCCCTATGTGGACAGTCATTACCGGACGAAAGCGACCCGCGAGAGCCGAGCCCTCGCCGGACTCTCCATGGGCGGCTTCGTGGTGATGAACACCGGGCTTGCGCATCTCGACACCTTCAGCGAACTCTACGTCTACAGCTCAGGCTACTTCCCGGACCAGCTGGCCGCTGTCGAGGAGAGCTTCAAAGCCGTCCTGCAGGACCCGAAGACCAACGAGTCCCTGCTGCGCGTGCCACTTTACATGGCAGAGGGCGAGACCGACATCGCCCTGAAGAACGGGCAGGCCACGCTGGCGATCTTCAACCGGTACGGCCTGCGCAACTTCTGGGTCCTGAGTTCCGGTGGGCACGAGTGGAAAAACTGGCGCCGCTACCTGTGGCAGACTGCCCAGGTCATGTTCCCGGACAGCGCTCCCTGAATTGACTCGCCCCGGGTTCGCCCCCGAACGAGCCGGGGCCGCAATGTCGGCATTGTTGTTGACGGCATCGCTTGCCGCCGCGCAAGCCGCCACCGCGACCGGGCAAGGACCGGTTCCAGAGATGCCGCACCCGGTCAATCGCAACGGCAACGGCAAAATAGGCCGTTAATCAAATGAAACCGTAAAACAAGGAGTCAGAGATGACAGCAGCACAACTCAACCGTGGCTTAAGGAAGCCCCTCACCTCGGTCGCACTTTTAACAGTTTTCCTGCAAGGACAACCCATCATGGCACAGACTTCCAACCAACCTCCGGCCAAAACGATTCCGAACGACAAGATGGTGGCCATCAAGATCCCCGCGCAGCCCGACGCGATAGAGCTAGCCACCGGCCCGCTGCCTGGCGCGACCACGCCCGAGTCATGGCACAGCCAGTACGGCAGCATGTTTGCGCGGAACGTCACCGTCGCCACCCTCAGGCCCTTCCTTCCGGACCCGTCGAAGGCAACTGGCACCGCGGTGATCGTTGCACCCGGCGGGGGCTTCCGCACGCTGTCGATGGAGAACGAGGGCTGGAACGTCGCCCGCGCGCTGGCCGACAGGGGCGTCGCGGCCTTCGTGCTCAAATACCGTCTCAACCAGACGCCAGCCGACCTCGATGCCTTCGCGCGTCCGCCGGCCCCGCGCCCCACAGGCACCCCGCCGGCGGGTGCTCCTCCGCCGACGCGCCCTTCTCTCGCGGATATGGCCGCCCGAATCGCGCCGATGATCGCCGATGCCAACGCCGCCTTCGCCCTCGTCCGCGCCAACGCGACGAAATGGCATGTCGATCCCGACCGGATCGGCATGATCGGATTCTCCGCCGGCGCGGGGCTCACTATGGCCACCACCCTCAACAACCGTGACGCCAAACCGGCTTTCATCGGCAATATCTACGGCGGCCTGTCGGCGGTGGACGTCCCGACCGACGCGCCGCCCCTCTTCGTGGCCCTCGCCGCCGACGATCCGTTGTTCCCCGTCAACTTTGGCCTGATCGAAAACTGGCGCAAGGCCAATCGCCCCGTCGAGTTTCACTACTACGAACAAGGAGGACACGGCTTCGGCATGTACCCCAAGGAGACCACCAGCACCGGCTGGTTCGACGCCTTCGGCAAGTGGCTCGGCATGCACGGCTACTTAAGGCCGAAAGCCTAGCCCTGGCGGGTTATCTGGCATTAGCGTACGATTTTACCGTTTCGTGAACGGGGAGCCAGTTACTTCCCGGATTTTGTGGCGCAGGTTCGTCGGGATCAGTTGGCCCATTTAGCCGACCTCGATTTCGGCTTCGTGTCGCCGGTTGCTGCCGAGTCGCCCTAGTTGCCCTGCGTGTAGCGGTAGAACGTGCTGCGGGAAATCCCGAGCGTCTTGCAGATGCTCGCGATGCTATGGCCTGGGCGCTCCGCGACGACCCAGGCCATCTTGCGCTTATCGTCGCTGAGGAGCTTGGGCCGACCTCCTTGGCGACCGCGTGACCGCGCCGCTGACAAACTGGTGAGCGACCTTGCTGTACACCCGTCCCTCGCGAATCGTGCTCTTTATGAGCGAACGCTCCCGCCTTCGCATTCCTCATCAGATACTGCGAATCCGTACGATACTCTGTTGGGCGGCTGCTTCTCCCTCTTTCAGTTGGTGATACCGGTTGGCAGATAAGCCCGACCAAGATTGCTCCCTGCCGTCCGGCCAACGGATCGTGATATCGGCTTTTGTCGCATTTCCAAGGCCGACATGGACGCGGGAATCCGATGTGGAGAGGTAAGAACCATCCGCACGGCACTCGGTAACGATCCGCTTTCCATTATCCGTTGCAACGGTGACACGTGCGCCGTATGCGTCATGGGTGCTCTTTGCAGCACCCATGAGTCGAAGCCCCAGCCAGTTCCCGCTACCCTGTGTTTCATTGTGCAGGAGCCGGGGATGGCCCTCGCCGTCGACGACAAGGACATCCATCCGACCGTCGTTGTCGTAGTCGCCCGTTGCCAGCCCGCGACCGACCAGAGGCGGAAGATTTCCAATTGCAAATGTCTTTGTCTCATCCGTGAAGGAGACGGGATGACGCCCGGTGTTGCGGAAGAATTGTAGTGGCTGGCGATATTGCGATGTCGAGAATGCATTGACGTTGTCCGATGTGTGACCGTTCGCAATAATCAGGTCCAACCATCCGTCATTATCCGCATCCAGGAATTTGCAGCCGAACGCGACATATTCCCAGGCAGCCGTACCAATACCCGCAAGGTGAGCGTCCTCCTCGAACAGTCCGCCACCCAGATTCCGATAGAGGCACTTTGTCTCCCGCGTGAAGGTGGTAACGAAGAAATCCAGTTTCCCGTCCCGGTCGACGTCACCCCAATCCACGCCCATGCCCGCATGCACACTGCCGGTACCGTCGGTTGACGTTCCCGATGTGGCACCGATGTTAGCAAACGTCGCCTGTCCGGGGCTGCGTCGGTACAGATCGCCCGGTCGTAGATCGTTCGCTATGGCAATATCCGGCTGCCCGGTCCCGTCGGCGTCGGCGACGGCGACACCAAGGCTATTCCCACTTGTTCGTGACCCCAAAAACTGGCGTGTGGCATCAGTAAATTGCTTGCCCGCCTTATTTCGGAAAACCACGGAGAAGAGGGGCGGATAATTCTGTGGGGGACAGGATGTCAACACGTTCTGTTGCTTGCAGAGTTGTATCTTCGTTTTGTCGTAATCCACATAGTTGCAAACGACAAGGTCCAGGTAACCGTCCCCATCCAGGTCCGCCCAGGCGCAGCTTGTTCCCCATGGTTGCGGCGGCAGACCGACCTGTTTGGTGACGTTCTTGAAGGAGCGAAGGAGCGAAGGAGCGGAGGAGCCAGGAGAATCTGCCTTCGGGCTTCCTGCTCCCCGTGGCGGTGACGACATGAGAGGCTCTTGGGCGAGGGCAACACCCGCACGCGGGTACCCGGCCCCTACACTCCTGTCTCCTGCCTCGTTGTGCAACAACACCCCCGTCCGGTAGCCGCTGATGTAGATATCGTCGTAGCCGTCGTTATCATAGTCGCCTACGGCGCATCCGAAGAACCGACCCTGGAGTCTATCAAGACCAGCCTTGTGGGTGACGTCCGTGAAATGTCCTTTGCCATCTCCTCTGTACAGAGCGAGTTTTGATCCGACCAGCAGAATATCGAGGTTGCCATCGTTATCAAAATCAAGAAAGCCGCAGCCGTATCCAATGGTCTGAACGATGGTTCGAGGGCGAGGGCCGTCGGATGGCCACCGATAGCGTATGCCGCTCGTAGCGGAGACATCCTGGAAGCGAATCGGACTCGCGGGCGGCGGTGGACTGGGTGTTGTCGGGGGGACTTTTGCCTTCGTTTCCGATGCTTGCCCACCAACACAGCCCAGGGCGAGGAGGGGGAGGAGGGAGAGGATAACGGCGTAGAAGGTGCACCGCTTCACTTGCTTCCCCCACGCACACGATCCTCGGTCAACCGGGTGTACTCAGCACGCGCCTTCGCCGCCTTTTCCGCATTTCCCGAAAGCTGATAGGCGCGCGCTAAGGCGAACCAGATATCCGGCCATTGGCGTTGCCCGGTTTTGGATAGAAACGCTTCAAAATACTCCGCCGCTGTTTTTCCGTCGCTACGGTTGAGAGACAATGTGCCAAGACCGAAGAGTGCGTCGGCGTTCGCATGATCAGCCGTGAGTACTTTCCTAAGAACGCTTTCTCCTTCGGTGTTCTTCTCGGGTTCCTGTCGCTCCGTTGTCAGGAACCGACCGAGTGCCGCCTGTAACTCGATGTTAGTGGGGGCTAGTGAGAGGATACGGCGATACTCCGCCTCCGCGGCGTCGATCTTTTTGTTCGATGCCAGTATTTCGGCGGCATCGAGACCAAGGTCCGTGCGCTTCGGTTCAAGTTGTGTGGCCTTTACCAGGACCGCTTCCGCTTGCTCTTCCACGCCGCTCGCCTGACCTAGCGCCCGTCCCAGTCTGTTGTAGAGATCGGCGGTGTTGGGGTTTGCCTTGATCGCTGCTTCCAGGGGTGGGACGGTTCGTTCGGCCTGGTTGGCGGCAATCGCACGGTCCACCAGATTGAGTAGAGCGGCGATTCGCGCCTCCCGTGTCGCTGTCACTTCATCGCCGCGGGTAGCGGCTTCGAGGGAGGCTAACTCGTGCCGCGCTGACACCAGGTCGGGAAGATGCAGGATCAGCAGGCGATATTGTTGTCGCGCGCCGATAATGTCACCGTGCAAGGCCAGTAGGCTGGCGAGTTCCCGTCTATACTGTGCCTCACCTTGTAGCCCTTTGCTGATCTTGAGTTTAAGGTCGGAGACACGATCCTGGTACTCCTGAATCGCCTTAAAGCGTGCCTCCTCACGAGCAGCGGCGGCAGTATCGCCGAGACGTTTATAGGTGGAAGTCAGTAACCAGGCAATGGTCCGGTCATCGGGTGCGGCATCTCGCGCCTTTTCGAGGGCGACCCTCGCCTCGGCATAGTGCTGGAGGGAGAGTTGAACGCGCCCGGTCTCGCGCAACGGGTTAGGAGTGCCGGGGAGCAAGCGTCTCGCCTCCGCCAACTCCCCTAGCGCCTCCTCATGCCGATTTTGTCGCTGCAACAAACTACCGAGGGTGATGTGCGCCTCTCCGTCATTGGGTGCGACTTGAACGGCCTTTTGTGCCGCGGCGAGGGCCTCGGCGGATCGCCCCAGGCGGTCCAGGACGGCTACCAGGGAGCGATAGGAGCGGGCGTCGTTGGGGGTGAGAACAACAGCACGTCGAGCATTGGACTCGGCAGCAACGGCATCGTGCATCACCAGAGCTTCATCGGAAGCGATCCGAAAGGCGTCCACATCGGTTGGATCCTGTGTGGCTGCCTTCGTTGCTTCCGCGAACGCTCTTTCATGCGCTCCATTCTTCTGATAGAGCCGGGCAAGGGCTCGGTGTACCTTCGGCGCGTGCGGGTTCCGGCGGACAAACTCCGAGAGAATATCGAAGGCGCTTTGATTACCGTTCACCCTGCCCGCAAAGGCTGCAGCCATCAGATAGGCGTCCTCATCGGAGGGGGCACGTTCCGCAGCACGGAGCGCAACGTTAAGGGCTTCCTGTGGTTGCCCCGCCTCCTGAAGACGCAAGGCAAGAAAGTGGAGAACACGTGGATCGTCCGGGCGACGTTTCGCCTCTATTTGTAATTGGGCGAGGTTTGCGTGTGCATAGAACTGTTCAGCCCGCCAGGGAGCGGTCCAGAGGTAGCCCGCGACTGCCAGGAGTGCGACGAGTAGGGATATCTGCACGGGCAACGGGATACGAGCAAGACGCGACGCCGATGGCGCGACTGTAGGTGATGGTGTCATACGCTATTCTAACGGCCAACCGCGACGGTCGCCCCCTGTCTGTTGATACGACAGGGAGCGGCCGCCGCGGCAGCATGATCTCATCCAGGACACATTAAGGATAAACCGACGTTCCTAACTACGGAGGTGCGATTGTGCAGACATCGTCGCCCCGGTTGTTGGTCGGCTGTGGCATGAAGTTATCGAAGTCCAGTGAGCCGTATCGCTGTGCATGAGCATGACCATCGGCGAAGCTCATGTTGGCGAACCCACTCTTCAGGCCCGTTCGGTTGTGGCGGAAGGCCGGGAACTTGCAGCTCCAGAGGCCCGTGCCGGGGCACGGGTTTGCACTGGCGTTCGGGTCCCAGGCGGCATTGATATCTGTATAGTCATCGTAGCCATTGAGACCCTTGGCCCAGCTTCGGACCAAACAGGCGGTATGTGTGGAGTTGTCGCCGTTGGGCGGCGGTCCTGGAAAGTCTTCCATCGCGATGAAGTCCGAGGGAACGTTCCAGGGTTTCCCCGCACTGTAGGCAACATTGACCTCAGAGAGAGCGACGGTATCCGCAGGTCGATCAATGGATGCCAGCGAATGGGACGGTCGGTTGTTGGCCCACCCCGCACCGTCACCAGGGCCAGGTCCCGCGCCATGGATCAGGCCATTGACGGCATAGTTGATCTTGTTGGCGGGAGCCGATGGGCAGTGATACAGTCCACCCTTGTTTGAGGTCTGCCCACGCTCATCCGTATCCCCTACGGGGCCAGCGCTTCCATTCTTGATGTAGGGATAGATCTCGTTCCACCAACTGCTCGGGTCTTCGTATGTACCTGCGGGCGGTGGGCTAACCTCACGTCCCCAGGCAAGCGGGAATGTCTCATCATAATCCTGAACATACATTGCCTCACCCAGGCCGAACTGTTTCACGTTCGAGAGGCAGGAAATAGATCGCGCTTTTTCCCGTGCCTGGGCGAAGACCGGGAAAAGAATCGCCGCGAGGATGGCGATAATCGCGATGACGACGAGCAGTTCGATAAGGGTGAAAGCCCTCATTCCCTGTCTTCGAGCGTCCGACAACAATGGCTGCATAGTCAAACCTCCGTGGTTTTGGTAAATAAACGAATGAAGTATGGTCTGGTAGATGCGTGAATGGTACCGATTCCCGCATCCACACTACGGCTTAAAGGATTGGAAGTACGTCTTCCCCTGACCGCGCGAAGCGGTCGTGAATCGCTGCTGGTCTCCCGGCGCGAGCTTGGAATAATCGCCACCCACCTCCTGATATTTTTGCTTTGCCCAGGTCACAAAGGCTTGCTGAGACGCGCCACTGTTCTTAACCAGGGTTGTAGGGGCATATGACTTCGGCAAAAGTGTCTGGTAGCCCAGGAATGCCAAAAGGGCTAGGATAGCGACGGCACCGGCAGCAATGACTGCCGGACTGACGTTCGCTCGGGCAGGCGGATCAGTGTTAACGTCAGCGGACACGAGACCGGTTCCCTCCTGTAGATGGACGAGCACAAGACAATCAAATGAGACAATCAGTAGCACCACGCATGTCGGAGCTTTCTAAAGCCGACCGCTCCGAGGGACTAAAGGTGCGCTGCTGGCTCGGACAACGATGTCGGTGACGGGTACGCAAACCCGGCACTGTTCCACGGGTACGCCGTGGATTAGGTCAACAAGTATGCGGACAGCCTCCTGACCGACTTTCTCCAGGGGCACATCCACGGTAGTCAGCATGGGTGTACAGTGGGCGGCGTCGGCGAAATTATCGACGCCGATAACCGATACATCCTCCGGAATGCGCCAACCGAGCCGCCCTGCCTTATCCATAAAGTCGATTGCGAGAGCGTCATTCGCGCAAAAGACCGCCGTTGGAGGGTTCTTATGGCGACGCCACTCGCTCACAATCTCCGACGATGGCAATGCCTGCCAGGACATTGCATGCCCTACCAGGCATGAATCGTAGATACCATGCTCCTTGGTCCAGGCTGTATAAGCCTCCAGACGTCCAACAGCGGCATCATCCGGTTCCAGCAATTCGCCCTGTCCGACGGGACCGACGACATGAGCGATCCTGCGGTGACCTAACGCCCACAGATGGGAGAGGGCAGCATCGACCGTCTTCGTCTCATCGGCGAAGACACTACCTGCCCCCGCTGCCCGATTTAGACGTCGTGTTATGACCACCGTCGGCATACCGGCATTCACCATCTGCGGCGCGTGGCGGTCGTGCCCGGCACCGAAAATGAGGCCATCGACGCGACCATCGAGAAAAGTATTGCTGCTGGTCGCATTGCGTACATCGACCGGGTAGCGCAGGAGCGCGTATTTCGTGACGTCTGCCTGGTACATGATGCCCCGCAGAAGCCGTTCAAAGAACGTATTTCCGAAGTTGATCTCCGGGTCGAACGGGTGAGCGACGCAAACGCCAATCGTCATGGTCGGACGTTGCCGCAATCCACTGGTCAGAGAACTGGGAGTATAGTGGAGATGCTCTATCGCTTCACGGATGCGCTGTGCTGTTTCGGGTGAGCAGACCGTATCACGACCACTGACGAAATAGGAAACAGTGGTTGTAGACACGCCTGCGTGTTTGGCTACATCTTTGATTGTGGCTTTGCGGAAATGACGCATTGGCTTTCCGGATATACTTTCGCCGCATCAAACAATTCAGTGAAACATTTCACCAACGACCAAACTCTAACACGAAATATTTCCCCTGTCAAGAGGATAATCGTTATTTTCACCGATTCTTGGTTGCTTGTTGCAAAATTGGCTAATTTTTTCTGATCGCGCTATTGTCGCAGGGCAAAAGATACGACCCTTCTAACATCCCGTAGGCGATACGAGTAGAGGAAAGGTGAGGGATAACGTCTCGCCCGCCGGAAGCGTACGCCAGCGATCAAATAACTCCGCCCGAAATATCCGGATAGCCGCTATCTCGTCCGGCGTTACCTGGTGAACGGAGGGGATACCAGCTTCAGCGCAGAGGTCCATATAGTAGGCATTGAACTCCTCAGCAACGACCGCCATGCTGCCATCCCTCTCCCGGTCGAAAGCGCCAGCGAGGTTTTCAGCAAGGCTGGCGTCGGGCGCCCATGCTTCCGGTAGTTTGCCCCTGGGCCACGGGGTACCGAAATCACCGATATCCCATCCGGCGGCAAGAATGCCGTAAAACCCGAAGCGAAGGCTAAGCGTCGCCTCGACAGCATAGTGACTGAGATCGTGGAAGTCGAAGAACCCCTGGGCGCGCTTTTGCCAGGTCACCGTTCCGTCATCCCGCAGACACCGGAGGATAGAGGTGCCATCCCGCTTTTTCTGAAACTCAATTTGCATGTTGGTTCCTGTTCCGGTATCGTCTCTAAAGCAGTGATCAGTCGTCGGTTGTCAGTAGTCAGAATAACGTTCATGACGGCAGTTGACAATCGGGGCAGACGAACTGCTTAACACTACATAATTAAGATATACCTCTGACAACCGACGACCGACGACTGATCACTGATACAAATATGCGTCATCCGCTTTCGGCATTTACCTACTTCGCGCGAAATCCCGGCAAGGTTGCGCCAATGGGATTTGTCATTGTTCTCTCCGTCTTCCTCATCGCCACGATTGCGACGCTCGCAAACTCGATTGATCGCACGATTCTGACGATATATGGCTATACGAAATACTACACCTATGTGATCCCGCAACGCGTGACATCGCGCGTTCCGGCGGACCAGAAAGCGATCATTCGTGCCGACAAAAGGATCGACCGAGTTATGGAGGCGAGCCTGTTCTTTACCAATATCAAGACGGTGATCGGGTCGCTCCCTTTTGTCATCCTCGGTCTTGATCCGGATAATCGCGCCTACATTCTGGAGCGCATTGGTACCCACATCGTGCAGGGACGCATGCCCGCGGAAGGTATGCCAGAGGCGGCCCTCTCGGAACCGTTGGCAAAGAATAAACACATCAAGGTCGGGGATATTGTCGCCGGTCCGACGGATGAGGGAGGGATTTCCGGTTCCCCAATAGCAGTGCGGTGTGTGGGAATATTGAAAGGGCCAGTTTGGATTGCCGTCAGCACAAAGTCGTTTTGCGACTCGGTCTTTCTCGCCGCACCACGCTCCACGATATATACAGCGAAGTCTCCGAGCGATCTGTTGGCGGTCAACAACGACATGATGCCGGAACGCAATAAGAGTGGGGGAAAGTTATCGCCCTCCAAGTGTCAGGTTCTGTCCCGGCAGAACCTTATTGCGCAGGTACGAGATAGTCTGTCGACTCTATTCCTCATTATGGGCGTTGTCAATAGCACCGTGATCTTTGTTATTGCCCTGATGAGTGGAATGCTCTCCAACATCTATTTCACGCAACGAATCGGCGAGTTCGCGGTGCTGGCAGCCATCGGGTATCAGCGTCTCCAACTGATCGGTCGTATCCTGGCCGAGACCCTTCTCCTGAATGCTGTCGGTTGGGCCATTGGCGCGGTGGTAACCTACATCTTCTTATCCACTTTCCGGGAATCGTTGTTTGAACCCCGAGGTCTGTTCATCGATCCCCTGGATCGGTTTGCCTATGTCTACACGATCCCCATTCCCCTGGTCATCACGGCTTTTGCCGTTGTGACAATCGGGCTGCGCCTAATGCGGTTCGACCCTGTAACCATTATTGAGCGACGAGAGGCGGTATAGATTGGGGAAGGGTACCAGTGCGGAACTGGCTGTCGAGGGAGTATCACTTGCCTATAACGATGGTGAGCGGACGACATACGCTCTCCGAGATATAACTGCCTCCTTGCCAGCAGGAAAATTATACGGGATTATGGGACCGTCCGGATCCGGTAAATCCTCTCTTCTTTATGTGCTTTCCGGTTTGAAGAACCCGACCAACGGGGTGGCGCGCTTCGGAGATTTTGTCTACCAACGCAAAACAGCTACGGAAGTAACCGCGTTGCGACGCTCTCGCTTTGGCTTTGTCTTCCAGCAACCGTTTTTGTTGCCCTACCTGACGGCTCAGGAGAATATCATTACTGCCGCGCCGCGACAGGACCGGGAATCCCACGAAAAAGCCCTTGCCTTGCTCACGGAGTTTGGACTGGGCGGTATGGAAAACAAAATGCCTTCACAGCTATCCGGTGGCGAGAAGCAACGGGTAGCCGTTATCCGCGCGATGATGAATGACCCCGACATCATTTTTGCGGATGAACCGACCGCCGCACTCGACCATAAAAACGGTCATCGTGTTGTGGATGCGCTGGCTAAGTGGCGGGAACGGGGCACCGTCGTCATTGTGACGCATGACCCCGAGATGGTAAGCGATGCCGATGAGGTCATTTTCCTCCGTGATGGCGCCATCGCTGAAATCAAGTGATTCCACGCTGGAAATCTCCCTCGTTAAGTCAATCTATTTAACGGAAAAATACACTGCTTCTTGATGCTCAAACGGTACTCCTACGAGTTTTCAACCGTTCGAATGCTACAGCATAATTAGGGCATGGAAGTTGCTTTTTTGCCTTCCGGGTCACCATTGAGTTGACAGGCTGACATCATTTCATTAATAACACCATTTCATCGAGGTAGGACGGGGACGGAGTATGCTGTTCACATCAACCCAAGTCGCACCATCAAAGCGATTGCCTAATGCCGGCGCAACACGCGTCGCTCCGCCCGCCCTGGCTCCTGGGCAACGGAGTAGCGTCGCAATCAATCTCGCCCCACTGCAGGGGATATTGTTATCGTTAACGCGAAGCTGCGCGGAGGCGCTTGTAAAGAGTGTCCAGCATTTCGAAGGCGAGGATGCCTGGGGAATCGGGGCGATGCCGAACTGTTCCACGCCTGCGGATAACCTCGAAGCCGAAGCACGTTCCCTGCTTTGCAATTCTCTCTTGACTCCCGATCAGACGACGGATGTCACGGTTTGTCTAAAGGTTGCGGCAGACCTTCGCGCCGTAGCACGCTCGGCCCAGCAAGCCGCACAGCTTTCGTGGCTGTTCCGACAAATGCCGAATGCAACGGAGGCTACTGCGATTGTTCTACCGGTTGGCGAAGCAGCGTGCCAGGTAGCCCTGCGCGCATCGGAGGCGGTCGAAAAGAATGACCCCCTTCTTGCGCGGGAAGCTGCTTTGTTGTACCGAAAGGTGGATGTGGCGCGTATTGAGGCGGAGCAGTATCTGTACAGTGAACTGGGTTCCCATAACCTGAGTCCGGAATTGCGCCGTATGGTTCTTGCGGCTATTTGGTTCATGGCGATTGCCGGGGAGGCAATGGCCCGAATCGCCGCCCGTGTCGCTCTCTAAAGTCCTTGCGCCGTGTGGCATCCTTTCCTCTTCCATCTGTTCATGACGACTCTGGCGCGCCAGTTGTAAACAAGTTCCATTGCGGTAAAATAGGGGATAGTCAGCCGCGACGGAAAGGCGCGTTCAGGGGGAAGTTCCCCGACCGCAGGTCATTGCCATGGTGGCCCGTGCTACCCCTGCTACCCATAAGGTCGGTCCGTTTGACGTTTCCCACACGACGAACGAACTCGTCTTGCGTCTAGAGAAACGTGGAGAACTTTCCGCGCCTGCTTGTTTGATGTTTGTGTTAACGATGGTCATCATTCTCTTGTTGGGCGTGATGAGCATCCTCCACACGCATGGGATGAAAGCCAATGGGGTTGCCCTGGACGATCCCTCCTTTGTCTTTGCTCCGGCACGCAACTACTTCGCTCTTCTCTGGCTGGTCAGTTCCCTCCTGATGATCGTGGTCCTACCGCTCTACGTAGTCCGTGCCTACAATAGCGCTCTCATCTACACATTTCGCCGGTCGGACAACGCGTTTCTCAAGGGCAAACAGCGGATCGCCCGTTTGAAGCATATCGAGAATATCAGTATCCGCGAGACCAGAGACCCCGACAGGAAGTACCTCTACTACCTCAACATCGTCTATAACGATGGGCAGCAGATGCTCCTCTATAATGGGTACGATGAACGCACGACGATGAATCTTTCCAACGAGATTAGCGCCTTTATTGGTTGTCCCGTAAAGTGGAAAGAGGGGAGAAGATAGGTATTGGGTGTTAGGTGTTAGGTATTGGGTGCTGTAGGGGCCGGGTACCCGCGGAGCGGGTGGTGCTGAGCCCTGGGGAATATCCACGTAGCATCAGTGCCAATACCTTACGACGGACAGCACGAGCAAGGGCACTAAAAGTACGGGCCAGAACAGCAGTTTGGGGATGAGGTTATCCCGATACTCCAGCCAATGTACTTCGATCGGGCTGGTCAATAAGACGACATTCGCGGTAATGCCAATGATCGCAAAATACATGGCGAAGTAATAGTACTCCAGGTACATAACCGAAGTTGCGGGAATCGCGCTACGCAACTGAATGTGGGACAGGATGACGACAAAGAAGATGGCGGCAGTGAAAGCCATCGCGTCCTGCCCGGTGAAACCCGTTTTTTCGTTGCGGGTCAGATCACCAGAACCGATAAACAACAGTGCGAAAAGCATGAGCGATACTACGGCCAGCGGAATCATATGTTCGATGAGGGCGCGCATAAACTCGCGTTTCACTTCCACATTGAAATATAACTCTGGAAAGCTGACACCCCAATTGAAGCGATTGAAACCGAAATTCGAATTATAACCCATTGTCCGGTAACTGAAGTAACTATTGTCCAGACGCCATCCCTGTTGGACGAAATCCTGTTCGACGCCGGGACGAGATTTCGGGTCCAGACTTGCATAGGAGCGGAGATCAGGTAGGAGCAGCGCACCGCGGTCGAAGTTGTGGTGCCACATCCGCAGCCACACGTCCTGCCGATCAAATGGGTAGTCGTCGTAATTGAACTGCTGGCGTAGCGTCGCCCTAAAATACCACCCGACCAACTCGCCGTCGTCCTGCTTCTTCCGAAACGCTTCCTTCAGATCATACGCCTCTTCCGCCTCCGGTAGGACGACACCTTGTTCAATCGTCTTGGGAAAGTCCAGTGGATACTTTTGCCAGACATAACCAGTAAGAACGACGTTATTCGCAGTAGTGAACTCCATAGAACGGATGAAGACGCCCGTTAGAACCTGGAGAGTCTTTGATTTACCGGTGACCGGGTCAAGAATGTGGTGTTTGGTCAGGTAGGTAGTCACATCGGTCGGCGTCCGCATGACATCGCGCTCCTGCAGTTTCGGGCTGTTCTCGACAATGAGGAGATGCCAGATGACGCCCTGTCCAACAAGACACAAAGCGATGAGCACACCAACGGTCTTCCACAGAGACACCTCCGAACCGGTATGCGCACGAAATCCGTGAGCGGCGAGAAAGGCCGAAGAGGACAGTACACTGAGAAAGAACGGTAGAAACTGACGCCCGGTCTGGGCGAGATCACCGCTTCCGGTTTCCTGAAAGTAGCGGACGCCCGTAACCAGGCAGACGGCCATGCTGACAGCCGCACCCAGCAAAACAAGCTGATAGGCGGCCCGAGACGGAATCGGTGGTACGTTTCGTTCGGTCATGCCGCCCTCAATAGGCGAAACAACAGGCTTCGGCGCGCCAGTCCGTAGACCGCCCGCAGTTTATCCGACCACATGTCAACTCCCAAATCACTGTTTGGAATACGGATTACTTTCCTGTCAGACGCCCAAAGAGCCTCTGTATATCGTCAATGACGCTACCATCGTCGTTTGCGTCGATCTTCTCCAGGAAGCCGAGCAGACCCGGTGCGCTCGAACGCAGGAATCCTTGCTGGTCGGAGAGGTGTTTTGTCACCGCCGCTGCGTCCAACCCCTGTGTCGTTACCTGGCGGCCGAGGATCCCGAGCAGGAGTGGGGCAAGGACCGGCAGCAGGCGTGCGATAGCGCCTGTGGACAACCCACTGATATGACCGATTTTTCGCTCGATCTGGGGTTGCGCTGCTCCGAACAGGCTTTGCATCATCTCTACGCCGCCGAATGGTGTTGGGGTGTTGACCAGATCTCCGACACGGTCGAGGATGGAGCCGTCGGCGATACCATTCTGCTTATTGGTTTCCGTATTCAGAAGACCGAGTAATGCTGTTGCACCTCCGGTCTCTTTCGCCTTGTCCGCCATGGCATTTATCAGCGCGGGGATGGACGCACCGACCGCTTTCGCCGTGGCAAAGGGATCTGCACCAATATTGTTGCTGAGTTTGGTCAGCGTCTCGCCACTCAGAAGGTTATTTACCTCTTCGAGAACTGCGGACATAATTGACTTCCTCCAGGGGTTTCTCAGGGCGAGCCGGATGCCGGGGCATCGTTTCGCCCGTATTGATCTTCAACGTCCCGGACCTGGGCCGGCACTACCGTCCTGCAAGGCGACCGAAGAGCCTCTGTATATCGTCGACGATGCTTCCGTCGTCGTTTGCGTCGATCTTCTCCAGGAAACCGAGCAGACCCGGTGCGCTCGTACGCGCGAGTCCTTGCTGGTCGGAGAGAAATTGCGTGAGACTGGCTGCGTTCAGCCCGTCGGTAGTGACTTTCTTGCCGATAAAGCCCAAAACGACAGGGGCTAGTATGGAGAGGAGTTGCCCGATGGTGCCACTCGGTAGACCAGTGAGTTGTGTTAGCTTCTGGTTTACGCCCGTCAGCCCACCGGTTAGGCTAAAGAGGCTGTTCAGCAATGATGCGCCACCGAACGACGATGGATTGTTGAGCAGATTTCCCAGATTATCCAGAATAGAGCCATCGGAGATACCATTCTGCTTGTTGGTGTCCGAGTTTAGCAGGTTGAGCAGCGCCTCCGCGCCACCGGGTAGTTTCGCAGTGTCCGCTGCGGCTCCCAGGAGAGCCGGAAGGCCAGCGCCGACCCCTTTGATGGTAGCCGATGGGTTTGCGCCGATAGTGGAACTGAGTTTGGAGATCGAAGTGCCACTGAGCAGGCTGGTCATGTCTTCAATTAGGTTGGACATAGGAAACTTCCTCCGCTTCTAAAAATCGATATTGATTATTCGTCCGTCCTTGCGGCGTAGAGATTGTACTTGCATCACGTTCAAAAGTGTACAGATCATCAGTACAATTAAGTATGTGGTGTCGCACATAGGTGTGACGCCTCATTACATCTTGATTGCGGAGGGAACAATGAGCGGAAAGTTCATTCTCAAGAAGTCTGGAAGCCAGCAATTCGTCTTCAATCTCAAGGCGGGAAATGGCGAGATCATCCTTGCCAGTGAGATCTATGAGAGCAAGGATGGCGCGATGAAAGGTATCGCGTCTGTCAAGACCAACGCGGTGAAGGATGATCGGTATGAGCGGAAGGCAGCGGCTTCAAATCAGTTGTACTTTGTCCTTCTGGCGGGAAACAGCGAGGTCATCGGCAAGAGCGAAATGTACTCGTCCGCCGATGCGCGGGAGAATGGCATCGCATCCGTCAAGGAAAATGCCCCGGTCGCCGCGATAGAAGACCAGACTTTGGCGGCATAAACTGCCGACTTTAACGAAGACACGCGTATCGATTCTGCCATCGGGTGTGGAATATGTCCGCCGGGCTATGGGACTTGCATCGCTCCTGGAGGTCGTCTCTCGTCCCGACCGAGGAGCGGATGCAGGTCGCCGCGTTCTTGTGTGAGAACCAATTGTCACGGGTTCGTTGCGCGAATCTGACAAGCGTAAATCGTAGATTCCTAAAGCCCTTTACCCGCGAGATATTCGAACGACGAGCGGAGGCAATCAAAGGGGTCGCGGCGGCAGGTATCCTGTTCGATGCAGTACCATTCCACACCGCTGTCCTCGCAGGCTTTCAGGATCGTGTCCCAAGGTAGATTTCCTTCGCCGATGGCACCGATTTCCGGCTTGCCACCGACGACTTCCTTATCCTTGAGATGGATGACGGGCACGCGCCCTCGGCACCGTCGGAGCAGGTCCGAGGGATCGACGCCTCCATGCCAGGCCCAATAGACATCGACTTCCAGATCGTAGTCCGGCCCACCGTCATCGATCAAGATATCGAAAAGGGTGTGTGGATTGCCTGGGGTATGTCGCTCAAACTCGTGGGAGTGGTTATGGTGTCCGAAACGTATCCCTGCCGCTTTAAGCCGGGAAATGACCGGCAGGGAATCCTTAACGAAACGCCGATACCCTTCGGCACCATTCGCTCCGTATTCCTGTGGAATACCCCCAATAGCAGTGAAGTTACAATCCAGCGTCTTATGAAAGTCGATCTCCTCCGCCGTGTGACGCGCAAGCCGATCCCAGGAACGGTGCGTTGCAATACACCGCAGGCCGTTGTCATCCAGCATCTTGCGCGCCAGTACAGCATCTACAGCCGGGGTGTCACCATTCATTACTCCAACAGCGGACAGTTGTACTGTCGGATAACCGATGGCGGTGATTTTTTCCAGCGTTCGTGCAAGGTCATCGGTCGTATGAGTGAAGTCTCGCACGGTATACATCTGAACGGCAAGTTTCGAGGACATAATCTACTCCTTAAATCTTCGATGGGATGAGGGAAACAGGGACGAGAACCTGAGCGCTGCGAGTCGGCAGATAGATCTCGATACTCTGTTGCCAGGCATACATCGGAACATCCTGCCGATGATGCAGCACATCGGGGCGATTTCGCTCGAAGCCACCGAATGCTGAGGCGTCGGTATCGAGGATCACCCGATAATCTGTCGGGTCGGGAATCGGCAATCGAAGACCGAAATAGGACTCCGAGGGATGGAAATTAAAGGCAAAGACCAGCGGACCGCGCCGAAAAACCAGTTGCTGCTGTTCCACGGAAACGGAGAGTTGTTCGATCAGCGGGTCGTGTAAGAGCCCGAATTGGCTATCTAAGTGGAGCATGGCGCTGTCAAAGCGATTCAAGCCTTCATAACGGAGAAAGGGGTTGTCAACGAGGGACCATTGACGCCGGGCGTGGAAGTATGAAAAACTGTTACCTGTGCGCGGAAAGTCCACCCATTCAGGGTGGCCGAACTCGTTCCCCATGAAGTTAAGGTATGCCTCGCCCGCCAGGGCAAAGGTTATCAAGCGGATGAGTTTATGCAGGGCGATCCCACGGTCGATCACAGGGTCCTTGCTTGCCTTGTCCATGTGGCGATACATCGCAGCACCCATAAGCCGAAATGCCAGCGTCTGGTCGCCCACCAACGCCTGGTCATGGCTTTCCACATAACCCACATGTTTCTCTTCCCGCCGCCGATTCATCAGGGTAAAGTAGATTTCGTTCAGGTTCCACTGCTCATCCGGAACTTCTTTGATGAGTTTTATCCAGTAATCCGGCACGCCCATTGCCAACCGGTAGTCGAAGCCGATTCCTGCCTCGTTGACCGGGCGCGCCAGTCCCGGCATGCCGGATACCTCCTCGGCGATGCAAACGGCCTTCGGATTCACGGTGTGAGCTGTTTCCGTTGCCAGTTGCAGGTAGGTTAAGGCGCTTGCATCGGTATTGTCGCCGAAATAGTCGTTATAGGAGGTGAAGGTGCGGCTCAAACCATGGTCCAGGTAGAGCATGCTGGTGACACCATCGAACCGGAAGCCATCGAATCGAAACTCCTCCAGCCAGTACCGAACGTTGCTGAGAAGGAGGCGTTTTACCTCAAACCGGCTGTAATCGAAGACCATCGAATCCCAGGCCGCATGTTCACCGCGCGGACCGGAGTGGAAATACTGGTAGTCCGTGCCATCGAAGCGATTTAATCCCTCCAGTGTGTTCTTGACGGCATGGCTGTGGATGAGATCCAGAAACACCAGTAACCCCATACCGTGCGCTGCATCGATCAGGGCCTTTAACCCTTCCGGGGTTCCAAAACGTGAGGAGACAGCGAAAAAGTTGCTGACGTGGTAACCGAAGGAACCATAGTAGGGGTGTTCCTGGATCGCCATCAACTGGACCGCATTGTAGCCAAGACCGACAATCCGAGGAAGGATATTCTCCCGGAACTGATCAAAAGTGCCAACTCCCTCCGTCTCCTGCGCCATTCCAACGTGCGCCTCGTAAATCCGTAACGCGCCCGACATCGGTGGTGCATTATTCGTAAAGTGATAGGCGTCGGGCAACCAGACTTGCCCGACAAAGTGGGTCGAATCGTCTTCCGGCACCACGCGACGTATATAAGCGGGTATCCGGTCCTTACCGCCGAGTTCAGAAACCACATGGACCTTGACACGGCTGCCGTGGGGCAGAGCAGGGGTGGAATCGGAATCCGGCAGGAAAATGCTCCACACGCCAAAGGAATCGCGTGTCAGGGGGTGACGTCCCCGATTCCAATAATTGAAGTCACCGACGAGAAATAAAGCCTTTGCACCGGGAGCCCATTCCCGATACCAGAGTCCAGGCACTCCGGCATTTTCGCCGCGATTAAATCCGAAGTAATGGTGTCCCTGCGAAACCTGACCTGAGAGGCCACCCATCGCATCGATTTCCGTAAAGGCGTCACGATACAGCCTTTGCCGCCAGCGCAGATCATCCGCGAAGGACAAAAGATAGGGATCCCGTTGAGCTAGGACCGGTACGTCATTGATATCCGTTCTGTCTAACATCGTTGTCTCGTTGGGTATTAGGTGTTGAGTGTTAGGTGTTCGGCGCGATTACCAATTAGGTTAGGCTGCGAGAGACGTTCTGACCCTATACCAGCGGTTTGTTGCTCTTACCAACACCCAACACCTAACACCTAACACCCAACACCCACCGCCATCTCTTTTACAATCGCTTCCGTGGCGGCTACCGGGTCGGGTGCGGCGGTTATGGCCCGACCAATCACGAGATAATCTGCACCATCGGCAACTGCTCGGCCTGGTGTCGCGATGCGCTTCTGATCGTTTACCGCAGTACCCATGGGACGAACTCCCGGAATGACGGTGAGAAAGTCGGGGCCGCACGCGGTGCGAATACGGGCAATCTCCTGCGGTGAGGAAACAACGCCGTCGAGTCGGGCGCCCTGCGCCAGGTGCGCCAGATGGACCACATAATCACCTATGGAACCCGGTACTCTTAACTCACCATTCATTACCGCTTCGTCCAGGCTCGTCAGGGCGGTAACTCCAATGAGCAGTGGGGGATATCCGACCGAGTGGGCGGCATCCTGTGCAGCCCGCAGCATTGCCGAGCCACCGGCGGTATGGACATTTACCATCCAGACCCCGCGGCGCGCGGCGGCGCGAACCGCACCGGCGACCGTGTTTGGAATGTCGTGGAATTTAGCATCGTAGAATATCCGGTCGGCACCGACATCGCGCAATCGGGAAAAGATGTCAAAACCAACGGCGTTCACCAACTCCAGACCGACCTTGAACCCACCGACTTTTCCCGCCAGCGTTTCCACTAGGGAGACGGCGGATTCGGTGCTGTCGACGTCCAGCGCGACCAAAATACGTTCGTGTGGCAGTAGGTTTTTCATTTGTAAAAAACGATGGTTGTTGGATTAGTATAGTTCATGTCATGCGGAAGAGCGAGCGTCGGTAACGGATGTTTTTCATCCGGAGCCGAAAGTCCGAAGAAGGGGATGCCAAAAAAGGTGACCGGGTTCGCGAAAACCGTATGATGCGGGTACATCTCCAGGAGTTGTTTCAGGTAGGTCATCGCTTTAGCGTCCTGAATCCGTTCGGCGTCCGCATACTCGTTGATTTCCGATAGGTTCACGGCATCCGGCGCTTCCTGAACTAACTGCTCGGCATTCCATTCTCCGTCGGCGGGTATCAGTCGAATGTCCTGCGCCTCGGTGGCCATCTGCTTTGCAAACCCAGGGTTGAAGGCAGCGAGACTTGGCTGTAAGGGAGGAGCATTGAACCACGGACCGGTCGCAAAACCCACTGACCTAAACCCTTTTTCCTTAATGAACGCCGCCGCCTGATCGCGCGGGTCCATTTCAGTCATTACTTTGTCGAGAGCTAGCGCCAGGAGTAGAGCGAATACAAGCGGAAGGGCTATCGCGAGAGGAGCCAATCGCGCGAGTGTCCGACTCGATGGGGAGGGCGTCACTGTTCGACTACTTTCCATCAGACGTTGGATTGCTGGAACGAGTGCCGCAACCAGGAGAAACAGCGGCGGATACAGCGGCAACGTGTACCGGGCAAACTTGACTGTCGCTATACCGATCAGAAGGTAATAGGGAAGGGTGAATGCAAGGAGGACTATGTCCGTTGGCTCGCGCCGTCGAAGGGCGGCAAGAAATCCGACGATGCAGAGAAGGAAGAGGCCGGGATGCAGCCCGTTGGCAAGATTCGTCAGGTGAAACACAAAGCCGGGGGCAGTGTTCGTGAAAACCATTCCGTGGCCCAGCCGCACATGGCTTGCTTCGTCGGCGAGACCACCGATAAATTCCGGAAAATTGAGGAGGACACCGGGGCAGCCAATGAGGAAGCCCAATACTGCTCCACCTAACACCTGCATCAGACCCACCGGGTTACGTGGTTTGCCCTGCCACCAGGCGGCAACTCCCGCCAGCACGACCAGCGCCATGTTGTACTTGGTGGCTGCCGCAAGTCCCGCCCAAACTCCCGCCCATAACAGATCCCGAACGCGACGTTCCGGGGAGCCATGACGCAGGGCGAAATAGAGCGAACCGGCTACCCAGAATGTCGCGGGTACATCCACGGTCGCAAAGTGCCCGTGCTGTACGGCGAGGGGGGCGACCGCGTAGCAGAGAGCGGCGACTAAACCCGCGGTTGGACCGTACAACAGACGACCTGCGCCATAGAGCAGACCGCACGTACCTACGCCAAGAGCAGCCGTAACCAGACGTGCCGTCAGTAGAGCGGACGCCGAGTGGACAATTGGTGAGGGGCCAGGTCCGACCTTGCCGAACCATTCGCCAAGGTGAATGAACAGGCCGTTCAGTAGAAGTGAGAGAGAGCCGTAGTTGTAGAATCCAGGATCGAGCAGAAGCAGAAGCGGATTGACCGTTCGTGAATAGGTAACAACAACGCTCTCGTCCACATGGTAGGAAAACCAGCGTCCGGCATTCGGCAGCGCCCAGCCAATACCCCACAGACGCAACCCCAGCGCGAGAATAAGGATGAGGACCAAAAAGACCACGGAAGAGATCGGGGAGGCGAGCTTTTTCTGGGGTGCGGTGGTCATCTCGACACATTATAACACGTGGATTCTTACCGGATGGCGCTTCGGATCTGCAATCTACGACTGGTATGCCGACTTGACAAACCAGTGTCCGACCCCTACAATAACCCCAATCAGTGCAATACGAAATGACGCGCTGCTCCATTTATCGGAAGAGGGGGCCTGCGCGTCATTCGTTGTCTGTAGTTCCTTTGACCTTCGGCTTCTTACAGACCACGAGGTCAATAATATGCCAGGAATCGGTGTTATCTGTGACGAACCCTGCTGCCCGCTCGGAGGACGACGCTCCTCCTGTGCCCTCCATATCCGCCGAAGATATCCGGCGTTTGACGCAGCTTGTTGAGGCAAATGGGCTAAGTGAACTCCTTTTTGAGACGGGCGACATCAAGATCGTGCTGCGTACCGCTGCCTTTCATCCAACCGTTGCGCCAGCGTCTGTCGGCCCCTTGTCCCTTACGACGACGTTCCCCCCGTTAGTAACTGGCGTGTCTGAACTAACGGAGGAAGAGTTGTTCGAACCCACGCAGGAAGCGTATGATGAGGACCGTTTGCAGCGTGTCGAAGCGCCGATCATGGGCGTGTTCTATCGGGCGTCCTCGCCGAACGATCCGCCGATTATCGAGGTCGGAGATGTGTTGACCGAGGGGCAGGTAATCGGTTTGATCGAGGCAATGAAGGTGTTTTCTGAGGTGCCATCGCCGATGTCGGGTCGTGTCGTCGATATACCGGCACAGAACGGGGCGCTCGTTCAACCGGGGGACGTCCTTGTTCTGTTGGAGACAGAGTAGAGAGTAGGGAAACAATGCGTGAGATCAAGATCGGCGTGTTAGGGTTGGGAGTCGTCGGTTCCGGAACGGTCCGGATCCTCCAGGGAAATGCGACCGAGATTGCGCACCGTGTCGGAGCACGGTTGGTCGTTAAGAAAATCGCCGTTCGGAATCTGAATAAGCCCCGTGCGGTGCAGGTCGAGCGCGGGCTGCTTACCGATAATCCCTACGAGGTGATTGACGATCCTGAAATCGACATTCTCGCGGAACTGATCGGTGGGGTCGAACCGGCGCACACCTATGTGATGCGTGCCATCGAGCGGGGCAAGCACATCGTCACTGCCAATAAGGAGATGATGGCAAAGGCTGGCCACGACCTGATGGAAGCGGCGGGGGAGAGGCGGCGCGATTTCTTCCTCGAAGGGAGTGTTGCGGGTGGCATTCCCATTATCGCCGCCATCAAGGAGTCCCTTACCGCGAACCGGATCCATGAGGTCATTGGAATCGTGAACGGCACGACCAACTATATCCTCACCAAAATGACGGAGGAGGGGGCAAGTTTTTCCGATGTGCTGGCGGAGGCACAGGCGCATGGCTATGCTGAGGCGGACCCGACCAGTGACGTGGACGGCTTTGATGCTCAGTATAAGATCGGGATTTTAGCCTCTATCGCCTTTAATTCGCGGGTATCCGTGGAGGACATCAGTGCTCAGGGTATCCGTTCCATTGAGGCGCGGGATATTGTGGTTGCACGTGAATTGGGGTACCGGATCAAACTTCTGGCGATTGCCCAGCAGGATGTGCACGGAAAGACAATGCAGGCGCGCGTACATCCGGCGCTTCTGCCGTTATCGCATCCTCTGGCGAGCGTCAACGGGGTATCCAATGCCGTTCTGGTTCGGGGCGATGCGGTGGGCGAGGTGATGTTCTACGGGCCGGGAGCCGGGTCGTTGCCGACAGGGAGCGCCGTGGTCGGTGATCTGGTGGAGGTCGGGAGGAACATTCTCTGCAACTCCACTGGGCGTGTCGGCTGTACCTGTTTCGATGTTAAGGACGTGTTGCCGATAGATTCGGTCGAGACCAAGTTTTATGTGCGCGTGACAGCGGCGGATCGCCCTAAAGTCCTGGCAGCGATTGCCGGTGTCTTCGGCGACCACAATGTCTCGATTGAATCGGTCGTGCAGCGCGCAGACAGCGAGGGGTCCGCGGAAATCGTCTGGGTGACGCATCGGGTACGAGAGGTTGATCTCCAGTCCGCGCTGGCCGAGATACGGGCATTGGATTGTGTCGAAACCGTCTCCAACTGCTTCCGTGTTGTGGAATAACAGTTGTGCCGTTGATGCAGGCACATTCCCTGTAGATAGGGGATCAATGGTTAGACAGGGAAAAACCAAATGAAAGATATGGTAGGCATGGCAGGTCGACAGGGCGTTATCGCGGCGTATCGAGAGTATTTGCCGGATGTGACGGCGAGTACTCCGATTATCTCACTGTGTGAGGGAAACACTCCGCTGATCGATGCCCCACGTCTCGCAAAGGCTCTGTCGTTATCGGAAAATATCCGCCTGTACCTGAAGTTTGAGGGGATGAATCCGACCGGCTCCTTTAAGGACCGCGGCATGACCATGGCGATCAGCAAGGCGGTGGAGGAGGGGCGAACGACGGTGATGTGCGCTTCGACGGGAAACACATCGGCGTCGGCGGCAGCATATGCTGCGCGGGCGGGTATTTCCTGCATTGTCTTGCTTCCCCAGGGCGAGGTCGCGCTCGGAAAGCTCTCGCAGGGGTTGATGCATGGGGCTGGTGTACTGGCGATTCGCGGCAACTTTGACGACGCACTGCGGCTCGTTCGCGATATCTGTGAAACGGAACCGATCGCGCTCGTAAACTCGGTCAATCCCGTGCGCCTGGAGGGACAGAAGACAGCAGCGTTTGAGATCGTGGATGCTCTGGGAGATGCCCCTCAATTTCATGCGATGCCGGTTGGCAACGCGGGCAATATCACCGCCTATTGGAAGGGCTATCAGGAGTTTTATCGTAACGGGCGGGCGACGCGAACGCCGAAGATATTGGGTTTTCAGGCAGCGGGCGCTGCTCCCCTGGTGGATGGAACGCCTGTTGCACGACCAGAGACCATTGCGTCCGCCATTCGTATCGGCAGACCAGCTTCCTGGCAGGGGGCGATTGCTGCACGAAATGAGTCCGGCGGGGTGATCGAGAAGGTGTGCGACGACCAGATCATCGCGGCCTATCAGGCAGTCGCGGCGACCGAGGGAGTATTTGTCGAACCGGCGTCCGCCGCCGCCCTTGCCGGGCTAAAGCAACTTACCCAACAGGGATACTTCGCTGACAGCGCCAGGGCTGGCGAAGAGATTACCGTCACCGTGACACTGACCGGGCACGGGTTGAAGGATCCGGATCGGGCAATTAAGACAGCCACTCTTGGACTCGTCGAGATTCCTGCGGATCGGGACGCTATTCTTCAACAGATCGCGTGCTTTGGGAAAAAGCCCCTGCTAGTTAATTATTAGACAGAAAGGGATAACCGAAAACTTACACGAACTCTACCCCCTCTCGCAACGTACAGTAATTGTACGGATCACGAAATACCCATAATTAAATCCATCGTAAGGGACATAATTAACGATAAATGTAACAGGGGGTTCAGAGAACGAAAATGGCGTCCCAATTGGTCACCGGAAACCCCGGTGTGCAGATGCATCCGACGCTGGAAGCGCGATTGGCGGAGTTGCGTGACGATGAGGCGCGGAAGGCCCGTCTACGTGAACAGATAGTGCGCGAACGTCGGTTTTTGATACCTGTCTTTCTCTTCGTTTTATTTCTATTCCCGAATTTCGGGACGGTCTCGGTTGTCGGATCGTCGATGAGTCCGACATTTCAGACAGGGGATCGACTGGCGTTGCTGAAGACCTTTCGCCTGTTCTCTCCACTAAAGCCGGGAGATGTGATTGTTGTTAAGAAGCGCCAGGGTGGGCTCCAGGGAGAGGATCTGATCAAGCGTGTGGTCTGTGTCACGGATGCACAGGGGAACGAGACCTGGGCGAAATCCGTCGAAACGGCGGAGGGTACACTGGATCCGAAGACACTATTCCCTGAGTACGTGATGAAGTTGGCTCGGATTCCTAATGACAGTGTATTAGTTCTCGGGGACAATGTTCTGTACTCCACCGATTCACGTGATCCTGAAGTCGGACCAGTGGCGCAATCGGAAATCGAGGGAAAGGTGCTGCTCCGCTAAGGCACGCTTGTGAGGAAGCCGTGGCGGACAGCAGAGTGGTGTCCGCTACGTGAGTGATGTAGACACGAGGGTCGTCCTGACGACCGAAATATCGGACCTTACTCGACTGGCGACGGGTAAGGTCCGCGACGTCTATGAAGTGGGCAACGATGCCCTCCTTCTCGTAACGACGGATCGCATCTCCGCATTCGATGTCGTCATGCGCCAGGGAATCCCTGATAAGGGTCGAGTTCTCACGCAACTTTCCGTCTTCTGGTTTGAAAAGCTGGCGAAGATCATCCCCAACCATCTGATTGTCACCGAGGATGCGATTATTCTCGAACGGTTGGCAGACGAGGGAGTCACCATCACCGAACCGTTGTGCCAGATGCTCTCGGGTCGCGCGATGCTCTGTCGGCGAACGCGCCCCCTACCGATTGAAGCGGTTGCCCGTGGGTATCTATCCGGGTCGGCCTGGAAGGAGTACCGCTCTCTTCCTTCCTGGAATGGAGTAGTGGATCTCTGGGGTGTCACCGTACCGTCCGGCCTTGTCGAATCGGCCAAACTGCCCCAACCCATATTTACCCCAAGTACCAAGGCGACCGCTGGGCACGATCTCCCGATGCAGAGGAGTGAGATTGAAGGATATATCGGCGAATACGCGGAACCGGTGGAGCAGGCAACACTCGCCCTCTATAGGGCAGCCTCTGTCTATGCGGAGGAGCGGGGGATTATCCTGGCGGACACCAAGTTCGAGTTTGGCACGCTGGAAAACGGTGCACTGATCTGGATCGATGAAGCCCTGACCCCGGATTCCTCTCGCTTCTGGGAGGGAACAACCTACGCGCCGGGAGGTCCGCAACCCTCGTTCGATAAGCAGTTCCTCCGCGATTTCCTGGAAACCGTCCCAGATTGGGATAAGCAGCCTCCCGCGCCAGACCTGCCACCCGAAATTATCGAGAAAACCGCTGAGAAATACCGCGAAGCCTACCGCCGCCTGACAGGTAAAGAGTTGGCTTAACCTACGCGCTGTCGGGTACAGGCAGCAGATTCATCCGTAGCTTGCACCATTTCAGCGAAAGTTCGGATAAGTCAATCAGGATCGGGAGGTTACGCACTCAAGCGGCGCTGCCAGTGTAACGGTGATACGAGGATGCGTGTCTTGATGGAACTGTCCCACTCTACGTGAAAACCGGCAGCTTCCAGTCGTTCGCATATCGTGTTGCCAACGACAATGCCCTTTTCATCGTCGGCCAGGATGTCCCCAAACACCATATAGAGTCCTGATAATAGAATGGTAATAATGCAACCATTAACACTACAACCCGTCACTCTGGAATTGCGACATGTTCGCCTGGAACCCATCAGCATGGCGCATTATGACGATCTGTTGGAACATGTCGGCGATACGGAGTTCTGGCGCTTTATGGGTAACGGCGATCTCAGCGACCCGGCCCGGTTGAAGCATTTCATCGCGTCCATGCAAGAAGAGGCGGCAAACGGAGAGGGACTCACGTTCGCCCAGATTCCCACTGCGACCGGGAAAGCGGTGGGCACAACAAGCCTGTTCGATGTGGATTCACAGCACCGTCGGTTGGAGATAGGACGCACCTGGCTCAGCAAAGACTACCAGCGGACCGCCATCAATACGGAGTCGAAATATCTCCTCCTCCGTCACTGCTTTGAGACACTCGGCGTGAACCGGGTGACTATCAAGACGGATTCGCGGAATGTGCGTTCTCAACGGGCAATCGAGCGTATCGGTGGGGTACGGGAAGGTGTCCTGCGCCATCACATGGTGCTATGGGACGGCTATATCCGAGACACCGTGTATTTCAGTGTCATCGCCCCGGAATGGCAGCAGACGAAGGCACGATTGGAAGAGATAATGCAACGCTACGCAACAGAGGTTTCATGATAGATTGGACCGCTCTTCTGGAGAAGCTTGGACGCGAACCAATCCCATCGCGGTTGGAACCCACGGAGGAGCGAATCCAAGCCTTCGAACAGCACATCGGCGCTATCTTGCCGGGGGATTATCGTGAATTTTTGTCTCAACATAGTGGAGTTTGGGTCAGCGCATGTGCGCCGATTGCCGAACTGACACCATGCGGTCAGTTTACTGCCATCCAATCGTTTTATGGCTTTATGGAAAAGGAGTGGATGTCCAGCGATTTACAGTGGAATAGCGATACAGCAGGAGGGGCTTCAGTAGCAATTCCTATCGCCGACGGCGCGTTCGGTAGTCAGATATTTCTGTTTATATCCGAGAATGAGTATCTCGGTATAAAATCAGGGGCGGTCTATTTCTGGGATTGGGAAGGACGCTCGGCGTGGACGGACGAGAAGTTTCATCGAATGTTCTCCAATCTCGCGCCGGAAATAAGGACCTACCTGCAATTGAGGAAAGACGGGCAGCTTCCAGAAAAGCATGACGGTCTGGAAGACTTCTATCGAATTGCAGATTCCTTTACTGGATTCTTGGAGGTATGCACACCGGATGAGGATGAAGAGGAATAGCGGGTACAATCTTCCCGACCCATGAAATACCTCATTCTCGTTCTCGAAGGTGCTACCACAGCGGAACCATCTGGCAAAACGCCGCTCGAAGCGGCGGAAACGCCCGAACTGGATTACCTGGCGCGCCGGGGTCAGATTGGCGCGGTTCGTTTGTTGCCCGAGGAAGTACGGCTTCCAATTGAGGCGAGTTACCTCAGCATTCTTGGCTACGATCCTCAACACTACTACACCGGACGCGGACCGTTAGTGGCGGCGGCCTTACGCGTAACGCTGGGAGTCGGCGATGTTGCTTTCTGCTGTCCCCTGATTGCGACCGATGGTAGCACGGTGCTTTCTGGGACGGTAGAGTCGTTGCCGGATGACGAAACCCTCGCGCTCATGAATGTCCTGGCGGAGCGGCTCGGAATGCGGCGTTTGGCGTTCTATCCCGCACCCCAGAACAATGGTTTGTTGTGCATCACCGATGGGCCAACCGCTCTTACGACCGTTCCTCTCCGCCGCATTGCCGGTAAACGGTTGGAGGCATGTCTTCCCCATGGCGAAGAGGAGGAACGCCTGCGCGGTCTTATCTACGATTCTCTGGAACTGCTTTCCGACCATCCCATCAATCGGCGACGTCAGGAGGAGGGATTGCTACCCGCCAACACCATCTGGCCCTATGGACAGGGACGGCCATTAACCTTGCCTGATTTTACAAAACGGTATGGCGTCACTGGTACGGTCGTCTCCCATTCACTCCTGATCCAGGGAATCGCCCGTGCGGCGGGTCTCGGCAGCCTCACCCTACCGGAAACAGGGAATACCGCGAAAGTGATGGCGGTTCGGCATGCATTCAAGGAAGGGGTGGATCTCGTTCTATTGCCAATCACCATTACGGGAGAAGGCGAGATACTTGCCGACGAAGCGCGTCAGGAGCAGATCGAACGGGCGGATCGTGAGGTGATCGGACCGCTATTAAATCGCATGCAAAAAGGAAATGAATCGTTTCGTGTTTTGTGTTTTTCGACGCTCTCGGACGGAAAACCCGCCGATCTGCCGTTTTTGCTGTATGATGCAGAAGAGGAAGGGGCAAATGTATTGCCCTTCGATGAACGTGCGTTATCGGAGACACGACGGGTGTTTGAGGAAGGACATCGCCTTCTTTCCACCGTGATTCGGTAACACGTTTTCGCGATATTTATGCCTTATGTTGGGAGATAGAGAACAATGCGGGTTCTGGTAACGGGCACAGCCGGTCGGGTTGGATCGGTCGTAGCGAGAGAGTTTCTGGCGCATGGTTATACCGTCCGGGGCTTAGACAAGAACCCGCCACCGGAGGATTTACGGGGCAGTATCGAGACGGTCTATGCCGATCTTGCGGATCGATTTGCTCTGTTGCGGGCAGTGCAGGGGTGTGAGGCTATCGCGCATCTGGCAGCCATTCCCAGTCCGGGCTTCGGTGAGGATCAGATCTTTCAGACAAATGTTAGCGGGACGCAGTACGTGCTGGCGGCAGCCGAAGCGGAGGGTATCCGCCGGGTAGCCTTAGCCTCAACCTGTTGCGCTTTTGGTATTTTCTTTGCCCTGCGTCGGATCGACCCGCAGTATTTGCGGATGGATGAGAAACATCCGGCGCTGCCGCAGGATATGTATGGTCTCTCCAAATTGCTCAATGAGGAGACTGCTGCCGCCTATACCCGGCGGAACGGTATGACCACGGTCTGCCTACGACTGACAACCGTAGTTGATTTTGCGCGACAGGATCACTTTCAATGGTGGCGAAACGGTCTTGCAAGTGACCGTAACCGCCGCAACGATCTATGGTCCTATATCGAGGTCAAGGATACGGCGCGGGCATTCCGTCTGGCGATTGAGAACGCGCCGGATAATTCCAGTTCGGTCGCGATTATCGCGGCACGGGACAGTCTGACGCTGCATGATATCCGTCATCTGGTTCGGAAGCACTTCCCCGCCCTCGCACATTATGTCGAGGCGCTATCGCCAACCGAGAGTTTGTACGATACCAGTGAAGCGGAACGCGTCTTCGGTTTTGTTGCCGAGAATACCTGGCGCAACCTTCCAGAATTTGCCGCACTAACGCCCGAGTTTAGTGAGTAGGTGTTAGGTGTTGGGTGTTGCTGCGTAATGGCCGTCATGCGTTATTTGTGGCTCTCAGCAGCGATGAAGGGTTGACCACCGTTTCCCAATACCTAACACCCTAACACCCAACACCTAACCCGAAAGGATTCCTCCATGCAGTGTCGCGGGATGACAGTTTTCAGACGGTTCTTTCTTGTTTTTCTGTTGTCGTGTGGATTGGCACTCAGTATGACTATTGCCTCGTCTCCGGCCCAGGCCGATGTGAAGATCGAAAAGGTGACCTATAAAGGTTGGCGTGATGCCTATAAGCTCTCCAACAGCACAGTCATGCTTGTTTATGTACCCGCAGTCGCTCGGATCATGCACTATGGCTATGCAGCTGGGGCGAACGTCCTCTGGGAGAATAAACCACTCGCCGGAACTGTTGCGGACAGCAAAGCAACCGGCAACTGGCGGAATGTCGGCGGCGATAAAGTCTGGCCGTGGCCGCAGGATGATTGGGGCAAACTGCTGCCAAGCGCGTGGCCACCTCCCGCTGCCGCGGATGCTCTGGCACATCAGGTGACAGTGGTCGGTACGACGCTGCGAGTGACGTCGCCACTTGTCCGACCGTGGAATGTCCGAATCATCCGCGACATCAAACTGGACCCGACCGGGACGGCAGTCCACATTACCAGTCGCCTGGTTCACGAGGGGGCGGGCGAGTCTACTCCCTGCGCTCCCTGGACAATCACGCAGGTACCTGCCGCCTCCTGGGTGATGGCCCGTCTTCTACCCGCCTCCACGCTCCCGGATGGCTACAAATCGTTCAGTGGCAATGACCGGTTCAAGGCCGTTGCCAAAACGCCGGAGGGAGCGTTAGTAGTGGAGCGAAACGGGGCAATTGCCACAAAAATCGGAATGGATGCTGACATGGTGGCTACCCTGGAGGGCGATACCCTTTTCACGATTCGTTTTGCTCCCACGGTCCCAACAGACAATAAGGGACAGACATACGTGGCAGGGGATAGGGCACAGTTCTATTCACAGCAGGACGATGAAAACGCGGCGAAGCTAGGGACACTGCCCTACATCGAAATGGAAATGACGGCACCTCTGAAAACTCTCAAGAATGGGGACACGAACACTCTGTCCCTGGTGTGGGAACTGCACAAACTCCCTGCCGACAAACAGAATCCCGCTGGCGTCGCGGCTACCCTCAAGACGTTATAGGTAGCGTCTCACACTTTCCTGTCTGGCGCTTCATGTACGACAGGAATCTGCAAACCATTATCGAAAACAACAGTCGTGAATTGACATATTCTATTATATAGAATATATTACTTTATCGAATGGACGACGAAAAAGAACTGCTGAAAGGCAATACCCCAACGCTGGTTCTGGCGATTCTCGCGGAGGGACCACAGCATACCTACGCCGTCGGGCGCATCATCAAAGAGCGGGTGGGAGATGATCTAAACTTTAAGCGCGGGACGCTCTATCCTGTTCTTCATGCCCTGGAGCGGGATGGCTTGGTAACGGGCGATTGGGAGACGAGGGAAGGGGAGCGGCCCCGACGAATCTATGCCGTCACTGATGCCGGAAGGACAGAGTTAGCAAAGAGAGTGCGGACCTGGCGGCGTTTTGCAAATGCGATGGATCGTCTGATTGGTCCGATGGTAGAAGGAGAAATCCTTGAGCAACCCGTCTGATGGCTTTTCCCTGAGATTGGAACGTCCGTGGGAGCCAAATTCAGGCAAGGGGACGCTGGGAGATTATCTGGATGATTTCTGCCTGCCGCTTTATGAAGTCATGGCGGAAAAGGATGTCACCGAGTATCGTTGGTTGGCCGAAGAACATATTCTCGAAATATCCGAGGAGTTCAAAGGGCAGGGATTGTCGTCCCACGGAGCGTTGCTTCGCGCGCTACGCGAACATGGAAATCCTCAGCTCATTGGGAGATTATTACGCGATGAGTGGCTGCGAGGCGAAAAGAGTTGTCCGCACTCGCTAGTCGTACATGCGGTTGCCTGTCGGACGATAGTCCTTTGTGCAGTGAGCTATCTCTGTCTATCACTGCTGATGTGGCTGGCCCCCAGGGATTCCCCGGTACCGCTTCTGGCGTTCTTCCTGTCTCCGCTACCCGTCGGATGCCTGGTGGGCGCAATCGCCTTTTATCGTTTCCGGCGACCAGTGTTCTGGGCGGTGGCAGTGATGCTCTATTCGCTCATTCTGACGACGCTGTTGATCTACCTACGTTGGGATATGTCGGCGGCTGTGGAACTGATGCCTTTCTGGGGGATCGTGACACTTGCCGTAGCCAGTGGTATGGGCCTATATTGGCAACGGCGTCGCCAGCACGAAATCGTTCGGAGATTTCTTGCCTGAAAGGAATCCATAGTATGTATCGCTATATTCGCAAGAGAGAGGATGGATTTACTCTCATAGAACTACTTGAAGTGGTAATGATCATTGGTGTGCTGTTAGCGATCCTGCTTCCGGTGTTCTGGCAGGCACGGGAAAAGTCGCGCGTGACAGTCTGCGCCAGCAACCTACGTCAGCTTTACCAGGCGTTTGCACAATACGCGCAAGATAATGATGGACGTTTACCGCCGTATCAAAATAAAACCGGAGTGGTAGTCGCTTGTCGGGATGCGTCCTGCGGTGGTCCCTGGAAGAAACCCGTGCCGGAGAAGGGAAGGGAACTGGTTGACGTACTGTTTCCCTACACGAAGTCGCGCGATCTCTGGTTTTGTCCCTCGGATATTTTCGCACGTACCGATTCGGAAGAGGGTGGCATAAAACGCCGTTACAGCAGTTATCGTAGCAGTGTACGATTGGGCCAGCAGGTTCTGTTCGATGAAACCTTCACATTGGAAGGGTGGACAAGTAAGTTCGATCCTGGTAACAGTGGTGACACGAATCCATCCTCACTCGGACTTCTGTGGGAGGACGTATTGTGGCGCGACTGCAAAAATCCTTCGCAACCTCGACCGCCGTACTCCCACAATCAGCGTTTTCATACGCTATATCTGGATGGACACATTCAGCTTCTTCCCTGGGACAACTGCGCCCCCTCGCCACAGTAGCACCCGCGATCCTCGCTTTTGCGGGCCCTGCCCGTCGCGCTTCCTGCTTTTCGCGAGGGCTACGCGCCGCCTGCACCCCGCGCCAGCGTACCTCTAATAAAGCAGGTGCTCCACCGCTTGCGGTGGGGGGTTGCAACGCTGGCGCGGGGTGGGGCGCGAGCCTGGCGGGGGTGGACCTAGGCGGGGAGCTTTAACCCCCTGCCCACGTTACCTGGCGCAGAAACAAAACCGCGTTCGCCAGGAGGCTTACCGGCAGTATTGTACAATAAGCGGTACCAAGATGCCCCTTCGTCGTGCTGCCCACAGTGTTTATGATTGCCATTACCACCTCGTGTGGACGCCAAAAAGGCGTCGACCGGTGCTGGTAGGCGAGGTAGGCGAGCGGTTGCGCGTGCTGTTTGCTCAGATCGCAGAAGCCTACGACATCGGCATTGAGGAAATGCAGGTAGCAGACGACCATGTTCATCTGTTGGTGTGGTTTCCGCCTCGTCTCTCGATCAGCCAGGTAGTCACCTGCCTGAAGTCCTTGTCGGCGCGGAAGCTGTTTTCGGAGTATCCGGAGTTGCGTCGGACGATGTGGAGCGGGAAGTTGTGGGAAGAGGGGTACTTTGTTCGGACGGCAGGGGAAGGAGTGGACGCCGAGGGGGTGCGTCGTTACATCCGTCGGCACGAGGAAGAGGAAGAGGCGTAGTTCCCCGGCGCGTTGGGGCGTTGCCTCACGGCTCAGGTGTCCCCAAAGCGCACCAAAGATGCTCCACCGCTTGCGGTGGGGAGGCTCACTGGACTATGTAGGCTCCGCCACGGTTCCTGGTTTTATTGGCTGCGGCGCACCAGATCGCGATCTACAGCAAGCCTCCGGCACCGCTCACGGAACGCTTTACGCTGCGAGGCTTGCTAAAGAGCCGTAGGCTACACGGTGCAGCGGGACGCTGCCGCAGTCCGGGCGCGTAGCCTGGCGGGGTCGTAGGGGCAGCGCCCCTACAAAAGTGCGGAGCCCCTGCCAATGAAGGCTAAGGTGCCATCGGGAGGCCGTAGCGTTTCCAGTAACGGGAACAATACGGGAGGAAATCGCAGTGTGGGCAGTGGTTGTTGGGGGTGGGTTGCACCGTATCCCAGTTCATGCCTAAGACTTTCTCGCCGGTTTCGCGACATTCCGTTGTCAGACCAGCGCGCGCCTCGTCGGTCAGTTCGTGCGAGGCAGAGGAGCCGGACCGTAGCGCGACAATCGTGGAGAAGACGCGTCGGTCGGGGTGTTTATCCTTGAGCAACACTTGATAGACGTTCATCGCCAGGGAGTGAGCGACATCCTCCTCCGTCACCGTCTCCCGACCCGATTTGTAATCCACGATTTCCAGGCTGCCATCGTGGTGCTCGTCCACGCGATCTATCCGTCCCGACAGAGCAATATCCGGGGTCAGAAGCATGCGGAGAGTCTTTTCGGTGTAGAGAATATGGGGTGGGGGCGGAGCATCTACCGGCGCCGCCACACGCGCCGCTACCTGGGCAGCGTGATACTCCCGCAGGATGCGTGTGCCCTCCTCACGAAAGGTTGCTTCTTGCTCGTCGCCTTCATAACCTTTGGCGACCCACAGCGTGGAAAGCGACTCCGTCAGTGTCTCTTCCGTGATGGTCTCCGCGCCACCTGCCGTGTGAAAGGCATCTAATGCACGGTGCAGGGAACTGCCGAACGCAAAACCCGGTCGGGCTTTGTGATAAAACCGACCGAGCTTGTCGATGTATTCCAAACGGTATTCGGCTGCGCAACGGTAGTAAATGCGCAGCTTGGTAGGCGAGAGAACGAACTTTCGTGGCAACGGATGGCTCCCGAAAAAGAGATACCGTTCGCGGGTGGCGAACCGTCCTTTGCTTTCGTATAATCAGTGTACCGCATTGTCAGGGGTCGGGGATCAGGGATCAGGGGTCAGGGGAAAGAAGTCTGAGGTTGGGGGCAGTTTTCCGGAATTTCTCTCGCAATAGGCGACCGATCTCCAATCTCCTTCCCCTAAGCCCTGATCCCCGACCCCTGATCCCTGACCCCTGACCTTTAAGGATTTCCCATGTTGACCCGCTATGCCCGCGTTGGGGCTTTCTCTATTCTCGTTGCTACCGCACTTTCCGTTGCAGGTTGTCAACTGCTGTCGAAACCGGTCGCGGTTGCGACACCGGAGCCGAAGCCGACACCGAAGCCGGGACCACAGCCACCGAAAATCGACTATGCACGGGTGCGACCAAACGAACTGGGACGCATACCGGTGATCATGTACCATGAGATCAAAGGTACGCAGAATAAGAACCTGGTGCGGTCCGTCGCCGATTTCCGACAGGATCTGGAACTGATGTATAAGGCGGGATTCTGTCCTGTCAACCTTTCGGATGTGGTCAATGACAACATTGATGTACCGGCGGGTAAGTCGCCGATTGTCCTGACCTTCGATGATGGCCGTGCCACCCAGTTTAAGCTTGTTGAGACTCCAAACAACCTGAAGATCGATCCCGATTGTGCGGTCGGGATTCTGGAGGAGTTCCACAAGAAACATAAAGATTGGCCGTTACGGGGCACGTTCTTCGTGCTGCCTCGGTCGAAATCAACGCTGGACACGTTTGGACAGGTCGGTATGGGGGCGCAAAAGTTAGGTTATCTGCTCGACAAAGGGTTCGAAATCGGGAACCATACGACGACGCATCACAGCCTGCGTACGATGACTCCGGCGCAGATTCAGCAGGAGATCGGTTATGCAAACAATACTCTCCTCACAGATGCTCCGAAGGCAAAGATACAGGTCTTTGCCGCACCAATGGGGTATTTCCCTCGGGATAAGGCGAACTTACCGTATATGCTGAAGGGCAGCTTTGAGGGGAAGCCGTATGAATACAAGGCTGCGTTCAAAGCGGCATGGCGACCGATTCCTTCCCCGGTGTCCAAAGATTGGGACCCATTAAAACTGGAACGCATCGATTCCGTCAACGGATTAAACGGTGTCCGGGACTGGATAGAAAAGCTGACTACGATGTCGAGCGGTTATCCGCGCTATATCTCCGACGGTGACCCCAACGTGATCTCCTATCCTAAAGGTGAAGATAGCCAGGTGAACCTGGGGAAGATCCAGGCCGAAGGTAAATTAGCGTATTCCTACGAGCCATTTGGCGGAGTTGGCGGAGCCAAGCCGATTATCGGTGCAGAGAGCGACGAGACACCGACCGATACGACGCCTCCGGGTGCCAAGAAGACGCCGGAAGGAACGCCGACACCAGGGGCTGTCGTTATCGAGAAACCCATTGTCGGTGGCCAATAAATCCCGTTTTCGAGTCAGGTGTCTGGCGATTTCGAATGAGGTTTATCGGACGGACAAACATGAACTGGTCGAATCGTGTCGCAAGTTGGAAGGAATTATATACCTGTAAGGTTCGTCAACGTGTCCCACAGGACGTAACTGTTCAGGGAAGTAAAAGGAAAGTTCAGGCAGGTGCAGCAACAGGCTTTTTCTGCGCCTCTTGTAACATCTGGCGACAGGCCGACAAACACTCCTTTTTCTGCAATTGCCAGGTCGCAAACAGAGAGGACAAGATCGCCATTACGTGGGAACCCGAAGGCGAACGCGTTCCCCCACTAATCTTGCGAGAAACCACACGAGGACGAATCGCGCGTTCCGCCGCATTGTTCTCGGACGGCACCTCCGGACGCCAAACGAAGGTGAACAACTCGTTGGCGAAAGAGAGTAGACGTTGACACAACGTACTCTGAGGCAATCCTGTCCCGCTATATCCCGATGCCAAAGATACCAACTCCCTCTGGAAAGCAAAGGCTACCGCTTCCCGAACGCTTGGATCCTTGCTTTGGAAAGATTTGGCACGATCATACAACTCGCGTAGCCGCTTGGCCCAGTTCTGCACGCCTTCGGTCGGGAATCTCTTGGTCAATTCGTGAACATCGCGCAGAAGATGCACCCAGCACCGCTGGTGAAACCCCAAATGGCTGTTGTAACCACCGTAGAAGTCGCTGACCACCACCCCTTTATAGGTATCTCCCAACACATCGGTCACCACCTGACCAGAGCGTGTCTTGGGATAGATAAAGTAGCACACCGACGGTGTCGAAAAACTCCACAGATAGCCGTTTTGACCACTCTGACGCCACCCTGTCTCGTCCCCATGAACAAACGGACTGATACGCAAGGCGTTTTGGAGAGCGTCATAGGTCATCTTTCCCCTGGCAGCCACCGTCGAAAGGATCGAGACGATTTCGCCCTCGCTGATTTTGAGACCGCAGAGTGCCGACAACAGAGTGGCAATGGCGCGGACGGGGAGGCGACCCACCTGGCGGAGGTAGGCAACGAGGGCATGCACCTGAACGCCAAACCGGCTTTGACCGACCGCTTGCTCGGACAAATCGACAGGAGGAGTGCAGGATTTCTGGCAGACACCACAGTAGCGAGAGTAAAGAACGTGGTCGGTAATTTGGACGGGGATTTGGGGCAGTTCGATGAGTTGTCGTCGGCTGTATTGGGAGCCACCCGCAAGACCTCTGCCGCAGTCGGGGCAATGGGAGCAGGCATAAACGATTTGCTGTGTGGGCGTCTCCCGTTTGCGCACGAAGGCGTCTTTTCTGTGTTTTCGTGGCTTGGCAGGCGGCGCGGGTTTGTTTGGTTTGATCCAGGTCGGTGGTTCTGGTTTGGGCTTTCCCGCTTCTGGTTTCTGTCCTTTAAGGCGAGCGATTTCCGCTTCGAGGGCTTGGCTCTTTTGGAGCAGGAGGGTGATAGTTTGGGCTTGCTCTTGGATCAGTGCGATCAGTTCCTCGTGCGTTTTTTGGGACAAGTCTGCCATGTTGGTTACGATACGTGCTTGCTTGTCCCAAAATTCCCACAACCCTGAACAGTTACCACAGGACGTGTTACTGGCGGTCACGCAGAAAATACCGATATTTCCCGATGCGCTATGTGACTTCTACACATACTGCAATGGGTTAAGTCTCGCCTGGTTTAATATCCTACCCATTGAGAATCCAAATGATATCAAAAGGACATGGGCGGGAATCGAGCGTGCAAACGATGCTAACAAGACCCCCTATTTGGAAGGTGACCCTCGTTTGCTCTCGCAATTTGTGGTTTTTGCCGAACTCGATGCGGGCAAATGCGCTGTTATATCTCGAATCGATAGTTCTATTTGGTACGAAGAGGACGATGAACTTTGCCAGACTAGTCTCGATCTTCCTACCTTTTGTGAAACGTGTCTCAAAGAAGCGACAGAATTGTAGTGCTATAACCTGGACTCCTACAGCAGTGTTAAGGGCTCCGCGTGGGATTGTGACGTTTGACGACGCATTTCACCTGGGCGGCAGATAAGCGGACACATTTTGGCTCAAGCGAACCAGCACGGTCAGTACCGTCACCCTCAACAACTATGACAACCGGGGCAATCTGCTTGACCTCAAGCATGAGTTGAGCCCGACTCCAAACCCCGTTTTCAACTTCAACTTCGAGTCGATCCAGTATGACACGGCGGGCAACTGCACCCGGATCACGGTCGCCGCCAACGCCTTTACCTTCACCGACGGGAGCGGTGTCTTCCGGGGTGCGCCTAATCCGAGCGGGACACTCTACTTTGCCTATGACAGCCAGGATCGACTCATCGGCGAGAAACGCACCAGTTCGGTCAATCTAACCAACTACTACATCTACAGCTACGGCACCTTCGATGCCAACGGCAATCTACTGTCGCCGGGATTCACCTATGACGCTGCCGAGAACCTGACAACCCTGCGCACTCAATCCCTCGGATCGTTGACCTACAACGCCAACAACCAGCTAAGCGGAACCGGCTTCAGCTACGATTTCACCGTCGCTGCCATCCAGTATCGCGGGAACTTCCTCACCTATGACGTTGAAGCGCGGGTGAAGACCATTGCCAACAGCAGTAACAGCGTGTTCTACCGGGCAGGGTATCGGTCGGACGGTCTGCGTGCGTGGGTCAAGGGTGCCGGAGCGGTCAACTATTACATCTACGATGGCGATGTTGTCCTGTATGAACTGCAACTGAGCGGCGTCAACTACATAGTCAAGCAGTTATACGGTTGGGGACCGGATGGTCTTTCGCAGCGGTGCACTCCGGGCACGACCTATCTGTACCGCACGTACGTCTATGATCCGTTTGGGAACGTGGGGACGCAGGTGCGTCTCCAGAGCAACAACGGTGTTCCCGATGACGTGGCGGTGTATGACTCGTTGGGTCGGGTGATCGCCGATGTTTCGACCGGCAGTCCGTTCAGTGCGAACAACAACTTCAGTTATCCGATAGGCAACTCGTACTCGGTGGGCTTTGGCGGTGCGTATGGCGGGTACAAGGAGATCAGCAGTCGCCTTGCACCGACGGACAACGGGGATCGTGGTCTGATCCTGGAGGGTTCGCGCTACTACGACCCCAATTATGGACGGCACACGACGCGCGGTAGCAGCGGCACCTCCCCCAATCTCTATACCACGCCAAACAACCCCACCCTCCTGCTCGGAGGCATGGTCCGCTTCGATCAGGGCAACGAGATAGTCCAACAGTTCGGCCAGCAACTCAGCCAATATGGTCCCGAAGCGGTAGGGAGTGGAGCAGCATTAGAGACAATCATAGTCGCTTCCAACATCGCTAAGACGACTACCGCTGCTTCGGCTGTATCTGCGGCTGGACCAATTGCCTTGGGAGCATTGGCGCTTTATGTAGGTGGGGATGCCATCCTCTATCATGCCTCTGGAAAGAAATACTCCCTGGGACTTTCGCCGAATCTGGAGAAGTTTGGTACCTTCATCGGGGGGAACAGTTTCCAATAGTGCGCAAGTCGAGGCAAAGGCTGCGGAGAAGTACTCACTTTTCGATCAAATCCGAATCAGATCCATTGCAAGGTCACTCGCCAATGATCTGGCATCACAGTCAACAAGAACGGGTAAAGGCAAGGGCTTAGAAACGTATGCAGCCCTTCTCACGGATCAGGGTATTGTTGTATCTATGAACGGGAATACAACAGCTAAGTCGCTGTCTCTAATTCAACGAGGAACGGCAGCAACATATGCAGCGCATTAAGGTATTAATGTCTTCTGTGCTCCTGATGCTACAGATCACGCGGAATTATCAGCGCTGGCTTACGCCGACTTTCATGGTATGACTCCGATTGGCGTTGCTGCATCAAGGCCAATCTGTAAGCTAAAATGCCAACCAGTAATCTTCTCAAGGCGGATCATCCCTTTCTCGCCTCTTAGGGATTATTAGTGATAATTATGTCATCTAAGGATCAATCAAATCGGATCTTCAAGGCTGTTGGCGCCGCCAATTCCTCTGCTGTTAGGGCGACGATTGAGGAGGGGACACCCGTTGATATCGCAGATAGCCGAAGCGGATGGACGCCGTTGATGCTGGCCATTTTTCATGGATATGGTTCGGTCATCTCGACGTTGCTACAGTTAGGAGCATCCGTTAACGCGAAAGACAAGCAGGGGAACACATCATTGCACCACGCTGTAGTTTTGGATGCAGAATTTTGCATCATTGAACTAGTTCAAAATGGCGCTGATGTCAATGCAAAAAACAATAGGCAAGAAACGCCGCTGGATGTTGCCTATATCAAAAAGTCATATCATTGCCCAATGGTTTTGCGAGAACTGGGCGCACGTCTCGAGGAGATGAAAATCTTCCACACAACCAAAATCGACAGAGCAATCATCTGGTTCGATAAAGAGGCACGCTTGCTCAGTAGCATCGAACGATCAGAAGTCAATATTGTGAAACAAGCATTAGAAGCAGGAGCAAATCCCAATATCCGATATCCTGGCCAGTATGGAATTCCGGTCTTGCAGCGTGCCTGTATTAATGGAAATTATGATATTGTAAGCTTGTTGCTTCAGCATGACGCAAAGGTTGATATACAGACCGAAGCAGGTATCACTGCTTTAATGAGCGCCAGCCTGTATAACCACGTTTCCATCGCCGAGTTGTTACTATCGTATGGTGCAGACAAAAACAAAACCAATCTTCGTGGCGAAACAGCGATAACCATCGCTTTGAACGGAAAAAATAAAGATCTATGCAGGCTGCTCCAAGCCGAGTAAGCCATTAAGAGACATCTAATAGTGATCGTTGTAAGGAGCAGTCCGTATCGATTATAGAGCTATCTAAAGACGCACTCGTACTCGGTGGTTTTTGGCGGTGCTTCTGGCGCGTACACGGAGATCAGCAGTCGTCTGGCTCCGACGGACAACGGGGATCGTGGCTTGATCCTCCTGGGTTCCGCTGTCATTCCGTGTGTAGAGTTGAGACGTGCTGCCGGTTGGAGAACGGAGCCACTTCATCCAGGTTTAACGCTTTGGGATGCATCGGCTAACGCACGTTGGGTGGTTTCCCCGCTAACCGTAAAGCAACACTCAGTGGAACTGTGACGTTTGAACGGCACATTTCACCTGGGCGGCGGATAAGCGGGGTACATTAGGGTACACTTTTATAAGAATGAAAGTAGCGACCGCTGAGCAGATGCGGGCGATTGACCGTCGTGCCATTGAGGATATGGGGATACCTGGTCCTGCTCTGATGGAGGCAGCGGGCGTCGCACTAACTCAGGCTTGCATTGAGGAGTTGGGCGGCACGGTGGCGGGTAAAGCCATCGCATGCTTTTGCGGACGGGGGAATAATGGCGGCGACGGTTTTGTGACGGCCCGTCACCTTTCCAGTGCGGGCGCTAAGGTTACTGTTTTCCTCGCCGCCGCGCCGGAGGACATCAAGGGGGACGCGCGGGTTCACTTTCAGCCGCTTCGCTGGTGTGGCGTTCGTCTGTTGGAGGTCTCTTCCAACGATTTTGAGCGAGCGATGACCGAGCGCTATGCTCTGGTTGTCGATGCCTTGCTTGGAACCGGGGCACGTGGCCCGCTGAACGGTCCCCTGGGCCTCTTGATCACCCACCTGGTCGAACTGGCCGAGCAGGGGATACCGGTTGTTTCGGCGGATATTCCTTCCGGTGTCGATGCCGATACCGGGGCGTTGGTCGATTTTGTCGCCGTTCCGGCAACCCGCACCGTCACCTTTGCCTTACCAAAACCGGGATTGCTTCACTATCCCGGCGCCACCTATGTCGGGCGGATCACGGTGGCCGACATTGGAATGCCGCGGTCTTTGTTGACCGACAATCCCGCGCTGCAATTCGAGTGGGCGACACAGGCGGAACTGAGCCACGTTCTGCCGGAACGGAAACAGACCCGAGACAGTAACAAGGGGACATACGGGACGGTCTTGGTGATTGCCGGCTCAAACGGTATGATGGGAGCAGCGACCCTGACCGCTTTGTCGGCCTTGCGGGCGGGCGCGGGATTGGTGATGCTTGCTGTCCCGGTGAGTCTTATGTCGGTCGCCGCGCAGCTCGCTCCGGAGGTGGTATTGCGAGGTTTGCCGGAGACGGCGGAGGGGACCCATGGTGGAACGGACGCACTGGATGCTGCTCTGATACTCGCGGATAAGGCGGATGCGATTGCCCTGGGGCCAGGTATGAGCAGCAACCCACATGTCGCCGCGTTTGTCCAACGGTTTGTGCGCCGTGCACACAAGCCGATTGTCATTGATGCCGATGGTTTGAACGCACTGGCATCATCCCTGAGGTCCGTCAGGTATCGAGGCACGACACCGACGGTACTGACGCCGCATCCGGGCGAGATGGGCCGCCTGCTTGGAACAACGTCGGAGTTGGTTCAGTCTGACCGACAGGGAGCGGTTTTACGTTGTGCCGCGACGTTTAAAGCCGTCACCTTGCTCAAGGGTGCGCGAACCCTGATTGCTACCCCGGAGGGGCAAATGTCATTCAATCGCCGGGGCACTGCGGCGCTTGCCACCGCCGGAAGCGGCGATGTGTTGACCGGAGTTATCGCGGCTCTGCTGGCGCAGGAACTGCAACCGTATAATGCCGCTCGTGTGGGCGCCTATCTTCATGCGCTCGCCGGTGAGATTGCGGCGCGAGACCTGGGAAATGCCGGAGTGATTGCGACCGATGTCCGGGACCGTTTGCCCATCGCGCGGCAGCACCTTTATGAAAGGTTCGACTTAGACGAATATGAGGTACGTTAACCGCCGCGACTTTTGGGTGCAAGGGTACGGGGGCGCGGTCGCTGTTTTGGTTATCGTGGGGGCGCTGCCAACGTCGGTGATGGCGCAAAAGACAGAAGCGACGCCTAAGGCAAGTCCGATTACGGCACCGTCCGCATCGCCCGTTGTGAGCGCGACTCCGGTAGCCTTGGGTTCTCCCCACGCAGGTAGCTCGCCGCACGCGTCCGGTTCACCACAGGTATCGGGTTCGCCGCACGCCTCCAGTTCACCGCTGAGTTCCGCGTCACCGGGAAGCGTATCGCCATCTCCGAATAGCGTCGCTTCCCCTGCACCCTCCGGATCACCGGCGACTGCTGCTGTCAGTTCACCCTCACCGGGAGCCTCCGTATCCGGTGTCCCTGTGTCGCCGGAAGCGTCGGCGACACCCGGTGTTCCGAATGCCAGCATAACCCCGCCTGGAGCAGTGCCGGTGGTACTTCCCTCCGGTGTGGTTCCGGCGGGGAATCCCACCGTGATTGTCGTACAGACCGCGCCAACCACACCACCCCAACAGACAGGTAATAACTGGATTCCCGGTCTGGTGGGGATAGGTTTGTTCATCGTCGCGATTGTCTTTGGACTCCGCTATGCCAAACAACGTGGCACGACGGTGCAGAGCGCACTGGAGCAACTGGGCGTCCAGATGCCGCAGGATGGCGTCGCATCGGCCGTGATCCCGCCGCGCCCCATGCCTGTACCCGATCCTGCTCTGCCCTCACTGGCGGACCTTCCGCCGCCGCAACCAGCAGCAGCGACCGGTGTGAACATTTCGTCCTTGAAGAGCAGAGTGGCGGAACCACCGACGCCAGCCCCGGTGCCCGCAGCGGCTTCCCATGCCATCAACCCGACCTTGCTTTGTCTGAATGGTAGTGTTGTCGGAGAAGTGTTTGTTCTTGCCGGGCCGACCGCTATCGGGCGTGAGAAAGATAACACGATTCCCCTGCCGCTGGATGGCACTGTTTCCCGACGTCATGCCCGTATTGATTTGGAGAATGGAAGGTGGGTGGTCGCCGACATCGGTTCCAGTAACGGAACGTTCGTCAATGGTCAGCGTCTTTCCACACCGCAAAGATTGCAACGAGGTGATGAGGTGCAGTTTGGTTCGGTCCGGTTCCGATTTGACGAATAGGCGTGTTATCGTGCCGGTACGGACGGAGGTACAATTAAAGGTACATTCATGGAGAGTATGCAGCGACTAACAGGGCGGGTATTGCTCTTTACGCTGGCCGGATTGGCAGCGGGGTTGCTTACCTGGCTGGTATCGGATGTCTCCGGGTTGATTCGTATCGGGGACAATGTTGGGCAGCTTTCCACGGACGAAGCCCGAGGATATTGGCTCGTCTTTGCCTGTTGGGGTGGGTTTATCGGGGTGTTGATCAGCATCGCGGATGCCCTGTTCTCCGGTTCCAAGCCGGAATGGCCGAAGATTATTGGGATAGGGGCATTTGTCGGAATCCTTGCCGGCCTGTTTGGTGGGGCGCTTGGGATGGGAGCCTTTGCGACGTTGTATGTCTTCCCTGCGAATAACCCGTTCGACTTTTTGCGGAATATCCTGGGGCGTGCTGCCGGGTGGGCGTTTATCGGGGCTTTGGCCGGGACCGCGCCAGGGTGGCGTAAGTGGAGTCTCGCGGTGGGGCGTAACGGCCTCATCGGAGGATTCATCGGGGGAGTGCTCGGCGGAAGCACGTTCGAAATAATTCCCTATCTCCTGGTGGGCATGGCCCGGCCGGGCATTGTTGCCCGGCTCTTTGGTTTTGTCATCACCGGTGCAATGATCGGCCTCTTTGTTGCACTCGTGCAACAATTACTGAAGGAAGCATGGATCCGGGTAGTGGTCGGACGGAACGAGGGCAAAGAAGTTCTTATTGAAAAGCAGGAAACCACCATTGGTCGGTACGAATTATCCGACATAACGCTGTTTGGTGATCCGAAGGTGGCGCGTACCCACGCAATATTGACGGCTCAGCCGGGAGGACGTTTTGTCCTGCGTGATACGGGAGAGTCACCGCTTGGTCTGCTGGTCAACGGGCAACCAGTAAACCGGGAGATTGTGGTAAAGAATGGTGACCAGATCCAGATAGCCAGCAAACTGCTGGTATTCTATGAGCGGTTTACCAAGACGCGGACCGTGGCTGCACCGCGTGATGTCGCCGAGCCGCGGCAGTCTGCCGCAGTCTTCGGCCCATCGCTTGCGGAACTGCCGTTGCCCGGCGCGACTCCCCAGAGTGTTCCGATGGGGAATCCGGGACCAATGGAGGAATCCGGTACAGTCATACTGCGGTCCGGGCTGACATTGGTTGCGGTGGCGGGACCTCACGCTGGTGAGCGCTTTGCGGTGCATTCCGGTGATGTTGCCGGACGGGACCCGTCCACCAACCTTCCGCTGACAGCGGATACACGCGCATCGCGTCAACATGCTCGCTTTGTGCAGGAGGGAACCGGATGGGTCGTTGAGGATGCCGGTTCGACAAATGGAACGTTTGTCAACGGACAACGGGTTTCGCGGCAAAACCTGACCAGTGGGGATACCGTTGTCATTGGAGCCACTCAGTTTCGGGTGGAACAATAGCATTTTACACAAGAGATGTAAGGAACAACGCAAATGAGACGGCGACGCTATAGTGGCGGCGATAGGCCAGACCCGACAGGGGGGCCGTTTGACCCGTACGGCAATACCAATATACCGATTCCGGAGAAGGTGCCCGATCCCTCACATCCGGAGGATGATCCCCACTCCAATGTCTTCCCGCAATCTCCGGCGGAAGAGGCTGCGATGCATCTTGCGATGGCAGTAGCACCCCTGCCACCTGCGAATGCGTATGCCGAACACCATGACGAAGAGCCGGTCGCCCCGGTCATTCCCTTACCGACAAGTGACTATTCCCATCCTATGCCATCCCACACGCCCAATGGCGGCCCATCGTTATCGTTGACACTCCGTGTTGGCAACCAATATGCCTATGCTGCGGAACGTACCCGTCAACATGTCTTCACGCAGATTGCGGCAATAGGAAACGCTGTCGCTATGAGTGGGCAGCGAATGCCGGTGAATATCGCCCTGGTGGTGGATCGTTCCGGCTCCATGGAAGGGGAACCACTGGAGTATGTCAAGCGGGCATGTAACCTGGTTGTGGATATGCTCACCCCGCAGGATGTTCTTTCCATCATCACCTTCGAGACACAGGTCGAAGTGCTCATGCCTGCGCGGCATGTCACCGACCCCTATCTGATCAAGCAGCACATCGGTCGCATCGCACCGGGGAACACGACAAACCTCTTTGATGGATTGTATGCTGGAGGCGCGCAGGTTGGCTCCGTGCCACTCGAAGGCTATGTAACCCGTGTTCTGCTACTGACCGACGGTGAACCCACAGCGGGCTTGAAGGATTTCCAGAGCATCGTCCGACTCGTCGCGGATATGAAGGCGCGCGGCATTACCGTGACCGCTCTCGGTTTCGGCCCGGAGTACAACGAGGAGTTAATGGCGGGGATAGCCCGGCGTGCAGGCGGCAACTACTACTATATCGTCCGCCCGGAAGATATCCCTTCCGTGTTCGAAAAAGAGATCAAGCAGGTTCTTGGCGTTACCGCCAAAAATGTTCGCCTGCAACTGCAACTGCCGCGCGGTGCCACCGTCCGACAGGTGTATGGTTCGCCCACGAATTTCGGTCCGCGCACGGCGGAGATCGTTCTTGGTGATCTGGAAAAAGGCGCGACGGTGACGAAACTCTGGGAGATGGATTGGGAGCCGCGTCGAAGCGGAACCTTCCGCGTCGCCAAGGCGGTGTTGTTTTACGACGATGCCGTTCAGGGCCGCACAGAGACTCTTACAGGCAATGCCGTTGTCGAGTTTGTCAGCGATCCGGCCCGGTTGCCCTCCGGTGCTGATCCTACCGTCGCTCAGGAACTTGCGGTGGTTATGGCATCCCGTGACCTGGAAAAGACCATGATGGGGATGCGTACGCAGCAGTTCTCCTCCGCGGATGTCGCTAAGGCGATTGAGAAGACGCAGATGTTCCTGGCGCAGCAAGGACGCACCGAGGCCGCCCACGATCTGGAGCAAGCGGCGCAAGCGCTTCACCGGGGAGATGACGCCAATATTGAGAAGACGTTAATCGGCACAATTTACCAGCTTGATCAGGGAAAACGCAATTAATTGCAGGAAGCGGATGGACGTAAGGAGAAAGGAATGCTATGGATAGCAATGCGACGGTAGCAGTGCCTCACGCCGCAACGGGGGAACGAACCCAATTGTTCGTCATGCCGGAATTTTGTGCCATGGAGGTGTCGCCCTGCCCACTACTCACCGGGGCGATGTCCCCCGACGAAGGCTTTTGTCGCGAGTGTGGGGTTATGCTCGGAGCGCCTCTGGGGGAGGCTGCAAGTGCGCGTCCCCTACCAAAGTTCGTGGATGTGCAGGGAAGAGAGTTGGCCCTTCATCTGGGCCAGAACACGGTGGGGCGCGAGGGAGCCGATGTCATGCTGCCGGACAAGACTGTTTCTCGCAGGCATGCCGTTGTCGGCGTCGAGGAGACCGGTGCCGTCTGGGTTGAGGATACAAATAGCACCAACGGGACGACGAAGGATAATGTCCCACTGGAGCGAATGCAGCGGGTATATCTCGCCGACGGAATGACGGTACAGTTTGGGTCAGTCCGACTGAAGATCATCATTCCGACCACCATCGGTGTGGAACTCGATGCTCTACCGCCGCCGGAACGAGCAGCGACGGAGGAACCCGTTCCTGCCCTCGGGTCGGGAAGCAGCACGCCCGCCGGTATCCTGGTCGGATTCGATGGATCGACGCATGTATTAACGTCCACCCATACGACATTTGGCCGTCGCGCCGGGAATACCATCGTCCTGACGGGCGATTCCTTTGTTTCCGGCAGCCATGCCCAGGTCACTTATGAGCAGGAGAAATTCATTCTCACCGACCTTGGTAGCACGAACGGGACGAAGGTCAACGGTCAGAGACTCGCTCCCCATACGCCGGTTGTGCTTTCGGAAGGGGACGAGGTAACGATGGGCCAAACGACCTTTATTTTCCATAGCCCAACAAGTGGATAGTGAGAGGAGGCAGCGGGCAGTAGGCAGCAGGCAGCAGGGTCTAAATTCCTCCTGCCTCCTGCCTCCTGCCTCCTGCCTTCAGATAAGGTTTTAACGTGATTTGTTCTAGATGCGGAACCAGTAACCCTAACGAGTCGGAGATTTGTCGGAGGTGCGCCTCCGGTCTGCATCCGCCCTGGATGAGGGGGAAAATCGCCTGTTATATCCACGCGAACCGCGAGGCATTGACTTCGTGCGGCGTTTGTGGTCATCGCCTTTGCGCTGCCTGCGCAATTAACGACAATGGGATCGACTATTGCGACTCCTGCGCACCTGCGAGCGCGGTTCGCCCCTCCTTCGACGCCGACTATGAGAAGATTCCGGTCCTCACCGGTGATAAAGCGGTTCCCGCACCCTTCACCCTGCGGATGCGGGCCCTTCTGGTCGATGTCATGATGTTCGTCTTCATCGGGGCCCTGATCGGAATGGTTTCGTGGGCGTTTACCGGGCACATCGAGTGGGTCTACTCGCCGCGTAAGGGAGGGGTTGCTTTCTTCGGCTTGTGGTTTCTCTTGCTCATCGCAGGAACGGTGCACGCCGCCATTGCCAACTCGATGACCGGACAGACATTCGGTAAACAATTGATCGGAGTGATTGTGCTCAAACCCGATGGTCATGTGATCGGCTGGAAGACTTCCGCGTTGCGGGCTGCCGCTGCCATTCTTTCCGCAGTACCGTTCGGGCTTGGTTTTCTTTGGATGCTCTGGGATAAAAAAGGTGAAACATGGCATGATAAGATTGCGGGAACAAGTGTCTATCAGTACGAGGAAGTCTCCTGACAAGGAGGCAGTAGGCAGGAGTCAGGAGGCAGGAGCAACGAGGGGTCTGCTGGATCCAGTACGGGAGAGATCCCCCAAAACGGACAACATCGTCCAGATACTCCTGCCTGCTGCCTACTGCCTGTTGCCTAACTAAAGAAACCCCTATGAGCGAAACCACGGATGAATTCGATGCCGCTGTATTGGTGAGCGGTTGGGCAGCGATTGACGAGCGGCGTCCTCGGTACCATGTCGAAGTCGATTGGTCTGCAAGAACCGACATCGGTCGAACACGGGAGCATAACGAGGATAAGTTCGACTTCTATATCCCGATTGATCCCAAACAACTGGCGCTACGGGGACGTCTGTGGGCGGTTGCCGACGGGATGGGGGGACATCATGCCGGACAGATCGCCTCGGAAGCGGCGCTAAAATCCCTGGTTCGCGCGTTCTACAATGCCGCTGCCGCGGAGGATACCGCCGCGGCGTTGCGTGCTGCTCTATCTGAGGCGAATGCCCTCATTCATCATGCCGCACGTCAATTTGAGCGAAAAGCCGGCGGGATGGGAACTACTATCGTCGTTGCTGTCGTCAAAGAAGAGACCCTGACCGTCGCGCATGTCGGCGATTCACGTTGCTATCTGGTCCGAACCGGCGAACCCTTCCGTGCCATAACAACCGATCACTCCTGGGTGGAGGAGCAGGTTCGGCGGGGGGCGATGAGTCGGGCCGAGGCCGAGACGTCGCCCTACCGCAATTATATTTTGCGCTCTATTGGTGTTGAAAAAGTCGTCGACCCGGATGTTACACAAATCACATTGCAGCCGGGGGACACGCTTCTCCTTTGCTCCGACGGACTTTGCGGGTATATTAGTGATGAGACGATTGCGGCGACGCTCGCGGATAAAGGTGCGTCGCAAGCCGTGTTTGATCTTATCGATACTGCCAATGACGCCGGGGGCAAGGATAATATCACGGCACTCGTTCTGCGAGTGCTGAGTATCGCTCCCTATCCCACCGGCTGACCGATAAACGTCCGACAACCCGGCGTTTCAGGATGAATGGCCCATGACCCAGGTGGGAACGACCGCGGCCGGAACGTCAGTCACCGGTCTGCCAACACTCGGAAGATACGCTCTCGTTCGGGAAATCGCTCGTTCCAACGATATTGTTTGGGAAGGGATCGACCCGAAGATGAATCGACGGGTCGCAGTCAAGGAACTTAACCTTCCTGCGACGATGACCGGACAGGCGCGTCGAGATCGTATCGAACGCTTTTTCCGTGAGGCCCGCGCCGCTGGAGCGATGAATCACCCCAATATCGTTACGATACATGAGGTGGGCGAGGACCGTGGACGGTACTTCATCTCGATGGAGTACCTCGAAGGCAAGACACTACGGGAACGGCTGGTCATGGGGGGACCAATGCCGGTGCGAGAGGCGGTCAATATCGCCTTTTCGCTGTGTGAGGCCCTCGCCTTCGCACATTCTCGTAGTGTTATCCATCGGGACATCAAGCCGGAGAATGTCCACTTGCTGACCGATGGTCGTGCCAAACTCACCGACTTCGGTATTGCTCGAATCACCCACGAAACGCAGTTGACCGTTGCCGGACAGGTCTTTGGTACGCCGTCCTATATGTCGCCCGAGCAGGTATTAGGTCAGGAGCTCGACTATCGCTCCGATATCTTCTCTCTGGGCGTTATGCTCTATGAGATGGTGACGGGACGGCGACCCTTCACCATGGACGGCGATTCGGTCGTCACCATTACCTATCGCATCATGCACGATGCAACGCCGGTTGCCGTGGGGATATCCCCCGTACTGAATGGAGTTATTCAACGCGCCACTGCGAAATCCGCGGCGGGTCGTTTTCAGACGGCGACGGAGTTTGGCACCGCCCTCCTTGCTGCCGCTGGACAGGCACCGCCGCCTGGTGCGGAAGCCGAAACGGCTATAATGCCGAACCGTACGGTTGCCTATGGGAGCCAGACGCCGATGGAAGCTGCTCCCCGGTTGGCCTCCCCGGATGACTGGGCACGTCAATCGACGCCGCTGCCCAATATTCCTGTTCCGCGACAGCCCACATCTCCTGGCCCGGCACTCGCCTCGAACCTGCCTCCGGTGATGCCCGCTCCTACCCCATCGCCTGCGGGACAGAACAATACTGGCCGGATTGGTGCGGTGATTGCGCTGGTAATTGCTCTGGTGGCGGTGATCACCCTTGGAACGTTCCTGGGGTCCAAGGCCTTTACCAACTTCCAGCGTGAGAATAAATCTGCGGATTATTCCGCCACCTTAAACAAGGCATCCGACCTCTATGGGACGGGCCACTATGAGGAGGCGGCAACGCTGTTTCGCCAGATTCGCCTGTCCGGTATGGCCGATCCCTCTCTTGTCCAACGGGCGGCAGAGGGGGAGGTATACGCGTACCGAAAACTGGGGCAGGCGGCGCAGGATCGAAGCGATTTTCTGGCAGCCCAACACTGGTTCCAGGAGGCGCTTAAGGTTTCTCCCGAGGATGGACAGGCTAAAGCCGAGTTGGAGGGAGTACAGAAACGATTGTCGAATGACGTGAAAACTGCCGCTCCGGGAGATACCACGGCAGCATCGCCCACCGTGACCTCGACACCGCCTCCGACCTTGCCGAAAAACGTGCCGATGCCCGGCAGTCTCTCGACGAACGATTTCCAGAACGCGAATAATCAGGCGGCGATGCAATCACAGCAACTGCTTCAACAGGGGATCGATGCCTACACCAAAGGGGATGCCAGTTCGGCCCAACGAATCTGGCTGAATGCGGTCAGCGCCGGGCCGGGGTCCCAGGCGGCGCTCCAGGCGCTGGATTATGTGAACCGAATGAATAAGGGCAAAGATCCATTCGGCCGGGATAATTAGGACTCTCTACCCCACCTTCTATGTCATTCCCCCGTGTTGGCCTATTATTCAATCCGCGAGCGGGGAAGTCGGGTGCTACACGTCTGCCGGGTGCTTCCCTGGTGACGCAACCGGGAGAACCGGTTGCCGCCGCGCATGCTTATTTCCGGATTCATTTAGGTTACGATGTCCCCGATTATCCCGCCGAAACGCTCGAAGAAATCACGGCTGCCGCACAGCAAGCCATCGCTGACGGCGTCGATATCCTGATGGTTGCCGGAGGAGATGGTACGTTACGCGCGGTCGCCGATGTCCTGCTGGGGACAAGAACAACTCTGGGGGTGTTGCCGGTTGGTACCGCCAATGTGCTCGCAAGAGAGCTTGGGATTCCTCTGGAACGACCGGAGCGTGCCGTGGAGGTCGCGTTGTTTGGTCGGACCATCTGGCTAGACGTTGGTAGAATCACGACTTCCGGATCGCCCGAGAATCACACACCGTCACAAACACGTTCCTTCCTGTTGATGTGTTCGGTTGGACTGGACGCCTACGCGGTCGCAAAGGTCAATCCGGATTTGAAGTGGTTAGTTGGTTCCTCGGCGTATGTCGTATCGGGACTGACGGCATTGGCGACGTATTCTCCGATCCGCTTTACCCTCATTGCCGATGATTTCCCTGCCGAGAGCTACGATGCCTTCTCCGTGGTTGTCTCCAACGCCGGCTCGTATGGGGGGGATTTTCGGCTGGTGGCGGATGCGGAAATGGATGATGGCATGCTGGACGTCTCTGTGTTTGTCGCGCCGCCCGGTATTCCGGCGGTACAGGGCGCAGTCTTTCTTCGGCAGGCGGCGTCCGCCGCTCTGGGCCGTCTGGAAACCGACCCGGATGTTCACCTATTCCGCGCCTACAAAGTGAGAATCGAAACGGAGACGCCAACAATCGTTCAATTAGACGGCGATACCTGCGGGAATACCCCTGTGGACATTGAGATCGTCCCCCGTGTTCTTCCGGTTCGCGTTCCCGCGATATTGGGGTGATGGACGCAGGAAGCGACCTTAAAAAAGCGCAGCAAGCGGGCGTGGGCAAGCCCCGCCCCTACATTGTGTTTGTGCGTAGGGGCGACCATTGCGGTCGCCCTCGCTTGCTGACACTTCGCCCTACCTCCCGGCTACAACAAACGTGCCGCAAAGAAATCCGCATACAGATCACAGCGTGGGCGCGGTTGCTCGCACCCCTTACTACAATCTGATTTCAGAGGGCAGCGTCCTGTCGCGATTACCGTCACGCAAATCACCCTCCGTCACGCCATGGTCACACGAATCCTTCTACACTGGTATTGGTAACTTCCTTCTACTGGTAACCAATCGGGAAAGCATGTTATGGAGGATGCGAGACCGAATAAGCAATAGGCAAAAGCGTTTGAGTATCGTTTTGTCCTGCACAGATCGCCCGTGAACAGTTCTTCAAGCAGATAGGGTCTCTATAAGGAGAGCATTCGACGGCTGAATTTCTCCGTTTTCACTAAAGCGGCAATTTTATTCTGCTTTCAGCGATTTGAAAGGTGTAATTAGCGCTTACATCAATGATACGGAGGAGGGGACGGGCACGTTGATGTCCGCCCTGGAGTTGACGCGTATCGCGCGTTCATATCAAAGATCTACAGTTGTCGAACACTATTACTATCGAAGGAGTATCAGCATGGGAATTACTTGTGAGAAGAGTCGGAATCAACCGTCGTACTATCGCGGCAAGGATACGAAACCGATGATTCGTATCCGTCGACCGGTTCGTATCACATCCGGATGGCTGGCGCTACGCAATATTTTTTTCTGTCTCGCGTTCGTGCTCATCGCCGGTGTAGGGCAATATATCTATGTTCGCTCCATTGAAGCCGATCCGCACCGGAGGGACGCTGTGCGTTCTGCAAAAGAGATTTGTGAGAAGTTAGCGGGCCAACCCGTTACGGTCACGGCAGTGATGCGATATGTTGTGCGGAGAGGAACAGCGAAAAAGAGAGGCGCGAATGTACCCGTATACCTCTGGGAGGCGTACTGTGACACGGCGGAAGGAAGCTATGTCATGCGTCTACGTCCTGAAACAGGCTTTGTGGCGCTGGTGAAGCGCGGAGCGAAACCCACGATGGCATCATCGGGGGAACCGGTTCCGACCGCAAACGAGGCGCTCTGGTTGGCATCCGGCTATCTTCGAAGGTTGGGACATTTCTGCGAGCAAAGTCGATTTTTTCGAGTCCGTCGTCTATCCCACGACGAATCAACCGTCTGGGAAATGACCTATGATGAGAGCCCAGCGAAAAATTGGGCACAAACACTGCGCATTGAGATCGATGCTAGCAATGGCAGACTTAACTACTATCATGCTCCCTCAGAAATACGGGAGGAGAGCAGTATTCTCCGGCAAGGAGGGAATCAAGGATGTCTCTCTGCTCTGGCAGGTATTCTGTCACGTAACGGGAAAGACAGTCACAGTTGCGGTGATTAACATTTGCCTGCTGTCACACATCGGTCACAATTAAGTTCCCTATGTGGTAGACATCATTCGCCGCCATAGAGTGTTGCTCTTTGAGGGTACTATAACCTGAACACTAAAAGTAAAACCTTGACGAGAACAAGGAACCCTCTTTTCTGATTTCCTCTCTGGGTATCGAAGGAGGATCGGCGCTCCAAGGAGGAGTTTGTGAAAGAGATCGGGGTGGCGATGGTGGGCACCGGGTTTATGTCCTGGGTGCATATCGAAGCGTTGAAGCGTGTCGGCGTCAACGTTTTCGGTATTGTCGGTTCGACTCCGGAAAAATCGCGCGCGGCTGCCGAGAAACTGGAATTGCCCCACGCTTATGCGACGTTCGAGGAGATGCTGAGCGATCCACGCGTCCATTCCGTGCATATCGGCACCCCGAACCGTCATCACTTGCCGATGACAAAGGCCGCGATTGCTGCGGGAAAGCATGTCGTCTGCGAGAAGCCATTGGCAATGGATGCGCGCGAATCCAGTGAATTACTGCGTCTGGCGAACGATAACCCGCAACTCGCCACTGCCGTTTGTTATAATGTCCGCTATTATCCGCATTGCCATCAGGCACGGGAGATGATCCGGCAGGGGGAACTTGGTCGTCTGTTTCATGTTACCGGCAGCATCACCCAGGATTGGCTCGCACTCGCTACTGACTACAACTGGCGTGTTCTGAGCGAGGAGGGTGGGGAACTCCGCGCTCTCTCCGATATTGGGTCGCACTGGTTGGACCTGATTCACTTTATCACCGGGCTTGAAAGTGAGTCCGTCTGCGCGGATTTTGTGACAGTTCACCCGACACGCCTGCGGCCCAGAGGAGAGGTTGAGACCTTTACGAACAAACTGCGCGCGGAGCAGGATACGGAACCGGTTCCCATCACAACGGACGATTATGGTGCATTGCTCCTACGGTTTACTGGGGGAGCGCGTGCCTGTATGTTTGTGTCGCAGGTATCCCCCGGTCGGAAGTACTGTATCCGGTTCGAGATCGCGGGTCAGAATCAGTCGCTGTATTGGGACAGCCAGGAGTCCGAGAACCTCTGGATCGGGCGGCGCGATGCGCCCAACCTCGCCTTTAAGCGGGATGCCTCTCTGATGTACGAAGGCGCCCGAACGGCAACCGATTATCCGGGTGGGCATAACGAGGGCTATCCCGATACGTTCAAAATGCTTTTCCGTGATTTCTACCGCTATGTCGCGGCGGGTGACTTTACCGCCCCACGCCCCTTCCCGACGTTTGTCGATGGTCATCGGGACGTTATCCTGATGGATGCGCTTATGGAAAGCAAACGGACGGGATGTTGGGTAAATCTTCAGCGCACAGGAGAGTAGACCATTATGATGTCATTGGGTTTTGTCAGCGCCATCCTGCCAGACCTTCCGTTGGAGGAGGTACTCTCCTTTGCGGCAGATGCGGGATACGACTGCATCGAGGCAATGTGCTGGCCGGTTGGTAAGGCGGAACGCCGCTATGCGGGAGTGACACATATCGATGTCACGTCGTTTGACGACGCGCAGGCGGACAGCATTCGGACTCTCTGCCGGACGTACGATGTGTCTCTTTCGGCACTCGGCTACTATCCGAATCCACTTGCCGCAGACGAAGCGGAGGCGGGCGTCTACATCGAACACCTCAAGAAGGTGATCGCTGCCGCCCCGAAACTCGGTGTCACCGTTGTCAACACCTTTGTTGGACGCGACCCGGCGAAATCCATCGACGATAACTGGCCGCGGTTCCTCGCGGTCTGGCCGCATATCGTCACGTTTGCGGAACAGCATAAGGTCCGAATCGGTATCGAGAACTGCCCGATGTATTTCTCGAAGGACGAATGGCCGTCCGGAAAGAATCTGGCGGTGTCGCCTGCTGTCTGGCGGCGAATCTTTGAGGCGATTCCATCGGCAAATCTTGGCCTGAACTACGACCCCTCGCATCTGGTCTGGCAACAGATGGACTATATCAAGCCCGTACGAGAGTTCGGGCCGCGACTTTTCCATGTCCATGCCAAGGATGTTCGGGTGGACCGTGAACGATTGGACGATGTCGGCGTTCTGGCAACACCGCTCGAATACCACCTGCCCAAACTGCCCGGCCTTGGTGATATCGATTGGGGGCGATTTTTCTCCGTCCTCGGTGATGTCGGCTATAACGGTCCTGTTGTGGTGGAGGTGGAGGATCGCGCCTACGAGGCGGATCTCGACAGTCGAAAATCTGCCCTTTGGCAGACCGCGCGTTTCTTAAGGAACTATATTCCATGACAAGCATTCCGCATTTCATCGGCGGTAAGAAGACCTCTGGGACGGACGACCGTCCCTTACCCGTTACTTCCCCACAGGATGGCGCGGTCCTCGGGGAGGTCGGTCTGGCGTGCGGCGATACCGTGAACCGAGCAGTTCAGACTGCGAACGAGGCTTTCACAGCGTGGAGTCAGGTTCCGGTGAAAGAGCGGGTACAACCTTTGTTCCGCTATAAGGCTCTGTGCGAAAAGCATATCCTGGAGCTCTCGGAGATGGTGAGCCGAGAGAACGGTAAAACCGTCGGCGAGGCACGCGCCGGTTTGGAAAAGGGCCTGGAGGTGGTCGAGTTCGCCTGCTCCACGCCGCAACTGCTCACGGGTGAGGCGCTGGAAGTCAGTGCAGGGGTCGATTGCACCACGCGACGCTACCCCCTCGGTGTCTGTGTCGGTATCACGCCCTTTAACTTCCCGGCCATGGTGCCACTCTGGATGTACCCACTCGCTATCGCCTGCGGCAATACCTTCGTCCTGAAACCCTCGGAACAGGTACCAATGACGCCGGTTCGTCTAGCCGAACTCTTCACGGATGCCGGACTACCCGTTGGGGTGTTCAATGTCGTTCAGGGGGATCGGGTGATAGTCGAGCTATTACTGGATCACCCCGATATCGCTGCCGTCACGTTTGTCGGATCGACTCCGGTCGCGAAATCCGTTTACCAGCGTGGTGTCGCGAACAACAAACGTGTTCTGGCCCTCGGCGGTGCGAAAAATCATCTGGTTGTCGTGCCGGACGCCGACCCGGACGTGGCTGCGAAAAACATCGTCGCCTCGGCGACCGGGTGCGCCGGGCAGCGCTGTATGGCGGCGAGTGTGCTGATCGCTGTGGGGGATTGCCGAACCGTTCTGGATGCAGTCGCGACCACGATGCGTCAGGTTCGTCCCGGAATCGAGATGGGGGCGATCATCAGCCGGAAGGCTCAGGAACGAATCACGGGGTACATCGACCGGGCGGAGACCGAGGGCGCGGCAATCCTTGTCGATGGGCGCGGGGCTTCCGTGCCCGGCAAAGAAGACGGCAACTACGTCGGCCCTACTCTAATCGACAACCTACGTCCTGACAGCGCCGCCGCGCGCGATGAGATTTTCGGACCGGTTCTGAGCGTCCTCCATGTGAACACGCTGGATGAGGCTATCGCAATCGAGAATGCCAGTCCGTACGGCAATGCGGCAAGCATCTACACGACCAGTGGGCATACAGCGCGTTACTTCGAGCAGCGGGCGTCCGCCGGGATGATCGGTGTCAATATCGGTGTCCCCGTTCCCCGTGAGCCGTTCGCGTTCGGTGGATGGAATGAGTCCCGGTTCGGTGTCGGGGACATTACCGGGCGTGATGGTCTTGCGTTCTGGACCCGAACCAAGAAGACAACCACCAAATGGACCGCCCGCCCCGGCGATAACTGGATGTCATGAGTTGGGCATTATAACGCTATGCTGCTGACCTGCTGTCATCGTGTTTTGCTGCGCAAAACATCGGGCATTGGGCGTTGGGCTTTGTACGGAAACAGACTCACAGTGTTTGTGAAAGGAGGACGCGAACGGTTGTACCTTTGCCAGGAGCGCTTTCAATGGTCATTTGGCCCTGGTTCGCCTCGACGATACTTTTGCAGATCGAGAGTCCAAGACCCGTGCCGCCATCGGGGCGGGCGCGGGATGCATCCACCCGGTAAAACCGTTCCCCTAAGTGCGGCAGATGTTCCGGCGAGATACCGACACCCGTATCGACCACCTGAACCAGCGTTTGCGGTTCGGGATCGTCCCTCGCGGTCGATGCCGTGACCGTGACCGTTCCGCCCGCTTGTGAATAGCGCACGGCATTGTCCAGAAGGTTGGTAAAGAGTCGGACTAATTCCATCTCGTTTCCGACGACGGTCAATGCTTCGTCCTCGATCTGCAGGTTGATTGGGACCGCTGTTTGCTTTACCACGCCAGCCTTTGCAAGTTCGAGTACTTCCCGAACCAGAAGCTCGATTCGGTTTTTGCCGAGTTGTCCACCGTCGGATCGCGCCAGCAATAGCAGGTCCTGCACAAGATGGGACATCGAATTAGCGGCGCGGTCAATGTCCTGCAACGAGCGGCGATACAGGGTTTCAGATGACTCCCCGCTCAATGCCATACTTGCTGTCCCCTTAATAACCGTAAGCGGCGTCTTGAGTTCGTGCGACGCGTCCGCCGTGAATCGTCGTTGCTGTTCGAGCAGACGGGCTTGCTGGTGAAATGCGGTCTCCAAACGACCCAGGAGGCCATTGAAGGTGTCCGCCAATTCGGAGAACTCGTCATTTCCAACGACCGGAAGCCGCTCCGATAGGTCACCAGACCCGGTAACACTGATACTCGCCGCTGCCTGCGTGGTATTTCGCACTCGGCGCAGTACACGGTCTGTCAGGTAGGAACCTCCCGCACCCGCGCAAAGCAGACCGATGGGAATCATGGTCAACAAGGCCATATCGAGTCCGGCCAGCGCCCGATTCACCTCCGTCAGGGGGAAGGCCGCCTGACCCACGCCGACGATCTGCCCGCGATTCCAGAGGGGAACCGACAATATCTCCAACGGCACATCATCCACCGTGACCTGCGAATAGTGTTCCTCACCTTTACGAGCAAGCGCGAATCCGTTGGCGTCCCATACCGGGCGATTGCGATCCCCCAGGAGCGGGCGACCCTGGAGATCAAAGCTACGCGGGAAGTAGGCATCATTCACCCAGGGCATTCCGGGCGGGGGAAGTCGACGGCCCACCTGTCCACCCCCACTCCCGAAGATGACCCCTCCCATTGGTGCCTGTCCGGGGTTGCCGGGGCGGTCTCCAGGCGGCCTGGGGGGTGCATCCTGGTCGTTTCTGGGTGGGTGATCGTTGAATCCCGGCTGTCCACCATACCCCTGTGGCCCGTCCGGTCCTGTTCTCATGGCACCCGCGCTGCCAAACACAACATCCGGCGAAACGTCACCACGCTGTCGGTAAAACTCAGGGCGATGATCCCGTTCATTCGGGAATCCGCGGCGGAAATTATCCCGTGGCCCGAAGCCCGGTGGTCGGAACTGCATGGAGAACCATGGCCGACTGGGACGACCCGGCTGGCGACCATCCCGTTGTAATTGCGGCGGGGGGCGGCGTTGCATCTTCTCCAGTTCGTCTTTGACCGAGATCATCAAATAGGAGGAGACAGTATACCGGACGACGATACCAAGCAATCCGAGCAATAGGGCCAGCGCGACGATGTTCCAGGCGATCAGCTGGGTGCGCAGGGAACCTCGCTTCGGTAACCAGCGCAGAAAGAACGGTAGAGAAACAGCCTCCGGATGCATCGCTTAACCCTCATTTTCGCCGACGTCTACAACATCGTGTCCGCGCAGGGTGTAGCCCACTCCGTAGACCGTATGGATCAATTTCGCCGGATGCGTTGCGTCTATCTTTTTGCGGAGCATGCCGATGTAGACATCCACCGTGCTGGAAGTCGCCTCCTCATTCATCCAGACGCGTTCCTGAATGGCCTCGCGAGACAGCACACGTCCCTCCTGAGTTGCCAACGCCTCTAATAGATCATACTCACGGCGACTGAGGCCGATCTCTACTCCGGCGCGTTTGACGCGGTGGTTGGCGGTGTCGATTTCCAGGTCATCAACACGAACGATCCGGGTGCGGTGCAGTCGGTCGCGTCGCACGAGCGCCCGCACACGCGCCAGTAACTCTTTGAAATCGAACGGTTTTGGCAGATAATCATCGGCACCCGCGTCCAATCCGCGTACGCGGTCGTCGATGGCGTCCCGAGCAGTCAACATCAGAATCGGTGTGCGGTTGCGTCGGGCGCGCATTTCCTCGCAGACGCGCCAACCATTCAACTTCGGCAGCATCAGGTCCAGGACGATCAGGCCGTAGTTGCTCTCGGTTGCCATCTTCAAACCAGTAGTGCCATCGGTGGCATGCTCGACCTGGTACTTCGCTGCCTCAAGGCCCTGTCGAATCATTCCAGCAATCGCCTCGTCATCTTCCACCAGCAATATCCGCATACTGTCACGCTCCTGACAATAGCATAACGCATAAATATGAAAAACTGATGAACCTTTTCCCAGCCACGAAAAGACCGCCTAAGGCGGGCGGTGGCGGAAAGCGGCCTTCCTAAAAAGCAGAGACATAAAGCGTAAGCGAGCCGGAGGCTACACGGTCCACCGGGACGGTGGCGCGGTCCAGGGCGCGTAGCCCTGGCGGGGCGTGGGGCGGAGCCCCACAAAGCAAAACAATCGAATAGTGGGGCAAGTTGGCAGAAGCGGAAGTCGTTAGGGATACGGGGAGCCTGGTGAAGTCGTGTTGTGAGAGGCTTGTAGGGCTTTGAGGCGGTTGCGCAAGTCGGTACGGTTCGGCTCACGTTTCAATCGCATTTGAAGTTGTCGTACCGTCAACTGATACTCAGTCTCATTCGAGTAGCGTTTGGTGAGAGCTTGCGCCTCGGCGGTCCGGCCTTGCAGGGCAAGGACACGACTCAGTGAGAACTGAGCGGCGCTGTCGCCTGGCGCAACCCGTAGACACTCCTCAAAGAGGGACTGTGCTCTAGAGTATTGCCTTTCCGAGAGATAGCACTGTCCCAGAAGGCGAAGTGGCTCGACCTCGCGGTTCGTTCCCTTCAACCCGTCCCGTGCGGCGAAAAGGATGTTTTTCGCCTCCGTCTTCTCCGTGGCGGATCTGACAGTCAGGGTGGCTAGGGTTCCCGCTTCTAAAAGAACCTCCGAGTTATCTGGGGCAAGTTTTCTCGCCTGACGGATCGCCGAGAGCGCGTCTTGTGGACGAGAAAGTAGGCGTTCGGCACGGGACAGGGTCACGTAGTATTCTGCAGTGTCGGGGGACAGACGTGTGGCTGTCTGTGCTGCCTGTACAGCTTCGTCCAGTATGTGCACATCTATCAGGACCTGAGAGAGAGCATTCCAATTCGGTGCATCTTTCGGATTGAGGGCAACCGCTTCCTTAAGGGTGTCACGGGCTGCCTCCCGATCCCCAACAAGGTAAAGTGTCCGCCCGGCGATGCCCAGGGACGCGCCGTCACGAGGGGCGATAATAAGCAGGTGTTCTGCCGCGTCGTGCGCTGTCACCGGTTCGTGCTGCACAGTCGCCATGCGCGCCACACCTTCCCATGCGCTTTGTTTTTTGGGGTCGGCTTCGGTCGCGTGCAGATAGTCGGAAAGGGCTTCCCGGTTCATCTTGCGCAGTTCCATCCGCTTCCCCAGTTCCAACCAGGCAGAGGCATCCTGTGTCTCGCGGGAGGTGAGGGCAACAAGATCCGCATCAGAGAGATACGCAAATCGAAAGTGTTTTCCGGATGGGGAGAAATACCATAACACAACGACCAGTAGGATGGCGATTGACAGGATAGGGAAGATAATGGAGAGGCGCTTCATGGCTCACCCTCTCCTTCTTTCAAGGTGACATAGCGGTCGATTGTCAGATGGGAGAAATGTTCAATGCGCCCTCCTGGCCAGTGCACGGTTACGGATGGTTTATCGGTGGAAGTCCCAAGTGCGGATAAAATGCGCGGGTCCGATGCGGAAAGATAGCTCCTTCCTGTCTGGACTTCCCGTAGCGCGTTGGTTCCTGGTCTAACCAGCGTTACCTGAGCGCCGATAGCTTGCCGGTTTCCGCGTGTGCCTATAAGCTGGATGCCCAGGTAATGACCGGGTGATGCATCATTGTGGAGTAATAGGGGGGAGCCTTCCAAATCGGCAATCAACAAGTCGGGTCGACCATCGTTATCATAGTCGCCGACAGCAATGCCGCGACCGACAATCGGCTCGTCCCAACCGTCACCGTTCGCAGCCTCAACAAAATGACCCTGCTCGTTGTGAAAAAATTGAAGGGTTTGTTTATACGCTGCGGGCGAGCGAAACTTCTCTACAGTGTCCTGAACGTGGCCGTTTGCGATCACGATATCCGACCAACCATCGCCATCGAAATCCTGCAAAATCACGCCAAAGCCAAGCCGTTTCAGTGTCGCGTTGCCGATTCCCACTGCATCGCTCATAAACTGAAATATACCTCCACCCTCGTTATGGTACAGCGATTTGGGTTCATCCTGAAACGTGGTTACCAAAAGGTCGAGTCGGGCATCGTTATCGTAATCGCCCCAGTCAATACCCATGCCTGCCTGTGTGTCTCCCTCGCCATTAAAGGCAGTCCCGGAGAGTGTTGCGATATTGGTGAATCCCTTCCCGGTATTGTGCCACAGGTCGGCAGCCACGCCATCGTTGGCGACATAGAGATCCTGTCGACCATCGCAGTCGAAATCCGTTGCGGCGACGCCGAGGGTAAAGCCATGACCGCAATCCATTCCCCAGGAATGGGTCACATCAGCGAAACGCCCCTGTCCGTTCCCACGAAATATCTGAAGCTTTTGCGGCTCGTAGTAGAACGGTGGACAGGATGCTTCGACGCCACGGAAGGGGCAGGTCTGAAGCGACTGCGGAGTAAACGTGACATAGTGTCCGACTGCCAGATCGAGTTTGCCGTCGCCGTCCATGTCAACGAAGACAGCGCTTGTCGCCCAATCGTGCGGGCTGTGTGCGGCAAGCCCGGAGGATAGAGTGGCCTCAACAAAGCGGTTTCCCTGATTGTGATAGAGGACATTGATACCATACCCGGTGACAAAGACGTCGGGACGTCCGTCATTGTCGAAATCACCGACGGCGACTCCCATAAAGGTGCCTTGAGCAGTGATGCCCATCTTCGCGGTAGTCTCCTCGAACGTGCCATCTCCACGATTATGGTAGAGGGCACAGGCTGGCTGCCCAACCAGGAAAATGTCGAGAAAGCCATCCCCGTCGTAATCCAGAAAAGCGCACCCACAACCCGCCGTTTCCAGAATCGTCAGGGGGGACTTTCCGTTATGACCAAGTTGGAAATGGATACCAGCAGCGTTTGTTCGGTTGGAGAAGCGGAACGGAGAAGGTGTGGTGGTAGCTGTCGCGGTTGGAAAAGTCCGTACCGGGATGGGGCGACAGGACGTTAGAAAGAGAAGGGGTAGAAAGACGAGAACCCACCGGAATAGCGCCGACATCAGGGCGACTTCCTCGCAGGCTTGATGTACGTATCCAGCAAGGGAACACTACCCTCTCGTAAATAATAAAAGCGATCCACAGTAAGTGCAGATTTCCTGAAGGTTTGGATCTGCCCGTGTGGCCAGCGGACGGTGAGGGAGTCGATGGTTGTTGCGGCTCCCAACCCGAAGAATAGCCGCTTGTCGCTAACTGAGGCATAACTCGAACCCAGGCGACACTCGGCGAAATACCGTTTGCCCCCTGTCGTCACCCAGACAAGGGTGCCGAGAGCGTCGCGATTGCTCTTGACCCCTTCCAGACGAAAGGATACCCAGTGATTTTGGTCGGAACTTTCATTATGGAAGAGCTGTGCCTTCTCGTTATGATTGTTCGTCAGAATATCGACCCGTCCGTCATTGTCAACATCACCGATGGCGAGTCCTCGTGTAACATGCGACTGAGCAAGGTCGCCGATATCGGTCGTCTGTCGAGCAAATCGCCCACTGCCCAGATTTCGAAAGAGCAGTTTAGGCTCGGCATAGGTGGTGTTTACCGTGCTCTCGGCGACGTCCGGGTTGATATGGCCATTACCAATGACCATATCGCGCCAACCGTCCCGGTCATAGTCAATGAACTCGATACCGAAGGCGAGGAAGGGGAGGCTGACCTGACCGATGCCCGAGGGGTAGGTCGCATCCTCAAACAGACCGTTTCCCATCGCACGGTAGAGCGTGTCCGGTTGACCAGAGAAGTTGGTCACGGCATAACTCTCCCATCCCGTGTTTTCGTAGTCTGCGGCAGCGATACCCATACCGGACAGAGTGGCACCGTCCGGACCATAGGCAACACCCGTTGCCAGGCCCTCCTCGCGAAACTTGCCATTGCCAAGATTGCGCAGCAGTTGGTTAGGCTGAAGATCGTTTGCAATATAGAGGTCCTCGTGCCCGTTCTGGTCAAAGTCGGTCCAGACCACCGCAAGCCCACGGCCTTTGACCTCGGTCAAGCCAGCGGAACGGGTAACATCTTCAAAAACGCCGTTACCGCGATTATGGTAGAGGGTCGGTGATTCCGTTCCATAGACCTCTGGTGAACAGTACGCTTTCTTCCCTTTGGAATCCTTACAGACCTTGTCCGTCTCGCGCGTCCAGGACGTGTAGTGAAGGACGATCAGGTCCAAGTGTCCGTCTCCATCGTAGTCCCCGAAGGCGGCGGAAGTCGCCCAGCGCTGCTTACCAGTTTCGCCGACACCGGCCCGTGCAGTTACATCGACAAACCGCTTGCCCTCTGCGTTGTGAAAGAGATAGCAACCGTCATACGCAGTAATCAGCACGTCCTCAAAGCCGTCGTTATCATAATCGCCGATGGCAACGGCGTGTGCATAGCCCTGATCAAAAGCAAGGCCCATCGCCACCGTGACATCGGTAAACGTGTCGTTGCCGTTGTTATGGTAGAGCGCGCACGGAGGACGAGAGCCTTTGTTACCGGGCACCGGCCCGGATTGGACCAGGAAGACATCCAGAAAACCATCGTTATCGTAGTCGAAGACGGCGCATCCGCCCGGAGTGGTTTCCGGAATCAGAAAGTCGCCCCGCGCGCCATTGGACTCGGTGAAGTCAATTCCTGCCAAGGGGGCGATATCCCGGAAAAGACCAGGACTGGCAACGATAGGGATGGGAGTGGTCGGCGACGCGGGAGTGGAGACAGATGTAGGGAGGGGTGCGGAGACGCAACCGGCAAGGAGCAGACAGGGAACAACGGCGAACAAGACAAAGATATGCCGATTGTTCACGGTTTGGTCGTCTCCGTGGGGATTTCCGATGCGGTAGAGGGACTTGGAACGGGAGAATCCAACTGTTCCGGATGCTGCTGACGAAGGCTTTCCAGGTCTCTGGTAATCGCTTCTGACTGCGGCGCGAGGGAATGGGCGGCTTCGAGAAACTGTGAAGCCGACCGTAGGTCACCTCGTTCGCGTTCCAGGAGACCAAAGGCGTGATTCAATTCGGCATCCCTGGGGGCGACAGCAAGTTGACGGAGCAGCTCTTTCCGTTTCGTTGCGATATCGCTTCGTTTCTTAAAGGTCGCGAGGGCTTCGGCTGCCTCAGTCGACTTGCCCAAAGCCGTGTATGCCTGCGCCAGCGAATAGGCTGACGCCGGATCATTCCGGTCCTCTTGGACCGCCTGTTTCAATAGCGGTATCGCGTCCGTGGCGCGGTGCTGAACAACAAAAAGCCTGCCCAGTTCAAAGGCTGCCGCTGTATAATGCGGGTTCAATGCAAGAGCGCGATGGAGAAGACTCTCCGCTTTGGTCGCGCTTTGTGCGTCGTTTGCGCGACGAGCATGGACATAACCGAGCCAATAAAATGGCTCCGGGTGCGACTTCTCCTTGTTCACCAATGGCGTCAGCACTGTCTCTGCCGTGTCGTACTGCTGGGCTTTCGCGAGGACACGCCCGTAGGTCAATTGGACTTTTGGTTGGTTGGGAAAAGCCCGCGCCGCCGCTTCGAGGTGGGATAAAGCCTGGCCCGGGTTCGATTTTTTCGCATAGAGCAATCCGGCGATTAAGTTGGCCAGGGGACAATCCGGGTCACGCTTTAGTTCCCGCTCGGCATGTTCTAGAGCAGGGACCTCCATCGTGGCTTTGATCTCGGCCTCGGCGAGGTGACACCAGCCATGCTTTGCGCTTGGTGCGCGTTTCAGATACTCTTCCCAATTCGATAGAGCCGCAGAGGTATCACCAACGCGAGTCGCGATTTCGGCTAACGACCGGTAAGCAGGAGCGAACTGCGGGTCGCGATGTATCGCCTCCGTATAGACAATCTGTGCATCGGCGAGCAAGCCCGCCGCTTGTAGCTTCTCCCCGCGTGCAAATGCCTCCGCCGCCGGGTTGACCGTGCGACAGGAGGCAAGGAATGCCGTCGCTCCTGCTAACATAAGAAAGCCAAAGGAGCGACGGTGGAATGGCATTGTATGAATCCGCAGGCTCATGATGCCACTATAGCGCATGTCATCAAAAAGTAGGATATGTCGTCAGAGAGCAATGATTACAGGTAGCCGTCGCAGAGATTTACGGTTTGGTCCCAATCGAGTTCCTGGGTTCCCTGCTTACCCTGTCCGACCTCCCAGTAATCGTTTACGCCATCTTCCCATCCCCAGTAGTTGTAGCTTGGAGCAGGACCCTGGCGTGCCCATACCTTGTTGACCTTGATGGCTTTGGCGTGACCATCGAAGAATGCCCAGTTGGCGATACCATGTTTGCCGCGATGCAGGAAGAAGCCGTCTTCGCCCCACTGACAGGCGGGTGGGTTGTCCTTACGCGCTACCCAGTCACCCAGATCGGTGTTGCCCCAGGTGGATTCCAGAATCATGATGGTTTCTGCCGGGCGCTGCACTTTTGCCTGTGTCGTCGGCACATTATGTCCTCCGACATCGGGATACGTGTCGATGGATCGGAAATCATACAGGGTGACACCACTTACGGCGTAACTCACTTTGAAGTTCTTGTCCCAGTCTTCGGTGGCAAAGTCGCGCTGTGAGTTCGATGGGCACGTATGCAACTGGTAGTTCTTGACATAGGGCTTAATGGCCGAATGCCATCCGAAGACGTTGTCGTCCGATCCTTGCGTGTTCAGGCAGGCTCCCGAACCGGTCACTACTTGACCGGTAGTCTTGTCGACACAGTACATGCGGCTGCCAGGAAACGATTCATCGTAATCCTGCGCATACATCACCATCCCTAATCCCAACTGCTTTATGTTGGACAGACACGAGATGGCCCGAGCCGACTCGCGAGCCTGGGCAAAGACAGGAAAGAGTATTGCGGCAAGAATCGCGATAATTGCGATAACGACGAGCAGTTCGATCAGCGTAAAAGCCGCTGATCGCCGTCGATTCTGTCCATGAGTCATTTTATTCCTCCTGGTAACTGGATACGTAACCCCACGATGACGAGTGGTCAGTCCCGAATTAAGTTGAGGACCAACCGGGGATATTGGTAGTGGGGTTCTTCCACCGCCATCCCTTTGTGAATACGATCAGGTGCCATAGTGACGCTGAACTCAGCGTCTACCATGACTGCTCTGACGCAGCATTTCTGCTCGCGCTTCCGCGGGGAGCGCCTTTGGCTTGGAGCTCGCCGTGGGAGAGATCGTGTTCATGCTCTGGATAATGAGGAAGGCTGCGCCGATCACGACGACGACGACTAACCCGATCACCAGATTACGGTTCTGATTAAGAAGGTCCATAAGTTCCCTTTAATTCCTCATTCTGCCAGGCCCTGGCTGGGGGTACTGCCTTGCCCTCCCGCGCTCTTGAGAGAAAAAGGCGGATGCTTCGATTTTGGCGCTTCCGATAGGGCGTACATCACGCCAAAGACCGCGCCGAGAAGAACTATAACGATAATGGCTGCCATACCTGGCTTCACGCTTCGCTTCAAGGAAGTCTTCCTCCCCGTTTCGCCTGCTGTGCCAGACGCAGTTGTATGGTATTTTCTGCCGAGGTGTTCCCCGTTCCCTGAAAGAGCAACAGCGCCGCCTTCAGTACACGTGTATCGTCAGGGCGTATCCGTAGGAGTTCCCGAAGCAAGGGGGATGCCTCCTCCCAGTTCTTCGCCTGGATATGGCACTCGGACAACTCGATAGCTGCTTCCACATCCGTTGTGTTGACAGCAAGGCGTTTTTGCAGCGCACGGGTTCGGGTGTCGAGGTCACTTAGCTTCTTAAAGGCTGCGGACATATCGGCAGCCTTTGCCGCATTTCCCAGTCCCTGATAGGCTTTCGCAAGATTAAAGGCGATATCGGCGTGCGGTTCCAGGTTCCATGCCCGTTCCAGATAGGGAAGCGCCGCCTGGTATCTCCCCGATTGGACCTGGAGTCTCCCGAGTTCGGCAGGAATATCAGTCAGTTCCGGGTTTAGTCGGTAAGCAGTTTCAAAGGCACTGGTCGCTTTTGTCAGGTTTTCCGGTGTCGGGGTTTTTCGTGAGTACGTCCAACCCAGTAGATAATGCGCTTTGGCGTTGTTCGGTTCTCGGGCGAGGATGGTGAGGATCGTCTGGTCCACGCCCTCCAGATCGGCGGCGCTCAACTGCGCCTGAGCAAGCGACAGAGCGATCGGCGTATCACCCGGCGAGAGTACGACAGCTCGACTGAGTTCGGAGACACCAACCGCATGATTGGCGCGGTCACTCATCGCCATACCATAGAGAGCGTGCGCCTTGCCACAATCCGGTTCCTTTGCGACCGCGGTTTTGGCGGCTTCAAGCGCGGCATCACTGGTCGCTGAAAGGGCGATCGCCTCGGCAGTGCGGCAGTACAGATGCGGCGTATTCGGGGCGATCTTTACCAACTGGAGCAGCAGCGGAATCGCCTCTTTTGCCTCGCCATTCGCCAGGAGGGTTTCGGAAAGGAGGCGATACGGGAGGGGATGAGTCGGGTCCTGCCGCATTGCCTCTCGCCATTCGGATATCGCGACGACTTGCTGTCCACCCTGATAGGCGTCGATCCCGCGCTGTATGTGAAGGCGAACCGTGGAGCGTGAAGCAAAACCCAGATTGACAAGCGCCGCCACCACCCCAAGGACAACCAGCAAGGAGAGGAGGACGACAAGGCAAATCGGGCTCTTTCCGGGCAATCGCCGGAGGGGTAGAGATAGCGTTTTTAGCGCCATTTCAGGATGCCCTCCCCCGTATCGCCCAGGAATGACCGATGCTTTTTACTGGATACGCTCCACAGGTCGTGCGTTCGATCAGAGGAGCCGAAAGGTAGTACTGACGAAACACCTTCTCTGTCCTTCCTATTGTTGTGCCATGGTTTCGTTGCAGTAGAAGTTCGGCGGCACACTCCCCAATTCGCTCAAAAGGCTGACGCATGGTTGTTAGCAGGGCCGGGCGGGGCGAGTAGCGATCAATATCATCAAATCCAATGATGCTGATATCCTTTCCAACGACTAAGCCCATTGTCTCGGCAAGATGAACGAAATAATGGGCAATATGATCGTTCATTGTGAATATCCCGGTTGGAGCCACCATTTGCAGGAAGTGGACTATCTCCTCGTCCGTAGGGCAATTGTCGATATTGTGGGATATGGTCAGCGTCCATTCCGGCGGGAGTGGATTCCCGGTGCCCAGCATGGCATCCCGATAACCGCGCAACCGCTCCTGAACGGTGGACGCGGCCTCGTCCGACGTAATGTGGGCAATGCGCCGATGTCCTCGTCGTAGAAGATACTCCACCGCTTCCCGTGCCGCGCCATAGTTGTCGACACCGACAAAATCACAGGCCAGACCGGGCGGAATTCTATCCACGCAGACCAGTGCTACACCTCTCTCTTGCATTCGTCGCCATTCCACCAGGGTCGGTTCGCCCGCCAGGGGCCAGACAATGACACCTTCGATTCCTTCGTGTTCGATGGCAGTACACGCTTCAATTTCCTGCCCGACCTTTCCGAGCGAGGAGGGGGTGGACACTTGCGTATCAAATGTCAGCAAACGATAGTTGATCTGCCGGATCCGTAGCGCCCGGTGGATCCCGTTCAGGATCGCCCGCGTAGCCAGGTCCGCGGTTTTGTTCGGCAGGACTACCGCAAATCGTCGAACAATGCGGCTATTCTCCACAGAGACGTGTGTTGAGAAACCCTCCTCCTCCTCGTCCGGTGGTTTTGCGGTCAGGAGGGGACTGCTCTTCGCGGAGAACGCTCCATTGCTGACGGGCGTATCGTTTACCCACGGGCGTTTTCCTGGCAAGCGAACGATAATACCCTGTTGTTCAAGCGCCGTCAGGGCGGCGCGAATGGCGGTACGGCTCACATTGAGTTCAACTGTCAGGCTACGCTCGGTTGGTAACCAGGAACCCCGTGGGTAGGAGCCGTTAGCAATTCTCGTGCGCAAAATCTCTTTTACGCGCACTGCGTCGGGTGAGCGAGAACGCATTGTCATACCAGGCATAGAGATTCACGTCTTCTGGCGAAGAGGAAGGAGTCACGCTCAAACCAAAGTGGTGTCCCTCCCTTGGAACTGTTAGCACAGTTTACACCAGTTTCGTTTGTTTCAAACCATTTTGGTACCTAATAAGCGGTGATTTTCCCCAAATCGAACCAAACTAAACCAAAAGGCAAAAAACCGACAAATCGGAAACGTGGGGACGATTGCGGCGGTATAATAGGCCAGCATCTTGTTCTGTGAGGTTCAGTAACCATGAAATCGCGCCTCTCTGTTGTGCTTGGTGCAACGGTTGCGTTTTGCGCTCTGTCGTTGCCTGCGGTTGCCGAGGTGACGGGTGACTATATCGAGGCACGTTCCGCGTCGGTGTACGGGGGAGCTTGCCATTACAACGGCGAGTTCACCACCGCCGGTCGGGAAGCGGTGCTTGCCTGGAAGATCAGTGAGGGGAAGGTCGGCTCGGTTGATCTCTCCGGACTAAGTGTTCTGGCAATAGTGACGGGCAGTGATAATCTGGCGCGTCCAGGAACGGTGCGCCGTTCCGTCGTTCTGGTGGACGAGAAGGCGACTGCGGCGCAGCGTGATGCGCTGGTGGGGTTGCTCAACCGGAAGATGGGGAAGGCGCTCGGGACGGTCGAGGCAGTTAAGGCCGCGTCGATTACCTACAAGACGGAGGGACTCCAGGTGACCGTCACCGCAGGGGACGCGGCAACGCTGACCGCACAGAAGTATCCCTGTTCACACTGTCGGATGCCCGCACGTACCTGGTATGCGCCATTCGCTCCGACCCAGGATGCCCAGGTCGCTCAGGGCACGATGACGGCGTTTGCCGACAAAACGCTCGGTGTCTCCTGGTCGCAACAAGAGAGTGACAATGTCTTTATCGGAACCTTTACCCTGTAGACGCGTATTGCGGCAAATTCCGAGCATGCATCGTCTTATTGACGCCCGGCTTTCGCTGTCGGGCGTTTTATCGTCAAATCTATGGCTTCTCAATCTACTTCGTTGAACAACACTGTCGATAGCTTGACCCCGCGACAGATCGTCGCCGAACTCGATAACTTCATAGTCGGGCAAGCCAGGGCGAAACGCGCCGTGGCGATTGCCTTGCGAAACCGTTATCGCCGGTCGCGGTTGGCGGAAGAAATGCGCGATGACGTGATCCCTAAGAACATCTTGATGATCGGTCCGACGGGTGTCGGAAAGACCGAGATCGCGCGTCGTCTGGCGAGACTCGCGCATGCGCCGTTCTTGAAGGTCGAGGCGACAAAATTCACGGAGGTTGGGTATGTCGGGCGGGATGTGGATTCCATTATTCGCGACTTGACACAGATCAGTGTCCGTCTGGTGGAAGCCGAGATGCTGGAGACGGTTCAGGCAAAAGCGGACCACCTTGCCGTGGACCGAATCGTGGAGGTTCTGCAGCCGCGCCGGTCCGGCTTTTCTTCGACGGCGCATCCTCCGCGTCGTCCCCTCCGTATCGCGCCGGATCAATTAGGCAACCTTCAGCAAATCCTTCAGGAGGTAGCGGGAATCGGTTCGAGCGTGACGATTGGGCAACCAACGTCGGTCCCTGTGGATGCCGATCCCCACGCGGAAGAGAAACCTGACGAACAGACAGATGCGGAGCGGGAACGGCAGGAGCGCGACGAAAGAGTCCGGCGGCAGCTTTGGGAACAGGTGAGTTCCGGAGTCCGCGATGACGAGGAGATCGAGGCCGAGATCGAGGAACAGGTCAATGCGACGGTTGTTCCGTTGATGGGTTCTCCGGGCAGCGAACAGATCGGTGATGAGATTTCCGGAGTTCTGAGCCAGATGTTCCCCAGGCGGAAGAAGAAACGGCGAATGACCATTCGGGAGGCGCGCAAGATTCTCGCCGAGGAGGCGGCCCGTTCCCTGATCGACATGGATTTTGTCGGGCGAGAAGCGATCCGGCGCGTTGAAGAGAGCGGCATTGTTTTTATCGATGAGATCGATAAAGTCGCGGGAAGGGGAGGCAACACCACCGGTCCGGATGTCTCGCGGGAGGGAGTGCAGCGCGATCTCCTGCCGATTATTGAAGGATCGACGGTCCAGACCAAGCAGGGACCAGTACGCACCAATTTCATCCTCTTTATTGCGGCGGGCGCGTTCCATGTTGCCAAGCCTTCGGATCTGATCCCCGAATTGCAGGGACGCTTGCCGATTCGGGTGGAACTGGACAGCCTGAACGAGGACGATTTTCGCCGTATCCTCACGGAACCGACCAACGCACTTACCAAACAGTATGCCGCCTTGCTTGCGACAGAAGGGGTGGAGATTACCTTCACCGAGGATGCGATTTGTGAGTTGGCGCGGATCGCCGTGGAAGTGAACACACGAACGGAGAACATCGGGGCGCGACGTCTGCACACCGTGATGGAGCGATTGTTGGAGGAGTTGGGTTTCGACGCCCCGGATATTGATGAGAAGATCGTCAAAATCGACGCCACCTTTGTCTGTGAGCGCCTTGCCGACATCGCCAAGGACGACGATCTAGCCCGCTACATTCTTTAAGGAACGGAGCATGTCCGAACTTTCTCTCGCCGAACGTATTGCTCGGGTCGAAAATGGTCTCCTCGCGCCGACCACGCGCCGTGCGGAGACGCCCACGCAAAACCCGATTCATGACCGGATGAGTCTCTTTAACTGTCCGGGCGTCAGTGTCGCGGTCATCGAGAACCATGAGATCGCCTGGGCGAAGGGATATGGCGTAAAAGAGACCGGGAAGCCGGAACCCGTCACCACGAAGACGCTTTTTCAGGCGGGTTCGATCAGTAAACCAGTGGCTGCGATGGGCGTATTGTGTCTGGTGCAGCAGGGGAAACTCAATCTGGACGAGGATGTCAACACCTACCTGACCTCCTGGAAAGTTCCCTCCAACGGTACGTGGCAACCGCGCATCACCCTCCGTCAACTGCTGAGTCACACGGCGGGAATGACTGTTCATGGCTTCCCTGGCTATCCGTCCGATGGCCCTCTCCCCACGGTCATTCAGATACTCGATGGCGAACGGCCCGCGAATACATCCCCGATTCGTGTCAATATCCTTCCTGGTACGCAGTTTCGCTACTCGGGTGGTGGAACAACGATCGCGCAGCAGGTAATGGTGGATGTATTCGGCAAGCCCTTCCCCGAAATTATGCGAGAACTGGTACTTGATCCGCTGGGAATGCAGGACAGTACGTACGAGCAACCGCTGCCTCCGGAACGCGCTACCGTCGCTGCTACCGCACACCCCGGTGACAGTATCCCACTGAGCGGAAAATGGCATGTTTACCCGGAGATGGCGGCAGCGGGTCTCTGGACAACCGCATCGGACCTGGCGCGATTTGCCATAGAAATTCAGCTCTCACTTCAGGGCAAGTCGAATAAAGTCCTCTCCATGGAGATGGTGGAGCAGATGCTTACCCCACAGATAGAGCAACACATTGGTATTGGTCCTTTTCTGGAGGGGAGTGGGGATACGGCGCGGTTCGGGCATGGCGGTGCGGACGAAGGATTCGTTAGTGACCTGAAAGCCCACCGGACGCACGGTCAGGGCATCGTCGTCATGGTGAACTCGAATTATGGTTGGGCGTTGATCTCTGAAATCGAGCGGACAATAGCGACCGAGTTTGGCTGGCCCGATTTCCTGCCCAGCATACCGTCTCGCATCGACCTGGATACACGTGTCTTTACCACGTATTCAGGTACCTACGAACTCCGACCTGGTTTCATGGTTGTGGTAACTGTAGACGCGGGACGTTTGAAATATGCGCCGATGGGGCAATCCGCCATGGAGCTTTTCCCTACCTCAGATACGAGTTTTTTGGCCGATGCCGTGGATATCGAGGTTACTTTTGTTAAGTCGGATTCGGGTGCGGTAGAAAAGCTTGTAATCAAACAGAATGGTCGTGAGATGGAAGCGAAAAGGTGTTAATGTGTCATCGTGTTTTGCGCAGCAAAACACGATGACACATTAATATCTCTCCTTATATTCTTTATCTCAGAAATTAGTTTTACTTCTTAGTTCCTCGTCGATACACTGATAAGTAAGAAGCATCCGTCGGTCCACACGGGAGTTCTCGTTGGTGGGCGCACGGTTCCCAGTAGGTATCGTCGGATGTTTTGTGAGCAAAACACGATATGGCAACCACAGTAATAGAGCATGGTCAACCGGGCAGTAAGGCTCGCTTCCGTGACAGTTATCTACTGCATAAACTGCATTCATTGAGCGGGATCCTGCCAATTGGCCTGTTCATGATATTTCACCTGACCGTGAACTCCTACAGTCTTCGTGGCGCGAACGAGTTCAACGTCGCGGCGAAAGCGATCTCCTACGCGCCCTTTATCGTCCTGCTGGAGATCGGTATCATCGCCATTCCCATCCTGTTCCATGCAATCTATGGGATCTTTATAGCGATGGAGATGCAGGGGCCGGGGGGCAATGTATCGTATTACGGATACCAGCGGAACTGGCTCTATGTTCTGCAACGCTGGTCCGGCGTGGTGGCCCTGGCTTACCTCTTGTGGCATACCTACGACACCACCTTTACGAAATACTATATTGAGTTGACCGGGGGGGAAGTCGGGCATGAACTCGGCTTCAAGGCGATCTCCTTCGATGCAATGGCCTGGCGTATGGCAAACCCAATCTATCTCGCCTTTCAGATTTTCGGGGTAACGGCGGCCGCGTTTCATCTCGGTAATGGACTCCTGAACTTTGCGATTCGCTGGGGGATTGCCATTGGCAGAGAGGCGCAACGGATCGCGGCGGCGTTTGGGTGGGTTGTAGGTCTTGGCCTGACGGTTCTGGGCGCGGCAATCGCGATTAACTTCGCCAATCACGGTCGGGAACTGCGGAATCAGTACAGCACCCTCGACGAGTTGATCCACGCCAATGTCGATTCGCAAAGAGGGGTAACGCAATTGTCTGTTCCCAAGGGTAAGGTGATCGTCGCGCAAGATCGCTCGGGTAAACTCGACGGTAGAAGCAACGTTGTACGTTGGGACGACCAGCGCATCCGTTTGGAAAGGCAATAGTATGGCAGCACCAACCAGAGCAAGAGTTATTGTGGTTGGCGGTGGTCTCGCGGGTTTGATGACCACGGTGAAAATTGCCGAGGCGGGTGGAACCGTGGACCTGTTTTCCCTGGTTCCGGTGAAACGATCCCACTCGGTTTGCGCGCAGGGCGGTATCAATGGCGCAGTGAATACCAAGGGAGAGGGCGATTCCCCCGCGATCCATCTGGATGATACGGTATACGGCGGCGACTTCCTCGCTAATCAACCCCTGGTAAAGACGATGTGCGATGCCGCTCCCGGCATCATCTATCTTCTCGACCGGATGGGCGTCATGTTCAATCGGACCCCGGAAGGTCTGCTCGATTTCCGCCGGTTTGGGGGGACGTTGCATCACCGCACGGCATACGCAGGGGCGACTACAGGGCAGCAACTTCTCTACGCGCTCGATGAACAGACACGCCGCTGGGAGGTCGAGGGTAAGGTCAATAAGTACGAGTTCTGGGAGTTTCTGGGCATCATTCGCGATGAAGGCGGAACGGGGAGATGCGTTGGCATCGTCGCGCAGGAGTTGCGGACGATGGAGATCAAATCCTTTGCCGCAGATGCTGTTGTACTGGCAACGGGCGGTCCCGGTATTGTCTTTGGCAAATCCACCAACTCGACCATCAACACCGGCTCGGCGGCGGGCGCCGTTCATGAGCAGGGTGCCTGGTTTGCCAACGGTGAGTTTGTCCAGGTGCACCCCACTGCCGTTCCCGGCGATGACAAACTGCGTCTTATATCCGAGTCTGTGCGTGGGGAGGGGGGGCGTGTCTGGGTTCCCCGAAAGCCCGGTGATCCCCGCCACGGTCAGGACATTCCCGACCAGGAACGCTGGTATTTCCTTGAGGAGAAGTACCCCAAGTATGGCAATCTGGTCCCCCGTGACATCGCGACCCGTGAGATCTTCGCCAAGTGCGTTGACGAGAAGATGGGTGTTTACGGACAGAATCAGGTCTATCTGGATGTGACGCATATCGACCGGCGACAACTCGACCTGAAGCTGCGCGGCGTTCTGGAGATTTACGAGAAGTTCGTTGGGGATGACCCGCGCGATGTGCCGATGCGGATATTCCCTGCCGTTCACTACTCGATGGGAGGACTCTGGGTCAACGATGGCTCCAAGCCGGAGAGCCTTCCCTACCACATGACCAATATCCGCGGTCTCTTTGCTGTTGGCGAGTGCGATTACCAATATCACGGCGCGAATCGCCTTGGGGCGAACTCGTTGCTTTCGTGCTTGACCTCGGGCCAGATCGCCGGTCCGGCAATCTGCAAATACGCGGATGGTCTGGAGAAACACGCCGACGGCTCCGACCCTGAGTTTGCGGCGCAGACCCGCTACCGCAAGGAGCAGTACGAAAAGATCAAGACGATGCGGGGACCGGAGAACCCCTTCGACCTGTGGCATGAACTCGGTGACAGTATGACCGAGAACATGACCGTGGTTCGTTACAACGACCGTCTGAAGAAGCAACTCGCCAAGATCGAGGAGTTGATGGAACGTTATCAGAACCTGAGTGTCTCGGATGTCTCCGGTTGGACCAATCAGACGATACCGTTTACCCGACAGCTCTGGAATATGCTGATTCTTGCGCGGATCATGACTAAAGGAGCCCTGCTCCGCGATGAGTCGCGGGGCGCGCATTATAAGCCGGATTTTCCGGATCGCGATGATGCCCGCTTCCTGAAGACGACCGTTGCAGAGCATACGCCGTCCGGGCCACAAATCACGTATGAGGCGGTGGACGTTTCGCTGGTGAAGCCACGACTGCGCAAGTACACCACCGACGCGCCCGCAAAACCTGCCGAGGTGACCAAAGCGACTGTTCCGGTCGGTGGCAACGGTAAGGAGAATGGTGTGCATCCCCTGGGTACCGGCGAACAGGTGACGGGCTATACAAAGAGTAAGGTCGCTGTCCCGATTCCGGGTGAGGAGACTGTTACCGGTGGTGCCGGAAAGGATGACCCGCTCGCTACCGCCCCCGCTGCGAACTTCCCACGCGACGCTGGCGGTGGCACGGAGGGCACAGACAACTCGCCAAACATGGCGAAAATCGAACCGGGCACGGGCGGCGCGAACAATCCCGAGCCGCTCGTATCTACTCTGTCCATAACAGGAGATAGCGAGAGCAAATAGATGAACCGGGTATTTGCGGTACTTGGACTGGTCTTTCTGACCGCGTTTCTTGTGTTCCTTTTCGAACTGTATGGCCTGATTGCGGGTCTGGTCCTGCTGCTGATCTATCTTTACCTGTGGTTGTGGAAACGTTAGAAAACAAGACGATATGTTTGGATTACCGATGATAACAAGTGCTACAGCACAGAGCGACGGATCGTCCTCCGGGGGAACGATCGAGGTGACGGTGGTGCGCCGTAAGGACGCCGATGCGCAACCCTACGAGGAGGTTTTTCTCGTACCCTATCGCCCCCGTATGAACGTGATCTCCGTTTTGATGGAGATTCAGCGCAATCCTGTTAACAACAAGGGCGAGAAAGTCGCCCCGGTCGCCTGGGAACAGGCCTGTCTGGAGGAAGTTTGTGGTTCCTGCACCGTTCGTATCAATGGTCGGGTGCGGCAGGCATGCTCCTCACTGATTGACAAAGTCGCGCCCGCACAGGGGAATGTCTACAAATTGCATCTCGCCCCCATGAGCAAGTTTCCGGTCGTGCGTGATCTGATGGTGGACCGTTCCCGCATGTTCGAGAATCTGAAGAAGATTCAGGGATGGATTCCCATTGATGGCACCTACGATCTGGGACCTGGACCGCGCCTGAGTCAGAAAGAACAGCAGCTTGCCTACGACTTCTCCCGCTGTATGACCTGCGGTTGCTGTCTGGATGCCTGCCCGCAGGTGAACGAGCACAGCAACTTCATCGGACCGGCAGCTATCGGACAAGTTCGGCTCTTTAACTCCCATCCAACAGGTAAGCTAAATGGTGACGACCGCCTGGAAGCCCTGACCGGCGATGACGGTATCGCTTCCTGTGGCAATGCGCAGAACTGTGTTCAGGTCTGTCCGAAGGAGATACCCCTTACCCGCGCCATTGCCGAACTCAACCGGGATACCACCTGGTACCGCATCAAAAAGTGGCTCGGTAAGTAACGAGATCGTGCCGTGAAGCCTTACGCTGTGTTGATCCACTCGGTGTCGATTCCGTGGGCCATCAATAGCTCGGATAGCTGACCCACATGGCCCTGGATATGGCGCAGGTTCAGCAACTCGTGGGAGAGCTTGCCCTGATTCGGATACCAGGCGAAGCCGCTCTCTTGGACCTCGAGGTCCAGGGTGTCGACGGTGAGGTCGATGAGCGAGTCGACGTAAGCGATGTAGTCCAGAACCTGTCTTTTCGTGTAGGGAGTAAAGTCTTCGGATAGTTCATAGGGTTCCACGCTCCAGGGTTTCTGCCAGAGTTCGGGATAGCCTTCTGGTCGGTCGGGCCAGGGCTGGTAAGCATCCTCGTCCTGTCCCAGATAGAGGTGCGTGAAGTAGACGGTGTGGAAGGCGATCCGCCAGAAGGTGCGTGGGTGCGTTCCAGACGTCCAGAGATCGTCCGGGCACTTCTCGATGCAATCGGCGAGCATGGCGAGTGCGGCGTGGTACTGCTCTTTGAGGGCCTGGCGCAGGATCATAGGGTAGCTCGTTGTCATAACATTGTAGCACGGCCCAAAGCGAACCGCGGAATGCAAGACGATCAACTCGCCAAAACACTCGACATGGTCCTGGAAATGCATGCTTTCTCCGGGATCGTCTCGATTCGGCAGGCGGGAGACCTGCGTTATGAGAGAGCGATGGGCTACGCCGATCGGAGCAATGGTATTCCGAACACAGTGGAGACCCGCTTCGGCATTGCGTCTGGAACCAAGTTCTTCACAGCGTTAGCCATTGGAATCCTCATTGCGGAGGGAAAACTTGACTTCTCCACAAAGTTGAAGGACTGCCTGACCCTCCCTTTCCCACGCTGTTCGCCCGATATCACGATCCGCCACCTGCTCACGCATACATCGGGCATCCCTGACTACTTTGATGAAGAAAAGGTGGCGGACTTCGATTACTTTCACCTTGCCATTCCCTGGTATCAATTAATGGGTCCGCGAGACTACCTGCCCTTATTCCCCGATGAGGAGATGAAATTTACACCGGGGGAGCGCTTCTCCTATTCCAATGGCGGCTATATTCTCTTGGGTGTGGTCATCGAAGAACAGACGGGGATGAGGTATCAGGATTTCGTTGAACAGGCAATATTCAAAGCCCTTGGCATGGACCAGTCAGGCTATTTCGCCATGAACCAACTTCCCCCGAAAACGGCGCTGGGTTATGTGGAAGACAGCGAGGGTTGGCGGACGAATATCTTCAATCTCCCCATTGTCGGAGCATCCGACGGCGGCGCATTTACAACGGCAGAGGATCTTGCCAGACTGTGGAAAGCCTTCTGGGGGTATGCGCTCTTACCCAGGGAGTTGGTTGAGGTCTATGCCCGGCCATATATCAAAGCATCTGCAACCAATGGTAGCATCTCCTACGGCCATGGTTTGTGGATTCATGAAGATGCTGATGGAAATCGGCAGGAATACATTATGGGATCGGATGCCGGCGTGTCGTTTCGCTCCGCTGTAGATCGAAGCAAAGCCTTAGAGGTGACTGTCCTCTCCAATACCAGTCAGGGTGCCTGGCCGGTGTGGCGAGAGATAGGGATGGTTTTAGATCGCGACGGCGTGAGGTAAGAGAGAGCATAGCGGCAGGGCCAGACACACAGCTCCACGCCTCACGATCCACGATTCACGACTCGTGAAGTGCATCGTAAATGGATGTTAGGAGAACCTCTTCCGGGTCGTGGCTATGTTCCCAGTACATCATGCCGCAAAGTCCCCGCGCCTTAACAAACGCCGCCTTTTCCTTGAGCGATTCCGGATCGTCGTAGGAAATCAACGTCCGGGAGTCGTCGTTCCAGAGGTAGGGGGCTTTCACCACATCGTCCCAGCGACGCGAAAAGCCGTCCCGGCCGACAAACTCTTCCGCTAATTTCGCGTAGGAATAGTTACCCGCATAGCGCTCGTACGGCTGAAAGAGTCCGTTGTGAAGGGGAGTGACACCCGCCCAACCGCGACCATAAAACGCGACTCCGACGACGAGTTTCTGTGCGGGAATCCCGGCGGCGAGGTGCTGCCGCACCGACTCCTCCGTTGAGCGAGTGGACGGTGGTGCATCCGGTGAATGGTAAAGCCCTGTGTGATGCCCGGTTATCCCGGTCAGGCTGCCGAAGAGATCGTAGGCCATGATATTGATGCAGTCCAGGTAGGGATGAACCTTGTCCATCTCGGTGTGCGTGAAATAGTCACCGTCCGCCGAGGCGATTGTCACCTCATATCGATTCTCACCTGTCCGCGAGTGCGCATCGCTCAGGGCGTCCACTTTCTCTCTAATGGCTGCCAGCCAGAGCGTGAAATTCTCTTTGTCCTCCGGGCGATATTTGATACCCGGTCCCGGCTGACCGGGATACTCCCAATCCAGATCGATCCCGTCGAGGGCGTATTGCTGCATCAGATCCACCACGCTCTCAGCGAACCTGGTGCGTGACTCCTCGGTAAGAGCCGCGTCCGAAAAACCGTCCGCGCCCCATCCTCCTACCGACACCAGGATCTTAAGACGAGGGTTCTTCGCCTTCAGCGCCTGGAGTTGTGCCAGGCGAGAGGAAGCGTTGGCATAGGGGAGAAATACCTCGCCATTGTCATTGATATGAGCGAAGGCATAATTTATGTGGGTAAGTTTGTCCGCACCCATACGATGGATATCGGTACGCCCCATTACATACCCGATGACACGAAAGGACGGGATCGAAACCATTTTCGCACCTTCCTGCAATGGACTTTGAGAAGTGGTTTGTAATATGTACTTTAGTCGATAGTCAGCAGTAGTAGGGGCGGGGGGCAAGCCCCGCCCTTTTTTTCGGCGCAGCGAGCAGCGCCCCTACTACTGCCTGTTGCCTGCTGCCTACTGCCCCTTCGACTGGCCCGCCATTGCCGCTGCGGCCTTTTGCGCGTCGGCGGCAGCTCCTTGCGCCTGTTGCGCCCGTATCTGCTGCGCCTGTGGCGGATCGGCAGCCGAAGACGTTTTGGTCGCTACCTTATCGCTGGCGTTCTGGCAACCGACAAGCGGCAGTACACCGAGTGCAACAGAGCAGACAACCCTATGGATAGTATGTCGTGGTCTCATAATACCTTCTCCAGTTGAGGTTTAGTATGGTTGGCCGTCCAGGGACTCGTAGGCACCCTGAATATAGATGTTCTTCCACCAGTCCATCTGTCCCCGCTGTATGGCTTTCACATGACCATCCATGAACACCGAGTTGCAGGTGCGGGTATGGCGGAAACGTGGCATATTTGCCGGACTGGTACCCCATCCCCAGGCCTGGCACTGGGCATCGTTGGACGAGCAGTCGAAGTCGTAGTTGAGTTCACGATGCGTGCTCGGATTGGTTGGCTGTCCATTGACAAACGGTCCGATGCCATCTGTCCAGTTCCACTCCGCGGGATCGAAGTGCGGCTGGGCATAGGTATAGCCCTGTCCTGTAACCGTTGCCGCCTCACCCTTTTCCACAATCAGGATCTTATCCGCGGGGGCGTCGATTGCCGCGAGACCGACCGTCTGCAGGGTGAAGCCGGGCTGGGTCGAGGCCCAGGTGCCGCTGCCGTTGCGGGAGACGATGAAGTTGATCCCGTACTGCGATGGTTGCTTGGAGGGGAACGAGGGACAACTCCAGATGCCGCCGGAACCGTAGTAGTAGGTCGTTCCATTTACCACGTTGCCCTCGCCATTCTTGACGTAGGGGTAGATAGCGGATGACCAGATAACGGGCTGATTGTTGGCGTCGTACCATTGCAGCAACGGGAAGGTCTCGTCATAGTCCTGCACATACATCATCATGGCGAGGCCCATCTGTTTCTCGTTGGAGATACAGGTGATGGCGCGTGCCTTTTCACGGGCTTGCGCGAAGACCGGGAAAAGAATCGCTGCTAATATTGCAATAATTGCGATTACAACGAGTAACTCGATGAGTGTGAAGGCTGCCCCGCAGCAACATGCTGTGCGAGCCCAGGAGGCCCGTACAGGACGACGTGTACCAGAAAACTGTACCATTACTCTACTCCTTCTAAAGGAAGATCAAGGCAGACACCGATAAAGGTATGTCCGCCAAAGGACGATAACAAACAAAGAACACCAGCCTGAATGGTGTTGAGAGACAAACCTCGCGGACGATAGGCTTACCGAAGCAATCCTCACCGCGGCAGTGGCGGCCCGGTAGAGGCGCGAACGATAAGTTCGGGCTGTGCTAAGAAGCTTACTGCTTTCTTTTCGTCCTCAATCTGGTTCAGTAGCATCTGGGCTGCCCGTTCCCCCAATTCGGCAAGTGGTTGCCGAACGGTGGTCAGTGACGGTACGACTAATTCGGCAAGCGGCAGGTCATCAAACCCGGTCACCGATAGATCACGTGGAATAGATAGACCTAATTCCTTTGCCACCTCTAAAATCCCCAACGCGATATTGTCGCTACCGGTGACAATCGCCGTCGGCGGGTTCGGGAGAGTCAACAGGGCGCGCGAATCGTCCATACTCTCCTTGATCATATACTTGCTGGTAACGATATATTCGGGCGGGACGTGTAGTCCTGCCTCTGCCATAGTTTCCTCAAATCCAGTTCTTCGGGCGGCGACACTGGGTTGACCCTCGTCCCCGCTGATATGCGCGATGCGGGTATGTCCCAGGGCGATCATATGTTCGGTTGCCCGACGAATCCCCAGGGCATTGTCCACGTCCACAAACGGTACGTCCTGCGGCACCGCCTGTGAGGAGATGACAACGATCGGTTGACCGGTCGCGTGCAGTCCCGCAACCATATCTGAGTCCAATGCCGGCGCGACCACGATATAACCATCCGCCCTTCGATCTCGGTAAGCTGCCGCCGAGAGGGTGGCGCTTTCCCAACGTCGAGTAGCAATCGACACATGATAGCCGTGTCGAGCAGCAGCAGTCAGGATGCCACGAAGAATGAGGGAGGCGTACGGATTGGTAATCACCTCCGGTTCGATCACGCCGAACAGCACGCCAATAGTGCAGAGCGGGCGACCCTGAAGAGTACGAGCGACAGCGCTGGGATGATAATTCAAGCGGTGCGCGGCGTCGAGCACACGTTGTCGTGTCCGGGCGTTCACGGGTCGGTCGGAGTCGTTAAAGACATTGCTTACCGTGGCCGTCGAAACGCCACTGGCTTTGGCGACATCGCGAATGGTAGCCATCTTGATTGGATACACTCTAACATAAAACGATTTACTGCACAAGAGGAATCACATAAATCGTTTAAATTATTTCATATCCGAATGTAAATCGTTTTATGTTAGCGAAGAGAGTAGATATTTACGGGACTCCGGATGAATGGGATCATTCTCCGGTAAAACGCAGGGCAAGGCCCGCCATCATTTTCATTCCGATTTCAAGGGGGGCATCCCCGAAGTTGTATTTGGGGTGGTGCAGGCCGTACTCGCAACCCACCCCAAGCCGGAACATCGCGCCGGGAACCTTCTGCACATAGTAGGCGAAGTCTTCCGCACCCATGGTCGGTTCTGGCAGTTCCACCACATTCTCCGGTCCAAGCATCTCTTGCCCGACGGCGCGTATCCGGTCGGTAACCGTCGCGTCATTCACCGTGACCGGTGTGCCATGGTGGTATTCGAATCGATACTCCGCCCGGTACGCGGCGCACACCCCGGCGATGATTCGTTCGATCCGTTCCGGCATCGAATTGCGCAGTGTCTCATTGAGCGTTCGAACGGTTCCGCCAAGCGTGGCAAAGGGGGGTATGACATTGTCGGCAGTACCTGCGTGGAAGATTGTCACGCTAACGACAGCTGGCGCGACCGGGTTGATTTCGCGGGCGAGTAGGCTTTGCAGCGCGGTGACGACCTGCGAACCGATGAAGATCGGGTCAATCGTGTTATGGGGATAGGCAGCGTGTCCGCCTTTACCCACGATGGTCAATTTGAAGTGATCGGACGAGGCCATGGTCGGGCCGGAACGCACGCCGATTTTACCTGTCGGTAGGTTCGGCCATCCGTGAAGCATGACAATCGCGTCCACATCGTCAATCGCTCCCGCCTGAATCAGGAGGTTTGCGCCCTTGACAATCTCCTCCGCGGGCTGAAAAAGCAGCTTAACGCGTCCCGCCCATTGATCCTTCAAGGCGTTCAGCACAAGCGCCGTGCCGACCAGGTTGGACGTGTGACCGTCGTGCCCGCAGGCGTGCATCTTGCCGGGGACGAGCGATTTATAGGGGACATCGTTCTCTTCCTGAATCGGCAGTGCATCCATGTCACCGCGCAGCGCGAGCGTCTTCCCGCTGCCACCGCCACCCTTGATCACGGCGACGATCCCGTGTGTCCCCCCAACGCTGGTCTCAAGCGAGATGCCATGCTGTGTCAGAATCGTGGAGACGGTGCGCGCAGTGCGCTCTTCCTGCTCGGACAGTTCCGGATTCCGATGCAGGTCGTGACGCAGGGCAATGATTTCGGGCAATATACGCTGGATTTGTTCGTTAAGCTGGATGTTCGTAACCATGGTGAAAGTACTGTTCCCTTGTTGGCGAATTGTACCATGTAGAGAAAACGAAAGACCCTCTGCCCGATCCCGCGAAACGCCGGGGGCAGAAGGTCTTTCTTGTTCAAACGGGGCCTTAGACAGGAGGCTGCCTTGCCAGTACGCTGCAGTGACGTTATGCCTTGCAGTATCGGCCCGTGCTTTTCGAGGAATCTTATCCTCTTCGCACCTACAATACGGTTTGCCTTCAGGAGATGGTTCCGAACATTGGTTCGAAGTGTAACTTTTTCGGCAATTATGCCGGAGTTAGGACGAAAGGTTCCGACAAGGGAAAGAGCGCAGGGAATTACCGTTCCGTTGCCGAACCCTCCCGTACGATTTACCTTCACGGAGGAAGTATGCGCATTCTCATCATCGGTGGCACGGGCTTGATCAGTACGGGGATTACCCACCAACTGCTTAAAAAAGGGGGAGTCGATCTCTACCACTACAACCGGGGTGCGCGCTCTCAGGAGTTTTTGGGGCAGGTGACGACCCTCACGGGAGACCGCTATGATCATACTGCGTTCGAGGCGCAGATGGCGGACCAGGGATCCTTCGATTGTGTGATCGATATGATCGGTTACTCCCCGACGGATGTGGAAAGCCTGCTGCGCGCCTTCGGCGGGAAGACGGGGCACCTTATCTTTTGTAGCACGGTGGATGTCTACGCCCGTCCTGCTTCGACCTACCCGGTCACCGAGAAGGAGGGATTTCGCCCGACCTCCTGGGACTATGCCCAGAAAAAAGCCCGGTGCGAGCGCATCCTATGGGATTGGTATGAGAAAGAGCGGCATCCCTTTACCGTTCTGCGTCCCGTCCATACCTATGGAGAGTGGGGGGCTGTCCTGCACACGTTTGGTGGCGCGACCTATCATCTGGATCGCTTAAAGAAAGGAAAGCCGATCATCGTGCATGGCGATGGAACCTCGCTCTGGTCATCGGTGCATCGGGATGACTGTGCCACCGCCTTTGTTGGCGCAATCGCCAATCCGGTCGCCTTTGGGAAGAGCTACCATCTCCCTGGTGATGAGTGTGTTACCTGGAATCAGTATCACCAGATTGTGGCGAAAGCGATCAGTGCGCCCGAGCCGGAACTGATTCACATTCCAACCGATCTGTTGTACGAGCTGGATCAGCGCTCCTATATCACGCTGATCAACTTTTCCTACAACAATATCTTCGATCCAACCGCTGCGAAGACAGATCTCGGTTACACCTATCGAACCACCATCGCGGAAGGGATGCACCGGATATACGAGAACCTGGTCAGTAGCGGCAAACTGCAAAACAGCGATGATGTTCCCGAGGATGACCGGATCATTGCCGCCTGGCGAAGGCTAACGGCAGCAATCAGGGATTCCGTCCCTACGACTTCGGGAAATGCGTAAAGAATCCCATCCGCTTACCTTTTCTCATATCTTGTCCTTTCCATAGTCTGACACCAGACGAAGGGTAGGGGCAACACCCAAAAGGTGCCCAACCCGTACGGCCACCGATGATTTTCCCCTCGTTCCAGAGGAGCACAACCGAAACTTGGTGATCAATCCAAAACCCAAAATCCAAAATCGACCTGCCCAACACCTAATACCCAGCACCTAACACCTACTCGTCACTTCATCCCATCTCCGACAACATCGATGAGGCGATAGTCATTAGCGGAAAAGATAACCTCCGCCCTGGCGCTATTCATCACGCTTTCTATCCCGATGGCAAAGGCTTGTCCGCCATGAACGCTGCGAGGTGATTGAATGCGCATACGCTGGTGCTTCTTCCAGAACTGCTGGACTTCCGGTAGACAAAAGGCAAAGGCAACTGGTTGTAAGACATGGATGCGGCAGCGGTCACAATGGGTATGAAATCCCGCGAACGGGCGGGGAGGAAGGTGAGCCGGACGCGACGTGTTCAGGCGTAGTTCCTTCCCACAACCGACACATTTCACGGTGCCACGTGCTTGTCCACCGAAGAGATAGTTCTGCCAGAAGCCTGTTATCCGGTTTAGCATAGGCTTATATCCCTGCACGCCACCCACAACAGAGGCAAGGTCGAACCGCTCATGCGCAAAGATGCAGTTGGAAGGATAGTCGATGGGGTGTGGCCCCATGACAAAGAAGCAACTGTCACAAGCAAACTTCGGCCCACCCTTTGCATTCGTGTTGGCGTTCAAGCGACCGTTACCGCAGAAGGGACACCACAGATGGGTCTCTTTCCAGCACAGTGGGATCCGAAGCTTGGAATTCACGTGACTTGAAGTCGCGGCCGCACTGACCCTATAGTGAGTCGTATTAATTTAAATCATACCAACATGGTCAAATAAAACGAAAGGCTCAGTCGAAAGACTGGGCCTTTCGT
>JADMIO010703096.1_pt1 | contig 109388 bp, 91 predicted proteins | sample 8958161 | NCBI WGS metagenome assembly JADMIO01 (sample SAMN16585339, study PRJNA669376) | soil metagenome | isolation source: Crop rotation soil | place: USA: Cullars Rotation, Alabama | collected 2011
CCGCGACTTCAAGTCACGTGAATTCCAAGCTTCGGATCCCACTGTGCTGGAAAGCGCGTCGCTAATTTCAACATGGCGCGTAACATCGTCGCTAAATTCAAGCGTAAAAATTCCGGTATTAGGATTGGGGTAAAGCCTGGCGCTATATGCATTGCCAACATCCTCCACCAAAAGGTTTGTTCCATTAAATGTTGTGGACCGGTTTTTACAGCCGTTGGTGTCGGTTACTTCAACAAAATAATTGCCATTTTTTTGAGTAACTACAAAACGGCGGGCGGTAGCATTAGTGATAGCCTGGCTATTATGATACCATTGGTAAGATGTGGCAGTTGATGAAATGAGCGTATCGCCGGCGCGGGTTATCACCGGCGCAACGGGCAGCGGATTTACATTTAAAGTAACAGGCGCAGAGGCAGCGGTGCAGTTGTTGCTGTTGGTTACGGTTACAGCATAATTACCCGCCGAGGTTACAAATATCTTTTGGGTGCTGGCACTATTGCTCCAGTTATAGGCAGTGTTTCCCGCAGGAGCGCTCAGTTGAATGCTATCATTTTGACATATATCGACAGTACCGGCGGGTGTTAAAGTAGCGGCTGGTAGCGTAAATACGGTAATATAAGCTGCCTTGCTAAGTGTATCGGCGCTGCTGCCGTTTGCGGCTATCAGCGTAACGGGCCACGAACCGGCGGTTGTGTAAGTAATTTGTGGGTTTAATGCAGATGAGGTATCAGGCACCCCGCCGGGAAACAGCCACTTATAAGTGTTTGCATCGGTTGAATTGTTTTGGAAACTAACCTGCGCACCCGCGCATACCTGCTGTGTGCCGGTAGTAAAGGCAGCTACAGCGGGTTGACTGGTATGATCGACCATAATATTATCGAGCCACATCTGTACATTTGATAGCGGATTCATTTTTATTTGAAAAACCACCTGCACATTGCTTTGCCCGGCGTATGCCGATAGATCGATTGTTTTGGTCTTCCATCCTGCCGAATCGGGCCACGCCGCATAAACCGGTATGGCGTTGCTAAAGAGCGTTGTATCGGTGGCCCAATAAACGGTACTATAAGTAGCACCGCAATCCGTTGAAACCAGCACATTTAAAGTATCATTCCTTCCGATGGGGTGACCTACGTAATTTAGATAGGCATAATCATATTTTAAATAAGGATGCAACGTTGCGCCAAAATTTAATTGCGGCATGATCAGTGTGCAAATATCGCCCGGGCCTGAAAAGTGATAAGTAAAACGGGTAGCCAACGATTTTGCGCCTATTCCATATCCACTGCCATTGGTATCAACGTCCCACGAAAGTGGTGCGGCGCTGTTTGGCAAACTCCACCATTTATCAGGTAAGCCCGAAAGCCCTTCACAATCTTCATGCACCGTTGTAATGTTGGTATCCATTACAAATACATATTGTTTGCGGGTAAATGTGTCGGCGCCATATTGATTATACGCAATTAAGGTAACATCGAATTTGCCGGGACCATTATAAGTGATGCTGCCCGGTGTTGCAAGATTGCTGGAGTTGGGGGAGCCACCCGGAAACAGCCACTTGTAACTGGTAGCAACTATAGATGAGTTTTGGAAATCAGCATGTCCGCCTGCGCACATCCTCAAAGGTGAGCCGGTAAATTCTGCCCGGGGTTCAAGCCCGGTAAACGGCATTCCCGACTCTGCAGATTGGTAAATTTCGTTTGTAAGCGTATCCTGTACAAAAGCAACAACGCGTAACCTGGCGGGTTTACAACTGGTGTCGGTAATAATATATGAATAGCTGAATGAGTCTACGTGTCCGCTTACCGGGTGGCCGATATAAATTCCGGTATCCGCATCGTTGTAAACATTTTGGTTAATGCCCCGCGTATAGCTTGGTAATATTACACGCACAGTATTAATAAGCAACTGTTCATTACTATTGCCGGGATAAAAATCAGTAGCAGAAGTTATCGAATCTTCAACCAATGCAGTTAGCAGGCGGCAATTGGTATTGGCCGTTAGCGTTGTAGCAGCTATAGCCGCCACCCGTACCTCGGCAATTGAATCATTATGGATGCTTAGATAAGGATGAATAAAAAACAGGCCCTGTTGCGATGCCATGCTATCAATTAATGATTGCGATAAGTTCCAGGGGCAACCCAAAAAATTTCCTGCATTGCTGCCGGTATCCGGAGCGTCTATCAATGCGCCGTTCGCCGCGCTAACAGGCAGGTAGTTTATACCGTAAAGATCGGTCTCGCGCTGGCTTATCTGGTTTCTGTCATAAGTCCAGTTCACGTACGATTCCTCGTGGTGAATGCTGCTGGCCTTATCCTTATTATTGTTTAACAGATCATCATATTGCACCGTCCAGTAGCCCGATGAAGGGCACCAGGTTCCTTTGTATTCTTCGAACACAGGCCTGCGGATGGGCAGGGCGGCGTTAACCGTAATAGATTGTACAAAGTGATCGTTTGCAGCATTGCCGTCGTTTCCCGTGCTCAGGTTATCAGCCCATGCATCCAGTTGATAAGTACCGGCGGTTAGCGGGTTGAACGGCGTAGTAAATACAAACCAATCCGAATAACCGCAGGGAATATTTAGTCCGTTGAAACTTTGACTTATTGTAATACCGCCGTTAACCTGGAAATGCATTTGCAGGCTTTTAACGGTATCGCTTCCGAGATTTGTAAATTTTGCTTTTACCGTATAAGGCGCACGGTTTACGCTTAAGTATGCTGGCAGGCTGCAAGCGCTTATGCTGCCATCGGAAGTATGCGGGTTGCCAGGCAAGAACGCATAATAGTAATTATCGGTCGAATAACCCGACCCCCCGGCGTTACCATGAATGAACGGAGAGCCCGGCGCCATATAAGCCGTTGAATTATTAACCTGTATGCCCAGGGTTAAATTGATCGAACCCGGACCGGTTCGGTATTGATTGACGATATAAATATTATTGGTCTGCTCCTCCAGCACGATCGACCACAAATTGGTGTTGTGCGCGCCCGAATCAACAAGACAGATAAATGATATCCATAGCTGCCTTGCGGGAACAGGTAAACTGTTGTTTACATTACTGCTTATAGCGACCTGCGTATGCCCGTTTGCCGGATGCCCCCCGCAAATGCAAATCGATTTATCGGGGATGTGCGCATTTGGCAATGGGGCATTACTGTTTAGCGGACGAATTGCCGTGGCCGTATCGAAAGTTACAATGCCGTTGTCGCTGGCTTTGAAGGCTGTTACAGCAACACCGTTGAAATAAAACGGGAATCCGATCTGCGTTACAGGTTCCCATGATACTGTATCGGTCGGCACGCCGGTATAATTGAAATAATTGTATTGAAAATCATCGCCGTATTGCGGTTCCACCATTCCCGGGTTGCCATGCTGTTGCAACGAGGGGATACACCGGTACTGGGCGTTGGCTGTTACCGCAAAAATAATACTTAAGATAAGGGTAAAGATGTTGTTTCTCATATCAACATTTTTTAGTGGGTCAAAACAAGCTAAACTGGTTACTAAATATACAGATATATTCTTGTCTTATAATGTTAAAAGTGATCTTGTGTTCGTGGTGTTAAACCAAACTTTAGGAGTTAAGCAAGACGAAATCCGGCAATACACAAATTGGGCGAAGCTTGGGGCTTCGCCCATATAAGATGGTAAGCTGAATTTTATTATAGTCTAAAACTGGTGGCTGCTTTGTTTTCGCGCTTCACTTCTGCGCCTTACACTCTACAATGTTTTGCAGCGTTTCAATAGACGCCTTCATCCCTTCAACCGCATTGTTCAATAAGTTGATGTGCTCTTGCTGTGCTTTGATGATTTTTGCCAACTCCTGCGTTGCAGAAACATTAAGCATTGAAAGTGCATCGTAATCAACCGTAAGCAGGTCGTTCACCTTTTTGCCGTAAACAAATATTTTTCCTTCAAGGGGTTTTGATACACTAAAGCGGTTCGCATCCAGTACCGTTACGGTCAATATTTTCTCACCGGTTTTATCGCTTATCAGTTTTACCTCGTCACCGGTAGCAAAGCCGTGTGCATGTGTGGTTGTAACAACAGTATTCCCCTCGTTTACATTTACCGATGCAGCGGTTTCGAACACGTTGGGTATTACGCCCTCGCGTTGACTAATAGCCTGGGGGTATACTTCCTTTACCTGCTGTGCAATAACTTTTTTCTGCGGTGTATGGCCATTGGCAATCTCATCCTTGTATCTGTAATCGGTTATTTGTATTTGTGTAAGTGTGTTAAGGTCTTTGCTGTTATCTGTTCTGCCTGTAATATTTTTAATGCGCGCATCGCTGGTGGCAATATACCCGCCGCCGTTGGCCCAGTAATAACCATCAGCCTGTACCAGTACGGTACCGCTGGACGAATTGCCCGGTGTAAATCCTCCCGTACCCGAACCATTGTTGAAGTATGTGCGGCTCAAAACGGCGGTAGTAATGCTGCCATTGCCCTGGCCGATGTGCAGTGGCGCTGCGGGCGCACCTGTACTTACGCCCACATAACCGGTGCTCAGGTCCATTGTCATCATACTACGCTGCAGGGCGTGAGCATCGTCTGATGCAACTGCAAATTCCAAAAGCCCGCCGCTGCTGCCGTTGTCGGCCTGGTTCGATATTTTAGCTACCCTGCTTCCGCTGTTGGCCCCGGTGTTTTCAAGATAAATGCCCGCCCCTGCGCCGGTGCCCGAACCATCATTACTGGTAATGGTGATACCGTGCGCATAAGCAGTACTTAGCCCCGATGTACCCGAATATACAATGTGCAACTGGTTTTGCGGCGATGAAGTACCAATACCGGCCCTACCCGAAACTATCAATCCGTTACCTGGCGCTGCAGTATTACCTGCATAACTACCTATCGCTATTCCTCCGGTTACATCTAAAATATTGAGGGGCGCAGTAGTGCCAATACCTACAGCACCGCCCCTGATCGACATAACATCTACAAACGCTGGCCCCGGGGCGATGGATTGGAAAGTCATAGTAGCGCTGGTGTAAAGGTTAGCCGGGTAGTGGGCATATATACGGCCGGCGGGGCCAATGTATGCGCTGGCTGCGTTGGCATTAAACAGCAATGCCGAAAAAGTTTCAGCCCCATAATTTGAATTGGCTTCAATAGTAAGCTGCGAACCGCCGGCATTGGTATTTGCATCGGCCACATGCAGAACGGACGAAGGCGCTGAAACGCCAACCCCTACATTGCCCGAAACAATTAGTCCGTTGCCCGGCGCCGCGTTGTTACCTGCGTATGTGCCTATTGCCATACCGCCACCAACATCTAAACGGTTATAGGGATTAAAGGTACCTACACCCACGTTGCCGGTTGAATCTATCTTTATGCCTTCGCCGCTGTTTCCGGTAGTGGATAGGTAAATATTGTGGTGGTAGGGATCGATCATCAAATCGCCGCTGGGATAAAATTCAACCATATTAGCAGTACTGATCCCCATAATTGTGCCCGCAGAAACGTTGCCAAATTTATTAATGTAAGAAAGTTGCTGCCCTGCAACATCCAACTGCAAACGGGATGAACCGGCACTATTCAGGTTATTAATCTGGCTTGTAACAGTATTAAGGAATCCACCCGGCGAATCAATTACTGCCAGCTTATAATACGGACTGGCCCCGCCTATCCCTACATTGCCTGTACTGAGTGTATGTATATCAACGCCATTTGTATCTAAAACCCATAACGAGTTAAGCGTATCATGGCTTACGCTCAAACCTGCACCTGCAATATACCCCCCGCCGGTGGGTCCGGTTGCCCCGGTTAAACCGGTAGCGCCCATGGGTCCGGTAGGTCCTGCAGGGCCGGTTGTGCTGCCCGTCGGTCCGCCCAGGCCCAGCGCGCCCGCTGCGCCGGCGTATAAAGCATAAGGTACGCTCAGCAATTGTGTAGTGCCCATGTCGGCAAAAGTATTTCCGCCTGTAACATCAACGCCCACCTGCAAATAATTATTACCCGCACCCCAGGTTACACCGCCAAGAGACGTATGATTGCCTATTGCCGCAGTAGCCAAACCAAACTGGTTGGTTGTGGCAGTATCGGTTTCGGTAAATACCGTTGAACCGCCCGGCGTTCCGCTGTGTATTTTGAATTGAAAATTAACCAGCGTATTTACAACCGGCTGGCCCGCTGTATTACGAACAATGGCCTGGTAGTTCATTACCTGTGGGGCTACCTGTGCAAATGCAACAAGCAATAACAGGTTGAGGGCTGAAAGCAGGGATACCTTTTTCATAGCTATAGGGTTTTAATATTTACGCTGAAAGGGATGGAGGAAAAGGCGTAAAAAAATTCACTTTCCACATAAGGCGAAGCGCCGATTCCGTTTTGAAGATAGAAAGGATAATACAATCTGCAAATTAGAATATGTTGGTTTGAATAAAGCATGTCGGTGAGTGATGAATGTCTCGTTTGAGTGAAGCGAGGACGCTTCACTCAAACCAACATTGACCCAAACTAAACTCTTTACTTAGACAACTTTTTCTTTCTCTCCTCACACTTCTCCCACATCTGCGTAAAATCCTCGGCTGAAGACATAAACACTTTGCTTTCCTGCGCCGTCATGCCCGCAAGCGACCAACTGCGCACGTAATCGGGCCACAGGCCGTAGTGCGCTACGCCGTCGGTGTTAATGTCCCAGGTGCGGTTGCCGGTTTTGCAGCGGGTAAAGGTGCTATCGTAAACTAGCTTAATGGTTGTATCGCGTTGCGGCAAAGCCGAAAAGCCTGCCACATCGGTTCCAAAAGCAACATGGCTATAGCCCATGGCCTGCGCCACCTGGTGGTAAGTTTTTACAAAGTCGGTAGCATTAGCGCCATGGCCGGTGCCAACCATACCGCCCAGTTGTTTTAACTGCGCATATTGTTTTGCAGTGCGCCCGTTCTCGGTACCAGCATCCCCGCGCGGTCCGTTGTGTCCGCTGTTAACGGGGTAGTCGGCGGCAATTGCCATGTCCAGCACTTCATTCGCCATCTTTTCGCTCATGTGGTCTATGTCTATCAAAAACCCTTTTTTCATCATATAATTAATGGCAAATTTTCCGCGCTCGGTAATGCCCAGGCTGTTGCGGTGGCCGTAACCGGGCAGTGTATCCCAATAGCTATAATTTCCTTTGCGGCCGGGGTTTACATTTTTGGGTAGCAGGTAAGGCATAAACATTTTAGCAATGGGGTTTAAACCCACTGCGGGGTTTTGGAGGTGGAATGCAATGCCGCTTTCTTTAGTGCTAACCTGTTCCGGTTTAAACTCGCTGCCGGTTGTAAACTTGTTCGCCACATTTAAAGTGGACACAATAAAAGCGGTGCCTCCAAAAACCGTATTCATTAAATGCACCGGGAAGATATACCGAAGGCCGAGGTCCCAAAGTTTGTCAAGTTCGGCCTGTATCTGTTCGTTAGTTGGCGTAGGATTAAAGTTCGCTTGGTAGTTATCGGCAGGCGAGTAGAAGTTGCCGATGTTATCCATTTCAGTACCCAGTATTACAGCCAGTTTTCCGCTGGCTACAATGCGGCGCACATCTTGCGGTGTTAACGCGATCTCCATAAATGTAGAGTGCGCAACCAGGTCTTTAATGCCCTGTATGCAATTCAATAGCACTTGCTCATCGTCGAGCGGTCCTGTACACTTTGCCGCCGAACCAATGCAGTGGTTACTTACCGCCAGCGCCACCATAATATTAAGACCGCCTTTGTGGGCGCGCTCTATCCAGTCAACCCACATTTGCTGGTGCAATATCGAGCACCAGCTTGGCCATGTTGCAAAATCGGGGTAACCAACTTTGCCATCCTTCCACGCAGGGTTGTTTTGCTGTTCGGTTTGCTTTGCCAGTATCGAGCGGAACAAATTTTTGCTGTGGTCGGCTTTGCAATTACCCAGCGCAACCGATATATCGCCATACGGTGCGCCGTAAAATAATTGCGTGCCATAAGCAAGATCGCCGCGCGGGTGGCAGTGCATATCTACAAAACCGGTTAGGGGCTGTGCAATTAAAAATTGTCCCGCAAAAGTCAGCAGTATAATAAATATTGATCTATGCATGTATGATTGAATTATTAGGGTTGATAATAATAAACAATTTGTAAGGGAGAAATTAACCTGGTATGAAAATCTCCCTGTCCCTTCCCAGGTATGTGGCGTCAAGCTAAGCGAAGATTTTTTTGCTTTTTCTTTCGGCCTCGTGGATTTTGGCGTTATCAACTCCATTAAAAAGTCAATTAGAGTTGTTGATAAATTCATGGAACGCAGCGGTTAAAAAAGAAACGCTGTTTGAGTCATTCCAATAAATAATTAACAGCGTTATGACGAGTTCGTTTCTTTTCAGCGGAGTGGAATGAATTTTAGCCAAAAGCCACGCAGCCTTGAACTTTTCTTTGTTACTTTATTTTGGTTCAAGCCAAAAGAAAGTAAAGCTAGCCCAAAGTGGCACTGGTTATAGGTTTTAGGGCATTCTTACATCGCTTAGTTTGACGCAAATGCTTTTCAAGGGAAGGTGCACGATTAGACGGATAGGGTTTAAACACGTGCCCCAAAAGATTAATACCGGGAAAATGAAACAATCCGCAGGTTGATTCTTAGAACAACACCCGGGGCATTAATGTATCAGTCCATATCTGCCGGTTCGCTGCTCCAACATTCTTTCGCTTTTTTACTATCATTTGCTTACATTGCGTATCCACTAACCGGTTAAATATTTGCTATGTGTAAGATCCTTTCCGCAACGGCATTAGCATTGTTATTTTCCACTATTGCTTTTGCGCAGGTGCAAATAGATAAAGCCATCTCGCTTACGGGTTCATCCACCGATGCTAAAATTACAGGCATTAAAGATGTAAGCGCTGCAAAGGATGCAATGAGCGTAGAAGCGTTTCAGAACGGCAGTTTTTTATACGGCGGCACCTCCGGGGGTAGCGCAACGGCCTATACCGTTTCGCTCAATCCTGCCATAGCGGGGTATGCAACCGGCATGATCCTCTACTTTAAAGCACATGCAGCAAATGCGGCAGGGCCTGTAACTATTGATGTAAATGGCAAAGGCCCAAAGACCATCAAAAAAAACGGCTCGCAGGACTTAGCTGCAGCCGACATCAACATCAACCAGGTGGTTTGCGTAATTTATGATGGCGCAAATTTTCATTTGCTGAGCCAGATCGATGGAAGTAATACCAATGAGTTGCAAACCATCAGCGCATCGGGCACGGGTAATATCGATCTTTCGCAAAGCGGTGGAACCATAACGCTGCAAGGCACAGGTGCAACATCGGTTTCGCGTTCGGGAAATACGCTTACTATTAACTCAACCAATTCAGGCGGCACAGTAACCGGCACCGGTACCGCAACGCGACTTGCTTTTTGGAGCAACACATCTGTTTTAAGTTCGAATGCAAATTTATTTTGGGATGATGCTAATAGTAGATTGGGCATAGGCACTGCAGCACCGGCAACCATACTCGATATCCGCGCCACTTCGCCCGAGATGCGCCTTCTCGAAACAAACGGAAGCAATCTTGCACAAATTGCGATTGGCGATGCCAACAGCGACCCAAATGTAACAGGCGAAGGCTTCCGCATTATTTATAATTCCGCAAATGGCAATTCGGTTTTAAGAAATCTCTATTCCGCCGGTTCGCTTACTTTTCAAACCAATGGTGCTAACGACAGGCTGGTAATATCCAATACCGGCAGCGTTAAAATAGCCGCATTGGCAGGTACCGGCAACCGTTTGGTTTATGCCGATGCCAGCGGCACGCTCACAACCTCGGCCATGACCATACTCGGCAGTACTGCCGAAGCAGATGCGCTGGCATTGCCGTCAAATTATTACCTGTTTAATTTTACAGGCTCAACCGGACCCCAGATATTGTATTACCAAAGTAATATGAACGGCGGCCTGGGATATGTGCGCGTATTTTCAAGTCCGTTTGCCGGCGCTGCAACAGTAAATTGCGTTGGGTTGCATTTTCCGTTTACAAAATTCCTGATACAAACTTCGGCCGGGGCTAACCGGTCAACCGCGTTTTTTGCAGCGTCAAGACTGTTCGACGTTAGCAGTTCTACCGTTACATCTAATGGCGGAACCCATAACGGGTATTACGTATTTATCGGCCAGGCCGGCGGCATGGGTATTTATAACACAACGCAGGCGCCTTGTAGCTGGGCCAACAGCGCCAATGCCGTGGGCGCCGGTTACGATGGCAGTTGCGGTAGCTTTCCCGATGCTTTGCGCTGGGGCACCGGCAATTCGGGTACTCCGTTTTATACGAACGTAAACACTACCTGGGAAGTGTGGATCGCGAATTGATTTGACATCGGGCCAGGACCATGTTATTTAGTTAAGGATTCATTGCCCTCTGCTCCAGCCGACGGGCCAGGATTCTAAAAGGAGTGGGGCTGCAACCTGCGTTGCAACCCCGATTAGGACACTGCCAGAACGGCAGATTAGGAAAATTTAAACGGGATAAACTTTTTCGGTTCAACCCGGAAACGTAAACCAAAGCACGCGCCCTTATTCGTCCGGACATGGTCCACATGTTACCGGACTTTAATTAGATGAACCACATTTAAACCACACACACATCATTCACCAAATTCATCGGGCGCGTGCTGCCTTTTTACAGGCATTAAAACCCATCACCGGCGGCCATGCTGACAAGTGCCGTTATCTTCAATGCGCTAAACATCATTTTTGTTTGCGCTGTCATATTCGTTACTATACTTACTACTCATTTGCAATGCAAAGAAACGGCAGGCCACCAAGGCACGGAATAGTAGAAATTATGAAAATGTTGTAGTGGTTTATACTACAAAGCAGGTGTTGCCGCGGAGGGCTTGCCCAGGTACATATGATATCGAATTCTTTACATAAGTAACGCCCGGTCATCGACATGCCCCGTTAGGGGCTATCGGTTTGTAGTAATATTCATGAACATATTGAATTGCCTCGTAGAGGCTACCCCCGCCGCGAACTATGATGCACAGTGATAATATCAATTTGATCGTTATTTACCACCAAATAAATTACCTGTCCTTGCTCCGACTGCATCACCGCTTCTCCAAATTTTTGCAGTAATAGTCGAAATTGATCCAATGGGGCTGGTATTCAAAATAATGAATAAGCCGCTGTATCATCCTCAGTAAAATATTCCAGACTTTAAATACGCTAAATGTCTTAACTCTACCCAGCACAGTCCATTCCCAAACAATTTCTCCCAAATATTTGCTTTTCCACACCTAATTGTTACTTTTGCCGTCCATTTTAAGAATGCACGGCTGGAAATCGTGCTAAAACATATTGATAATGAGCCAAGTAAAATATGCTCCGCGTTTAAAGGAGCGTTATAAGAAAGAGATTGCCCCTGCTTTGATGACCAAGTTTGGTTATACCAGCGTAATGCAGGTTCCCCGTTTACAAAAAATTTGCCTTAACCACGGCGTTAATGGCGCTACTTCCGATAAAAAGCTAGTGGATATTGCGGTAACTGAAATGACTGCCATTGCAGGCCAAAAGGCTGTTTCGGCAAAATCGAAGAAAGCGATATCGAACTTTAAACTGCGCGAAAACATGCCTATCGCTGCCCGCGTAACCCTGCGCCACGACCGCATGTTCGAATTCCTCGACAGGCTGGTGGCTGTTTCGTTACCCCGCGTGCGCGACTTTAAAGGCATTAATAACAAAGGTTTCGACGGTAAAGGAAACTATACCCTGGGTATAAAAGAGCAGATCATTTTCCCCGAAATAGAACTTGATAAGGTTACCAAGATCGGCGGTATGGACATAACATTTGTTACCAGCGCCAATACCGACGAAGAGGCATACGCTTTGCTCGAAGCGCTTGGCATGCCGTTTAAAAAGGATGCTCCTAAATCTTAATACTTAATACTGTATACTAAATACTAATAAAGAATGGCAAAGAAATCGATTGAAGCCCGTCAGCGCAAAAGAGAAAGTTTAGTGGCAAAGTTTGCCGCAAAACGCGAAGCGTTAAAAGAAGCCGGCGAATGGAGCTTGCTTGATAAACTTCCTAAAAACTCTTCGAAAGTTAGATTGCGCAACCGTTGTCAGCTTACCGGCCGCCCACGTGGTTACGTGCGCCAGTTTGGTATCTGCCGTATTAAATTCCGCGACCTGGCAAGCGAGGGCAAAATACCTGGGGTAACAAAATCATCGTGGTAAGCCTCTAAACCCCCGAACGGATTTTGATAAAAATTGAAAGAGAATTAAAGTTTGAATTAATAAAACGAATAAAAAAAAGATATGGTAATTGATCCAATATCCGATTATCTGACCAGAATCAGAAACGCGCAACAGGCAGGTCACCGCTTTGTTGAAATACCTTCATCAAAAACCAAGAAAAGAATTACCGAGATCCTGTACGATAAGGGTTATATCCTTAAGTACAAGTTCGAAGATGAAGGCTTTTCGGGCCAGGGTGTTATCAAAATTGCGTTAAAGTATGATGCAACGTCCAAAAGTCCGGTTATCAAAAACCTGAAGCGTGTTTCAACGCCGGGTTTACGCCAGTACCGCGGCTCGGGCGAATTGCCACGTGTATTAAGCGGTTTGGGTATTGCCATCATCTCTACGTCTAAAGGTGTAATGACCGATAAAGAAGCCCGCACACAGGGAATAGGCGGCGAAGTTTTGTGCGAAATTTTCTAGTAGTTTTAGTAAGTAACCAGGTAAAAAATAAAAATTATGTCACGTATAGGTAATGCGCCCATCACTCTTCCAAAGTCAGTAACCGTGGAAGTGTTAAGTGGTAACGTGGTTAAAGTAAAGGGCCCTAAAGGCGAATTGTTCCAGGCAGTTGATCCCGATATTTCGGTAAAGATCGATGCAGGGGTATTAACTGTTGCCAGGCCCACCGAGCAAAAAAGACACAAAGCGCTGCATGGTACTTACCGTGCCGTGTTAAACAATATGGTAACCGGCGTATCCGAAGGCTACAAGTTAGGCCTCGAGCTTGTAGGTGTGGGTTTCAGGGCTGATGCTGCAAAGCAGGTTCTTACCCTTAACGTAGGCTATTCTCACCCGGTAGTGGTATTGTTGCCCGAAGAAATTAAAGTTTCGGCTAAACAGGATAAAGGTCAGAACCCTATCATCTCTTTAGAGTCGTACGACAAAGAATTATTGGGCCTGGTAGCTTCAAAGATACGCTCTATCCGTAAGCCTGAGCCTTACAAAGGAAAAGGTATTAAGTACGTGGGCGAGGCTTTGAGAAGAAAAGCAGGTAAGAGCGCAGCTAAGAAATAATAAATAATCAATCATCACTAATAAATCATAGGCGATGGCATTCAGTAAAGAAGCAAGAAGGAAAAAAATTAAGTCCCGTATACGCGGTAAGATCAGTGGTACTGCCGAGCGTCCGCGCCTGGCAATTTATCGCAGCAATAAGGAGTTATACTGCCAGTTGATAAACGACGAGGCCGGAACAACCATAGCTGCTGCCTCAACCCGCGATAAGGATTTTACCCGTACCGGCAACAAGTGCGATCAAAGCAAAGCTGTGGGCCAGTCAATTGCCCGCAAGGCTGCCGAAAAAGGTGTTAGCACCGTGGTGTTCGACCGTGGCGGTTATTTATACCATGGCCGTATCAAGGCAATTGCCGAAGGTGCGCGCGAAGGAGGCCTTAAATTTTAATTCGACCCAAACTAATACAAGATAAAAGCAATGGCAAAACTTAATATTCAAAAGCTTAAAGCAAGCGAACTGGAATTGAAAGAGAAAGTGGTGAACATCCGCCGCGTAACCAAGGTTACCAAGGGTGGTCGTACTTTCAGCTTCTCGGCTACAGTGGTAATAGGTAACGGCAACGGTATTGTTGGCGAAGGATTGGGCAAAGCGCGCGAAGTGCAGGAAGCTATCCAGAAAGCTATAGACGATGCTAAGAAAAACCTGGTAAGCGTTCCGGTTTTCAAGGGCACTATCCCGCATATCCAGTTCGGTAAATACGGCGCGGCAAAAGTTATGCTTAAGCCGGCTTCGCAGGGAACAGGTGTAATTGCCGGAGGTTCGATGCGTGCTGTGTTGGAAAGCGTTGGTATTAAAGATGTGTTGGCAAAATCGCAAGGTGGCGCTAACCCCGCTAACGTTATAAAAGCTACTTTGGACGCTCTGAGCAAACTGCGCGACCCTTACACCGTGAGCAAAAACCGCAGCGTTGCAATGGACAAGGTATTCAAAGGCTAAAAGTTTAAAGGCCGGACCAAAAAAATAATAAATAATCAATCATCAGTAATAAATTGAGAGATGGCAAAGGTTAGAATAACAAAGGTGAAAAGCACCATCGAAAAAGACGAGCGCCAGAAACGCACCATGAAAGCGCTTGGTTTGAACAAAATTGGCGACAGCAACGAGCTGGAAGCTAATGATGCTGTTAATGGCATGATAAAAAAGGTGTTGCATTTGGTTAAGGTTGAAAAGGTATAACGGTAAAAATAATTTACAATGGAATTGAACAACTTAAAGCCTGCAGCAGGCGCGGTGGGCAGAAACAAAAAGAGAAGAGGCAGGGGCCAGGGTTCAACCGACGGCGGTACTGCGGCAAGAGGCCATAAAGGTGCTCAATCGCGCTCGGGTTACAAGCAAAAACTTGGCTTTGAGGGTGGACAGATGCCATTGCAGAGAAGGTTGCCTAAAGTGGGTTTCAAGAACTTTACCCGTGTTGAATATACAGGCTTAAACCTGGGCAAGATCCAGCACCTTATAGATAATCACGGCTTAAAAGAAATTACCGTTGAAAACCTGCGCGAAGGCAACTTGCTTAAAAAGTCGGCCTACGTAAAAGTACTGGCTTCGGGCGAATTGAAAAGCAAAGTGGATGTAAAAGTTCACGCCATCAGCGAGGCTGCCAAAGCCAAAATTGAAGGCCTGGGTGGAACCGTAACTATTGTGAAATTCTAATTAAAAACATAGAGAGAGGATTCCCCGACCGGAATCCTTTCTTGCTTACAATATAACATGAAGCTTATTCAGAAATTAAGAGAGATTTGGAGCATAGAAGAACTAAGGCAGAGGATTCTTCTTACGCTGGGTCTTATCGTTATTTACCGTTTAGGTACTTACATTACCCTTCCGGGCATTAATCCACTGGCGCTTGAAAATATTAAATCGCAGGGTAGCAGCGGCATCCTGGGTTTGGTTAACCTGTTTGCGGGTGGTGCGTTCGCGCGTGCTTCGGTATTTGCCCTGGGTATCATGCCTTACATCTCTGCCTCTATCGCTATCCAGTTGTTAACCCTCGCTATCCCTTATTTCCAGAAGTTACAGAAAGAAGGTGAAAGTGGCAGAAGGCAGTTGAACCAGTATACGCGTTTGCTCACTATTGTGGTAACTGCATTCCAGAGCGCCGGTTATGTTATTTACCTGCGCAATGCTGATTCTACTGCGGTATTGCAATCCATTTCGCCTTATGTATTCTGGCTTTCAACAGTTATAACCTTAACTGCCGGAACCTTATTTGTTATGTGGATGGGCGAACGGATAACCGATAAAGGTATTGGTAACGGTATTTCGCTGATCATTATGGTTGGTATCCTTGCCAGGTTCCCCGGTTCTATACTCGAGGAGTTTTCTTCGCGTTTGGCAAAAGGGGGCTTAATTGCGTTTGTTATTGAGCTTGCATTCCTTATTGTGGTAATAGGCGCATGTATACTTTTAATACAAGGCACACGCCGTATACCCGTGCAGTATGCAAAACGCAATGTTGTGCAAGGTGGCAAAATGATGCAGGCCGGCGGCGTTCGTCAATATCTGCCTTTAAAACTTAACGCATCGGGTGTAATGCCTATCATCTTTGCACAGGCTATCATGTTCCTGCCTGCAACGGTGGCGCAGTTTTTACCCGGCTTCGACCAGAACGGCAAATTCCTTATTGCTTTCAACGATATCAAATCGGTGCCTTACAACGCCACTTATTTTCTGTTGATCGTTGCCTTTACCTATTTCTACACAGCCTTGATCATTAACCCTACGCAGATAGCTGACGACCTTAAACGCAACAGCGGCTTTATTCCCGGGGTTAAGCCTGGTAAAAAAACCGAAGAGTTTATCGATACCATTATTTCGAGAATTACCTTACCCGGTGCGATATTCTTAGGCTTTGTAGCTATTATGCCGGCGATCGTAATGTTGTTCGATGTTAACAGGGCCTTTGCACTTTTCTTTGGCGGCAGTTCCATCTTGATCATGGTGGGCGTTGTGCTAGATACCTTGCAAACTATAGAAACCTATCTGTTAAACCGTCACTACGATGGATTAACTTCATCCGGCAGGATAAAAGGCAGACAAGGCCAGATGTACCAAACAAGCATGTAAAAATTTAGCCCCTCTTTTTAGAGGGGTTTTAGTTTATAGTATGGCTATCAGGATAAATACACCCGAAGATATTGAGTTAATACGCAAAAGTTGCGAAGTGCTTTCGCGCACTATTGCCGAGGTGGGCAAAGCCATTAAGATTGGCGTTACCGGGGTTGAGATGGATAAACTGGCCGAAGCGTTTATAAGAGATAACGGAGGCGTACCCTCTTTTAAAGGATATGATGGTTTTCCGGCATCGCTGTGCATCTCGGTAAATGATGAGGTAGTGCATGGAATTCCTAAAACCACGCCGTTTAAAGATGGCGATATCGTATCGATAGATTGCGGCGTTTACATGAACGGTTTCCACGGCGATATGGCTTATACCTTTGGATTGGGCGCAGTAAAACCCGAGATCGAAAAATTGATGCGCGTTACCAAAGAGTCGCTTTACCTGGGCATTGCCCAGGCCACCACCGGCAAGCGCACCGGCGATATTGGTTTTGCGATACAGGAATACTGCGAAAAGGTTAACCCCTACAAATGTGTTCGCGAGCTGGTTGGCCATGGTGTTGGCAAAACCATACACGAAGACCCCCAGGTACCTAATTACGGCCGTAAAGGCGATGGTTCCAAACTGCCCGAAAACTGCGTAATTGCTATAGAGCCTATGGTCAACCTGGGTAAAAAGGACGTTTACTCAAAAAAGGACAACTGGACCATTGCCACCCAGGACGGAAAACCTTCCGCTCATTTTGAGCATACCGTTGCCGTTAAAACCGGCAAAGCCGATATTCTGTCAACTTTTGAGTGGATTGAAAAGGCCGTGCAGGAAAACCCCGGTTTAGTAAAGATTTAAATCCAGCACCTGGTAAAATCAAAAGTTCTACACCGGCCTGCAAATGGCTGTCCTGCTATGGCATCGATCAAATAATTTAGCGGCACGGTCTGATAGCTATCGGACACCAAGGCGCAAAGAAATTATTTTTTGAATATTAACCTTTGTGTCTTTGTGGCACTTTCACTTTTCAATTTACCCGAAATGCTGCACGCCGCAAAGGCCGGCGATCATTTTCTCTCCAACGCATCCATTCTTTTCAGTAATTCATTGATTGTTTGTTGCTGCACTTCTGTTTTGTTTTTCAGTATTTCATTCTCCTGCTTTAAAGCCTGTATGCCCAACAATGCAACGCCTGCAGGGTCTATGGTGGAAATAGATTTATTGTTTACACCTACTTCGAAGGCAGAATAAAAATCCTCTGCAACCGGGCCAATGTGATATTCATCGGTTCCAATATATTTCCACCTGCTGATATCAAGGCTTGCTATTTTATTTAATACCTCGGCTTTATTAAGCGCTGTAAAATTTTCTTTTTTGCTGCGCGTACTTGCGTTGGTCCATGTGCCGCCTGAGGTAAGGTAGGCGCCATTGCCATTGCTTGCACTGGTACCTACAATAAATACTTTTGCTGCAGTAGGCAAGGCGGCGCCAAAACCCCAGCCCACTACGGCTGTGTTGCCAAATTCCATATTGTTGCTGGCATTTACAATTGTTCCGCTACCGATGGCGGTAGCGTTGCTCAAAGCTCCTGTAGCTACATTTGCCATATGGCCAATGGCTGTATTAAATGAGCCCGTGGTGTTATAAACAAGCGCGCTGTCTCCCATTGCTGCATTAAAATTGCCTGTGGAGTTATTATAAAGTGCCCGCCAGCCAGTGCCCGAATTTTCGAAGCCGGTTGTGTTACTAAACATCGCCTGCCAGCCAAAGGCCGAATTTCCGTTAGCGGTGGTGTTTGAGTAGAGGGCCTGTAACCCAATAGCTGAATTTTGCGAACCGGTTTTATTTGTAAAAAGAGCTAACATACCGATAGCCGTATTTTGGTTCCCGGTAGTATTGGAGTCAAGGGTACCTGATCCGCTGGCTACATTTTGAATTCCGGTGGTATTGTTAAGTAATGACCTCCGTCCGGTTGCAGTGTTATCGGCCCCGGTAGTGTTGGAATTTAATGCCTCTGAACCCTGCGCTGTATTGCCCCACCCGGTTGTATTATGATAGAGTGCCTGGTTACCCAGCGCCACATTGTTATCGCCGGTGGTTGTAGCAAATAAAGCTTTACTGCCAACCGCGGTGTTATAATTTCCGGTAACACCAAGGGAACTTCCCACATCATTATATAACGCAGAATCGCCAATAGCTACCAGGTTGCTGCCGGATTGGTTTTTGAATAACGAATAATCGCCTATAGCAATATTGCTGTTGCCGGTTGTATTGGAATCGAGCGCATTAAATCCGAAGGCAGTATTAAAACTACCAGTGGTATTGCTAAAAAGTGCGCGCCAGCCAAAGCCAGAGTTTTGCGGGCCGGTTGTGTTACTGTAAAGCGCCTGCCAGCCAAAAGCTGAATTACCATAAGCGGTGGTGTTTGAAAAAAGTGACTGAAACCCGCCGGCTGAATTTTGCCAGCCGGTTGTATTTGTATAGAGTGTTAGCATACCAATAGCAGTGTTTTGACTGCCCGTGGTATTGGAGTCCAGCGCAAATACTCCATCCGCCACATTTTGGTCGCCGGTGATATTGTGAAGCAAGGTCATTCGCCCGGTTGCGGTGTTATCGGCCCCCGTGATATTGGAAAGTAATGCCTCAGAGCCCAGCGCCGTATTGCCCCACCCGGTTGTATTGGCATTCAATGTGTGGCTGCCAAGTGTTGTATTGTTATCGCCAATAGTATTAGCAAATAAAGCGCCATTGCCTATTGCGATATTAAAGTTGCCACTGGCACCAGTGGTATTGCCGGTATCGTAATACAATGCTGAATCTCCAATGGCAATAAGATTACTGCCTTGCTGATTGCTTTGCAAAGCGTTTACCCCTACGGCAATATTGCTGTTGCCGGTAGTATTACTGCTTAAGCCCTGGTATCCTATTACCGTATTGCGCTGGCCGGTGGTGTTAGCTTTCAATCCCTGGTATCCCAAAACAGTATTGCCAACAAAATCAATGCGTCCCGCTTTTTGATTATTGGCCCGCAGGTTTAGTGCTACGCTGTCAATGGTGCCAATAAAATTTGTGCCGTCAACGGTGCCGGTATTACCGGTCAGTCCCCAGGCGTTCAAACTTCCGTCAGCACCCGTGGGGCCGGTTGCCCCTGTTATACCCTGTAAACCTGTGGCCCCCGTTTCGCCGATAGCACCCGTATTACCTTGTATGCCTTGTTGACCTGTCAGACCCGTGTCACCAATTCCGCCTGTTGGGCCTGTGTCGCCTTGCGCACCTTGCTGCCCGGTTGGCCCGGTATCACCAACCGCGCCGGTTGGCCCTGTGTCACCGGTTACACCTTGCAATCCTGTTGGTCCGGTAACGCCAACATCGCCGGTTATACCTTGTGCGCCGGTTGGCCCGGTAGCACCGCCCCCAATGCCTGTTGCTCCAATTGCGCCTGTTGGGCCTACGTCTCCGCTGGGGCCTTGTAAGCCAGTGGCGCCCGTTGGCCCGGTTATGCCTTGCACTCCCTGCGGCCCTGTTGCGCCAGTACTGCCGGGTAAACCATCGGTACCTGTGGCGCCTGTAGCACCGGCGGGTCCCTGGGCACTGTTGCCCGCAAACAAAGCGTAGGGTACACTAATTAATTGCGTTGTTCCCATATCGGTATAAATGCCGGTGTTATTTATATCAACCGCAACCTGCAGGTATTTAGGCCCACTGCCCCAGTTAACCATCCCCAGGTTACCCGTGCTGCCGATCTGCACATTTACTAACCCGAATCTATTGGCTGTGTCGTTGAGGGTTTCGATATAAACTGCCGCGCCGCCCGCTGTGGTATCATGGATAGTAAACTTTAGCGAAACCGGGGTTCCGCTATTAACGGTTTGTCCGGCGCTGTTGCGCACCACCGCCTGGTAATTCATTTGCAAAGGAGCTTGCGCTGCAGCGAATAGGTGGATCAATAGCAACAACACCGCAGTGCCGGTAAAGCGAAGTAGTTTGTTAATAAGCATAGATAAGGGATTTGATTTTTTTAATATGCAACAATTATAAGCAGGCTTTTAAAAACGCCCCTGGGCAAAATGGTGGTATTTATTAAGTCCCGATTTGGCTTTATTTTAATCGCCCTAATTAAAACTGCCAGTAAAATGAGGCTGTTAACCGTATGGCGTAATTAAATCCCGACGGCAGGCAATACATTTTGTTTGCACCCAATTATTGGCATTTTTGGGCAACAAAATTTATCCATGCCTGAAAAAGACGAACTGTTTATCCTGGTCCATTCCATGGATAAAAATGAGAAAGGGTATTTCAAAAAATTTTCGGGCATAAGCGGAGACAGCAAGGCCGGCATCTACATCCGTTTATTTGATTGCATAGGCCGTATGAAAGCTTACGATCCGGCGTTACTACGAAAAGAGTTCGCAGGCGAAAAGGTACTGCAGCACTTGCCGGTTACCAAGCATTACCTTAAAAATATGATCATTCGCGCGTTGCGCAATTACTACGAAGAACAAGACACGGTTCTTAAAGGCGTAATGGCGCTGGGCGATGCGCGGGTAATGCTAAAAAAGGGTTTGTTTCAAAGCGCGGGGAAAAAAATAATAAAAGAAAAGAAGGCGGCGCTGCTCGATGAAAATTTTTTGATGGCCTTGCAGTGGATCAGTTTAAATGATTGGTTAACGTTTGCCGGACGTGATGTGAGCGAAATGGAAAAGACTGCCGCTGGCATATTGGATGAAAAACAAAAAACAGCAGACCATTATCTTGACCTAGCCGGTTACACTTATCTTAAAAGTGTAGTTATACCGGCTACCACACTAAATGGTAAATTACGTGCTACGCGTGCAAAACAATTTCTTGGTCACCCGCTGTTAAAGCCGGGCAAGGGGGCAACTTCGAATAAAGCGCGGATGGCGCGCGCCGAATTACTGGCCCGGATTTATGCTTTAGCCGATGAGCCCGAAAAGGGCGCGGCGGCTTTGCGCGAAATGATAGCTTATTGCGATGATCCTTCAAACGGATATAAGCCCTTGCCTATACATTATTTTGTATTGCACAACCTGCTGCTTAATTTTTTAGGACGGGGAGAGGCAAAACAAATGCTGCCTTTGATTGAAAAATGCCGGGGGATTATTGACAGCAACCGCGAAGCATTAAGCCTTACCTCGCAAACCGACATCAGGATAACCGCTTACATGCACGAGATGAGGATGTTCCTCTATTTATATAAACCGCATGAGGCGCTTGTTGTAGGGGGGAAGGTGCTGGATTACTTGAAAAAAAATGAATACAACAGAGAGGTTGGGCCCGAACTTTTTTTATTGCAGGCCATTGCGCACACTGCTTTAAAGCAATTTGACAAAGCGCTTGAAAAGCTGAACGACGTTTTTAACGGGGCATATTACGAACGAAACGACCTGCTACCCGATGTTTATCTTCTTAATATCATCGTACACCTCGAATTGGGTAATCATGCCATTATCAAACGCCAGGTTGACATGGCCAGAAAATTTATTACCGAGAATTTTCCTGAATCCTCGTTCGACCTGGGGCTTTTAAATGGCCTGGCTAAATTTGCTGTTGCAGTTAAAAGCGGAGATAAAAGAGCGATTACCGGCAAAGCGACCGACCTTATTAAAATTCTGGACGCGGTGAGGATAAACTCCAAAGTATATATTAGAGACTGGCTTGAGGCAAAAATGGCTTAGGATCGTCGTTCCCGGGGGGAAATGGCGGTTAAACCCGTAAAAACAGCCCTTACCAGGTGGCAATACCAGGGGTATTTCTTAAAAAGTATCAAAAACCACGCAAAAGCGCTTATTTTAACGCAATACCGGTGTTTTTTACTTTTGAAATCAGTAAACCGGGTCCGCCAACCTAATGCCCAGACTCCCTTTAGGCGCTACCAAAAATTATGTTGCAATCATTTGCAACTTTGTTGATAAAAGCTATTTTTGCGTTCCCTTTTTGGGGACCAGTGTAGTTTTTTTAAAACAGTGAATGGCAAAACAGGACCTAATTAAGCAGGATGGCACTATAACAGAGGCACTTAGCAATGCCATGTTTAGAGTGAAATTAGAGAATGGTCATGAAATAATTGCGCATATATCGGGAAAGATGCGGATGAACTACATCAAAATTTTACCCGGCGATAAAGTGCAGATAGAAATGAGTCCTTACGATTTGAATAAAGGACGGATAACGTTTAGATACAAGTAAAGAAGTATTTAGAATAAAGTATCAAGTATTTAGATAAAAACAGAAAAGATGAAGGTAAGAGCATCGGTAAAAAAGAGAAGTGTTGATTGTAAAGTGGTACGCCGCAACGGTGTGGTATATATCATCAACAAAAAGAATCCTAAGTTCAAACAACGTCAGGGATAATCATTAACCTAATAAACTAGAATAAAAGAATGGCGCGTATTTCAGGTGTAGATCTTCCGAAAAATAAGAGAGGTGTGGTTGGTTTAACTTACATCTTCGGCATTGGCAGAACAACTGCCGGTAAAATCCTTTCATCGGCCGGCATTAGCCATGAAACAAAGGTAAAAGACTGGAATGATGAGCAGATCAACGGCATTATCCAGTATATAGCCAATTCTTTAAAGGTAGAAGGTGAATTAAGGGGCGAGGTGCAGCAAAACATCAAGCGCTTGCAGGATATAGGCTCGTACCGCGGTATCCGCCACCGTAAAGGATTACCTGTTCGCGGACAAAGAACCAAAACCAACTCGCGTACCCGTAAGGGCAAGCGTAAGACCGTTGCTAACAAAAAGATGGTAACTAAGTAATAGACATTAGATAACAGACGTTAGACAATAGATAAAAAATAAAATGGCAAAGCAACAGCAACCACAACAGGCTTCGGCAATTGCGAAAGCAAAGGCAAAAAAGAGAGTCGTAAAAGTTGATAGCGAAGGCAAGGCTTTCGTAAATGCAACTTTCAACAATATCATTATAACCTTTACCAACATGATGGGCCAAACCATTAGCTGGAGTTCGGCTGGTAAAGTTGGTTTCCGCGGTTCTAAAAAGAACACGCCGTATGCAGCACAAATGGCTTCGAGCGAAGCTGCAAAGGTTGCACACGAAGCAGGTTTAAGAAAGGTTGAAGTATTTGTAAAAGGACCCGGTGCGGGCCGTGAGTCGGCTATCCGTACTATTTATACCAGCGGTATCGAGGTTACGGTTATCAATGATACTACACCGATACCTCACAACGGTTGCCGTTCGCCTAAAAGAAGAAGAGTGTAGTTAATGCAGAATGCGGAGTGTTGAATGCAGAATTAAGAAAACGATCAAACAATAAAGAAGAAAGAATTTTAAGAATATGGCAAGATATACAGGACCTACCACCAGGATCGCACGAAAGTTCGGTGAGGCTATTTTCGGACCGGATAAATACTTCGATAAAAGAAGCTATCCCCCTGGCCAGCACGGCATGTCGAAAAAAAGAAAAACGGCATCTGAGTACGCTGTACAGTTAAAAGAAAAGCAAAAAGCAAAATACACTTATGGTTTGCTTGAGCGCCAGTTCCGCAATCTTTTCGAAAAAGCTTCGAGAAAGAAGGGTGTAACCGGTGATAACCTGTTGAAATTGCTTGAAGCAAGATTGGATAACACCGTTTACCGTTTGGGTTTTGCCGCTTCGCGCGCACAGGCCCGCCAGTTGGTTACACACAAACACGTAATCGTTAACGGCGATGTGGTAAACGTTCCATCGTTTACTTTAAATCCCGGCGACAAAGTGGCATTACGCGAAAGGAGCAAAAACCTCGACGTTGTGCGCGACTCGCTTGCAAAACGCGGAAAAAGGTTCAACTGGTTAACACTCGACGAGAAGGCTGTTGAAGGTACTTTTGTTGAGTTTCCTGAAAGAGACCAGGTTCCTGAAAACATCAACGAGCAGTTGATCGTGGAGTTATACTCTAAGTAATCTATATGAACCCGGTAATGCCGGGCTTGATATTAATTCATCATCTAAAATCAATTTTAAATATGTCAATGCTAACCTTTCAAAAGCCGGATAAGATCACTCTTCAGAAAGCAACTGATTTCGAAGGAACCTTTGAATTTAAGCCTCTTGAGCCCGGATTCGGTGTTACTATCGGAAACGCGCTTCGCAGGGTGCTTCTTTCATCCCTGGAGGGATACTCTATCAGCGGTATCAAAATTTCGGGTGTTGATCACGAATTTTCTACCATAAAAGGCGTTTTGGAGGATGTAACTGAGATCGTTCTTAATCTTAAGCAGGTGCGCTTAAAGAAAGTAATGGACGACGATAACGCCGCCGATAAAATTTATATCGCATTAAAGAACCAGCCGCAGTTTAAGGCAGAACATATCGAGAAGCACACCAACATTTACCAGGTAATGAATCCTGAAATGGTGATCTGCAACATGGAAGGCAACGTGAACCTGGAAATAGAGTTAACTATTTCGAAAGGCCGCGGTTATGTGCCGGCCGATGAGAACTCGAAAGAACATCCAATAGGCTTTATTCCTATCGATGCTATCTACACGCCAATTAAGAATGTAAAATATGCTGTTGAGCCTTTCCGTGTTGAACAGCGCGTTGACTTCGAAAAACTGGTTCTGGAAGTAACTACCGACGGAACTATCCACCCCGAAGAAGCCGTTAAGGAAGCTTCGAGAGTGCTTATCCAGCACCTTATGCTGATTACCGACGAGCATATTTCGTTCGATAGCCAGGCCGCTGCCGAAACTGAAATGGTTGACGAGCATGTATTGCACATGCGCAAACTGTTGAAGACGCCGTTGGAGGACCTCGACCTTTCGGTTCGTGCTTTCAACTGCTTAAAAGCTGCCAAGATCAATACACTGGAAGAACTGGTTCAATTCAATACCAACGACTTATTGAAGTTCCGCAACTTTGGTAAAAAATCGCTGGTTGAGATCGAAGCCTTGTTACACGAAAAAGGCCTTGGATTCGGCATGGATCTGAGCAAGTTTAAATTAGACGAGTGATAAACCCTTCTCCGGCTTCCGACCTAAAAGGGGAAAGAGGAAAAGGAATAAAAAATATAGAATAGAATAAACATAATTAGTCATGAGACACGGAGATAAAGTAAATAATTTAGGAAGAAAGACCGCCCACCGTCATGCCCTGATGATGAACCTGGCTATTTCTATCATAAAACACAAAAGGATATTTACCACACTTGCCAAAGCAAAGGCCTTAAGGGGTTTTATTGAGCCGATGATTACCAGGAGCAAGGAAAACACCACCCACAACAGGCGCGAGGTTTTCAGCCATTTGCAGGATAAAGACTCTATAAAGGAGTTGTTTGGCGTAATTGGCGGTAAAGTTGGCGAAAGGCCGGGTGGTTACACCCGTATCATAAAAACCGGTTTCCGTCCGGGTGATGCTGCGGAAATGGCTATGATTGAATTAGTTGACTTTAACGACTCATACACCCAGAATAAGAACGCAGCTAAATCTGCCGAGCCTAAGAAGAAAACAAGACGCGCAGGCGGCACCAAAAAGGCTACCGGAACCAAAGCGGCTGCTGAGAAAAAACCAGCCGCCAAAAAAGCGCCAAAAACTAAAAAGGAAGATAATACCGAAGAATAAAGGGCTGGCCCTTGGGGGCTGACTTAGAAGCAAATACAATGACCCATCGGACCCCTCCGGTGGGTTTTTTTGTGCAAAACCTGTGCATAAGGTTATTGACCTGATTTTTAGATAATTCCGTCAACATTTTAGGCCTTTTTCCGTATAAGATAGCAAGGGCTGCAACCCTAACATATTAAAAATGCTCTTGATTAAAAAACAGGGAACCGGGATACCCTCAGATGCACGCTTATGAATTAATCAGACACGGATAAATAATTTTGGGTCTACTGATTGATTAATTATATATATTTACTAGGCTATTGAAGCGGGCGCTTAGGCACATCTTGTTTTTTATTCATTTGCGATGAATACAACAAAATAAAACTTTATATATATTTTTGGGCATCCTATAATCCTGTTTACTTGAAATCACCACTACTACCTGTTTCTGTGCGTTCGCTGTTTGTGATCGTTGCCGGTTTGTTTCTGCTTTATGCCGGTGCGTCATCGGCCCAGGGCATTATACCAACCAAAGGCACCGACTTCTGGATTGGTTTTCCCTATAATCCCCAATTCAGCAACTCCATCGGTACCAAACGTTGCGATGTTTTTATTACGTCGGACGTAAGTACTTCCGGCACTATCTCCATCCCCCTGCAGGGTTGGTCGCAATCGTTTACGGTAACAGCGTATCAAACTACAACCATCACCCTTCCAATTTCGCAGGTTGAGCATGTTGCCTCGGAGGTGATAGAAAGTAAAGGTGTGCATGTTGTAACCGGGGATACCGTGAGCGTTTTTGCGCTTAGCTTCCAAAAATATACGGCTGATGCATCGGTTATTTATCCAAAGCAAACTTTGGGTACGCAATACCGCATTGCCAGCTATAAGGGCATTTCTAATTCATCGCCCGGAAATTTAAGTTCCGACTTTTTGATCGTTGCCCGTACCGATGGTACCCAGGTAAGGGTAACGCCTACCACGCCTACGCTGGGAGGTAAACCCGCCGGCACTCCGTTTGTAGTTAAACTGAATGCAGGCCAATCATACCAGGTTATTGCATCCACTTACACCGGCGATTTTACCGGCACTTTGTTGGAAGGCACCGATTCAAGCGGTTCATGCAGAACTTTTGCCGTGTTCTCCGGTTCGGCTTGTGTAAACATACCGCAAGGCTGTACTGCTTGCGATATTATTTACGACCAGGCCTTGCCTGTGCCTACATGGGGTAAAACTTATTACGTGGCACCATTCTCGTTTGCCACCGGTTACACTATCAGAGTACTCGCGCATCAAAACGGAACGGTTTATACCGTAAATGGCGGCGCACCTGTTACATTAAACGCCGGACAGTATACCGAAATAAATAATATTACAACGGCAGATTGCATACAAGGTAACAAGCCTTTAAGCGTGATACAATACATGCAGGGCGTTACCTGTTCCAACGCCGGCGATCCAGCCATGGTGTATGTAAACTCGGATGAGGCGAAAATGGATAACGTAACGTTTAGTACCATTACTTCAACCGTTATTACGCAGCATGATGTGAACGTTATTATGAAGGCCGTGCACCAGGGGCAGTTAACGCTGGATGGGGTGCATCCGCCACCTGCTTCATTTACGCCAATTCCATCCTGTCCGGGTATTGTGTACGCGCAATTATCGCTTACACAAGGTAGCCATACGCTGATCGCGGATAGCGGTTTTTCGGCATACGTATATGGAACCGGTGACGCTGAAAGTTATGCGTACTCGGTAGGTTCATACAGCAAATCGCAGCCGATTAAAGTAGACTCGCTGCTTTGCACTTCAGATACCTTGCATATAGGCACCACCCAGAATTTGTTCGGGCAGTGGTGGGCAACCCAAACAAATCCGAACGATACGATCCACGTTGGCCCGGTTTTAACTTTAACGCCACCGATCGTACCCGATGTATATGTGTTGCACGGTAATGAATACATTTCCGGCTGCGCCAAGGAATCTTATTTTAATGTGGAAGTTCCAACACCACCTACGGTTAGTATAACGCAGAGCGCCGATACGGTTTGTAAATATCAACCCGTACAATTAAAAGCCAAGGTACTACCCAATTCATCCATCTACGTTTATAACTGGACACCGGTTACCGGCTTAACCAACCCGCACATATCCAACCCCGTTGCTACACCGCCGCACAGTATGTGGTATGTGGTGGGTGTTTCATCGCCCAATGGTTGCGGTGGTATAGTGTACGATAGCACTTACATTTATGTAAGGCCCGGCGCCGTATCAAGATTTGATGTGGCCGCAGATGACAGTGTGATATGCAAGGGTGAATCTACACCGCTTAAGATGACCATTGAGAAACCGGTTTTGGAAGATGACTTCGATCCGCTTAATAATGCGCTTTGGAGCCAGATATCGGGTGGCGTGTCTTCAAATGCCTGTAGTTCGGTTACCGGCAACGCTTTGTATTTTAACGGCGCGGGTTCCAGGTTTGCAGCTACTGGCGACCTGAACGTTCTTTCCGGCGGCACCATTCAATTTGCATTAGAGATCGCTGCCGGGGTTGCGCCTTGCGAAGACGCTGATTTTGGCGAAGATGTTGTGCTCGAATATTCAACCAATGCAGGTGGTGTGTGGAACAACATTACAACTTACTACGAGTCGCAATATCCCAGCTTTACGCTAATCTCAGTGCCAATCCCTGCCGCTGCCAAAACTGCGGCAACCAGGTTCAGGTGGCGCCAATTAGCTAACTCGGGCGTAGGGCAGGATAACTGGGGGCTTGATAATGTTATTATCAGTTCGGTTAACAGCACCGGTTTAACTTTTAGCTGGACCCCGGCAACGGGCTTGTCGGCTACTAATATTATGAACCCGGTTGCTACGCCAACTGCAAGCACCTTGTATATTGGCCAGGCTTATGATAATGTAACGGGCTGCACTTATGCCGACTCGGTTTATATTGCGGTCGGCCCTAACTTTACGTTAAGCACGCTGCATGATACCATACTTTGCTTAGCCAGCGGAATTCCTTTACATACCACACCAAGCTCGCCAGCTACTTATACTTATTTATGGAGCCCCGGTAGCACCCTTTCCGATTCTACTTCGCAGAACCCTTTAGCTACACCTAAATCGAGTATTACATACCGTGTTACAGTTACATCTAACTTCGGCTGCGTTAAAACCGATAGTATAAAGATCAGGGTCGTTTCGCTTGGTACATTTAATGCAATACCTGATTCATCGTCGATCTGTGTTGGTCAAACCGTGCAGGCCGATGTGTTTAAGAGCAGCGGTTGCGGAACTAATGGTTCAGTTTGTTCAGGCACACCAAGCACCGCCACGGTCGCTCCCGGATTTTATTCAACAACTTCAACCGGTACTTCACCCTATTCCGCTTCGTATACCAGCGGTAAGCATCAATACCTTTATACGGCTTCCGAACTTGCGGCTGCCGGTATTACGCAGGGTGGAACTATATCAAGCATTGGTTTCGATATTGATTATGTTTATGGCACCGGGGTTTACAATAATTTTACCATAAAAATGGGTTGTGTTGCCGACAGCGAGTTGACCAGCACTTTTGTAACCGGCTTGTCTACTGTGTTCACACCTAAAAATGTAACCCTGGTTGCGGGCTGGACCAATCACGTATTGGATAATACATATGATTGGGATGGCACTTCGAATATTGTAGTTGAGATTTGTTACCAAAACCCAACTTACTCTTCTAACTCAGGCGTTTATTATCTCAGTACTGTCGGCATTATGGCCAACTATAACTATGGCTCCAGTGTTTGCAACATGACTACAGGTTATACAAGCTATAGCAGGCCGAACATAATGTTCAAATATTGCCAGACACCTCCTGCACCCGGTCTTGTTTATTCGTGGTTACCTATTAACGGTGTAAGCAATCCGCATATTAAAAATCCGGTGCTGTCGCCGGTTACAACAACCAATTACATAGTTACCGCTACCGACACTGCATCGGGGTGCGTTTATAGCGATAATGTAAAAATAAACGTAGGCCCTGTGTTTAACGTTACTGCTTCTAACGACACCCAATTGTGCGTGGCAAGCGGCGTTCCGTTATCGGTTAGCCATACTGCGGGCGCAGGGGCAAGTTATCATTGGAGTCCGGGTAGTTTGCTTTCCGATTCTACCGTTTACAACCCGCTTGCAACACCTAAATCTACCATTATGTTCCATGTGTCGGTTACCTCGGCACTTGGATGCACGCGCGAAGACAGTGTAAAAGTAAAGGTTGTAAGCCTTGCCAGTTTTGATGCTATACCTGATACAGCCTCGATATGCAGCGGACAAACTGTACAAGCAGATATTTTAAAATCGAACGGTTGCGGAACCAACGGCTCGGTATGCACGGGCGCGCCCGATAGTGTGCTGCTTGCGTATAATACTTATTCGTCATCTTCAACCGGCAATACCCCCTATGCAGCTTCGTATTTAAGTTCGAGGCGCCAGTTTTTATATACTGCTTCCGAGTTGGCTGTACTGGGCATGTCAACAGGTAGTACCATTTCGCAGATAGCATTTAACATCGCCACTTTATATGGCAATGGTTTGTATCAGAATTTTACCATTAAAATGGGTTGCGTTGCCGATAGTGAGTTAACTACCACTTTTGTGCCCGGCCTTGTTACCGTGTTCAATCCTAAAAATATAACTGCAACGGCAGGTTTAAATAATTACGTTTTTGATAATACTTATGATTGGGATGGTACTTCTAACCTGGTAGTTGAAATATGCTATCAAAATACTACCACCGGATCTAATTCGAGTATTTACTATCACTATACGGGCTTTTACTCATCACTGTATCAGTATGGTAATTCGGTATGCAATATGCCTACCGGATATAATTATTACTATCGCCCTAATACTACCTTTAAGTATTGCAAAACCCCGGCGGGCACGGGCTTAACCTTTTTGTGGACCCCAGTTGCCGGTGTAAGCAATACAACTATTAAGAATCCCATACTATCGCCGGTTACAACTACTACTTACACGGTAGTTGCTACGGATACTGCCACGGGTTGCGTATTCAGCGATCGGGTAACAGTTAATGTTGGCGCTCCTTTTACCATTGCCGCTTCGAACGATACAATTTTATGTGCTGCAAGCGGGGTTCCGCTTTCGGTTAGCCACACGGCTGGTGCGGGCGCCACTTATCTCTGGACGCCGGGCAGTTTTGTTTCCGATTCAACCACTGCAACCACGCAGGCGCATCCGCAGGTTACAACCGTATACCACATTGCTGTAAAATCGGCTAACGGCTGTACAGAGGAAGATAGCGTAAAAGTGCGCGTGGTTAGTGCTGCAATATTTGATGCTACACCCGATTCTTCATCAATTTGTTTGGGGCAATCGGTGCAGGCAGATGTATTTAAGTCGAACGGTTGTGGTACTAACGGTTCGGTTTGTTCGGGTGTTCCCGATAGTGTAACAGTTGCTTACAACACCTACTCCTCGAGCAGCACTGCTTACACGCCATATGCGGGATCTTATATCAGTTCGCGACACCAGTTCCTGTTCACCGCTTCCGAACTCGCTGCGCTCGGTATGACACAGGGCAGCACTATTTCGCAGCTGGCATTTAATGTGGCTTATGTTTACGGAACCGGGCAATTCCAGGGTTTTACCATAAAAATGGGCTGCACTGCCCTCACTGATATGACCACCACATTCGTGCCTGGTTTGTTTACTGTGTTCAATCCAAAAAATATCACCATAACCACGGGCGTAAACAATTATGTTTTAGACAATACCTATGATTGGGATGGCACTTCGAACCTGCTGGTAGAGGTTTGTTATCAAAATGCAACTTCCTCATCGAACTCAACTATATATTATCATTATACTGGTTTTAATAGTAACACATATTATTATGGCAGCACCGGTACGTGCAGTATATTAACCGGCTACACTACTTATTACAGGCCGAATACAACTTTCAAATACTGCAAAACGCCGGCAGCTACAGGCCTTATTTATGCGTGGACTCCGGTGGCGGGGGTAAGTAATCCCGCCATTAAGAATCCGGTATTAACGCCGTTGGCTACTACCAATTACCAGGTGTTAGCTACCGATACAGCTACGGGTTGCGTTTTCAGTGATAATATTTTGATGCACGTAGGCGCACCATTTACAATTGCCGCAAGCAACGACACCGTGCTCTGTTTGGCAAGCGGTGTGCCGCTGCAGGTTAGTCATACCGGTGGTGCGGGCGCAGTTATACAATGGACTCCCGGTCAGTGGCTAAACGATTCTACTATCGCCAATCCCATGGCCACACCACAATTGACCAGCGTGTTTTATGTATCTGTGAAATCAGTGGATGGTTGCATAATGACCGACAGTGTGAAGGTGCGCGTGGCTGGTTTGTCTACGTTTGATGCAACACCTGATACTGCTTCCATCTGTTCCGGCGGTTCGGTTCAGGCAGATGTATTCAAATCTAACAGTTGTGGTACTAATGGATCTGTTTGTACAGGCACGCTGGATAGCGCTGCCATTAATTATGGTACTTATAATTCCACCTCTACTTCAACCACGCCGTATTCTGCAACTTACACCAGCGCAAGGCGCCAGTATTTATTTACGGCTGCTGAACTTGCTACCGCAGGTATGGGCTCTGGAGGTACAATATCGCAACTGGCTTTTAGGGTGGCATATCTGTACGGCAATGGCCAGTATCAGAATTTTACCATCAAGATGGGCTGCACCCAACTTACGGAACTTACCACCACTTTTGTGCCGGGTCTGTTTACGGTATTTAACCCCAAAAATGTAACCGTTACTGCTGGTTATAATAATTATACTTTCGATAATGCCTACGATTGGGACGGAACATCGAACCTGATAGTGGAAGTTTGCTACCAGAACTCGCTGAGCGGCTCAAGTTCGGCTGTGTATTATAACTCCACTGCCCAATACTCAACCACCTACGCTTATGGTAGTACGGGACAATGCGGAACGCTGACCGGCTATGCTACTTATTACAGACCTAATACAACATTCAGATTTTGCAAAACACCTGCTGACAAGAACCTGGTTTTTGCATGGACACCGGCGGCCGGCGTAAGCAACACTGGCATCAAAAACCCGCTATTAACCCCGGCTACCACAACAAGTTACCTGGTTACTGCAACTGATACGGTTACGGGTTGCAAGTTTACGGATAAGGTAGATATAACCGTGGGCACTACCAACCTGGTTATTCAGGCATCCAACGATACATCCGTATGTTCGGCTTTGGGCATTGTATTACATGTAAAAGCAAATTCCGCCGGGCCATTTAATTATAGCTGGCAGCCGGCCAACCGCCTTAATTATGCAAATGATTCTTTTGCAACGATCATTGTTGACGGTTCGCAAAAGTATATTGTAAGTGTTTCTGACCCTGCGGGATGTTCGGTTGCAAAAGATACAGTTAATATTACTGTCTCGCCGCCGGCTACCATTCACGTGGCGAACGATACCGCTATGTGCCCGGGTGATAGTATTCAACTTTATGCTTTTGGAGGTTTAACTTATTTATGGTCGCCGGCCAACGGTTTGAGTAATACAAATTCTTCAACGCCTAAGGCAAGTCCTCAAAATACAACTACGTACCAACTAAAGGTTACCGATAGTTTGGGCTGTATTATTTATGATTCGGTTAAGTTAAATGTATTGCCAACACCAATAGTGCACCTTGGTAACGATACCTCGTTCTGCCAGGGCGGGCATGTTGTTTATAGCGCCGGGGCGGGCTTCAATTCGTATCTGTGGCAGGATAACAGCACCGATAGCACCTTTAATGCTGTTAGTGCAGGTGTTTATTGGGTCGAAGTTACCAATCAATGCGGGGCCGACAGAGATTCTGCCGAAGTGTTGCAGGTTTATATACCACCAGCAGTTAATGTTGGTGCTGATACTACTTTATGTATGGGTGCGCCGCTTATACTCGATGCAGGTTATCCGGGTTCATCTTATACATGGACAGGCAATGTACACACGCAAACACTGGGTGTAACTACTTCGGGCGTTTATGCTGCTTACGTTACCGATAACCATGGTTGTACGGGTGGTGATAGTATGACTGCGAACTTTATTACTGCACCGATCGTAAATATTGGTAATGATACCACCCTATGCAGTGGCAAGGACATTACGCTTGATGCCGGTAATGCCGGTGCCGCCTATCTGTGGTCAACGCAGGATGTTTCGCAAACTATACTGGTAAACAGCGCCGGTAATTATTGGGTAAAAGTTACCAACTCGGTAGGTTGCTCAACGTATGATACGATGGCTGTTATTTACCTGCCGGTGCTAAGCGTAAACTTAGGACCTGACACAACTTTATGTTCCGGGCAGCCGCTGGTTTTGGATGCTGGTAATCCCGGCTTAAATTATTTGTGGTCCAATAATCTTGCTACGCAAACTATCAATCCAACTGCTACCGGCAGCTACTGGGTTAAAGTTTCATTAAATGGTTTGTGCGCCGTTTATGATACCGTGGATGTAACATTTGTGCCAAGCCCTATTATTAATTTAGGAAATGATACTGCATTGTGCCAGGGCCATACCGTTGACCTGGATGCTGGAAATGCCGGTTCCGTTTTCCATTGGTCGACTGGTGCATCCAGCCAGGTTATTACGGCGGATAGCGGCCAAATCTATTCGGTGCAGGTTATTAACAGCTTCAACTGTCCATCAACCGATTCTATTTCTATAACGGTTAATCCGTTACCGGTTGTTAACCTTGGCAGCGATACTATGCTTTGCGCCGGTAATAGTTTTACGCTTAATGCTGGCAATCCCGGCGCAACGTATCACTGGTCAACAAATGCTATCTCACAATCAATTGTTGCAACCAGCACCAATAATTACTCGGTAGTAGTTACCGATGTAAATGGCTGCACGGGTCAAAGCAATGCGCAGATAACTTTTAAACCCTTACCGCAGTTAACAGTAACCAATGACAGCGCAGTTTGCCAGGGCGATAGTTTGTTGTTGATAGCTTTTGCGCCCGATGGCCAAAGATATCAGTGGTGGCCTACAACTGCGCTTAGCGATCCAACATCGGCCAGAACTTGGTCGGCTCCAACCGGTGCAATTACCTACAACGTTGCTGTTTGGGATTCTGTTGGCTGTTCAGATACCGGCCAGGTGTCCGTAAGCCTTCACTACCTGCCTACAGTTAGTATTGGTAACGATACCTCTATCTGCGTCGGCAAACAGGTAACCTTTGATGCCGGGGCCGGCTATAGCAGCTACCTGTGGCAGAATGGAAGTGTTGCACAAACATTTACCACCAGCCAAACGGGAAATTACTGGGTAAAAGTCGGCAACCAGTGCGGTTACACTACCGATTCCGCACAGGTATTGCAATTATATCCTTTGCCTGTTGTTAACCTGGGTCCTGGTGGAATGTTCTGTTCGATTCCTGCGTTTACACTGGATGCAGGTAATGCCGGCAGCACCTACAGGTGGTCGACAGGCGAGACTTCGCAGCTCATCACACCGGCAAATTCAGGTAATTATGCAGTGGCCGTTACCAGTCAATACGGTTGCATTGATAGCGGAAGCGTTTCTATAGAACTTGTGGATTGGCCTGTGGTTGATCTGGGCAACGACACTCTTTTATGCGGTGAGAATTTGTTGCAACTGAATGTTGAATGGCAATACTCTACCTACCTGTGGCAGGATGGTTCTACAAACCATGATTACACAGTTGGCAAAGCCGGATTGTATTGGGTAAACGTAACGAACCTTTGCGGTACAGAAGGCGATTCGATACTGGTTGAGTATAACCGCTGCGAATGCAAGGTATATGTGCCAAACGTATTTACGCCGAATAATGATGGTTTCAATGATGTATTTAAACCCGAATTTGCCTGCGATATGCGGTATTTCGATATGATGGTCTTTGACCGTTGGGGCGAGTTGGTATTCCAAAGCGACAATCCTTTAAAAGGATGGGATGGAACTTTTAAAGGTGTAAAAATGACGCCTGCCGTTTTTGTTTACGTAATTAACTACGTAGGGCTCGAGAACACGAATCTTAAACCCGAAAGGATAAAAGGAAGTGTGACGTTGCTTAAATAACACGGTACGCTAAGGGAGCATTTCGAAGTAGTTACTGCGCCAATTAGCGATATTATCTTTCAAAAGCCATTGATGTTAAGTTTTACATCAATGGCTTTTTCTTTACTTTAACCAAGCAATGAGACAAGTAATACTGACAGTATTTTTTCTGTCATTGTATGCATTACTACCTGCACAGGAAAAATTCCTGCGCCATTATTCCGTTAATGAAGGGTTACCAAGTTCTGAAACCTACGCAGTATTTCAGGATAGCAAAGGATTTATCTGGATCGCTTCCGATATGGGCGTGAGCCGTTTTGATGGATATAATTTTAAGGTGTTTACAACGGCTAACGGGCTAACCGATAATACGGTGTTTAAATTTTATGAAGATTATAAAGGCCGGATTTGGTTCAATACGTTCTCTGGCCTGCTCTGCTATTATTATAATGATACGGTTTACGGAAAGAAATTGGCTATCAACGAGCAGTTCCGAAGTTTCATCGGCCCCGGGTCCGTGTATACCATCCATGTGGATACCAGGGACACGGTTATTATTTCCACAAATAATGGGTTGGTCCGGCTTGTTTCATCAAATCCAAAAAGTGAAGGTAGTTGGGATAAAATGGAAATTCTGGACAGGAGAGATTGTGTGTTAATGGATAGCGATCGTTTTGTGTTTGAGCAAAGCGCTGGAAAGGGTACGGGCATTACGCGCTATATGCGCAATGGAAGCAATACCCGAACCGATCTAAATGCCCAACCCTTCAGAAGTTTGGCCTCCGTGTATTGCCTCCGCGATCGATCCGTGCTTATGGGCTTTAATGTGTTTGCATTTATAATTGATACGTTCGGTAAGGTTAAACTTAAGGCCCCCATTCCATTTGTATACACTGCCTTGCAAGAAGGCGATTCGACGATTTGGCTGGGGTCGAATCACGGTGGGGCCAATCTATTTTCGATAAATGATCTTTCAAGACCGCTCAAAACCCTTTTGAAACCCTTTTCAGTTACTTGTATTTTAAAAGATCGTGAAAGCGGGTATTGGTTTACCACCCTGGAAGACGGGCTGTTTTATTTGCCCTCAGCAGCAGTAAATTCCTATGCCTTTCCGCGCGACTCGATGGGTAGCCCTATTATTGCCTTTCGCGTAATGGGTAAAAACAAACTCTGGGCCTTTACGGAGGGTGAAATTTATGAGAAAGACAAAGGCCTGGAGTTTAAAGAAATTTTGAAGGGCTTACCGCAGCAATATACCAATATAGGATGGGTGAATGTGTTGTGGAACGCTTTTGTACGATCCGATGGCCACTACCTTGTCTCTACAAATTGCGGAATTATCAACGTGGACCCGGTTACCTATAAAGCCGTAGGCAACACCTACCTGCGGATACAGAAAAATTTTCCGTCTTATGATTCAAGACTGTTGATAGAAGACCATGATGGAAATATTTGGTCGCTAAACCATCAGCATGTTATAAAGTTAGATAAGTCATGTAAGATTATCAAGTCATTCCTGGTTCCCGCCTGGGCAGAAGCGATTTGCGAGGATGATCGCGGCAGGATCCTGCTGGGTACCGTTAGCGGTTTGTATAATCTGGTTGGAGATTCCTTTGTTTACGCGCAAGACCAATACAATATTTTCAGGAACAGGGTTGTGGATTTAAAGAAGAGCGGCAATACTATTATTGGGGCCACAAGAGGCGCAGGAATTTTTATCTATTCCGGCGACAGTATTTACCGAATTACAAGTGAAAATGGATTGCGAAGCGACATGTGTCGCTCGGTATTTGTTGATAAGCAAAATACTATTTGGGTAGCTACTAATAACGGACTCAATTCAATTCGATATGCCGAGCATCCATTCAAAGTTTCCATATCTTCTCTGTCGGTTGCAGATGGGCTGCCTTCGGATGATATCGCGCATGTTGAAAAGGACGAAAATATTTTGTGGCTCCTGACTAAAAAAGGAGTTTGCTCCCTGGACCCCGATGCGCTTATTGTCGATAGTATTCCTCCTCCGGTTTATATTACTGGGCTTAAAATTGATAATGCGGGTCGGTCGTTGCAAACTACGCACGAATTTGATTCTAAAGTTAATTTTATCGCCATCGATTACGTTGGCCTAACATACAAGAACGCCGGGAAACAAAATTATAAGTACAAGCTTGAAGGTTACGATACCAGCTGGACCTACACCAAAAACACCTTCGTTCAATTTACAAAATTGCCGCCGGGCAATTATAAGTTTATTGTTAGTTGTATTAATAATTCCGGTGCCGAGAGTACGGTACCCGCATTTTTTAAGTTTAAGGTTAATGCCCCTTTTTATAAAAGATGGTGGTTTTATATTTCGGTCTCGCTGCTTTTTGCAGCCTTGGTAGTTTTAGCCTCCTTGCTTGCGGTGCGCCGCATCAGGGAACGCGAAAAAACAAAAACCGAGATCAACCGCAAGCTCGCCAATCTGGAGTTGCAGGCTTTACGCGCTCAGATGAATCCGCACTTTATTTTCAATTGCCTCAATGCCATACAGGATTTTATACTTAAAAACGAGCCCATACCCGCCAAGCACTACCTCTCCAGCTTTTCAAAGCTCATCCGTAAGACACTTGATAATTCGCGGCGACCCAATATTCCGCTAATCGATGAAGTTGACTTTTTATATCTTTATTTGGAGTTAGAGCGCATGAGGGTATATGATAAATTCGACTACCATATAACCCTTGAACCTGGCATAAAGGATATGAACCTGGAAATACCATCGATGATACTTCAGCCGTTTATAGAAAATGCGGTAAGGCACAGTAAAATCGGCAGTCTTCCGGTGCAGGGTCTTTTAAAGATTGATTTTTTGATCCGATCCGGCAACCTGGTTTGTAAAATTGACGACAATGGTGTTGGCGTCAATCAATCTTTAAAGGAAAGGCCACGGGAGTTGCGCAAAGGCAATGCCCATGCGATGGATATTATTAATGATCGCGTGCGCACAATAAACGAAGTACAGAATTTAAATATCGGGTACACAGTTAACGACAAATCGGATCTGGGAAGTGGGGAAAGTGGAACAATGGTGGAGGTAGTTATACCTTTACAAACAATGGATTAATATGAACAGGATAAGAACGATAATTGTAGAGGATGAAAAACGCAGTTCGGATGTGCTGATAAACCTGCTTGAAAAATATTGCTCCGAAATTGAGATCATTTCTGTTCAGCCCACCGTAAAGCAGGCAATTGAAGCAATAGAAACGGACAAACCTGAGCTGATATTTTTGGACGTTGAGTTGCCGGATGCCAGCGGTTTTAAGGTAATTGAATCCTTTCCCGATAACCCCTTTAGTGTAATTTTTGTTACCGCCTATGAACATTATGCAATAAAAGCGATAAAGGCTTGCGCGCTCGATTACCTTTTAAAGCCGGTAGATATCGACGATCTAATTGCTGCGGTTGGCAAGGTTCGGTCCGAAATGCTAGCGCCGCAAATGGAAACGCGCAAGGAGATATTTCTATACAACCACAAACAGGAAAGTATTTTTAAACACAAAATAGCGCTTGCAACCGGCGAGGGCCTTTTATTTGTTCGCCAGGAGGATATTGTGTTGTGCAAGGCAGAAGGCAATTATACCCTGTTTCATTTAACCTCGAAAGAAAAGGTGCTTGTAAGCAAGCCGCTAAATTATTTTGAAGAAATTCTGGACGACGAACTGTTTTGCCGTACCCATCAGTCGTTTCTTGTAAATCTGAGCCATATAAAAAAATATGTGAGGGGGAGAGGAGGAGTACTGATAATGAATGACGATTCCACCGTCGAGGTTTCCGTAAGGCTTAAAGCAGATTTGCTGGATAGATTTATCAAATAGCGCTATGTTTCGCACTTTGCCTGGCCGGGATTTTTTACTTTCATTTTTTATTATTCATGCGGTGTGAGGCAGATAATCCTGTTTGTTATCTTATTTTTTTTCTTCGATTTAAGCGCCCAGGAAAAATTTTTGCGTCATTATTCTGTTAACGAGGGGCTGCCTAGTTCCGAAACCTATACCGTTTTCCAGGATAGTAAGGGGTATATATGGATCGCCTCCGATATGGGCGTAAGCCGCTTTGATGGCTACAACTTTAAAGTTTTTACCACCGAGGATGGCCTTACGGATAATACCGTCTTCAGGTTTTACGAAGACCCTAAAGGCCGTATATGGTGCTGTACTTTTTCGGGCCGGTTATGCTATTATTTTAATGACACTATTTACGGGCGCGATTTTAAATTGAACGACCGCATAAATAGTCTGCTGGGCCCGGGGGTAATTCATTTTTTAAAGGTCGACGATAAGGATACCGTCTTTGTATCATCTTCTAAAGGTTTGCTTAAGTTAATCCCTGGTATTGAAAATGGCATCCGCGGATGGTACAACATGCAAATTGTAAGTAAGGAGAATAGTTACGCGTACGAACACTTTTACTTTACTTTTAAAGCCGTTGCAGAGAATAAGAGCGTTGCTACGCGCTACACTTCGGGCCATACCCCGGTAGAAACTTTTCTGCCACGGTCTGTATCATCCATCCAAACTGTATGCGAATTTAAGGATGGCACCCTTATGGTTTTTTTTACCGATGAGGTTTTGACGATCGACACAATAGGCAATGTAACTTCAAGGGGGCGCAGGATTTCTACCGTTTCCGGGCTGGAGGAAAGTGATTCAACCGTTTGGCTTGGCCAGATAAGAGGTGGCATACATCTTTTTGGTAAAAAAGATTATTCGAAACCACTAAAGGGTTTTTTAGAATCATTTTCGGTAAGCGATGTTTTAAAAGACCGCGAAAACGGGTATTGGTTCTGTACCACGGATGATGGGCTGTTCTATTTGCCATCGTATGCGGTTACATCCTATACTACCGACTCCGATACGCTGATAAATAAGGAACTGGCGTTGGCAGTGTTGGGCAAACATAAAATATGGTCGATCAGTAATCATGCCATCTACGAGCACCAGGACACAGACGGGTTCAAAAGGCTTGCTGCAAGTGAACGTAAAGATTTTTGGCCGGTGAACGGCGAGAACATATTCTGGAATGCGCACCGCCATAGCGATGGTAGCATCTGGGTATCCACGCACGCCGGCCTCACTATTTTTGATTCGACGTGTACCAGGAGACTTAAAAGTATTTATCTCTATCCCGATAAAACTGCTTTGTATCACGATTCGCGCGTGGTTTATGAGGATGAACAGGGCGATATATGGTCGTTAAATCACGCCAACATTGCAAAGATCGACCATCTTACTTACAATGTCGTTCAAACCACACTCACCCCTTCGCGGGCCGAATCGCTTTGTGGAGATTACCACGGCAATATTTTAATAGGGGCTGTAAACGGTTTATACCGGTTAAAGGGCGATTCGATATTTTATATGGGTGACCTGAACCCTGTTTTCAGAAGCAGGTTTGTTGATGTTAAACAACGCAACGGCAAAATTGTGGGCGCTACGCGGGGCGCCGGCATAGTTATAATTGCTGGCGACAGCGTTTACCGGGTTACTAAAAACCTGGGCTTACGAAGTAACATGTGCCGCTCGGTATTTGTTGATGAGCAAAACATGATATGGGTAGCTACCAATAACGGGTTAAATGTTATCAGGTACACCGAAAATCCTTTTAAAGCTACGGTAACGTCTTTTTCTGCAGCAGACGGTTTGCCTTCGAACGATATTGCGCAGGTAACAAAAGACGGAAACAGGATATGGCTGCTTACTAAAAAGGGGATATGCTCGTTCGATCCGGTTAAGCTTATCGAAAATAAATTTCCACCCCCTGTATTTATAACCAAATTAAGGATCGACAATAAAATTCATCCCCTGGCAAATACGCCGGAGGTTGATTATAGCGCCAACTTTATAACCGTCGAATTTGTAGGCCTCACTTACAAAAATGCCGGCCGCCAGGATTATAAGTATAAGCTTGAGGGTTACGACACAAGTTGGACCTACACTAAAAACACCTTTGTTCAGTTTACCAAATTGCCGCCTGGCAACTACCGGTTTATTGTAAGTTGCATTAATAACTCGGGGGTAGAAAGTAGCAACCCGGCGGTTTTTGCTTTTAAAGTAAATGCACCGTTTTATCAAAAATGGTGGTTCTACCTTATCCTTTCATTATCATTTGTAGGTGTGGTGGTGCTTGTTTCGGTGGTGTATATCCGCCGTATCAGGGAGCAGGAACGGGTAAAAACCGAGGTAAACCGTAAAATTGCCAATCTCGAGTTGCAGGCGCTCAGGGCCCAGATGAATCCGCATTTTGTATTTAACTGCCTTGCGGCGATCCAGGATTTTATCCTTAATAACGAGCCCCTGCCGGCAAAATATTATTTGTCGAGTTTTTCGAAGCTGGTGCGCAAAACCCTGGATAATTCGCGTAAACAGAATATTCCTCTCACCGAAGAAATTGAGTTTTTGTACCTTTACCTTGAACTGGAACGTATGCGTTTTGTGGAAAAATTCAGCTATGAAATAACAGTTACAGACGAGGTAAAGCGGATGAATATCGAGATACCTTCCATGATATTGCAACCGTTTATCGAAAATGCTATTAGGCACAGCAGGATCGGGAGTTTACCAAGACAGGGGCAGTTGAAAATTGATTTTTCGATAACTGGAAATGATTTACTTTGTTGCATCGATGATAACGGTATAGGTGTAAACCAGTCGCTGAGGGAAAAAGCCGGCAGGCCGGGGCCGGAAGGTGTTCATGCATTTGATATTATAAGCGATAGGGTGCGAACTATCAACGAAATTCACCAATCTGATATTCGATATAAAATTATTGATAAGTTTGACATCGGCGAAACAGAGAGCGGAACACGCGTAACGATCCACATGCCGGTATGGGATGGAGAATAGTATGAAAAAAATAAGAGCAATTATTGTTGAAGATGAGGCGCGCAATGCCAATTCGCTCAAAAAGCTTACCGAAAAGTATTGCCCTAACATCGAGATACTTTCAATTGCTCCATCGGTTGAGGCCGCAATTGAAACCATAAGGACCATAGACCCTGACCTTGTTTTTTTGGATGTTGAATTGCCCGATGGCTCGGGTTTTAGGGTAATTGAGTCTTTCCCGCAAGATAAATTCAGCGTAATATTTGTTACCGCTTACGAGCATTATGCTATTAAAGCCATTAAAGCCTCTGCCATAGATTACCTGCTTAAACCCGTTGATATTGATGACTTGATGACAGCCGTTAATAAGGTGCAATTGTATATGGATAGTCCCGAAAATATAGGGCGTAAAGAGATGCTGGTGTTTAACAGCAAACAGGAAAACCTGCTCCGGCAAAAAATAGCCCTGCCAACTGTGGAAGGTATTTTGTTTGTATTACAGGAGGATATCGTGCAGTGTGAGGCGGAAGGAAATTATACCTCTTTCTACCTTACCACCCGCGAAAAAATCCTGGTTAGCAAGCCGCTTAATTATTTCGAGGATGTTTTGGATAATGCCCAGTTTTGCCGTAGCCATCAATCGCACCTGGTAAACCTAAGCCATGTTAAGAAATACGTAAAAGGCAGAGGCGGCTATCTTATTATGAATGACGGCAGCAAGATCGAAGTTTCAGCAAGGATGAAAACCGAATTGCTGGATAAGCTAATCCAATAGGATCTATTTGCCACGGCCGTAAATCACCGTAAGCACGGTATAGATCATGATCTTGATATCCATTATGATGGTCATGTTTTCCATATAGATGATATCATATTTCAACCGCTTCACCATTTGATCGACAGTTGAGGCGTAACCGTATTTTACCATGCCCAGCGAGGTGATGCCCGGTTGTGTTTTAAATACATGCCGGTAATAAGGCGCCACCCGGATAATTTTTTCGGCAAAAAATTTGCGCTCGGCGCGTGGTCCTACAATACTCATATCGCCCAAAATAACATTGATAAACTGGGGTAATTCATCAATGCGGTATTTGCGTATAGTTTTGCCAATGGGTGTAATACGCGGATCGTTCTCTGCGGTTAACTGCGGACCGTTGTTTTCGGCGTTGTTATACATAGACCGGAACTTTATAATTGAGAATGGCCGTCCAAATTGACCGAGGCGCTCCTGCGTGTAAAAAATTGCACCGCGGTCGGTAAGCCATATCCGAACTGCCACATACAATGTTACAGGCAGCGTAAATACAATGGCCATAATGGATGCAGTTACGTCGAACCATCTTTTGGTAATGCGCTCCCACTCGCTGAGCAATTGCGGCGGAATTTCGATAAAACCTTCGCCTATCAGGTGATTCATTTTAACGGTGCCCGAAAGGATGTCGTACATATCAGGGATAATCCTGATAGTGATATTTTTGTCGGCAAGCCGGGTAAGTATATCTTTTAACTGCGGGTGCTCAGATGTTTCGATGGCAATAATAATTTCTTCAAGGTCGCGGTTGGCGTCTACAACTTTCTCCAGGTCGCTTAGTTTACCCAACTCGCTTAGCTCTGAAGTCAGCGTATTTTTCGGGCTCCCGTTTAATTCAAGGTAACCGATAAAGTTGAAGCCGAAAGATTTTTCCTGCGATTTTAATTCTTCGTATAGTTCGTTCGCGCGCTTATTGCTTCCTATCATTAAGGTGGCGAAGCTTACCTTGCGCGAATAAATTTTTGTTTTTACTATATACAACAAAAACATTCTACTCACTATCGTAAACCCAAACTGGAAGATCAACAGCGCAAAAAATGTGAGGTAATAGTCAGAGTACCGTCTTACATAATCATCGAGTAACAAAAGAAAAAATATGATAATGGAACCAACAAAGGAGACGATCAGCGTTTTGCCTATCTCCTGCAGGCGCGATTTTTTGTAAAGGTCGGTGTAGGTGCCGGTTAAATAATGAAATAATACCCACAACTCCGGAACGATAACAATAGCCACATAAAAATTGCTATCGCGAAATGGAATGGCAAGGCTAAACGGTTGTGCTTCTATTACCAGTTTCCGCAGAAGAAAAAGGCAATACCAGGCCACCGCCGCCGCAAGGTAGTCGCCTATAATGTACCAAAACAAAATGCCTTTTCTTCTTTTCATCGCCGATCAGCAAGCACTTAAAAATGGACCAGTTTAATATTATCCAGGTAAACGCTGCCCCCTGAACCCCCTACAACCTTTCTTGCAAGAAAATATATGCCGTATCTATCTGCCAATGTGCCGGCAATTTGAGCGCTCATTTTTACGTATAATTTATTCCACGTTGGATGTGGTATCACATACATGATAGATGTAGGTGTAGTTACACCACCGGTTACGCCTATAAAGCCAATTTCGACAGGCACATCGCATTTATAGTCTACCTCCAGCCATATTTCCTGTCCCTCGGGCAGATCAAAATAGGTGGGGGTGTAGGTGAGTCTGGTTGTATCAACATCATTAACAGTAAGCATTCCGCATCTGCCATGTTCAACGTTGCTATCTACAACCATTGCCAGATCGGTGGTAAAGGCGCTTGCAACTTTAAAATCTTCATGTATCGTAAAAACCGAACCGCTTTTATATTTAAACTTAGCCAGGTGTTCGTATATATCAGCGCGCTTTGCATTTAGCGTAAAAGTATCGGGACCGTAAAAGGGGTATTCAACCGGGTGGCCGCCCTGCCCGCTTTCCCAAACCATAGCGGTTAGCACAAAGCGGACGGCATTTTCCTCCAATACCGGTAAATTTGATGGTATCTCGTAAAAGCCAAGATTGGTTGTATTTGCCTCAACCGAGATATCGGTTATGTTTTGGCTGATAGCGCCAATGGTATCCTTATTGGCGTCTATATAAACATGGGTAGAATCTACTTTTAAATAAAACGGGATACCGTCATTGGGCATGGTTTTACAACCGCTAAACAGCGCTGTTACCATGGCAATAACCGGGAGTATAAATGCGCAGAATTTCTTCATCCCTAAAAGTAGAAGCCTTAACGTTTTTGTTTTAAAAAGATTGCAAAGAAAGAAGAAAAATTGTACGCAGGAAGTTTGCGGTTTATGATTTAAAACAGTTTGTTTTTGGCATCCCTTAGCCTTATGAAACATTTGAAGGGAACACCGTTCGGTCCCTCCACTTCGGGGAGGTTAGGTGGGGCTATTTCTTTAATAATAGTTGCTCATTGATCTTGTCCAGTATCTGGTAGGCGATATGCATGGCATTATAGCCCTCCTGAATGCTTACCGGCACGGGTTTGTTCTGCGTAACCGATTTATGAAACAGTTCTAACTCCATTTTAATGGCGTTAACATCCTTTTTTTCGGCCGTTTCGTAGGTAATATATTTCTTGGTGCTGTCGGGCAGATCAATTTCAAAATGCTGGGTTTCGCCGTTGTTTTCGGGCATTTCGTCCTCAATACGGAAAACATCGCTTTTCTTTTTCAAAAAATCCATGCTGATATAAGCGCCCGGCTGAAAAACGCGCATTTTACGCATAGATTTAATGGATATCCTGCTGGCCGTAACATTCGCCACGCAGCCATTATCGAACTCAATGCGGGCATTGGCTATATCCGGCGATTTACTCAGTATGGCCACCCCGCTGGCGCTTATGCGCTTTACATTGGCTTTAACCATGCTTAAAATAATGTCGATATCATGTATCATCAGGTCCAGGATAACGCTCACATCAGTGCCGCGCGGGTTAAACTCGGCCAGGCGGTGCACCTCGATAAACATGGGTTTTAAATTTTTGCGGTTCAGGCTTAAAATGGCTGGGTTAAAACGCTCAACGTGCCCCACCATAGCTTTAACACGGGCTTCGTCGGCCAGCGACACCAATTCCTTGGCCTCAGCCAGGGTACTGGCCAGGGGCTTTTCAATAAATATATGTTTCGATTTTTTGATCGCATCGCGGGCGATCTGGTAGTGCGAGGTGGTGGGCGATACGATATCTATAACGTCGCAGGCATCCATGAGCTTTTTGGCCGAATCGAAGCGCTTTATTTCAAAATCTTCGGCCACCTTTTTGGCCGTTTCATCATTCGGATCAAAAAAGCCAACTATCTCATAACCGGGTATTTCCTTTAGCAGCTTAACGTGTATTTTGCCCAGGTGACCAACCCCAAAAACCCCAATGCGAACCATTTTTGCCATCGCAAGCGAATTTATACCCTCATGCCGTTATCGCGCAATACTTTACCAAATGATGTGCAAACGGTTTTGTGGATTGTAGAGAATTTGAGAATATAAGAATGCAGGATAAACAAACGGGCCGCTTTTTGGGTGCTTAAGTCCTCATTTTTTAAGCCATCCACCCGAACAACTAATACCGTTTATTGTAAACGAAAGGTTTATTCGCTTCAATGAGGCAGTAATAAAACCTGAACCTAAAATTACATGGTTATCTACCGTTTGTGTGGCAATAATAATGCTGTCACCTTTTATGGCCGCAACTACCGTAGAATCATATCCTATCCGGTCAAAATTGCGGATCAACAATTGGTTTGTTGAGGTCCCCGAAACGATGGAGGCCTGGTAATCGAAATCGCCGCTTGTGCATTCATCGCTTACATAATAATCGGCCACAAAATCAGCGGGTGCGGCGTTCGAAACTGTGATGCGAATAGTGGTATCATCGCTGCCCGTGGCATTGGTCACGATTAATTTAACCGTGTAGGTTCCGGGGTTTGTAAAGGTATGGCTGGCGGAGGCGGTGCCGGCCGTAGCGCTATCGCCAAAATCCCACAAATAAGTAGACGCATCGCTTGCGCAACTTGAAAAAGATAAAGGCGTACCAAATTTTACCGATGTGTTATTTACCTGTATACAGGCCACGGGTATAGGCGCGTTATCCTTTTTTTTGCAACTGGAAAACAGGCCGGCGAGCACTAAAAATATAAGGGCAGTAAAATAAAACGGTTTTACCATGTTGGAATATTGGGCGGTCAAGTTGTATAATTTTGGCTGAATTCAATAGCCGGTTAACAAAATGGCGTTTCTAATGCTGGGGTCGCCTGGGCGCAGCTGTTAAAATGACCTAATCCGAGGTGTAAAAAATAACGGCAATAAGCAATAATTAGATGCTGCTAATGGCACCTCACAGGCTTTTTCGTTATTTTCGCCGCCCCAATGTATTATAACCGCAAAATAGCGCTGCATACTTTAGGCTGTAAGCTTAATTTTTCCGAAACCTCGGCCATTGGCCGTATACTGACAGAACAAGGTTTCGAGAACGTTGATTTTACCGACAGGGCCGATTATTATATCATCAATACCTGCTCTGTTACGCAGAACGCAGATAAAGAGACCCGACAGATAGTGCGCTCGGCATTGCGCACCAACCCCGGGGCAAAAGTGGTTGTAGTGGGCTGCTATGCACAGTTAAAACCCCAGGAAATTGCCAATATACCCGGGGTAAACCTGGTGCTGGGCGCCAACGAGAAATTTAAGATACACGAGTATATAGACCGCCTGGAAGAGCAGGAAACGCCACTGGTGATAAACGGCGATATTGATGATGTTAGCTTTTATGCTGATGCCTACTCGTTTGGCGAACGCACACGAAGCTTTTTAAAAGTGCAGGATGGCTGCGATTATTTCTGTTCGTTTTGCACCATTCCGCTGGCACGTGGTAAAAGCCGCAGCAACAACATAGCACATACTGTTGAAGTGGCCCGGAAAGTTGCCGTGACCGGCGTTAAGGAAATTGTGCTAACCGGGGTAAACATCGGCGATTACGGTAAAACCGTAGATGGCAATGAGAGAACCGGTGAGAATTTCGGGATGCTGATAAAGGAGTTGGAAAAAATAAGCGAGGTTGAACGCTGGAGAATTTCTTCAATTGAACCCAATTTATTGAGTAACGACATTATTTCATTTGTTGCCAATAGCCAAACATTTATGCCGCATTTTCATATCCCCCTACAATCGGGCAGCGATAAGATATTGAAGTTAATGCGCCGTAAATACCTTAGCAAGCTGTATGCCGACAGAGTTGCGTTCATTAAAAAGCAAATGCCACACGCCTGCATAGGTGTGGATGTAATTGTTGGTTTCCCCGGCGAAACTGAGGAACAGTTCCTGGAGACCTACAATTTTATTAATGGCCTTGATATTTCATATCTCCACGTTTTTACCTATAGCGAACGGACCAACACCCGCGCCATTGATATTAAGCCGGTGGTGCCCATGGAGGTGCGTAAGGAGCGCAACAAAATGCTGCGCATACTATCTGAAAAAAAGAAGCGCAAATTTTACAGCGAACATATCCATACCAGGCGCAACGTACTTTTTGAATCAGAGAACGACGGCGGCATGATGTATGGCTTTACGGATAACTATATCAAAGTCGCCGTGCCGTTTAACGAAGCGCTTATCAATACTATCCACCCGGTTGCGCTTGCTGAGGTTTCTGATTTTGGTTATGTAAAGGGAACGAAACATTTGGAGGTTTCGATCGCGTAATAATGTTTGCATTCTGTACCGCGGGTTAAACCCCGCCGCTAAGGAGCAAAGGCTGCATTTTGTTTGTTGCAATTTTGTAACAGGTTTGTTTTCCTCCAACTTTATTAATTGATTCGCCCTGTTAAAATATATGCATGGTTCTGCTTCGATGTTATGCGCGCGTTACGGATTGGATCTACGAGGTTTTTAACCATGCCCCCGCAGCTGACTTTAGATTTGTACCCATTTACAGTTATGGATTTTGGGTGGCTATAGGTTTTTTTTGTGCGGCATCATTGGCGGTGGCCGAAATGCGCCGCCGCGAGAAACTTGGTTTGCTAAAAGGCAATGAGCAGGAAGTTATCGTTGGCGCACCGGTTAATTATACCGAACTAGGGATTCTTTTTTTTATTGCCTTTACCGTGTTCTACAAAGTAACGGGCATATTTGCTTACCATGCTGCGTTAATGGGCGATGAGCCGCAGCTGCAATTCGGCAGGTATTTTATTGCAAACCCGGATGGCGGTTTTTTTGACAAAATAATTTCAATATACACTTATGGAAGCTTTGTGGGCGGCGTATTGCTTGCAGGTGCATTGACCGCTTATTATTACTATACCGCCAGGCAGCAGCAATTGCCCGAGCCGCAGAAAAAAGTAATAACCGTAACCCCATCCGAGAACATAGGCGACCTGGTAATTATTGCAGCTGTACTTGGCATATTGGGTGCCGTGCTTTTCAACTTTTTAGAAAGTGGCGACAGCATTGAACGCTTTAAACAAGATCCCATCGGTTTTGTAACCAGCGGCCTGTCTGTTTATGGCGGTTTAATATGTGCGGGTATCGGTTTTGGTATTTATGCCTACTATAAAAAATTCAACCTCGCTCATTTTTTCGATTCGGTCGCGCCGGGGTTTATGCTGGCCAATGGCATTGGGCGCCTCGGTTGTCAAACCGCCGGCGATGGCGATTGGGGCATCCCTAATTTAGCGCCAAAACCTGGCTGGCTACCACAGTGGCTTTGGAGCGATTATTACGAACATAATATCATTGACGAAGGCGTTAAGATACCCGGTTGCATAGAGCAACATTGCCATATGTTGGCCCAACCCGCGTATCCCACCCCAATATATGAGTTTTTAATGTGTACCGCGGTATTTTTAATACTGTGGAGCCTGCGCAAAAGATTGACTTACAAGCCTGGGATGGTATTTTTTATTTTTATGATACTAATTGGTATTCAGCGTTTTGCAATTGAGCAATGGCGCGATAACTCGGGCCGCGATCTTTATAATTTTTTTGGTTTCGCTTTACGGCAAAGCGAACTTATCTCAATCGTGTTGTTTTTGATCGGGGTGTCGGTAACTGCTTACCTGTACAAGCGATATAAGAACGTAAAACCGCCTGAAACCGCCTAAAACTTCCGCATTTTTTGCCGCCTGTGCATCTTCCGTTGCTTACAGTGATTTGCAGTGCCGTAATTTCGCGTTAAATTCAAAACTTATTTTATAGATACATATGGAAACTGTGCAAGTAAAAAAGGGAGCGCCCCCTTTTCCGAAGGAGAAACACTGGTTGTTTGGCAGCGGCTATTTGCTGCGCGAGGACACCTTTGGCACCATAAGGCAATTCATCAATAAATATGGCGATATTTTCAGCCTCTCTCTGCCCTTAAACAAGGTAGTAATTGTTTCGAACCCCGAATACGCCCGGTATGTATTGCTTGATAATAACAAGAACTACCGCAAAAGTCTTGCATACGATATTTTAAAGATGTTGCTGGGCAATGGACTGCTTACCAGCGAAGGCGATTTTTGGAAAAAGCAACGCAAACTCATTCAACCCGCTTTTCACAAGCGAAAGTTGGAAAGTATGGCCGCCATGATGGTAGAGCGGGCACAACACACCGTTGAGAAGTTTACGAAGTATGCCGAAACGGGCGGTTACGTTGACGTGGCCCCCGAAATGACGGCCCTTACCCTGGATGTTATCTCCAAAGCCATTTTTAGCAGCGGGGTAGAAGAAAAAGCAGCTTTGGTAGGACGCCAAATTACCTTGCTGAACGAATATGCCATCGAAAAACTAAATCAGCCCTTCCGCTTGCCAGCCCTGTTTCCAACCCCCTTTAATATCCGCGAAAGAAAGGCGATCGAGATACTGGACAAGGTTATATACGAAATAATAGACAAGCGTAGAAAAGAAGGGATTTCGAAGGACGACTTGCTTTCGATGCTGATAGATGCGCGTGATGAGGAGACCGGCGAAGCCATGGATAACAAACAGTTGCGCGATGAGGTTATGACCATATTTATAGCTGGTAACGAAACATCCTCGAACGCCCTGGCCTGGACGCTCTATCTGCTGTCGCAAAACCCGGAAGCGCAGCAAAAAATGGTAGCGGAGATAGACGAAAAGCTAAACGCTGGCATGCAACTTAGCTTTAATAATATAAACGATTTCCATTATGTAAAAATGGTGATCGAAGAGGCCATGCGCATTTACCCCCCAGCCTGGAGTGTGGGGCGCCGTAATATCGAGGACGACGAAATAGGAGGCTATCACATTGCCAAAAACACCAACGTGCTGGTGCCTATTATGTTCTTTCACCACAGCGAAAAATATTGGGATGAGCCCGAAAAGTTCCGCCCCGAGCGTTTTTCGCACGAAAAGAGGAACCAAATCGACCGCTATGTTTATTTCCCTTTCGGGGGTGGCCCGCGCCTCTGTATTGGCAATAATTTTGCCCTGATGGAAATGCAGATCATCCTGATATTATTTTACCGCAACTTACATTTTGCTGTAAAAGAGGGCTTTAAACCCGAACCGGACCCTTTAATAACCCTGAGGCCCAAAAACGGCATGTGGATGCGAATTGAGAAAAGATAGTATAAATAAAAATTATTTGATGGTTTTTATCGGGTAAATGCAACCAAAAAAAATGCACTATTCTGTAGAAATTTCTTTGCCGATTCAAAACCTTTTGTAGATTTGAAACAGATTCACTAAAAAATCCCTGACACTATGCGTCTTTTTACACGTTTTTTTAAAGGTATCATGTTAGCGGTTGCTGTATTTGCGGCGACGCAGATCAATGCTCAGGACCCTCACTTTTCGCAGTTTTACACCCACGCATCTACCCTTAATCCTTCATTAGTAGGCAATTACGATGGTAGTTTCCGTCTCGCGGCGCTTTATCGCCAACAGTGGAACAGCGCGGTGGGCAAAGCCGGTTACCAGACCGTGGGCGCCGATGTTGACTTCTGCCTACTGGAGGGCTACCTGCGTACCGATAAGTTGGCAATAGGCGTTGGCTTCTTTAACGATCGCTCGGGCACGGCAGGCTTGTCCTACCTAAACACCAGCTTAACGGTGGCATACCACAAAGGCTTTGGTAAGGATGGTGCACATCGTCTTTCTATAGGCTTACAGGGTGCTTTTATCCAAAAAAGGATTGAAGATCCAACCTTTGGCGACCAGTTCCAGGGTCATAATTCAAGCCCTAAAACGGCTTCGGACGAGTTGCTTGCAAAGGGTTTTTACAAATTTGATTTTAATGCCGGCTTATACTGGAGGTCGAATTTTAAAGACAGAATTAAATTAGGCATTGGTGTTGGCGCTTATCATTTAATTGAGCCCAAGCAATCAACCGTTACCAACCAAAAAACGCTTGAGACCGATAAAACCAGCGTTCTTCCGCGCAAATTCAATGTAGATTTTAACCTGGAGGCATTTATCGGCAAAGCACGTAAAGTTTCCATTACACCCGAATTCCTTTTCATGTATCAGCAGCCTTTTATGGAAATATTGCCAGGCGCTTCGGTTAGTTACTACTTTAACTCCGGTTTCCGCAACAACAACAGCGTTAGCCTGGGTTGCAGGTTCCGTGTTGGTGGCACTACGCCTGATGCGGTTATCCCAATGGCAAACGTTGAATTCAGGAATGTGCGTTTAGGATTTGCTTACGATGTGAATATTTCATCGTTAAAAACATCTACCATTAACAGGGGCGGCTTCGAGGTTTCATTGGCTTATATTGGTGAAACTGTTAAGTCGTTTAAGGCTAACAAATCGTTGCCAAGCCGTAGATTTTAAACAAAGGAGCATAGAAAAACAACCCGCTTGCGGCAGCCTTTCTGCATATTTAATGCAGGATAGTTTGCACTTTACGACCGTATGAAAAAGTAGCAGGCAGGTTTAAAAAACCAGACCCTAAAAACCCAAAGGAATGAAGAAGACATTAGTGATTACAGTTTCCGCCCTGGTGCTGTTGGTATCGTTTGCAAATGCTCAAAAAAACAGGGTTCCTTCCAAAAGTCCGAAAACCGAATTAAAGATCGCCGATAAATTTTACGCTGAGTCTTCGTTTTTTACCGCCAGCGAATACTATAAAGATGTAGTAAGGCAGGACTCATCTAACCGCTACGCCAACTACTGGCTGGCCATGTCGCTTTTAATGGCCCGCGATTATGTAAACTCCGAAGTGTTTTTCAGAAATTTTTTTGATCTGAAACCCGGCGAAAAGACCAACAAAAAGAAATGGGATAAAGAAGACCAGGTGCTTTTTAATAAGGCTGATTATTACTATGGCCATGTATTACACCGCAACGGAAAATACGACGAAGCAATACAGCACCTGAATAAGTTTGCCGGCAGCTATAAGCCAAAAGACGAAACAGACAAGTTGAAAGACTTCGCAAAAATTGAAATCGAAGGCTGCGAATATGCACGTAATGCGCCAAAGGCAAAAGTTAAGGTAATAACTGCTGGCCCCGGCGTTAACCACTCGTATGCCGAAGGCGCTCCTGCCATGATGGGCGAGAACGACCTTTATTATTCGACCATGCGCATAAACGGTATGACCTCCGGCGACTCGCTGATATTTATTACTAAAGGCGATACCAAAACAAAGCGCGTTTACCAGATCGTACATAGCACCAAGCAGGGTAACGACTGGAGCAAGGGCAAGCTTGTTGAGAATGCGGATATTAATGATGGAAAATATAACTCTGGTAACGGCTCGTTCAATGCTGCCGGCACGCGCTTTTATTTTACAAAGTGCCTGGAGGTAGATGACGACCGTCCGCTTTGCAATATTTTTGTAGCTGATTTTAATAACGGCAATTTCTCCAACGTTCAGCGTTTGCCTGAGCCGATCAACGAGAAGGAAAAATATACTTCAACACAACCTACTGTTCGCACTTCCGACGACGGCCAGGAGATAGTTTATTTTGTTAGCGACAGGCCCGGAGGCGCAGGTGGCTTTGATATTTGGTGGTTCCGCCGCACACAGAATGGCGAATACAAAGGCCCCGAAGTTGTAAAAGGACCTATCAATACCATTGGCGATGAAATAACGCCTTTCTTCGACGACAGCACCAAAACGCTTTACTTCAGTTCCAACGGTCACCCTGGCTTGGGCGGTATGGATGTTTTCAGGGCTACCGAAAATGCCGACCTTTCTTGGAGCGAAGTTACCAATATCGGCGCACCGGTAAGTTCAGGCGCTGATGATTTGTACTATGTCCGCACCTGGGACCAAACAAATGGCTTCGAGGTTTCGAACCGCGAAGGCAGCGTTCCGCTTAACGGTATTAAAACTGCTTCAGACGACGTGTTTACATGGTCCAATTTCAGATTCGCTGTGCAGGGTATAGCCTTTAAAGAAGGTAACGAAGGCGGCGGCGCTTTAGCAGGTGCTACCTTTAAATTATACCGCAAAGCACCAGATGGCACCAAGGTATTGGTGGGTGTTGACTCGATGCACCACGATGGTTCGTACTTCTTTAAACTACAACCCGAAACGGATTATGTAGTTGAGGCCGAGCGCCCCGGTTTCCAGGTTAAATCGGAATTTGTTAGCACCAAAGGTTTGCCCGACGAGGACACCCTGAACAACAACATTAACGTGCGCAAAGCAATGTATGTACTAAAAGGACAATTGCTAACCGAAGGCGCACCGACCGAAAAAGTAAAAGGCGCTAGCGTTACGTTGGTAGAGGTTTACCCGAACGGCATGGAAAAAACCGTTTACAGCGCTACCAGCGACCCTTATTTTTACTTTGATGTTGACATGGGTAAGAAATACAAAATTGTAGTTCGCAAGAACGAATATTTTGCCAGCACTACCGAGTTAAACACCAGCGGCCTGGGCCAGGTAGATACTATCTACAAAGATATTTCGATCACCAAGCTGCAGTTGAACGTAAACTATACTTTGCAAAATGTATTATACGAATTCGCTAAGGCAACTTTAACCGAGAACTCTAAAGCCGTATTGGATAACCTCTACCAGTTGCTGGTCGAAAATCCTGCCTTTATTATTGAGTTGAGCTCGCATACCGACGGTATAGGCTCCGAACAGGGAAATTTAAAACTATCGCAGGCGCGTGCCGAGAGTTGCGTAAATTACTTAATGAGCAAAGGCATCGCCAAGGACAGGATGGTTGCCAAAGGCTATGGCAAAAGCATGCCTAAAGTACCTAACACTAAGGAAGACGGCACCGACGACCCGGCTGGCCGGGCCATTAACCGCAGAACGGAATTTAAGATCATCGGCTTAAAGAAAGAGCAATAAAAAAACAAAGGCGCCCCGCAAGGGGCGCTTTTATTGGGGATGTTGCCCGTTTACAATAGTAGTGTTGCCGTAGGGGTTAAATGCAAGCGCGCCATGCGGTTAATGTATTTGCTGTAAAATACAGCGCTCAAAAAATCCCCATTCCTATTGCGTCCCCGCAGGCTCTCTCCTTCGCTTGCGTTGGAGGACCCTGCGCATGAGTAAGTAGCGGCCCCCAATTTTCGCGGGGTCCCTAACCTGCGGAAAGGAGACCCCACGAGGACTCAAAAGAAACCATCTTCATTTGGGCAAAAATGAAAATCTAATGTGGGATGCCAATAGCGTCGGCGGCGGTGTTTATTATTATTATTTTCAACTTGAAGGTAGAAAAAGGGTTGCAGGTAAACTTGTAAAATTGTCATTATGAAAAAAGGCTTCTGGGTCTTTATGTTGCTGAATTTGGTGATGACATTAGGCGCCCAGCAATCGTGGGTTAGAAAATGGGATAGGTGTTATGGTGGCACCTCCTATGATTATGCAACCTCGATCATTTCAACTAACGATGGGGGTTTTTTAGTAGGTGGAGGTTCGCAGTCGGAAATAAGCGGTGATAAAACCCAGTCATGTTGGGATACGATGTACACCGATTATTGGGTAATTAAAATAGATTCCCTGGGCAATAAGATTTGGGATAAAAGATTTGGAGGTTTGCTGCAGGATAATTTAGCAGTGGATATTCAAACCGCGGATGGGGGTTATATCTTAGCAGGTGAGTCTTATTCCAATGCTGACGGCGATAAAACGGAATCAGATAGGGGCGGATTTGATTATTGGGTAGTGAAAATCGATGAATTTGGTAATAAACTTTGGGATAAGAGATTTGGTGGCTATGCGGATGATTTGCTATACGCAGTTAAGCAGACCAAAGATGGTGGATATGTTTTAGGCGGTATTGCCTACCCGTCAGGCGCAGGCGGAGATAAGACCCAATCCAATTGGGGCGGAACGGATTATTGGATAGTGAAGATTGATTCTGTGGGTAACAAACAATGGGATAAACGTTATGGAGGCCTTGATAGCGAATGGCTACAAGATGTGCTTCAAGCCGGTGATGGTGGATTTTTACTAGGCGGCGAGTCTTCATCTGATATTAGCGGCGATAAAACACAGGCAAACTGGTCCTCTAACGGCACACATCCCAATTATTGGATAGTAAAAACAGACTCAGCGGGGAATAAAATTTGGGACAGACGTTATGGCGGCAAGGGATGGGACGGATTAAATACCATGATTGAGCTAGCTGGTAATTGCTTCCTATTGGGCGGCTCTGCCAGTTCTGATACTTCTGGAGATAAAACCCAATCAAGTCACGGTGGTGACGATTACTGGATAATAAAAATAGACTCTGCCGGCAACAAAATTTGGGATAAGGATTTCGGAGCCACAAATGAAGAAATCTTAACCGATTTATTGGTAACGAGCGACAGCGGTTATTTGCTGGGGGGCTATTCCTATTCCCTGGATGCGGATGGTGATAAATCTGAGGCTAACTTAGATAATATTCAGGCCTGGCTGATAAAAACTGATTCTATGGGGCGTAAAGAGTGGGATAAAACAATTCGCACCAAAGGGACAGATGTTCTGCGCAATTTATTACAAGTAAAGGATAGTTGCTATTTGATTTTATGTTCGGCCGGTGCGGATGTAGGGGGCTACAAAACCCAGCCATCGTGGAGTTTGGCAGCCGATTATTGGGTTTTGAAAATTTGTCGTGAAGCTTTTAGCGAGGTTATCAACCTAACATCTCAGCCTCAAATTTTTATCTACCCCAGTCCCTTCACCACCGATCTAAACATTAACCTCCAAAAACAAGCCTTAACCCACGCCAACTTTACCATAACCAACACCGCAGGCCAAATAGTTTATAGCCGCGATGAAAACAATCTTAGCAGCAACTACACCAAAATGCTCGATGTAAGTTATCTTCCCAAAGGCATTTATTTTGTAAACGTTACCGTTGATGGAGAGAGTAGTTGCAAGGAGGTGGTAAAACAATAATCTACGCAAAGCATTTTTGATTTATATCTTTTTAAGCACAGATTACCCCCCAGGTCGGAAACTTCTCAGTACAGAATTACTGTATCGCCTGCCGAAGCTTCAGCATAGGCCGGGCCCGCCCGCCGAAGCTTCAGCGTAGGCGGGTTAGCCGGGCTCCAACCGACAACCCGCCTGGCGACGTCATCCACCATAAGGTGGTAATATTTTCCCCACTTTTAACGTGGTAACACATCGGTGCCTACCGTTTCTGCAACAAGGAAAAACAATTTTCTGAGAGGTATTTGGCCTGTCCGCAGCTTTTCTGCGTGTTCGATCACTTCATGGCAAAGTTTTGGCAAGGGTAGGTTATAATGCCTTATATATTAAACTAAACCATCTATATGAAAAGGACAAGCTCTTTTAAAACAGCCGTTTTTATATCCTTTATAATTGCGGCTTCTGCAATTCTTGGTTCGTGCAATAATAAAAATCCTGAACCGCAAACAAAGGATTCTTCGGATGTGGCATCAAAGGAAAATGACGCAAAATTCGCCAACAAGAAACAGGAGATGGATGCGCAATTTCTGGTAGATGCCGCCACCCTTAGCCTCGAAGAAATTAAGCTGGGCAAACTTGCGCAGGTAAAAGGCACCACTGCGGAGGTGCGCGACCTGGGTAAAATGCTGGCAGAAGCGCATACCAAAACTTTAAAGGAAGTTGCCGACCTCGCACAGACGAGGCAGATAACTATTCCCGACTCCGCCACGAACGAAACAATGACCAGCTATAACGACCTTAATGGAAAAGCCGGTAATGATTTTAATAAGGCCTATTGCGACAGGATGGTTAGCGGCCATAAATCCGGCATTGAAAAATTTGAAAAAGAATCTGCCGACTCGCGCGACCAGGATATTAAGGAATGGGCGGCCAAAACACTGCCTAAATTACGCGAACACCTGCAAAAGGTATTTGATTGCCAGAAGAAATTCGAAAAGGTGTAACCGGCATTTCTGCACGTAAAAAAACAATGGCATGGCTAAGTCACGTAAGTCAAGCGGTCTGTTTAAAAAAATTACCGCTAAGCTGGGTAAAACGGGGATGATCATCATCCTGGTTATTGTTTTGCTGCTCATTGCTATCCGCATTGCCCTACCCCCTGTTGCCACCAAAGTTGCCAATGATTATTTGTGCTGCAAACTACCGGGCTATACAGGCCATGTAGATGCCGTGCATTTTTCCTTTTTCAGGGGAGCCTACCAGGTAGAAGGTTTTTACCTGGATAAAATGGATTCAACGCTAAAAAAGGCCACCCCATTTGTGGCCGTAAATCTTATCGATCTGTCGCTGGAGTGGGCGGCGCTTTTTCATGGTAAAGTTGTGGGCAAACTATTTTTTGATTCACCGGTCATAAGTTTCACCAAAGACAAAGTGGAACCCGCGCAGGTGGTAAAAGATACCACCACCTTCAGGCAATTGCTGGATGTGGGCATGCCGCTGGATGTTAACCGCGTTGAAGTAGACAACGGCTCTGTGCATTATAAAGATATGACCTCTACGCCGCTGGTGGATATTTCAATTAATAATACCCATGTGCTGGCCGAAAACCTGCAAAATACAATTGACCCGATGCAATTGCTGCCTTCCAGTATCCTTGCCGATGCGGAAGTATACGGTGGTAAAATTCACCTGGATACAAAGCTGAATTTATTAGCCCGGTATCCCACTTTTGATCTGCAGGCCGAATGCAAACATTTGCACTTGCCATCGCTAAACAGTTTTTTTAAAGCCTACGGAAAGTTTACTGTGGATAGTGGAGATTTTAGCGTGTACGCCGAAGTAGCAGCAAAGGACGCAGCATTTAAGGGTTATGTTAAACCGCTTATCAGGGAGCTAAAAGTTATAGGACCCGATAATAAAGACGAAAATGCGCTTACAAAGTTGTGGGAGGGCGTGCTTGAAGTGGTTACCTGGATATTAAAAAATAAACCCGAAGACCAGTTAGCCACCAAAATACCGCTGGAAGGTCGGTTTGATGACCCGAAACCTAATATACTCTACACCATTTTTGCGCTGCTCCGTAACGGCTTTATCCAGGCCCTTAACCCCGCGTTGGATTACGAGATAAATATCCATTCGGTGGGGGAAGTAGATACACGCAAGCCCCGCGAAAAATTTAGAGATACAATGAAGGGAAGAAAAGAGCACAAAGAAGATGTGAAAGCTGAAAAGGATAAAACTGCCGGTAAGAAAGAGAAAAAGAAATCGGGCAGTAAGTAGATGGGGGATAAATGTTTTATCCCGGTGAGGGTTTGTTCGCTTGCGCAGATTCAAATTGTCAAATAAATGCAATCCCATTTTAAATCATAATCTCATCATAACTATCATAATTAATTCGCGTTCTATTTCTCTATGAACGAAATCTATTCCTCCCCTCGCCGCAAGCCGCCCCTCGCGGGGTCGGGGAGGTTAGGAGGGGCCGGAGGGGTCGGAAGGCGCCGTCTTCAACGCCTGCATTAAAACCAATCCCCACCCCGCAATAAAAAAGAAACCGCCGATAGGCGTTATAGGCCCTAATATAATTACCGGTATGTGTGTTAGATCGCGGGTGGCAAGCAGGTAGAGCGAACCCGAAAAACAAAGTATGCCGATCATAAAGCAAAGCCCCGCGTTACGGATATTACTTGAATACTCCTTACGCAGATACAGGAAACACATAAACGTGGCCAGGGTATGGTATAGCTGGTATTGCACGCCTTTGTCCCACATGTTTAGTTGTTCGGGCGTAAGCAGGGGGCGCAAACCGTGCGCCCCAAAAGCGCCGAGCGCTACGGCTGTTAAACCGGCGAGGGCGGTAGCTACCAGGAAGGTTTTTTGCACAGGTGCGGGTTTATAAGTGATATAATAACGACCACAAATGAAAATAGTTTTGCTGATATTAAATGGATAGAAGAAAAATTTATCTGGCGGGTATCATCGTGCTGGCTGTTTTGGCCTTGGTTTCGGGCTGGTTTTTATTGGCGCGGCAAAAAGGTAACTACCGCGCCATACCCGGTTCGGCCCTGGCGGTGATAGAGGTAAACGATTGGCGCAGGTTTACCGAAAAGCTGGGCGCAACCGTCACCGGGTCTGATCTCAGGCAAACCGGTGCCTGGTTTAAGCTCGATGCCGAGCTAACCTGCATGGCAAATTTGCTAAGCGCCGACGCTTCGTTAACGGGTGTGGTTACCTCGGGCAACACCATTGCTTCGGTGCATCTTACCTCTGCTGAAGATTTTGATTTTTTGTTTACTACCCAGCTAAAAGGCATTAATGATAATGCACTGCTGAACCGCATACAACGGGCAGGTTTCGTAAAATCGGTTAAGATCAGGATATTCAAAAAACAAAAATTGATCGACCTGGTGCTGGCCGACGGCAGGCAAATGACCTTTGCCAGTTTAAAAGGCTTTTTTGTTTTTAGCAGCACCTCTTTCTTAACCGAGGCCTCGGTTTCTGCGCTGCTAACCGGAGAGAGTGTTGAAAACGACGCAACCTTTATTACAAGCAGCCGCAAAGTAGAGCGTGGCGGCGATGCCCGGGTATATTTTAATTTCAGTATGGCCGGGGTATTGTTGCCTGTTATGGTGCAGGTACAGCAGCTCGCACTGTTCGACGATCTGCAGCAATACGCCGATTGGGCCGCATTTAAAGTTACGTTTGATAACGATGGTATAAAATGTTCGGGTGCTTCGGTTGTTAAGGGTAACCCGGCCAGCGGTGCAGAACAGGCGCCTTTGCTGCCCTTGCTGAAAGTAATTCCGGGCAATGCTGCGGTGGTAAACATCAGCGCCGTGGACACCACAACGTTTGGCAAAAATGAAACCTTATCGCGCTACTTCAATAGCTGGACAGGCGATAGCAAAGCCTTTGTAACCCTTGAGTCGCCGGTAGAAGATTTTATCGACCAGAACCTTTTTATCGCCCAGGTAAATGACGAACAGAAAGCAATTGCCGCATTAAACAGCTTGGCCGCTTTGGATGGCTCGGTTACAACACCGGTTGATACCTATGCTAATATCAACATCTATTATTTACCCAATGGCGAAGTGATAAACCAGGTTTTTGGCAGTTCGTTCGCACGGTTTGGTAAAATGTGGTTCGCGCTTAATAACGGCTATGCCATATTTGGGAATGACCTTGGGGTGCTGGAACTGTCGCTCGAAAAAATAAAGCAGGGTGATGTGCTTGCACGGAACGAAGCAATTGTAAAACTGGCAGAGGGCCGGCAACAATTTACTTATGTTGATCCGCAGCGCGCTAAATTGATAATGCGCGCCTTACTTAAAAAAGGTTCGACCGAAGGTTTTTTAAAGAATTTTTCGGGTATTACCGCGGTTTCTAAAAATGATGATGACATAAAAAGAATTGAGGTTATTATGAATAGCGGTAGTGTAGCCCAGTCCACCGGCCTGCTATGGAAAACAAAATTGAAAGCGATGGCAACCTATGCACCGCAGGTGTTGCTAAACCCAGGCACAGGCGCGCACGAAATTTTTATACAGGATACGGCCACCAATATTTATTTGCTCAACAGTTCGGGGCAAATAATTTTTACCCGCAACCTGGGCGAAGCCGTTATTGGCGAAGTATACCAAATGGATTATTACAACAACGGTAACGTGCAATACATTTTTAATTCGCCAGGCCATTTATTTATTGTGGATAGAAAAGGTGAGGATGTGGCTTCGTACCCGCTAAGGTTCAGTTACCCGGCTACAGCGGGTGTTACCGTGGTAAGCGATACCGTTTTAAACAGCTACCGGTATTTTGTGCCGTGCAGTAACGGCGCTATATACGGTTATATGGGTAACGGCCGGCCTTTGCCGGGATGGAGCCCTAAAACAGGCGCGGGCCGAATTGATAATGCGTTGCTTTACTTTAAAGGCGTAAAAAAGGAGCATATTGCAGCGTTCACTACGGGCGGAAAGCTTACCCTATATAGTATTAAAGGGGAGCCCGAATGGGTTGCCGAAAACATAGGCGGGCAAACGATGCCTGAAATGCTAAGGCTGCACGCTGATTTTAAATTTTTAAGCGCCGCAGGCACCGAAATGACCGAGGTAGGATGGGACGGCAATAAAAAAACACAGGCCCTGATAGACTCGGCGTATTATTTTACGGCAACAACGCTCAATGATACTGATTACAACTATTATTTCGCCAACAGCACCCAGGTGCGCTGCTATGGGGCCGATCACCAATTTAAGGCTTCAACGGCCGTAAAAGATGTTATTACAGGTTTAAGGGTGATAATGGCCGGCGGCGAAAAATACCTGCTTATTGCGGGCCGGGATAAAATACACCTTTTTGATATTGCCTTAAAGCCCCTTTTCGATTTTGAAAACCCTGGTTCCAAATCGTTTAATATCACCGATTTGTTTGATCGCGGCGAACTGGTTTCGTTGACCGTTGATAGAAACGGCAATTGCTGCTGCACACGTTTAAAATGATCATAGCGTTAATAAAAGGGGATGCCAACAAATTTTAACTAATATACGTTGCAACATTTAATGTATATACATATATTTGTAGTGTCAAACAAAATCAGGTGCTATGAAAAATATAATCGTGATGCTTGCTTTAAGCTTTGGCCTATTAGGCGCCAATGCACAAGCCACCTGGGCTTTTGATGAGGCTCATACCAGCGTAAGGTTTACGGTAACGCATCTTGCTGTTAACGAGGTAAACGGGATATTTAAAACCTTTAGCGGGAGCGTAGTTTCGAAGAATGACGATTTTACAGATGCCCAAATAGACTTTAAGATTGATGTTGCCAGCCTTAACACCGAAAATGCGGGCCGCGACAAGCACCTGAAAAGCGACGATTTTTTTAATGCCGAAAAATACCCGGCCATCTCTTTTAAGGGTACCTCGTTTAAAAAAGCCGCCGGAAACCGGTATGTGCTTGAGGGTGACCTTACTATAAGGGATGTAACCAAACCGGTAAAATTAGATGTAGTGTATAACGGAACAGTAAAAGATAATAAGGGCGTAAGCCACGCCGGGTTTAAAGTTACGGGAACCATCAACCGTTTCGACTATAACCTGAAGTGGAATGCGCTGGTAGAAGCCGGCCCCGTAGTAGGTAAGGATGTAAAAATGGTTATAGACGTGGAGTTGAAAAACTAGTGTATATCGGGGTTAACAAAAAGCGGAACGGATTACTTGTTCCGCTTTTTTATTTTTACCTAAACTTTGCGGATGGCGACGATAGAGGAATTGCTTAAACAGGCAAAATTCAGGAACGAAAGGCATAAATCGATCATGAGCATTTTGTATTGCTCGAACCTGATCGATACTTTTTACAACGAACTTTTTGGAAAGTTCGATCTTACACTACAACAGTATAATGTTTTGCGGATCTTGCGCGGCCAGTATCCCAACCCATCAACCATCAACCTGATACGCGAGCGCATGCTCGACCGTATGAGCGATGCATCGCGTATAGTAGAACGTTTGCGCAAAGCCGGCCTTGTAGAGCGCGTACAATGCGAGGCCGACCGCCGCGCGGTAGATGTGGTTATTACTAAAAAGGGTCTCGGTATTTTAGCGCAGATCGATAAATACGAAACCACCATGGATAAGCCCGGCGAAAAACTGGGCGATAAGGATGCCAAGCAATTAAATGAGTTGCTGCAAAGGGTTTTAGATAGTATGATATAGCCCTACACCGTTTTTCTGAAACGCGCGAACGCGCCCAGCGGCAATTTCTTTTCAAAATTATCTTTCAGATACAACTCACCAATTTCCAGGTTGGTGGGTCTAAAATTTTGTTTGACCATGTTTTCCAATATCATGGCCGAGAAGCCCAGCGAGTAGGCATTTAAAATAAGGAAATGTTCGCGCTCATCCAGCATCTGTAAAACGTGGGTCATCATTTCGTTGATGTTGTCTTCCAGTTTCCATTTTTCGCCTGTCGGTCCGTGGCCGAAAGCCGGTGGGTCCAGGATAATGCCGTGGTATTTATTGCCGCGCTTTACTTCGCGTTTTACAAACTTCAAAGCGTCTTCCACTATCCAGCGTATGTTATCCAGGCCGCTTAACGCCATGTTTTCTTTAGCCCAGGTAACAACCTGTTTAATGGAATCGAGGTGATAAGTTTCAGCGCCCGCTGCGCGTCCGGCTAACGATGCTCCACCGGTATAGGCAAATAGATTTAAAAATTTGGGATTCGATTCTTTTATGCCTGCAATACATTGCGCGATATAATCCCAGTTAACCGCCTGCTCAGGAAAAACACCCACGTGCTTAAATGACGTTAGGCCTAACCTGAGTTGAATAGCCTGCGCGATATCAGGCAATTGGTATTTAATGGCCCACTGATCGGGCATTTGTTTCAGTTTTTTCCAGTCGCCGGTAGAAGAAGAGCGCGGGATAAATTTTACATGCGCCTGCTTTTCCCATGCCGCCATATTTATCTCCGGGTTCCACACCGCCTGGGGTTCGGGCCGGATAGTTATATAAGCACCGAATCGTTCAAGCTTCCAAAAGTTGCCTGAATCGATAAGTTGGTAATCGGGGAATTTGCCTGGGGTAAATGATAAGATCATCCGGTGAAGATAATTGCTATTCGGCAGATTTATTTTTCCGCACTATTACAAAAACATCTTCGTTGTCGCGCTTCATCCAGTAATGTTCACGCGCAAATTTTTCCTGCGTTTCGGGGTTCGTATTAAGCTCGTTATACTCCTTTTGCGTTTGCGATATCTGGTCCAGGTAAAATTTCTTTTTACCGTTAAGTACCGAAAGTTCGTGGTGCCTGCGGTATTGTGTTACCAAATTGTTGTCATCCACAAAAAGCATCCAAACGGTAAACAACACCGCTGCAATAAAATAGATATTCCGTAAAATGGGCGGCAGGCTTTTAACCTGCTTTTTTAACTTATTCCACATAGCGGCACTAATTTGAAGAGAAAGCGCCGTTGATACCATTATATAACCAAAAGAATGTGCACACCCGTATGGTAAAATAGACTTACCTAGGCTATCCAACTGTAAATTCGGCCCCAGAACGGCACATTTTCGGGCGAGTGGTCGTTTGCCAATAAAATAGCGGCTGCCAGGAACAATGGTAAAATGGGCGCCCTGTAACGCACCAGGTTGCCGAGTACCGGTGTGCAAATACCTATCAAAGCAAAATAGGATAACGAAAACGCGAGTAAAAACAGAACAAGGTTAAGCGGGATAATGCTCCGCCTGCTGCGGTAAAGTACACAGATGATGATGAGCACCACCAATATATTTTCAAGCGCGCTTGCAAGCATCAAAGGGTTGCGGCTTTCCCATAAATAGGGACGGACAATGGTGTTCCAGATACCTATAGGAGCGGTTTTAATAATGCTGAATGCATCCGGTGTAATTTCGGGGATAGCTATACGGCTGCCGGCTTTAAAATATTCGGCTTCTTTAACCGAATGCACCTGCTTGTTTACCAGCATTTGCGGCAAATTAATTTTGGAGACAAAGTTTTGCATCGAAAAAGCTAGTGCAAGCAGCAGCACGTTCACTGCTGCATATTTTGCCAGGATGATAGACGTTTTTTGCGCTTTCCTGAAGATCAAAAAAGCAAGCGCCGCCGGAAGCAGGCAAATAAGCACATAGAATTTAATGGAAAGCAAAACGATTGCACCTGCTGCCAATGCCAGCAGCGATTTAGTTAGGTAGCGGTTGGAGGTAAACTGCAAATTCAATAACCCGTGCAGAAACAGGCCGAGCCCCAAAACCAGCACTGGCTCCTTCATTACACCAGAGGTCCAGAACAAAACGGAGGGGAGCATTAATACGAAAAGTGTAAGAATGCGCGGATTTTTACCGGCATAATTAAAAATTGCATTTACAGCCAGCACCCAGCCAATTAACGATAAGAAACACATCGCGAGTATATGAACAAAATACGTTCGTAATGAGAAGAACATCAGCAACGCATTAAGCCGAATGATGGTTCGGTTTTCATTAACGGGCGCTTCATCAAAGTTGCGCTCCCAGTTTTTCATCCGGTCGGTATATACCTGGGTGGAGGCATCCTCGCTGTTACCGGTCATTAGTTTTAAAAATGCCGTGTAATTTTCATTGGCAGTCTGGCGCAATACCAGCGCGTCGGTATAAAACTTGTGGACATCGTTATTTTGTACATCTGTGTAGTAAAAGGTATAAATGCACCATATAAAAATGCCGGTAACAAATTTTAAATTAAAAAGCAGGTTCGTAATAATGGGTTTATATCCTTTTAGCTGCAATTTTTTAAAGCGGATGAAGCAGAGATTAAAAACTACCAGGTAAAAAATTGTAACCAGTATCTGTTTGGAAAGCATTGCCATTGCAACTAAGTTATAATATTTTGCAGTAACACTTAATTTAGTTAAAACGATTTTGTGGCTTTCTACGATCTAAGTAAGCAGGAAAGGGTAAAACTGGTTGATAAGATCAACCTGGCCATTGATACCGATATAAGAAAAGGCAGCGATAATAATGTGCTGAAATATTTTTCGGATGCGGATACCTATATCCGCAAAACCGCTTACCTGGCCATCGGTAAATTATATTTTGCCGATAATGCCCTTCAAAAAAAAATATTGAAACTACTGGATGAACTTTTTAGATCAACGAACGAAAAGGTGCGGCAAACCGCTATCAATTCGGCCGGCGAAATAGGTATGTACGATTTTGCGCCGATAGAACATTTGATGGAGAATGGGCTATTTGATGAGCACCACTCCGTGCGCAACGCCGTGATCGGCTCAATAAAAAAAATGGGCGAGAAAAACCCCGAACCCGTTCTCACTTTCGCAAGGCGCTTTTTGCATCACGAGGACAAGGAGATACGCCGCGAAATTTGTCATGGTATCGAATTGCGCGGCAGAAAATATCCCCAGGATATTTTACCGCTATTGCGCGAATTACAACACGATAAAACGGCTCGTGTAAGAAATACCCTCGTGCATGTGCTTGGGCAAATTGCTTATAAAAAGGGGTGTTTGGAAACCGTTGTTGCTGATTTAAAAAAATGGGAGAATAAAGAGTTGGTGGCCGACGCTTTGGAAGAAATTATTGATGTGCACGACCGATATAAAGATTTTAGTGTGAAAACACAGAAGGAGGCAGTAGCTTATATTGAGAAAAATTTTTAGCGACCTCGTCAACGTAGTGCAAACTCCCGAGTTTGCACTACGTTGAGGTTGTTTATCACAGGGCTGGATCAATCGCCTTATACGGCACTCTGATCGCCTTGGGCCGGTAAATATTGGGGTCCATCCTGCCGTTAAAACAAGTGTTTGGTACACAATCGCCATAACCATTAATGCAATACGTTATCAATAATTCATTTTTACCGTTATCGTATTCAGGATGCGGATTGGCGATATAAAAGAACGGGTAATGGCCCTGTAGCGTATCGTCTAATTGCCAAATTGAATGTTGACTCTCAAAGGGACCATAAGGATTATTTGCAGTGGCCGCAAAAATATTTTTACCCTGGTCGCAGCCTACGCTGAATTCGGTGGTAATAAGCACATACTTGCTTTTTACTTTGCACACGTAAAATGACGAAGTAAACTCATCCCATATTCTTGAAATGGAGTTGATGTCTTCAGTCCACCCATTCGAACTGTAATATTGCCAGGTGCCATAAATATTACCTTCAGCAAACCGCGCAACAAAAAGGTCTCTGCCAAAGCCGTTGTCTTTGGTTCCGTATACATAATAATATCCGCCCTCCTTTATCAGCGAGTTGGCAAAACTTATTCCGTGGCGGTCAGGCATGGTATAGTACGACATCAACGAAAGATCATGCACATTTATTTTGGCTATTAACTCCGTATCGGGCACATCTTTACCCAATTTGCCTACAAAGGCATAGATAGTATCGCCGTTCTGGTAGCCGGTGCCGGGCCATATCCAATGGTCGCCATCTGCCGGCAGAAAATAGGAATTAGTGCCACCGTTTCCATGCACGGTTGTTTGGTTAGTTGGATCGTTAATACCCATCAATAAAAGCGCATTGCGCGCCTGGAAAAGACAGGGAACCGATCGGGTAGCTGCATCGTAACTATTGATATAACTATCACCAAAAGTCCACAAAGATTGGCCGTTGCTAAGTGGAATTGAATAAGCGCCATCGCCCGCCACCCAACCATCTGTGCGCTTAAAATAATTTGTAAAGGTGGTGTCTTTATATGTTTTGTAATCCGCGTTAAGATAGGGGTCGCGCTTGCAGGAGGAAATGAAGAGAAAGAGAATAGCCGCGAGCGATATGGATCTCATGCAGATCAAAATTAAGCATCTGCTGATTATTGTATGTTTAATGTTGCCTTTCTTTTTTTACAAAGCTTTTAGTGCAGGAGGAGGTACCGTTTTTTACACATATCACATAAAGCCCGTCCGGTAGCATATTAATGTTTATGGGTTGTTCGGCCTCGGCAATGCCCTTTAATAGCACCTGGCCTATCGGGTTCGAAATGCAGTATTCAAGATTTTCATGGTTGTTAAATTTGATATTTGAAGAGGCCGGATTAGGGTAAACTATCAAACCTTGTTCGTTTTGAATTTCGTCTAATGAATTGTAAAAGTAATCGCAGGCTTTTAGCGCATCAGCTTGATAAACGCTAAATGAGTCGTCTTTATAGCAGCGCAAACTGTAGCTGGGTGCATCCGTATAGCAAACAAACGTTGGCATAAAAAAGTATCCGGTCCATACCCCTAATCGCTCCAATACCTTAATTTCTTCTCCGTATAAATTGAGAACCCCGTCGTTAGGCAAGGCGTGTGCAACGTAATATTTTAACGGGTTATTATTAATACTGATGACTCCTGTAGAATCTACCAGCAGATTTATTGGGTTGCCACAAAGGCTATTGGGATTGCTATATTGAATTGTATCACCAATACGGGCGGAAAAACAGTAAAGTGGAACAAATGCGGGAATCCAGGATTGATAGATAAAAACAGTATCGTTTCGTGAGAAAGTATAAATAGGCGCCCGGTAAGATGTATCGTAAATAAAATATGGGGATCCGGCCCAGGTTCTATTTTTCACATCCAGCTTCTGGCATAACTGGCCGGCGATCACCGTATCCTTTGAAAGGCTTATCCTAACATATCCTTCTGTGCCCCAGTCGTAATAATTATAAGTCCATTCAGCACCGGGAGGGCACCAGTTTTGGGCCAATAGATTTACCGCAATAAAACAAAACAAACTTGCTGAAATTGTCTTCATTGGGTCGGGTTCTTTATAAAAATAGCTGTTTTATTTTATATAAAGGTCCCTGATGGCAAATGGGGTCACAATGGAAATGGATAATTTACTTCCGCGCGTATTTAAAACTCTTCCCCGGGTAAACAGCCATTGGCCCCAATTCTTCTTCTATGCGCAGTAACTGATTGTATTTTGCTATCCGGTCCGTGCGCGATGCAGAGCCTGTTTTTATTTGTCCGCAGTTAAGCGCAACCGCCAGGTCGGCAATGGTTGTATCTTCGGTTTCACCGCTGCGGTGGCTCATTACCGAGGTATATGCGCTGCGATGTGCAAGCGTAACGGCATTGATGGTTTCGGTTAAACTGCCTATCTGGTTCACTTTTACCAATATCGAGTTGGCAGTTTTTGTATCAATACCTTTTTGAAGACGCTGAACATTGGTTACAAATAAGTCATCACCCACCAATTGAATTTTGTCGCCCAGGTTTTGGGTTATCAGGCCCCATCCTTTCCAATCATCTTCTGCCATGCCGTCTTCTATCGACACGATAGGATATTTTTTGCACCAGTTTACCCAATAGTCAACCATTTCTTCGCTCTTAAGCTTTTTGCCGTTCGATTTATGGAAATGGTAAACTTTCGCTTTAGCATCGTAAAACTCGGTTGCCGCAGGGTCCAGGGCAATGTAAATATCTTTGCCGGGTTTATATCCGGCAGTTTCAATGGCGGTCAATACCGTTTCAATTGCTTCTTCGTTCGATTTTATTTCTGGGGCAAAGCCGCCCTCATCACCTACGTTAGTGGAATAGCCTTTCTTTTTCAGCACGCCCTTCAGTGTGTGGAATATTTCTACACCCATACGCAACGCTTCACTAAACGTATCGGCCCCAACAGGCATAACCATAAACTCCTGGAAATCTATTTTGTTATCTGCATGCGCTCCGCCGTTCAAAATGTTCATCAGCGGAACGGGCAAAGTATTGGCGTTAACGCCACCCACGTATCGATACAAAGGCATGCCAAGTTCATCTGCAGCTGCTTTTGCCGCAGCCAGCGATACACCAAGCACGGCATTCGCGCCAAGTTTTGATTTGTTGGGCGTGCCATCCAGCAAAAGCATGATCTGGTCTATCGCGTTCTGTTCAAATACCGTGATGCCTTCCAGTTCTTTTGCGATTTTTGTATTTACATTTTCAACGGCCTTGAGCACACCTTTGCCCATGTATTTCTTTTTGTCGCCGTCGCGCAACTCAACCGCTTCGTGTTGGCCGGTCGAAGCGCCCGACGGAACGATAGCTCTGCCTAAAAGGCCGTTGGTAGTTATCACATCTACTTCGATAGTGGGGTTGCCCCTGCTGTCTAAAACCTGCCGTGCGTGTACTTTTGCTATTTGTGCCATTATAGGGTCTGTTATTTATGATTGTTGATGACTTTAAAATACTGATTTTGTTTTTCCGGTGTTGTCGGTTATCTCAAACTTTTCTGCCTCGAATTTATTGCCCTTAAGGCCGTATTTGATTTTTGCCCGCCCAACTATTTTCATGCTATCCTCGAGCGGAAATTGGTGATAAACTACGTTCTCCGCTTCGTTAAAATAAATCGAATCATGACCTTTGTATTCGTGCACGTAGTCCTTCAATAACTGGATATTGAATTTTAGCGAATCTACTTTTCGGTCGTTCGATAACTCGTAGCCGGTTATCGTTTCCAGTTTTTTACTATCGGTATTTTGCAGTACCAACACTATTTCGGGCAATTTATTTTTGTTCAGGTCGCTTAACCAACATTCTTTAACCATGCCCAGGCGCTCAACTTTTACCACTGTATCCAGCACGCCTTGCTTGTTGCGGTAAATAAGACACAGGCTACCGATAGAAGGCTTTCCCCAGGCAACCACATCATATACTTCGTTAGGATTAATGGTCAGCGTGCGGTTAAACTCGTACGATTGTTCGATGGCGGTTTGTATAACGGTGTCAACCGCTATTTCGGCAGAATCCATCGGGTTAGATAACGGGGCCTCGTTACTATGCGGGTTGCAGGAGGCAAGAACGAAGATAGAAACAATAAGCGCTGCAATATCCCTGCATTTATTCATTTTCAACGGTTCTGATTTCAGTTGCCGTTCATGTGTTCGATGAACTGATCAAACAAATAGCGCGAATCATGCGGACCCGGCGATGACTCGGGGTGATATTGAACACTAAATGCTTTTGTGCCTTTTATCCGTATACCCTCAATAGTATTGTCGTTAAGGTTAACGTGCGTTATCTCTACGTGTTTTGATTTTTCGATCGCCTCCCGCGAAACCTCGAAACCATGGTTTTGCGAGGTTATCTCTGCCTTGCCGGTAACCAGGTTTTTTACCGGGTGGTTAATACCCCGGTGCCCGTGATGCATCTTATAAGTGGGGATACCATTTGCAAGCGCCAACAGCTGGTGGCCAAGGCAGATACCAAATAACGGCTTGCCCGCATCGCAGATTTCTTTCACGGTTTTGATGGCATAATCCATAGGTGCCGGGTCGCCGGGGCCGTTGCTAATAAAATATCCGTCGGGTTTAAACGCTTCCATTTCTTTAAAACTGGTTTTGGCGTTAAACACTTTGGCGTGTATGCCGCGGTCGGTCATGCACTTCAATATATTTTCTTTAATACCGCAATCCAGCACTGCAACTTTAAGCGATGCATTGGGGTTGCCATAATCATAGGGCTGCGTGGTAGTTACTTTTAATGCCAGGTCAAGGCCATTCATATCAGGCACTTCGGCCAGTTTCTTTTTTAAAGCGGCAACATCCGTTATCTCCGAGCTGATGATACAATTCATAGCGCCGCTTTTGCGCACATGGATAGTAAGGGCTCTTGTATCTACATCCGAAATGCCAACCAGGTTATTTTGTTCAAAATAATCCTGCAATGATTCGCTGCCCGACAGGCGCGAGAAAGTTTGGGCCGTATACTTTTTGCATATCATGCCCGATATCTTTACGCTTTTCGATTCCACCTCATCCGTCTTGGTGCCGTAATTGCCTATATGGTCGTTGGTCATAATAATTACCTGGCCAAAATAGGAGGGATCGGTAAAAATTTCCTGGTAGCCGGTCATTCCCGTATTAAAACAAATTTCGCCCGAGGTAGTACCTATTTTGCCTAAAGAATTGCCGGTAAAAACAGTTCCATCTTGCAAAACCAACATGGCGGGAACAGGAGAGAAGGTTTTATTCATCGAATGCGATTATTCGAGGTGCGAATATAGTTTTTAAAAGGGATTGCGCCTTTGTTTTCCTTTATTTGTACTCACAGATTGTGTATAATGGATTTTAGCTACGATACCTGGAAGCAAATTGCTATAAGGAAAAAGAAGGAAAACAAAGCTTTTTTAGACCGCAGCAGGCGTGTAAAAGGTCTTGAAAAAAAGCTGCCCGCATTGCATACAGAAGCCTTTAGCAAAATTGACTGCCTAAAATGTGCCAACTGCTGTAAAACCATCTCCCCGCGCTTTAAAACCCCTGATATTGTGCGTATTGCAAAGTATAAGGGGATCAAGGAGTCGGAATTAATTGAAAAATACCTGCGCCTGGATGAAGATGGCGATTACGTTACTAAAACCTCGCCCTGCCCCTTTTTAGGCGCCGACAATTATTGCAGCATTTACGAAGCCCGCCCCGGCGATTGCCAAAAATATCCCTACACCGACCGCAAAGAGTTTTTTGATTACACCAATACCACTCTTCTTAATTCAACCATCTGCCCCGCGGTTTTTTACGTGCTCGAACGCCTAAAAAAAATTATTTAGCGACCTTACCCCCCCTCTGTCTGTGGGAGAACCTAATAGCGAGTTGTTGCTGCCATAAATTCCTTTGTGTCTTCGTGCCTTTGTGGCCTCTTAGGTTGTTTATGAAATATTTTGAGATTTATCAATTATAAATCTGCGCTGCTGGCATATATTCGCGGCTTAATTTTTTAAATAATTAAAAACAAAGTGTAAAACATGGCTGTATTAGTAGGTAAAAAGGCCCCGGCGTTCAAAGCCCAGGCAGTGGTAAATGGAAATGAAGTGGTCGAAAATTTTTCGCTCGACCAATATTTAGGTAAAAAGTACGTAGTCCTCTTTTTCTACCCCAAAGATTTTACGTTCGTGTGCCCTACCGAATTGTGGGCTTTCCAGGAAAAATTGGCTGAGTTTCAAAAGCGCGACACTGCGGTTGTGGCATGTTCAACCGATAGCGAGCAATCGCATTGGGGATGGTTGCAACTGGATAAGAAAAAAGGCGGCATTAACGGTATTACTTACCCATTAGTTGCCGATACCAGCAAAACAATTGCGGCAAATTATGATGTGTTGAACGGCGAATATTTTTTCGACGATAATAACCAGATGCAGGCAACGTCCGAGTTGATCGCATACCGCGGTTTGTTCCTGATCGACAAGAACGGTATTGTGCAGCATCAACTTGTAAACAACCTGCCATTGGGCCGCAATGTTGACGAGGCTTTAAGAATGGTTGATGCCCTTAAGTTTACCGAAGAGTTTGGCGAAGTTTGCCCTGCTAACTGGAATATTGGTAAACAAGGATTGAAAGATACACACGAGGCTGTAGCAAGTTATTTGGCTACTAATTAGACGCGACCCAAATATTCCGCTGCTGCGGAGAGGTTTAAAAATGCAAACGGCCCGACCATTGTCCGGGCCGTTTGCATTTTTATTCAATTGCCTTGTTCAGTTTTACCAATAGTGTTTCCAGTCTATTCATTTCTGTTTCTCCAAGTTTCGCGGTCCATTCTTTTTGGATATTGGCGATTATCGCTTCGGCTTTATTGCTTGCCGCCCAACCTTTCCTGGTTAACCGGAAAATTATGGCACGCTTGTCACTCTTGTCAGGCATCCGCTCTACATATCCCATTTTTTCCAGGTCCTCAACCAGGTAACTCATGGACTGTTTGGTCATTTGCGCTTTGTCGGCCATAGCCGTTAAACGGGCTCCTTCTTTGCCAATAAATTGAAAAACGTTGCCGTGCGCCGGACGTATGTCGGCATAACCCACCTGGGCCAGGCCTTGATGCAACTCGTCCACAAGTTTCAGGAAGGGATTTCGCAATAGGGGACCAATATTCATAGAAAAGAAATAAAGAATTATTTTGAAATTAGTCAGATAGTCTTACTTTTATAGTCAGAATAACTGACCAAATTTAATTTTAATCTTAAAAAGGATACTATGAAAGCGAAATTTTTTTTATTGACCTGGTTCCCGGTATTCATTTTTGTATTTGCATTGAACGGCCTATTCCATACAGTATTGGCGGCTTCGTTTTTCGACAAGCATTTAAGCCACCTGGGCCAGGCGGTTCATAAAATGGCTGATTCCAACCCGGTGCCCGTTGCGGTTTTGGATGCCATTATAACGCTGGGTATGTCCTATTTTATCGTCCGCAACACGGCAGGCAAGATAAGTGTAACGAGTGGCATTATCGCCGGCGGTTTAATTAACCTGGTATCTTCCGGCGCCTGGAACCTTGCCAATGCTGCTGTGTTTGAATGGCCCCTGATAGTAACTATAGGTGATATGACCTGGCACATTGGCCTTGGCGCTGCGGGCGGGGCATTGATGGTTTTGATCTATAACAGGGCGGCTAAACGGGAGTGAACTTCTACGCCTGGCGGCGAAGCTATTTTAGTTTAATTTCTCTTGCAGGAACCAATACAACTTTGCCACCCCGGGTAATAACAAGCTTTTCGTTGTTGCGGATGGCTTCTTCGAGGAATGATTCATAGGACTTCACTATCCCACGCTTTATTCTTTTAACCAGCAATTCATGCCTTTTGGCCTTGGTCATTTTTTTATGATTTCGCTCCATGTCTCGTTTGTAAATATACTGATTTTATTGCCTTGCTTTTCTGCGACAAAAACAGGTTTTGAAAGGCTGTTATCAACAACGATCCATATATCTGCCAGGGCCAGATAAATTTCTCTAAAATTTTTCAAACCCCTTTCGTACCTTCTTTTGATCACCTCCGGTGCAATATTATGGCCGCCCTTTTTCACCCGTGCGCTTACCCGCTTTTCGGCTTCTTTGTGAGAACTTAGATATACGAACAGCAAAATTATTTCGTAACCATTTGCTTTCATTTTTTTAAAAAGGTGTTCGTACGTTTTGGTTGCAAGCGTAGTCTCGATGGCAAAATCCACTTTGTTTTTTGCGAGTTCCGCAATTCTTTCCAACATTACCCTGCCTGCGGTAAATGCCACGCCTTCTGGGTTAAAAGGCGAAATTCCTTTTGCGATCTCGTCTGCATTTACAAACTCTTTTATTTTTAAGTGTTCGGGTAAAAGCTGTTTGCTAAGCGTGGTTTTGCCAGCGCCGTTACAACCCGCTATTACAAACAAATTAGGCATGTATCAAGTTTTTCAGGTCCTAAAATTAAATATTCGATCATTACGGATCTACATTTACAATTACCGTTACGCTTTTCAATTCGGGAATTGTTTTCATAGTGTCTATCACTTTTTGCAACGCCTGTTTAACCTGCGTTATTTCCTTATTGTTCGGGTTGCATTTTATAAGCGCCTCACGGATGTAGTTATTATTTACTTTACTGATAAATGGTGTTGCCGGTCCCAGCACCAGCCCCACCCGGTGTTTACGGAATTCGTTCACCAGGTATAATGCGCCCTGCGCCACGCCCTGGATGGTTTTGTGCTGTAGTGTTATTTGAATAATGCGCAGATACGGTGGAAAGCCAAATTGCCTGCGTTCGATAAGTTCGCGTTTATACATGCCTTTATAATCAGAACGGCTGCTTTCCTGTATGATAGGGTGCATGGGTTCGGCGGTCTGCACAATTACTTTACCCGCCTTGTTCTTTCTGCCGGCCCTGCCCGATACCTGCGTTATTAATTGAAACCCTCTTTCATTTGCCCTGAAATCGGGGTAATGCAGTAATTGGTCGGCATTGATGATGCCTACTAAACTTACATGATCAAAATCGAGCCCTTTGGTTACCATTTGTGTACCCACCAATATATCCAGCTCGCGGTTCTCGAATTGCGATATAACAGCACTGTGTCCGTGCTTTGTTCGCGTGGAGTCGTAATCTAACCGGCCCACTTTTGCCGCAGGGAACAGCTCGGCAATTTCATCTTCTATCTTCTCAGTGCCCATGCCTACTATATCCAGGTCGATCGCACCGCAGTTCTTGCATTTTTGAAATACCTTTTCAAAATACCCGCAGTAATGGCAAACCAGTTGATTTGAGAATTTATGATACGTAAGACTTACATCGCAGTTTTTACACTTATAGGTATAATTGCAGGTTCGGCATACCTGGTAATTGGCAAAGCCGCGGCGGTTAATAAAAAGTATTACCTGTTCCTTATTATGCAGCGCAACATTTACTTCATCGATCAGCAATTTTGTAAAGTTGCCGTTCATTTGTTTGCGTTTGGTAAACTCGCGCGTATTGGCCAGTTCTAACCTGGGCATTTCAACACCACTATAACGCGTAGTAAGTTTTACAAGGCCGTATTTTCCCTTCTCGCAGTTATAATTTGTTTCGATAGAGGGCGTAGCCGTACCCAGCAGTACCTTTGCATTAAAGTATCCGGCCAGAACAATCGAGGCATCGCGCGCATTATACCTGGGCGACGGGTTAAATTGTTTTAATGCGCTGTCATGTTCTTCATCCACTATTACCAGCCCAAGGTCCTGGTAGGGAAGAAATACAGCCGAGCGCGCACCGATCACTATTTTATATTCGTTTTGCAACACCTTGTTCCATATCTCCACCCTTTCGTTCTGGTTAAATTTGGAGTGGTAGATGCCAACTATCTTGCCAAATACTTTGCGCACCCGGTTAATGATCTGCGCGGTTAAAGCGATCTCAGGCAAAATGTAAATTACCTGCTTACCCTGCGCAACCATTTCCTTTATTTTCTCGATATAAATATTGGTTTTGCCGCTGCCCGTTACGCCATGAAGAAGAACAACCCCTCCCGGCCTCCCCGTGTGGGGAGAAGAACCATTATCTAAATTGAGGAATTGATTTATTTCGGTTAGTGCCCTTTGCTGATCTGCGCTTAGAGCCGTGTCGGCAACTTCGGTAGATTGAAGATTACCCAGCCGCGATATTTCCATTTTAAATTCTTCAAACACCTTACGGTCAACAAGGCGCTTTAATACGCTGGCTTCAACTTTTGCCAATAACAGTAGTTCGCTTTTGCGGATGTATTTGGTTTTTTTTCCTAATTGCGTAAAAGCCAGCAGTAACTCAACTTGCTTATGCGCTCGGCCAAGTTCGTCGAATAGTTCTTTTAAACGTTCTTCGTCTTCGTAGGTGGGGTTTAGCTTAACGTAGGTTTCGGTTTTGGGCTTAAACTTTTCTATCAGTTCTTCGGATGAAATGGCGATGCCAAGATTAAACAGGGTTTTAAGCAGCGGATAAACATTTTTCTTTTTCAGTAGATCCTGCACCTGCGGCACTTTTAGTTCGGTTTGCGCGCGCAACGCCTGGACGATGAGAAATTCATCCTCGCTCAGCGATTCAAAATCGCCGTCATAACTTTCGTTGTATTTGATCTTGGTTTCGCTGGAGATTTTTAGGCCAGAGGGCAAAGCCGCATTCATCACCTCGCCTTCAGTGCACATATAATACTCGCTCATCCAGCGCCAAAACGTTAGCTGTGTTTCGGTAACAATGGGCAGTTCATCGGCAATTCCTTCTATTAGTTTTGCATCCACTACAGGTTTGTTGTGGTGGATGTTTTTAACGATGGCCGAGTAATACCGGTTTTTACCAAACTGTACAATAACGCGCTGCCCCAGTTTTACAAAATCTACAATATCGATAGGCACCGCATAAGTATAAGCCTGTGGCAGCGCCAAAGGCAAAATAACGTCAACATATGTAACCTGCGAACTCACGGGAGGGTGAAAATAGAAAATAGTGGGTAAGTGCCCCATGTGTGAACTCCGGGCATTTTATGAGGATCGAACGCTCCGGTTATCTATCGCTCAATCACCATAGATTTTACCTGTTGTATCACCTTGTTTTGCAGGCGCACATAATAAACACCGGTGGCGTAATCCTCATTCTCAAAACCAGTTTTGTAATTGCCGGCTTCCATTTCGCGGTCAACCAGGGTTTTAATCAACTGTCCCTCGCAATTAAACACCTGCAGCAAGGTATGGCCGCCATTGGTGGTAAAGCTGATGTTGGTTGACGAAACAAATGGATTGGGATAAACGCTTACCAGGTTTGCCCCGGCCGATTGGTTTATTTCGTGAATGGCCGCAGCAGTGCAATCGGCATTGCTTACCAGCGGCAGGGTTTGATAATTGTTGAGCAAAATAGTGCTTAGGTCCGACGAAGGAACACAGAACCAATCCTGCAATAGCGATGCGTAAACAGAACGGAAATCATACTGCATGGCAATGTTGTCGTTTACCGTAACTGTGCCCGGTAAAGTTGGGTTGGTGCCCAGCATGCCGGCGCTTACCTGGTTACCAAAAACAAAAAGTGGTGCACCCGAACCGTGATCGGTACCAAAACTGTTGTTGCTTAATATCCTGCGGCCAAACTCCGAGAAAGTCATGCCCATTACCCGGTCGCCAACGTTCAAATAGTTAAGGTCGTCCATAAATGCTTTGATCGCATCAGATACCTGCTGCAACAGGTCGGCATGCGCGCCCGTGGTTGGGGTGCCCGAAACTACCTGGTTAGAGTGGTTATCGAACCCGCTCATGCTAACCATATAAATTTTGGTTTTTAATCCCCCCGCAATTAATTGCGAAACTATTTTAAGCTGGGCGGCCAGTGCATTGTTAGCCGGGTAAGTACCCTGCTGCGTTACGTTAGCTGCGGCTGCAGAAATTACACCCGCATATTGATCGGTTTGTTGTGCAACCAGGCGCACGTAGGATAACTCGTGGCCCGCCGGCGTGTTGGGCGCGGGAGCTTGTATGCCATTGATGAGGTTATAGAAATTTGATGGATCGGAGATAGACATCCCCATACCCGCCGATGGACCCTGGAAAGCAGTTGATAACACCGAACCGATTTGTATAGCCAGCGGATCCGGCACCTGGGCATTGGGGTAGCCGGTCGGAAAATTTGGATACTCGTAATTTAAATACCTGCCTGCCCAGCCTGACGTAAGCGATTGATTAGAATCGGCCCCGGTTAACCAAATATCTGTGGCCCTGAAATGCGAGAAGTTGGGTGTTGGATAACTTACGCCCTGCACGATCTTTATTTTGCCATTGTTGTATAGAGACTGCATACCGGTCATTGAGGGGTGGAGGCCTGTATTGGTTAATCCGTTTAAGCTGAGTACCTGTGTCGAGGGAATAAGAATATTACTGCGGCACTGCGACAGTATAGAATACTGATCGAGCGGAATTACCGTGTTTAAGCCATCATTACCACCCGCCAGTTGGATCAGCACCAGCACGTGATCTGTCTCGGCGGAGTTGGCGGCAAGCGCCTGCAATAAGGGCGAAGAGCCGAAGGCCTTAATGGAAAACCCGTTAAGGAATGCCGGTATTACAACGGCAGGTACTGTATGGCGTATAAAGTCTTTCCTTTTCATAGCAATAGGTTTAGGATAATTGATATTCCGCGAGGTCCAATAAGTATTTGAACATTTGCGTAAGCCGGGTTTTTACAATGTTGAGATATGTTTGATTGCCCGGTTGAGCGGTATAGTCGCTCCAGGCGCTGGTCCAGTAGCTATCGGTCAATTGTCCCGATAAAAGGATCGATTTAAGATAATTGAACAATGCGGTATCTGTATCGATCGAAAAGAGAATATCTAAACTGTCGTTTATTAATTTATTGGGGTCGGTGGGGTCCGAAAGGGTTTGCACAAAAGCAATAACATCAAAAGTAAGTGTGTATCCCTGCCTGGTGTAACCGGTAGTAATCAGCAGGTCGGTAAACAAGGTGCGTTTGGGTAAGGTGTCCGAGTTGATCCACAGCTCATGATAGCCCGGGGCCTGGTAATAGGCAGGCCACCCGGCTACATTTGGCGGGTCGCCAATATCCATACTGCAAAGGGCCAGTTCGGTTTCCAATATCTTCCAGAAATTATATTGCTTGGTAATGTCGCTTGCATCCGGAAATACCGCATTGAACTCGCGGCATGCCCCGGCAAAATAATCGGCCGGCGTTTTGATGATACAACCGCGGTTGAGCGAATCGAAAAAATGTTCGCTTTTAAACAGCGCGGCAAGCACCGGCTTAATATCGTAACCGTTGTTGCGGAAAATTGTTGCCAGGGGCTGAATGATATTGGTATCTATATCGGCATCGATGGTGTAGTAAACAAAAAACCGGTATATTTTTTTGCATATCCATTCAGCCACTTCGGCCTTTGCAAATATCATGGTCAGCAGGTCGTCTAACTCGTTGGCTCCGGCGGTCCCGCTTTGCCCTGTTATAATCGTATTGCTGTAAAAGCTGGAAAACTGCTTGTTGGAAGTATCATGCTTTGTTGAATCGAAAGTAAAACTAAGGTTGGCTGCATCAAGCCTGTAACCGGTAAGTACCTTTGCGGCTGCCTTAACGTCGTCTTCGGTATATTGTTGAACCGGATCTTTGCCAACGGTAAATAATTCCTGCAATTCGCGTCCATAGTTTTCGTCGGGTGCGTTCTTGGTGTTCAGGTAGCCGTTCAAATAACGCAGCATGGCAGGGTCGATAGTAACCTGTTTCACCAGGTCTTTAAAATTTCCCAGCGCATATTGCCTAAGCAGGGCGTTGTTTTTATAAGCCATTCGGGCATCGCCGATAACTACCGTTTCCGTAGCAAAATGATTGTGCCAGAAAAGGGTCAGTTTTTCTTCTATCGAGCGGCCCTGGTTCAATATCTGCCCCATCCACCACGACTTAAAAGAATTTCGCCTTTTCGTGTTGGCAAGGTTGTCGTAAGGCGCCGTTACCCAGGGTTGGCCTGCCAATACGTTCGGATCGGTATAATTGCTATCGTTGTAGTTATTAAGTGGCGGCGTAGGGGCGGTGGCGCTAGCCGTTAGCAGTTCATCAACGGCACTGCCAACATTCATACCTAAAAAATGATCGATATCGGCTTTGGCTGCACCAAACATGGTTCTTCTAAGCAAGTGCACAACTTCTTTGGTGCCCCACGTGCCGGCATATGGCGTTAAACCCGTTGAACGAGATGAGCCGGCAGTTTTTGGAAAGGTGCGGTTTTGCTGGAACGAGGTAGAGTAAGCATTGCCCATACGCAGGAGTTTTGTTGTAAGATAGATATTGTTAAAGAAAGTTTAATACCGATGTGTTAAAAAATAACTTATTCTGGTCCGGCATTAGTATCCAACAGGCTTCGCAGATACAAGGTGGCGGCCCGGTGTCCCCGACTTTTTGCAATAGCGGTTAGTTTTGGAAAGAATATTTTTGATCCATTCAGCATTATTGCATTTCTATTTTTAAGCGGAATTTTGAACTATCATGACCCTGAAACGATTGTTGAATTTTATAGCATTCCTGATATTACCCATAGCTACCTGCGTTGCGCAGTCCACGTATTCCAATTCCATCAACATAGATATAAATACCTATAAACTGGTTAAACCCGCAGTAGATGATTTAAAGCAACAATTAAGCGTATCTGCGGGAAGTGATTTTACGATCAGCACTAATGGTAACAGTGCAAGCGGAATAAATATTATAAAGCTGAATACAGCGGGTGAAAATGATAAGCGAATTGATAAAAACAATGATGATGCGGTTTTAATACAATCGGATGGCAAGAGCTTTTTAAGTATTTCGGCATACACCAAACAAGGTTTGATAAACGGCATTTATACTTACCTGGATACGCTTGGCTTTAGGTGGTACGCGCCTGGTGCAAACTGGAATTATATCCCGAAATTGAAAAGCGTTGCTTTAAAACTTGATAAGGTTTTTGTTCCCGACTTTGCGCTACGCACTTTTTTCGGAACATTCGGCACACCGCGAAACCCGGTAATCGACAAAAGTAAAACCGTAGATGCCGCCTGGCATCAATGGGCCATGCGCAACAGGTTGGGCGGGGGTTACCAGTTAAAAGGTCATTCGTGGAACGATTTTATGTGGGCAAACCGCGATGTATTTACCGCGCACCCGGATTATATGGCCCTGGTAAATGGCAAAAGAGTGGGTGTAAAGACCGCATCGAAATTTTGCATAAGCAACGAAGGTTTCCAGCAAGTGTTTATAAAGGCCATGACCATCAATCTCGAAAAGATGATGAAGGCTGCGCCCGATGCCTCGGTTTATTGTGTATCAGTAGAACCGTCCGACGGCGGCGGCGATTGTCAATGCGACCAATGTAAAAAGATGGGCACTGTTAGCGACCGGGTTTTTTTCCTGGCCAACCTGGTAGCCAAAGAACTGAAAAAAGTTTCGCCCAAAGCGTATGTCAATCTATATGCGTATAACACTCATGCCGAGCCGCCGCATTTTGCTATAGAGCCAAATGTTATTGTGCAAATAATACCCTATGGCTACCAGCATTATGCTTCTGCCGAAGATATGATAGACGAGTGGAGCAAAAAAACGCACAACCTTTTTATTTATGATTATTACGGTTTGCCTATCAAAAACCTGGATAGGTCTTTACGCGGTATGCAACGGCCCGAAGGGCTGGATCAAAAAATTAAGCACTGGCATCAGTTAGGTATTAAGGGGATTACCCTTGAAAGCTCATATAGTATTGGCGCTACCGGTTTGGGTTTGTATCTGTTTACACGGCTTGGGTGGAATGCCGGTGAAAATGCGGATGCCATTAAGAAAGAGTATTTCGATTTTTGCTATGGAAAAGCATCTGAAGTTGTTGCGCAAATTGAGCAGAGACTGGGTAGCGACGGTGCAACGGATGCAGCCCTCGCGGCGACCATGCCTTTGCTGCTACAAAAAACTGCAAACATTAAATTGGATGATGCGGCGCACACAAGGTTGGTGGACTACAAAGCCTACTTACATTATTTAAAATTATTGAATGACTTTCAGCATGCTGATAAACAAAATTTGAATGCACAAAGCGATGCGTTAATGGAGTTTGTTTATGGCACATTCTACCGTATGATGGAGCATCCCCTGCCCCTTTCAGATTATCTGAAAACAACAGGGCCTAACAGGGCCTATATTAAAACTGCCTGGGATTATGCAAAGCCCGGTACACCGGGAATGAAATTTGCCACGGTAACGCAGCTTACCGATGCGCAGATAGAGGATGCGTTTGCAAACGACTGCAAGAATGTAAAGTGAGACTTTTCGCCTTCCCTTTTAAGATGCACAAATTCCCCATTTGCGGTTTTTATTACACGTAGCTTATTGAGGATCTTGTCCCGATCGTTGCTAAACGGTATTGGCACATTTTTTTCGAAAGCCAGCGAAACTAAAATCATGGAAAAAAAACTGAACAACAAGACCGTGGCCATCGTTGTGGCTGATGGATTCGAAGAATCTGAATTTACAAAGCCCCTGGAAGCATTAAAAGATGCTGGTGCTAAAGTAGATGTGATATCGTTAAAGGCCGGAAAGGTTAAAGCCTGGGCGGAAAAGAACTGGGGCAAGGAATACACCGTTGATAAAGCGATCGCGAATGCGGACGCTGATGATTACGATGCCCTGGTTTTACCTGGCGGCGTTATGAACCCCGATCAACTGCGCGTAAATGAGCAGGTTGTGGATTTTGTGTCGGGGTTTATGGATGAGGGAAAACCCATTGCCGCCATTTGCCACGGGCCCTGGACCTTGATAGAAACCGGCAAATTGCAGGGAAAAACAATGACCTCTTACCCCTCCATCAAAACCGACCTGGTTAACGCCGGCGCCGAATGGGTTGACGAAGAGGTAGTTGTTGACAATGGATTAGTTACCAGCCGCCGCCCCGCCGATCTGCCTGCGTTTTGTAAAAAGATGGTAGAGGAGATTGCCGAAGGGGTGCATGAAAGAAGATAAACCGCTCGCTACTATAGAAGTATTATTCCGGGCAGCGCTGTAATGTTAATTTACAGTGCTGCTTTTTTGTTTTTGGCTATAAACGGTATGCGGTTTGCGCGTTAATGGCAAGGGTATTTTCCCGGCTTAATGGATTATTAAAAACCTAAAGCCATGAAAACTTTACTTATAACCTTGTTGCTAGGCGCAGGTATGCTTACGGTGGCACAGAATTATACGCCGATTGAACTATTTCCTAACCCGGCAACCGACAGGATATTTGTGCAAGTACCGCCATCCTTTTTAGGTATTACCAATATTTATGTGAGCGATATAAACGGCCGTATTTTTTCGACGGTGGAATTAAATCTAAGCGAGCAGGACCAGGCACTATTGCGCCGGGTTGAATTGCCACTTAACGGTCTTACCACCGGTTACTATATATTAAACATCAGGAACGGTAATGATTGGCGGGCAGAGAAATTTGTTAAGAGGTAGCGAGCATGATAAAAACTAATGCCATGAAAACTTTAATTGTAATGCTTTTTGCAGGCATGGGATTGTTTGCAAAAGCACAGAATTCAGCTCCATTAGAGGTGTTTCCCAATCCTGCCACAGATCACGTATTTGTGCAGATACCCCCCTCCTTTACAGGCATTACTTATATTTTTATAAGCGATATAGATGGGAAGGTGTATTACAGGGCTGAACGTAATTTTGACGGGCAGGATCAGGGCTTATTGAGGAGGAGCGAAATACCGTTAAACCGGCTTACCCCCGGCACCTATATAGTCAATATTCGAAACGAACAGGATTGGAGAGCCCAGCAACTTGTGAAGGAGTAATGAAAGGTATCACTATTCTATTACCGGATGCCTCCTGAATTCTTTGCTTTCATCAAATAATTTGCGGTATGTAATATGGGTTTTTACAATTTTGCCGCCCAGTATCTCGCAAGTACGCATCATGCGCACATTAAAATCTCCCACCCAGGTAAGTTCTATTTCGTCCCAGCGGTTTTTACTGCGCACAACTTTATCCGCAGCCATAACGATGGCAGCTTCCAGTCCTTTTTTTTGATGGTCGGGCACAACGCCGAAAATGATACCGAATATTTTGCGGTTACTTTTATCGAAAGTTTTTAACCACAAAAACTTCAATATCCCCCATAAATTAAGGTTGCCCCGTACATGTTTAAACCAACCGTTTAATTCGGGTAACATAATAAACAACGCTACCGGTTCCTGTTTATAATATCCGAACCATGCCAGGTAATCTATCATTACGGGTTTAAAACTTTGTATCAGCTTCCAGGCCTGGTCCATGCTCATCTCTTTAAAATTGGGCAGGAACTTCCAGGTCTTGTTGTAAATAGTCCTGAAATCCTCGGCGTATTGCTTCAGCTTATTTTTTTCGATATGGCGGAATTGGTAATCGCCCGACCTGTTCATCCGCTCTACGATCGTGTTATACCGCTCGGGCCTTGGATCGTTTACATGGATGGCGTAGGAATACTGCTGAAAATAATCCTTAAAGCCATATGCTTCGAACAGGGTCTTGTAATACGGCGGATTATAATTCATCTGGTATGTGGCCGGGGTAAAACCCTCTGCCAGCAAACCCCACCAGGCATTGCGCTCGCCAAAATTTACAGGCCCATCCATGGCTTCCATGCCCTTGCTTTGCAACCAGTTTTTTGCCGTATTAAATAGCATGAAAGCAGCCTGGCGGTTATCAATACACTCAAAAAAACCGCAGTCTCCCGTAGGCTGGTCTTCGCTAAAGGCAGTTTTTTTATTGATAAAAGCGGCAATACGGCCAATCGTTAAGCCAGCCTCGTCTTTCAATATCCAGCGGATGCATTCTCCATGCTCAAAATATTTGTTTTTTTCGGGGTCAAATACCTTTTTGATATCCTGCCGCAATGGGGGGATCCAGTTAGGGTCGTTTTTGTAAATGGAAAACGGCAAGCCGAGAAACTCATTTTCGGTAAGACGGTTGTTGACCTCAACGATGTTGAACATGTGATGGCGTGAAATTAATAGTGATTTGGAATTCTTTTAATTTAAAAGATTATTCATTTTTACATTACAAGCAAGCTATATGCAGGATTACGCAATTTCGCGAAAGGATGCCCATCCCAACGCACAGGCATTATTAGCCGAAGATTTTTATTGGAACCCCATAGAGGAGTCAGGGCCTTTTGGCAGCGATGATGCTGCGGATGCCTTTGGCGGTTTCAGGCAGTGGCGGCGCGATAATAAAACCACCTCGCCCGTAGTATATTTTGCCGACCTTATAGGTAGTTGGGGCTACGCGCCTTTTAACTGGGCCGAAATGGACGTGGAAAAAATTAAAGCCTACATAGCTGCCAGCCGCATTGGTATTATGATGCTGGTGGGGCATGATAATGCCATTATTGCCATTGGCTTTGGCCAGTTTGCCCTGGAGGGTAGAATTGACGAGGATGTGCGCCTGATGGCCAAAACCGCTATTAAAAGACAATTGTTGCCTGTGCTGATAGACCAGTTTTTAGAAGAATATGTTGCTACCCGCACAGAGCAGCTTACCACTATGTTAACGGCCCTTGACCAAATGGGTAAATAAAAGGCATGCAGGAGATATTGGACGAACGCTTACCCCCGAAACCTATATTTAAAGAGGGCGCCATTGTGGGCGCTTCTTTTTTAGGAGGACCAATGGCCGGCGCTTATATGATGGCGCATAACTTCAGGGCTTTTGATGAACCGAACAAGGCTAAGATGGCCATGGTCTATGCGGGCCTTATTACCTTTATACTGGTTGTTGCGGCAGTATTTTTACCCGATGACTATAATACCGTATTCAGGATATTTCCGATTGTATGTACTGTTATTATTTCGCGCATCGTGCATTCTTACCAGGGAGGAAAAATAGAACGGCACATTAAGCAAAGAGGTCGCACTTTCCCATGGTGGTGGGCCGTGGTTATTGCCTTGATTTCGGTTGTAATCGTGGTAGCCGCCATACTTATTATAGCGCTTGTTACGGGTAAAATGAGCCTATTTTCGTAGGTAAGCCGGCTTAAGTTGCTTTTACCCTTATAACACTAAAAACACCTCGTCCTTCGGCAATAAGATTTTCAGGTTTATCATGGTAAGCTATCATGCGGGTAAATATCACTTTGCTCCCGCTTTTTACAATGGTGCCTTCGCAAATTAGGTCTTTTGCCTGGCCGGGAGCAAGGTAATCTACACGCAGGTCGATCGTGGAAAGTTTATCGTCAAAATGTTTCAGGGTGGTAATGCCCGCTGCGCCGCCAACGGTGTCCATCGCGGTTGCGATCACCCCGCCGTGGATACTTCCGCGTCGCACATCGCCTATAAGTTCGGGGCGATAAGGGATGAGGAGCGAAACAAAATTTTCGCGCACTTCAATTAGTTTGAATCCTATTATTTTATTAAAAGGAATATAATCCTCAATAATACTTTTAAATACCTCTAACGGCGGCTGGTCCATGGTCTTATTTTTTATTGACTAAATACAAATAAAATTAAATTTTAACGACCGCCGTTCGATTGCGCGCGCGCAAATGCTGCGATTATTGCGCTGGTTCCGCCGTTTTAGTTTGCAAGGCCGCCTCTATAGCCTGGTGGAAGTAGCGCAACCCCTTCTCGTATTTGCCATGGATGAGGTTTTGGTTGGCACCCGAATGAAGCCCCAATTGAACCAGCCGTGCCATGCCGAAATCTTCCTCGAGCGCGGTGTAAAGTATATCGTTGTTTTTGGCCCAATAGGCTTTGGCCTTTTCAGTTTCGGGCCATTTTTGCAGCAGCGTATAACTTACCACTTTGGTGCGTTCGATGGTTTTGGGATATACATGCGAAATTGAAACATGATCAGGCTCCATTAATATCAGTGTATTGGGAAATATAGCATATAGCTCGTTGGCATGCTGCCTGATGTCGGGCCAATCATTTTGATCTGTGTTATCAAGTTCGAGTATGCTTTTTTTAGGAAACACCACGCGCACATGCGGCCCAAACGAATCGAACAGCCCGATGTTATCCAAAAAATAATGGTCGATGGTGGTCCGATGCGCATGTTTTACATGATAGTTCTCTAAAAAAGTATCTACCGTTAATTTCCAGTTCATATCCCGCTCAAAAACGCGGACATCGTAAACCACATCGTTATTGATGGCGTAGCTTTCCATGTCCTGGCAGATTGCCGGAGTTAAAAAACCGGCAATATCCAATGCCTGTTTGCCACCGGGAATACACCATATAAAACCGAATAATTCCTGCACAGATATTTCGTTCAAGCCCAGGCAGGTTCCATCCTGGTCGTCGAATCCATATTCGTGCGGTATGGCAATAAGGTCGCCGTTAATGTTGTAGGTCCACGAATGATAGGGACAGGTAAAAAACTTTTTGCCTTTGCCATTGGCCTCGCTCACCAATAGAGTACCGCGATGCCTGCACACATTTATAAATGCCCTTATTTTTTGGTCTTTACCCCGTACCACCAAAACAGGCACTTCGGTTTCCATCCAGGTAAAAAAATCGCCCTCGTGGGGTATATCTACCGACCGTCCGATGATAAGCGGAACTGTTTCTTTGAAAAGATCGCTAACCTCTGCCCGGTATCTTTTTTCGGATGTATAGTTAGAAACGGGAACGGTGGAAGAATGCGGTGCAACGTCCGATATTTTGAGTTTGTGCAGACCCAGAATTTTCTCAATTAAGGATCGCTGCGTTTCCGTTTTCATAATAATAGATTTAAACCAACAAAATAGAGCACATAATTTAAAGAGCAAAATATCGGTTTTCTTTTGGCCCCATGGCTATGGTGGTTCAGCCAAATCGCGCCGAAACTTAACAAGCGGCATTTTAACGCTCAACTAACCTTTTGCTAACCTAAATTTCATTTTTAGGGCTTGCTGTTTATCTTTAACTAAAATCAGTGTGCATGAAAAGTGTATTTACCTCTCTCTTCATTTTGTTTTCAATTTTCGGCTTTGCGCAGGTAGTTACCCACGGGCCGATAGTAGGCGCCGTTACTGACACCAGTTGCAGGGTATTTGTGCGTACCTCTGAGGCCACTAATGTGGTAGTTCAGCTTTGCCCCGACGCTGCATTTATAAATAACGTGTTAGCCTTTAACGGCACAACAGATGCGGCTAAAGACACTATAACAATTGTTGACGTTGCCGGCTTGGTGGCAGACACGAAATATTATGTCCGCGTGCTTGTAGGCTCTACTCCCTCGGGCGTGGTAGCTTCATTCGAAACATTTCCGGCAACGGGTACCGCCACGCACCAGGTTTTTATTTCGGGTTCGTGCATTTACGATCTTACAGATGCCGATTCCTCGATGTTTGTACGTGCTAAAATGGATCACCCTAAGGCATTTATACAAAGTGGGGATTGGGGTTACCCGGATGCTGCAACGGGCTTGTCGGATATTTACTTTAGTAGTCCTCCTACAACCTATGCTGTTAATTACAGCATGCACCAAAAATTTTATAAGCTGCGGTATAGCAGCCCAAGCAGTGTGGGCTTAATACAATCGCTGGCGATGGATTATGTTTACGACGATCATGATTTTTTAAATGATAACTGCGCGGATGATGCTACATCCGGTTTTTCAATTAATACTGCCGACATCGGCGCTCCCAAAGTTTATACGCAACCCCCGCAGGGCAGGCTGAATACCATGAGGGCTTACCGCGAGTGGTTCCCCGGGTATAAGCTGGTTGATACTGCGGAAGGCATTTACCACAGTTTCCGCGCGGGTAATTGCGAATTTTTTGTGCCCGACCTTAGAAGTATGCGCACGCCGCAGGCTGCTGCCATTAAGAATGTAAGCGGACAATGGGTATATCAACCACCCGCCAATTACTCATTACTTGGCTCCGAGCAGCTTAACTGGTTATTGAATAGCTTGCAAAATTCAACGGCTACCTGGAAATTTATTATTAGCAGCGATGCTTATAATATTGCCCAGCGCTTTTGTTTTGATACCTGCTTACAGTTAGGAAGCACCCCGATCAGTTATTGGGATCCCGGTATTCCTTTTATAACCAATTCGGGGTTTACTGCCGTGCAAAATTTTGCCGACAACTGGACTGGTTTTCATGAAGATGCCGATTCGCTTTTGCACTTTGTGCTTAATCACAACATAAAAAATGTTTTTATCGTAAGCGGCGATACGCATAACGTTGGTTTGGATGATGGCACTAACTCGGGCATTCCTGAATTAAATTGCGGCCAGCTAAAAAAGGCCAACTCGCACGATTGGGAAACAACACAACAGTTTATGGGGTACAATATCTGGAATAAGGGCGGTAGCGGTTTATGCGATTCCCATTATTTTGATAACACATTCTCGCGCATCGAGGTTTTTGGCAACGACTCGGTTAATTTAAGCGCGGTTGATAATGCAGGCGACCGGGTGGTATCATGGACCTTTAAAGCGAACGAGCCTTACAAATACAACCCTAACTATCATGCTAATCGCATACCTATTGCAGCAAATGATGTGGCATGGATCAATACGAATGAGGCGGGCGCGATAGCAGTTACCAATAACGATCACGACGCAGAAAACGATGCATTATATGTTTCGCTTAAAAGCGGTCCCAACCATGGAACGGCGGCAGTAAATGGTAATGATGCTTTTACCTATCAACCCGACCCAAACTTTGTTGGAAAGGATACTTTTGTTTACATGGTATGCGATCACTCCAATCCCGGATGTAATAATTGCGCTACAGCCAGTGTAATTATTAATGTAGGAACCAGTAGTTTGATCGAAACTGCCAACGGCTCACTCAGTGTTTATCCAAATCCGGCCAGCAATGTGCTTTTTGTTTACTCTTCGTCGCTACAAAATCTTGAAGTAGAAATAACGGATATGCTTGGCAAACGTGCGTTAAAGACTCTTGTTGATGGAAGCGCGGGTATTGATATTTCGCAGCTTGATGCCGGTAATTACCTTTGCAGCATTACCAACACCCGCTCGCGCGAAATAAAAATGACCAAATTGAGTGTAGTTAAATAGTTGCGGATTTGCATGCCGGTATAAAGACTTATACTGTCCGGAAAAAGGCCCGCATCGGCCTGCTACAAGCATTTATCTGATCGTGCCTAACCCCTCGCCGGTAGTCAGCACTATTTATTCAAAATCCACCTGCAAATAGGCCTGCATTTTGCCCATTATAGCCGCATAGTTGAGCACATATTTCCACAGTTTTTTGCAGACGTTTTTTTTAAATAAATGCACAAAATAATACCCGCTAAAGCAGCGTTTAACCAGTATCCCCCACACTTTATTTTATCCTGAATTAATTCATATAAATCAGATGTTATGAAAAAGATACTTTCCATACTAATAATACCTGTATTTGCCGGCTTATTGTGGTTGGCATCATGTAAAAAGGAGGCCTCGCCTACCTCACAGGTTTCAGTTATGCTAAAGGATGCGCCGGCCCATTGCGATAAGGTTAATTTACAGGTAAGTGGCGCCCAATTATTTGTTGATGGACGCGGCTGGGTTACAATTCCCTTTAATGAAAGAGTTATTGATATACTGCAATTTAGCGATACCAGCATGTTGATTGGAACGGTTAACCTGCCTCTGGGTACTATCAGCCAGGTACGATTATTGCTCGGTAATGGTAACAGTGTTGTGGTCGGCGGATTCGAATTTCCGTTGCATTTATTAACCGGCTTCGATGACGGTCTGACCATAAAGATCAGTGAGAAGCTAAAACCGGGCAAATTTAAACTGGTGATAGATTTTGATGCAGCGCGATCGATCTTTGATGAGGGCGACGGACATAATTTTCGCATCAAGGGTGTTTTGCACGAAGCATTTGATGAAGATAATGGCGGCGACGAGCACCATGGGGGTCACGATGATTAAGGAACCATCGAAATTTTGTGTTTAATAGTTTGAAAGGGGCGGATGCGTAATCTGCCCCTTTCTAATTTTGTTACTGTTTCACCTGGAAGAAAAATGGCTTTTGTTGTTGCTCTTAGGTGCAGTGTTTCATTCTTTTTCGTTAAAGTTGATATGATGACCGAGCGTGCCCTGGAATCTTTCCGAACGGCTTTCGCGCTTAGTTAATGGCCCCGGCCAAACGGTGTCCAGCGCGCCGGCAGGATCGATTAAAGGCATCGGGTGGGCACCCGAATCAAGTTTTTCGAAACTCATCGGCAGGTTCTCCATACCCCGGCAATGCGAATCAATAAACCGCCGCATCAGCCAGGCCTGGAATGGATCGGTGGCAAGCGCAATTTTTTTAAAGCCCATTTTTTTTGCAAGCCTCATACCATACCAAACGTTTTCGGTTGAGTGCTCTGCCCGGGTCTCGGCAAAGGTGTGTTCCGGAGGAAATCCCATCGAGTCGGCTATGATCTTCATGGCAACCCCTTCAAAGTAGGGCGTATAAACCGCGCCACCCGAAAAAATTACATTTTTGGTAATGCCCTTTTCCAATAAATACCTGGCCCATAAAATACGAGCCTGTATGATGTGTTTACCCGAAGTATCAGGATACGGAAAACCAGGTACGATAATTACATCATACGGGGCCAACGCAGCAGACCTGGCGTATTGCTTTTTAGGAAACGTTAGAAAATTGTACGACGACCACACCCAGCCTATAAAAAGGATAAGCAGGATCCACCGGAATATTTTCCATTTTTTCAAGCGCGGAGCATTTACTCAAATCTATAGATTTTAAATTTGCCCGCTAAGCGCTGCTAGTTCAGACTACATGATTGAGACGTATGGATGCCCAGGACCGTATTATCGTAATCCATGGCTTTGCATTTGGCCCGTGCATCGAGCAGCTTTTCGTCCTTAATTTCATGGTTGCTTTTATTGCCGTCCTGGTCTGTGCAACCGCAAACCCAATCTTTTTTGCACGAGGAAAAAGTGGTTATACCAACTACGGCAAATAACATGATAATAGCTTTCATGACCATTTAATTTTACATGATAAATAAAAAGCGCGGTGCAGCTTAGCGCGCCACCTGCGAACCCAAAGAGCAATCCTGCGAAGCGTGAACGCCCAGCACATAATAATCGTAGTTCATCGACTTGCACTTGGCGCGTGCGTTCAGCAGGGTTTCATTGTCAATTTCCTTCGAACTGTAATTCCCGCTTTGATCGGTGCAACTGCATACCCAGTCCTTATGGCACGAGCAAAGTGATAACATAAAAAGTGCTGCGGATAATATAACGGAGGTTTTCATAATTGCATTTTTGCAGTAGATGGGGTAAAAATTGTGCCATAAGGTAAAAAACCGGTTTTTGGGAGATGGGAGGCCTTCCGCGAGGGAGGATTTACGCTAAATGGGGAATTTTTTCCCGTATGGAGCAAAGTAGTAACCGCGCTGCAGAAGAAATTTTTAAGGCAGAATGCGCGGCCGCTACGCCTCTTTTTCGAAATAAATTTTATAAAACTTGCGGCCATCCTTATCTACGCCTTGTTCTATCAGGTCTCTGTCGCCATGGATGTAGATGTGAAAGTTCTTATCCAGTTTTAGAACGCTTTTAAAAACGCGTGATTGTCTTTTAACTGCATCTGGCGATATATCGAACTGGTCTTGCTGCTGAAAGGGATTACCATCTCTCAATTCATCATCAAAACGGCGGAATGATTTGATGATGCCCGGCTCCTGGAACACTTCTTTTTCAAATTCTTTTTTATCAAAGCTTTCGTGTGTTTTAAAATACTTCATCGAGCGGTTCAGCATGTCTATCTGGTCGGTGCGGTTTACTTCAAAATCTTCGGTAAGCTGTTTTGTTACAAAGTGTTTAGTTGTATTTAAAAACTCCTTAGTTTGATGGTAGTTGTCATTGCAGGGGCGGAGCATTAAAAAATTGTCTTTCCAGAATTGGGCCTCGCCCGATTTGTTGTTTCTGTCAACGATACAAATCTTAAAACCGTTCTCTTTATCGGTGTCAAATATCAAACAGCCTTTATCCAGTTTATCTACATTGATGCCGTCATCATAGTTAAGCGAAAAATCGCTGTTAGCCAGGTCAAGTTTCAAAAACGACTGCCGGTCTTCTGATTTAAATATGCCAATAGCGTTAACCTGCTCGTCATTCACTACCATATCAGAAAAAAGCGCAACAAAAAGATCGCCCGATTTTATTTGTGGGTGATTGGAAACCTCGAAAAGATGTTTGGCAATATGTATGCTGTTGCGGTGAAAATCTTTTGGGCTCACAAATATTTTGGCAGCAAAACTATACAAGGGGTTTAATGTAAAATCCTGGTTGGTGAATGTGAAAGAGTAAAACTCGTTATTTGAGAACGGCGAAAGAAAGAAGCGCATCAATAATCCATGCAGGCGAACGTCCTCGGTATCCAAACTGTTTTTTGAAAGCGTAATGTCCTCACCGTTGGTTTTGTTGCCTACGTGATGAACAGATACTTTATCAATCGCAGCGCTGGTGTGGTCTATCATATCGCGGTATTAGTGGTGGGCGCGAAAATAGAATTTATTCATTCTCTGCACCGGGATTTTTAGGATTGATCCACTTGCCTGATTTGCCGGTTTAGCGGTGAGCTTTATTGCTTAAAAAGTATGGAGCCTTTTTGTTTTCCATCATCCATCACCACAACGTAATCTCCGTGGAAAGGAACAAATACGGCAACGGATCTTTGCTTTTGCAATAATTCAAAGGCGTCCATAGGTATGGCAAGGTCATCTTTATATTCTTCCTTTCGATATACTTTAATAAGCAACGGGAAATTTAGGTCTGCTGGAATTTGTACACTGTGTTTAAGTAGATAGCTGTTGTGAAGCCAACTGGCTCTGCTCTCGCTATAAACCGTTCGGGGATGAAAAACCGACAGGTCGTAATCCGAATCGCCAAAAGCAATATTGGTTTGTGGATTGTAGAAAACAGATGGCTCCTTTATACTACTGCCTGCTTGCTGGTAGAGTGGTGTTTCGAATTTGGCTTCGCTGTTCTCGATATTACCTGCCTGGTTAATAGTAAAAGGATCGATGCCCGACAGTTGCTTAAAATACCAGGCCATTAGCTTAAGTCCGCGCGTGGTATCCTCGCGGATATGCCCAAGCCCGGCGTGAATGATAATTTTTGCCGAACTGTCCTTCTTAATAACGTTGTAAATAGCGCAGGCCTGCCCGGTTTCGCGCTCGTCAATCGTGCCACCAGGGGTGTCGTATGCAAAGATATGGTAGCCCATTTTAAGTGCTTCTCTTATCATATTGGCGTATTGCGGCTCGTTGATATAAAACCCGGTCTCCTGGTCCGGGTAGCCCTTTTGAGTTAAAGCTTCGGTTTGATAAATGCCTTCGCAGCCCAGGTAATTAAACCCCTGTTGCTTCAGCGCCATCAAAACCTCGGTTGTAAAAATGCGATTGGGTGGATAGTAATGTTGCTCGTTCAGCATTACTACGCGGGCGTTGCCAACGCGATTAATAATGTAGTTAATAGCCGGTATAGCCTTCATTTGAGCAAATGCCGGATCAATTTTTCCGGTTGGGAAAGTTCGGTTGTAACGAATGTTAGCGTACAAAGTGGCTGAATCTATCAGTCCGGTAAACGACATGTGCCAAAGGGCATCGTCGCATAGGCTAATATTCGTTTTCTCAAAACACGGCGCGAAATTTTTTCGTATTTCCCGGTAGTGTAAATACATACTGCCAGGCTGCGATCGTGCCGTTGAAGTGAGCAGAAAAAAAAGAATCGCGGTCAGGAATTTTTGCATATCCGGGCGGATAAATGAAGATACGCAAGTTTGGAATATTTCATTGAATGGCGAAGGTCAATCCTTGCAGAATACCGCGGTAACCGCGAAGAAACAAAGTTGTAAGGCTGCCCACAAGAATGAATATGAGGCCGAGAAGACCATAAAGGAATTTGTTGATGGAGGCAATGTTCATAGTGTCCGGGTTCTTAGGCTGAAGGTAAAAAAGGTTTTACCGTTGAGGAAAATTTATTTGAGCGGTTAATAAAAAAAGCCGGTAAATATTACCGGCTTTGTCTGTCAATATTCAGCTAAACCTATTGCGCCGCAATTTTTCCGCGGCCCACTATTTTTTCGCCATAAATTATTTCAAAAATATAATTGCCACTATCCAGGTCCCCGCGTTCTAAAATAAATTGAGTTGCATTGTCGGTGCGTTGTTGCTTAACCAGTTTGCCCCCCGCATTATAAATGTTCAGCAACAGCCTGTCAAACTGTTCGCCCTCCACCTGTATGGTTGTATTGTAGTTAAATGGATTTGGGAAAGCTTTTATAAATACCTGTTTTGGGCTGTATAAATTTTCGATATCCATAACTTCCATTTTGCCGATGCGGACTGTTGCGGTATTAGTTACAACCGGAGCGTTGTAATCAAAGTATATGGCGGCTTTGTTATTTACTACTGTGCCTTTGGTGTTGCCGGCTTTTTGCGCAATGCTAAATGTTACAAAACCATTGCTAAGTTGCTGGTTCGCTCCGCTGTCAGGCAGGTTGATATTGTAGAAAGTAAACTGCAGTACGTTTTTACCCAAAATCTGCATTTCGTACGGGCTGCTGCTAACACCGGGTTTTATGGTTGCGGGATCCAGGTATGGTGCAAGCGTGTCCGTTATGCGTACTAACCAGGCGGTATCGGTGCCGGTGTTCTGAAAATCGATGGTATAAACAAGCACGGTGGTACTGTCGATAAGATGATCAGTGCCTGCCCCTTTAGGCGTAACCGTTTTCTCGTTAGGGTCTACGGAGTTTACAATTTCAGCGCAGGTATTGTAATGGTAGCCATAGTAACCATTGTTCGGAAACTGGTTGTAATAGCCAAGGCTTATTTGCCCTTGTTGGTTAGTCCCCGCTCCTTCAATGGCTGCAGTTGTAAATGCCGAATACGGATTAAAATCGGTTTGCGGAATTGTGGCGCGCCAGGTTGCGCCATTGGCCCGCAGCCTGTATTGGTAATGTGCGCCTGCTGTAAGTTGTATAGGCGTAGTTATTAAAATTACATTGTCTTCAATTACTATCATTCCCTTTGGGCTGCCCATGCTGCCGCTGCCGCGGTTGGTTAGGGTAAAGGTTATAGTATCGGTACCTTGCGCATAGTCAACACCCATCTCAAGATTCGATTGGTCCCATAGCGGCGAAACATTTACAACCGTATCCTGGTAAGCGTGCGCATCTACGCAAACCGTACGGCCAAAAGCATCCTGGTCGCAGGTAACAGTGCAAAAAATTGTAAGAGTGGCACATTCCATAGCCGGTAACGGGGGGATAGGAAAGGTGTAAACGTTGCCATGCTGCGCCGACCATGGCGTTGAGGCCGAATCGATGTGAAGAAAGGTATCGATCTCCACATCAATTGCTCCTGTAAACGGAGCGGTGCCGGTGTTGCAGTATTGCGCGGTATAAGTAGCGGCATTGCATAGGCGCTGGCGGCTTAGGTGCCCGCTGATAGTTATATACGGACTATAAGTATTTGGCCGCAGACCAAATAAAATGCTGCTATCGCTGCCTGCGGGCAAATTAACCAGGCCCGGATTGCAGGCTGATGATTGCCAGTAGGGCGATGGCGGAACAACATGCACATTGTAATTAGCCGGATCAAGCCCCAGCGAATAGTAACCCGAGTCGATAGTAGAAACTGTAAAAGTATCGGTAGCGCCGGTAAAGGTTATCAATACCGGGCGGATGTAAATTTCGTTCGTGTCTTTTATGCAGTTCTGGTTATCGTCGTAAAAAGTATTGCCCGAAAGCGAGGAGGGGTAAACGGCACCATTGCCGTCGGTTTTTATAAGAAAGGCGGGCTGTGTGCCGCTGTTCTGTTGTATCATGCCGCCAATAACATAGCCTCCATCCAAAGTTGCCGACGCGGTTTTATAAGACGACTTTACAACGCGCCCGTTCGGACCCAGGTTTGCAATAGATATTTTTTTAGCATAAAGGATGTTACCCAGCGTATCGGCTTTGCAAAGCGTATATGAGTTTATGCCGTTAAGCGCTTTTACAGCCAGTATGGCAAAGCTCCCATCCTGATTTTCGATGAGCGGCCCGGAGAACAAAGCGTTGTCGGGTACTCCGTTGTAATCGTGCTGCCACAATATATTTCCCTGTTGGTTAAGTTTAATAAGCGTACTTATCGAATCGGCTTCGCCCATCGAAAGAAATATATTGCCATCGTGTGCTATGCTGGGTATAAAATATCGCGGGCTGCCGGGGTCGTATTCCCATAGCTTATTGCCAGCGCTATCCAGCTTTATCAATACATAACGCCGCAGGTTGACATTGTTTAATGAAACGGCCATAATAAAACCGCCGTCTTTTGCATTGCGCAGGGCGTAGCCTGATTTAAAGGTGTCCGTATCGTAATAGGTTTTTGTCCAAAGTATATTGCCGTTGCCATCAAGCCGTTTTACATACAGCATATAATTTTGCGCCGTAGTATCGTAAGCGTTAAGCGTACATATAAAACCGCCGTCGTCGGTAGTGTCTATATCCACATTGCCTATGCCGCCGTGACCGGCCGGGTGGTAAGTGTGTATGGCTTTAAGCCATTTTTTGTTCCCGTCTTTATCAATGCGCAATACACTGCGTGTAAATACGTCGCTGGTATCGAATTTACTATAGCCTAGTATTACAAGCCCGCCATCCTGCGTTGTGTTGCTGAAACTGCCGGTAAGCACCGAGTCGTAATCCATGGCCCATACAACGTCGCCGTTAGCATCTATTTTCATAGTATGCTCCTTGTAGTTATTAAAGGTGAAGCCCGTTAAAAGGTATCCGCCCTCTGCGCCGGGGTAAACCGAGGTGGTTACTATTTGTGCATGCGCAGGATATTTTTTCATCCACCCCTGACCTTTGGTTTGTAAAATGCCGAAGGCGAGGCAACACAGTAGCAATGTTTTGAGTTGAAGCTTGCGTATCATATAGCTGGTTTTTGTTGTTATAGAAACTTTCACGATACGAAAGTCCGGCAAGCAACAATCAAAAAGAAGGTCAAATAAAGTATTTTATCGAAAAAAATGGGGCCATATTTTAGGTTTAATACCAATAGATAAGCCTATATTTAGGGGCAATTTTATCGAAAAAATGAACTTTACCGACACCAATTTGTATCAACTTTTTTCTTCGCTAACCCCTGAAGAACTGAAAGAACTGGATAAAGCTGTCCGTTCGCCCTACTTTAACTACCGCGATGAAGAAATTCGCCTTTACGAATATTTACTGCGCGCAAAGAAAACAAAGGCCGCTACAATAAGCGCCGGAGAAGCGTTTAAATATGTGTTTCCTAAACAGCGGACGGACCTGGCTAAATTGCGCCATGTAATGACCTACCTTACGCGCATCATTAACAGGTGCATTACCATTAACGAAATGGCAGAGGGCGAAGCGCAGCAAAAGTTGTTGTTAACGCGCAGTATTCGCAAGCGCAACCTGGGTAAATTATTTTTGTCGAATTATACCGGCACCAAAAAATTTTTTGAGGACGAAGCCCAATTAAGCCCCGAACTTTACTACCACCAGTTCCAGTTGCATGCCGAGTATTACGTTTACTCCATAACCAATCGCCGCGCAAAGAACGAGGACCTGCAACGCCTGATGGAAGACCTGGATTCATTTTACATTATCCAAAAGTTGAAGCACGCCTGTAATATTCTTTCGTACAAAAATATTTTCAAGATGGAGCACCAGGACGGATTGATGCATGAGACGATGGCTTTGATAGAAAAGAAAAAGCTATTGAGTAATCCGCTGGTAAGCCTGCTCTATCAAAACTATTTATGCCTCAGCGAACCGGACAACGAAGAATATTTTGTAAAGTTGAAACACCTGTTGCTTACAACATCATCGCGGATCGATAGCAAAGAGTTGCGCGATATTTTTACGCTGGCTGTTAATTATTGTATCAAGCGCTTAAATACCGGCGGCCAAAAATATTATAAAGAAGTTTTTGAGATATACCAGGCGGGTTTGCAACGCGGGGTATTTGAAGAGCGCGGAAAGCTTTCGCCCTTTACGTATAAAAATATTTGCGCCATTGCCATCGGGTTGAAAAAGTACGATTGGGTAGCAACCTTTCTGGAAGAATACAAAAGCAGGTTGGATGCGGAGATACGCCATGGATTTTATACCTATTGTATGGCCCGATACCACTTTGCCCAGGCCAATTACGAACGGGTTAGCAGTTTGTTGCAGGCAGTTGAAATTAAAGAACAGTTTACTGATCTTGATGCACGCGTGCTGCTGATAAAAACCTATTACGAACTGGATGAGTTTGGTTTGCTGGATTACGGCATAGGTAACCTGAAGCAACAATTAAAACGGAAAAAACTGCAAACATACCACGCTACGGTGTATGGCAATTTTGCAAAAAATGTAAGTAAACTAATGCACTTGCGACCTTACGATAAAAAGGCGCGGGCTGCTTATAAAGAGAAGGTGCTTGCTACACAAGCGGTGGCGGAGAAGGACTGGTTGTTGGGGAAGGTGGGTGTCTGACATGTTTCCAGGTCGGACTGCTATGATAGCGCGACCCGATTACGTTTGCTCCAATAGTATGCAACTCGTACACGCCATTTACTCCATTTGAAATATCCTGGCCCAATCGGCGGGTTCGGTTTTATACCCGCTCTTTAAAATATCCTCCATGTTGGTATAGCCCATCAGTTTTTTCAATCCCGCTATTCCCTCTTTTTTAAAAGCATTGGCGCAAATAATGCCTTTAAGGATACTTTGCGGGTTGGTTTCATCATCTATATAACTCAAAGTGTCCGTTGAAATTCCGGGATGCTGAGCCAAATAGGTCCTTAACCTGACATAATGCCAATATAGATCATGGCCCATACTGCCGCCGTAAAGCACGGCCAAGCCTTCTTTTAGCGGGGAGTTAGGAAAGAGAGAATTAAGGTATGCATGAACCACCTCGTGAAAATAATCCTCGCCCAAACCACTGCAGAAAATTAAGCTATCACTGGCGGCGATACCCATTGGCTTGTTTTTGTTCGATATATCGAGGCAGTAATCAAAGCCGCGCAACTTTTTCAATTCTTCGTCGGTATCTGTAAAATAATAATCAATATGATGCGGAGGTAATTTCCATTGGGCTTCGAGCTTCCGCACACTTGTTATCAAGTCATCGGCTCGCCCGATGTTAAAGCTGTGCGCTGCGGGATAATGGTACGTAATATTACTTACCGTTTGTGTTTTGAAAGTAGCGGCGTTAACATCGAGTGAATTAACGAAACGAAGAGAGCTGTCATTTTGGTATTTCACATAATGGTCAGTAACACACAACACCGAAATGTTGTTTGTAGCGGGGTTGCCAAAAAAGGTTTTGATATGATACATGTTGTTTTCGGGCCGTATGTATAAAATGGTGGGTTTGCCCATTTTATACGTGGGGTATGTAGCGTTGATACCAAAAACAATAAAGTCAGGAACCTTATATTTTTCGCAATCCTGTTTGGTAAAGTATCTTTTGTAATCAGGTTGTGCGGTGTCTTTGAATTCGTTTAAATAAGAATTAAAAAATTTGAGAACTACCTGGATATCCCCGGATTCGAAATCCTGCGGAAAATTTAATGCGGCTTGCCCCACGCATGTACCGTTATATAATGCGATGGCCGATAATATGGTGACCAGGATTTTCATTTGTTTTATGCTAAATAATTATTGGGCGCGCGCTTTATCCATCCCCGGCACAACAAAAAGTTTGCTGGCTTTATATAACACCTGCTTTTTATTAACGGAGCCATAATACCGCGAGTCGAAAGAATTGTTGCGGTTATCGCCCATCATAAAACAATGTCCTTTGGGGATTGTTAGCGGACCGTAGTAGTCTGCATTCCAATTAGCGGTTTCACTTAATTGCAATATGCCCTGCACCTTTATACCAGCCGGTGTAAGAATGCGTGCGGCGGGTATCAATTTTTTGAGTTTTTGATAATCTGTATCAGTCAAATATAGATATTGGAGGCCCTGCGTGATTTGCAATCCATTTGCCTTGTAAACGCTGTCGGGGTTTGCGAGCGCGCTTTCATTGCCCTGGTAAAGGAATTCTCTTTGCAGGCTGTCATCTGCCAGCGCGTTATTGATATAAACCAGTCCGGCCTTAATTTCTAGCACATCACCCTCGTCGGCCACCATGCGGCTAATATACATTTGCGAATCTACAGGCGAGCGGAAACAAACCATGTCGTTACGATGAGGTGTAAAAAATTTGTGCCCGAACATATAAGAGCCAATGGGCAGTGTGGGTTCCATGGCGGGTGTAGGCACTATAAAAAAGGCGGCAAGGCCCGTTATGCGCAAAACCAGCAGGGCCACAAAAATGGCAGCGCCGAGGCTGCCGAGAGCTATCAGTAATTTTATGTAAAGGGGTTTTTGGGTAGGTGTGGCACTCATTAGTTAGGATCATTAAGAGATGCCTGAACCTAAGGCATTTAATAGTAAACTTATGCAAAACGGATAGGATTTTTTATAGTGGCAAAGGTTTATTTGCTCCACGAGTTTTCTGTTTTGCGCTGTATAATATAGTTGTAATCAATAATTTGCCTGATGGGAATAATGCAGATGCGCATTTTTCCTAAATTTGTGTTTTCCGACGCCGGCTTTTCAACACAAATACGAACGCTGTTTTCAATCATTCAAAAACCATTTGGTAATTTGCTTTTTCGCCCTATTTTCGCACCGCAATTTTGAGGATAGCAGGCAAAATTACTGCCATTTTGAGAGGCGCGGATACAACACTAATTAAAGTAAACCAATAATATACAATGAGCGTAGGTAAAATAAAGCAAATCATCGGACCGGTAGTGGACGTTAGTTTTGAAGGCGAAGGCACCAAACTTCCGCAAATTATGAATGCTCTTGAAGTAACAAGAGATAATGGACAAACCGTGATCCTGGAGGTGCAGCAGCACCTGGGCGAAGATGGTGTTCGTACCGTGGCGATGGATGCTACCGATGGTTTAAGAAGAGGCATGGACGCCAGGGACCTTGGTGCCGCCATTACCATGCCGGTTGGCGAGTCGATCAAAGGCCGCTTGTTTAACGTAATTGGCGAAGCGATCGACGGTATTGATATCGCTGTATCTAAAGAAGGCGGTTACCCTATACACCGTATGCCCCCTGCATATGAGGACCTTGCAACTGAATCGGAAGTGCTTTATACCGGTATCAAGGTTATCGACTTGTTAGAGCCATACTCTAAAGGTGGTAAAATTGGTTTGTTCGGTGGTGCAGGTGTGGGTAAAACGGTGTTGATCATGGAATTGATCAATAACATCGCGAAGGCTTACGCAGGTTTATCAGTATTTGCAGGTGTGGGCGAAAGAACGCGTGAAGGAAATGACCTGTTGCGCGAAATGATCGAATCGAACGTTATTAAATACGGCGAAGAGTTTAAGCATAGCATGGAAAAAGGCGGCTGGGACCTTACAAAGGTTGACGGCAACTCATTAAAGCAATCGCAGGCTACGCTGGTTTTCGGCCAGATGAACGAACCGCCAGGCGCACGTGCACGTGTGGCGCTTTCGGGTCTTACTATTGCAGAATATTTCCGCGATGGAGACAAGAACGATGCTAAAGGCGGCCGCGATATCCTTTTCTTTATTGATAATATCTTCCGTTTTACCCAGGCGGGTTCGGAGGTTTCGGCGCTTTTAGGCCGTATGCCTTCGGCCGTAGGTTACCAGCCAACGCTGGCTACCGAGATGGGTATGATGCAGGAGAGAATTACTTCTACCAAGCGCGGTTCGATCACATCGGTGCAGGCGGTTTACGTGCCTGCAGATGACTTGACCGACCCCGCGCCGGCTACAACGTTTGCGCACCTGGATGCTACAACGGTATTGAACCGTAAAATATCCGAGCTTGGTATCTATCCTGCGGTTGATCCCCTTGATTCTACCTCGCGGATTTTGAACGCAGCTATATTGGGCGACGAGCACTACGGCTGTGCAATGCGTGTAAAAGAAATATTACAGCGCTATAAAGAGTTGCAGGATATTATCGCCATCCTTGGTATGGACGAGTTGAGCGAAGACGACAAACTAGTGGTGCATCGTGCGCGCCGTGTGCAGCGTTTCCTTTCGCAACCATTCCATGTTGCCGAGCAGTTCACCGGCTTAAAAGGCGTGTTTGTTGATATACAGGAAACCATCCGCAGCTTTAACATGATATTGAACGGCGAGGTTGATAAATATCCCGAAGCTGCATTTAACCTGGTTGGTAATATTGACGACGCAATTGCCAAAGGCGAAAAATTATTGGCCGAAGCTTCTAAATAGATATAAGTAGTTAGTATTAAGTATTTAGACAAAACCATCTAAATACTTAATACTAACTACTAAATACCAAATTATGACCTTAGATATTCTTACCCCCGAAAAAAAGCTTTACAGCGGCGAGGCCAGTTTGGTGCTTTTGCCAGGTGTAGATGGCTTATTCGAAATATTGAATCACCACGCACCTATTATATCAGCCCTTAAAAAGGGTAATGTTAAAGTAAACACCACCGACGGCGTAAAGAATTTTACCATCGGTGGCGGTTTTGTTGAATGCCTCAACAACAGGGTAATTATTTGTGCCGAAGGCGGCGCAGCCGTATAACATTGCCTGGTATCAGTTTTTCTCCTCGATCAGCAAATTTCCAAACAACTGCAAGTAGTCATTCTGCAATTGATGCACGTAATTGCACGGTTTGCTTGTTTTTTCGGGTGCCGAATGCACAAGGGTCCACCCGTTCTCGGTGCTGCTGTTTCTTAACATCGAAATAAGGCTTTCGGCTTTACGTATCCATACATCGGCAATTTCGCCACGCGAAAAACCAAATTTTTTGATCCAATCGGGTGTTAATTTTACAGGCTTCAGGTCGTTAGGCTGAATGGCTATCCTTACTTTCTTTTCGTCGATCTTTGCAATATAATAGGGCGGCTCAAGCGCTTTATCAATGGCGCATAGAACCTCTTCATTCTCGTATTTTACATAAAAATAATTACCGGCTTTTATTTCACTTTCTTTTACCATCACGCTAACATTAAATATTTTTTTAACTTAATTTTACCAATGCACCCATAATAGCATAGGCTATAAGGGGTATGTGTAGGGGCAGGGGTACGGTGGTAAATTCTAAATTCGGAGAACCTGCAGGATGCAGTACCGTTTAATAATAGCGCGAAATCCAGGAAGATGGAGTAGAGAACTTATTACACCCGTGTTAGTTCCGGTTATAAATATGGGCACCAATATGCCCGGTTGAAAACGGCGGAAATCGTCAAATTTGCTAACGCCCTCCTTTTCGCTGTGCTTGAAAAAGAAAAGCCATGAATCGTTAGGTTTTTGGCGATCCTTTCGTTGCGATCTGCCCGAAAAAAAATCCTTTATGGGATGTTCGTTCGGGGTAGAAGGCATTGGCACGAACATTACCGCCTCAAATGATAGCAAATGCGCCCCGTATAGCACAAGCAGTAATCCCGAGGCTATTTTATAGAAAAGTGTTGTTTTTACTAACAAGGCCTTCATAAATCTCAAAGCAACCATGAAATTATAAAAAAAAATCGAGGTAACCAGCTTTCCGGGCGCCAGCCATTGCAGCATTTGGTAGCCATTTTTAATTACATCGTATTGATTTTGGTTAAATTGACCCGCTTTAAGGCTGGTGGACCATTTTAACATCCGTTTGCGGAACCATGGGTTTGATGATACCGGCCACTGGTTTTGGCCGCTATAAATTGGGTAATGCTAACCCTTTTTATGTACGCCTGTCATTGTTCTAAAACAGGGCTAAACTTTTCCTTTCACTCCTTTTGAAATTCAAATAATAAGGCTACTTTTGCCGTCCCAAAATAAAAGAGCGAATGCCAACCATTCAACAATTAGTACGTAAGTCGCGCACCATAATACGCGCAAAATCAAAGAGTCGTGCACTGGATTCATGCCCTCAAAAGCGTGGTGTTTGCACCCGTGTTTATACCACTACGCCTAAAAAGCCTAACTCGGCTTTGCGTAAAGTGGCAAAAGTGCGTTTAACCAATTCGGTTGAAATTATCGCCTATATACCTGGCGAAGGCCATAATCTGCAAGAGCACTCTATCGTGCTTATCCGTGGTGGCAGGGTAAAGGATCTACCCGGTGTGCGTTATCACATTGTACGTGGCTCGTTAGATACGGCCGGTGTTGAAAACCGCAAAAAGAGCCGTTCTAAATACGGTACTAAGCGTCCGAAGGCTGGTGCTGCAGCAGCGGCCGCAACAAAAGGCAAAAAATAGTGGTTAAAAAGACCAGTAACAAAAAGATAAAGGATTAAGAACAAATAATTATCCGTAAACAATGAGAAAGAAAAAAGCTCCCAAGCGCTACATTCAACCCGATCCAAAATTCGGCGATACACTGGTATCTCAGTTTGTAAACCGCCTTATGTGGCAGGGTGAAAAAGCTACGGCTTATGATGTTTTCTATGATGCCCTGGCGTTGGTAGAAGAAAGAACAAAAGAGAACGCGCTTGAGGTTTGGAGAAAAGCATTGCAAAATGTAGGACCTTCGGTTGAGGTGAAAACAAGAAGAATTGGCGGCGCCAACTTCCAGATACCTACCGAGGTGCGTTCGGAAAGAAAAGTTTCTATCGGCATTAAATGGCTGATACTTTATAGCCGCGACCGTAACGGCAAGAGCATGGCCGATAAGCTTGCTTCGGAAATTATTGCAGCGGCAAAAGGCGAAGGTGCCGCATTTAAAAAGAAGGAAGATACGCATAAGATGGCCGAAGCCAATAAAGCATTTGCGCACTTTAGATTCTAAAGAAATCAAACCCTCGCCGATGCGGGGGCTTTTTTATTAAAATTATAAGGACAAAAGATAAAGATCACAATACACAATGGGAAAAGACCTGAGTTTTACGAGAAATATTGGAATTGCTGCACACATTGACGCCGGTAAAACAACCACTACCGAGCGTATTTTATATTACACCGGTGTTAACTATAAAATTGGCGAGGTGCACGAAGGTGCAGCTACGATGGACTGGATGGAGCAGGAGCAGGAGCGTGGTATTACCATCACTTCGGCGGCTACACGTTGCCACTGGACCTGGAAAAACCAGAAATACGACATTAACATTATCGATACCCCGGGACACGTTGACTTTACCGTGGAAGTGAATCGTTCACTCCGTGTATTGGATGGCCTGGTATTTTTGTTTTCGGCAGTTGACGGTGTTGAACCTCAATCGGAAACTAACTGGCGTTTGGCTGATAACTACGGTGTTGCCCGCTTAGGTTTTGTAAACAAAATGGACCGTCAGGGCGCCGATTTCTTTAACGTGGTTAAGCAGGTAAACACCATGCTGGGTTCTACCCCCATGGTAATGCAGATACCACTTGGCGCCGAAGAGAATTTTAAAGGCGTTGTTGACCTGATAACGAACGAAGCGCTTGTTTGGAGCGAAGATGATAAAGGGATGACCTCCAAAACGGTTCCGGTACCTGCCGAATTAGTTGAAGAAGTTAATCTTTACCGCGGTAAGATGCTTGAGCAGGTTGCCGAGTTTGACGACCATTTACTGGCTAAGTTTTTTGAAGATCCTAACTCCATTTCACCCGAGGAGATCCGTGCAGCAGTTCGTAAAGCTGTAATAGCGCAAAAAGTTGTGCCTATGTATTGTGGCTCGGCTTTCAAGAATAAAGGTGTTCAGGCGGTGTTGGATGCAGTATGTGCTATCCTGCCTTCGCCACAAGATAAACCTGAGGTAAAAGGCGTTAATCCTGATACCGACCAGGAAGAATTCAGGCACCCGGATACCGATGAGCCCTTCGCAGCGTTGGCGTTTAAAATTGCCACCGATAAGTTCGTAGGCCGTTTGGCTTATTTCCGGGTTTACTCGGGTTCGCTCGAAAAAGGTTCGTATGTATTAAATACCCGTACCGGCAGCAAAGAGCGTATATCGCGTTTGTTCCAGATGCACGCTAACGAGCAGATACCGGTTGATAAAGTTGAAGCCGGCGATATTGCAGCTGGCGTAGGTTTTAAAGATATACGCACAGGCGATACGCTTTGCGCCGAAGGGCATCCCATAGTACTTGAGAGCATGAAGTTCCCAGAGCCGGTTATATCGCTGGCTATTGAACCTAAGGCGCAAAAAGATATGGATAAGCTGGGTATGAGCTTAGCTAAACTGGCTGAAGAGGATCCTACTTTCCGCGTATCGTACGATGAAAATACCGGGCAGACCATTATTGCAGGTATCTTTCCAGCACATTGGGATCCTAAGCTTAGAATTCCACGTGGACAAGTTGTC
>JADMIO011398566.1_pt1 | contig 109360 bp, 97 predicted proteins | sample 8958161 | NCBI WGS metagenome assembly JADMIO01 (sample SAMN16585339, study PRJNA669376) | soil metagenome | isolation source: Crop rotation soil | place: USA: Cullars Rotation, Alabama | collected 2011
CGCGACAACTTGTCCACGTGGAATTCTAAGCTTAGGATCCCAATGTGCTGGAAAGTGTTGAAGATCTCGCGCACGGTTACTGTCGGGTCGGCTTTCTCCCAGACAAGTTCCATAATTTCGCATTCCAGATCGCCAAGGAATTTGCGAAGACCCTTCTGATTGAACCTGAAGGAGGCGTTTTCGTCGTGTATTCTCATCCGACCGACTTTTGCTAGACTTTTAGACCACTGTGCACGAAACCAATCGTAACATAGCAAGCGCACATTGGGGATAGACGCGATTTCAGGCGAAATGGTGAAAAGCCGCTATTATTGTGCGTTTCCGGTATCTCCTATTGGCTGTAGCAAATGGTAATATTTCGGATCTTGTTTAATAGAGTGCAGGCGGTAAGGTCGCATCAATGTCAGAAATGAAAAAACCAGTAGTCTTCCTCGATCGTGACGGCACACTCAATATAGAGATTGGATATATCCGCAAGGTCGATGACCTGCAGCTGATTGACGGTGCCGGACAGGCTGTGAAGAAGCTCAATGAGAGGGGCGTTGCCGCTGTGCTCGTCACCAATCAAACGGGCGCTGCCCGGGGTTATTATCCGGAGTCACACATTCACTCGCTCAATGAGCGCCTGATCATGTTGCTCAAAGAGCAGGGCGCTTTTCTTGACGACGTTTATTACTGTCCGCATTTGGAAGACGGCGAAGTAGAAGAATTCAGTTTTGCCTGCGATTGCCGCAAGCCGGCCCGGGGCATGGTGGACAAGGCGCTGGCCGATCATCCAGAGTTTGATGCTGAGCGCTCTTTCGTTGTCGGCGACAAGGCAACTGACGTGGAACTTGCGCATAATTGCGGAGCCAAAGGCGTCCTTGTCAGAACCGGATATGGTGAAGCGGTGCTCAAAGGCGAGTATCAAAATCCGGTCGAGGCTGATTTCGAGGCGGGCTCGATCGTCGAGGCCGTCGATTGGATTCTGGCTCAGATCAACAATTAGGCTTCGCGCATCTTCAAGCTGGAGCGCAGCAAGCTGCTGATTTCGCTGATCAAACTCGGCATGTCGAAGGGCTTGGGCAGATAGAGGTCGGCTCCGGCTTCCAGCGCCATAGATTGATCCGGGTGCGAAGTGGCCATGACCAGCCAGATGCTCTTCAGCTCGTCGTCATCCTTCAATGTTCTGCACAACGACCAGCCGTCCATCTGCCGGTCACTCAAATTCGACTCTAATAGGATCAAATCCGGATGGTCATGACGAGCCAATTCCAGAGCGTCGTCCGCTGACGACGTCACCTGCACCACATAGCCTTCCAGGGTGAGCGAGTCTTGCAGCAAGAGGGCCATCGGTCCATCCGGCTCGACGACAAGAATGCGTGCGTGAGGTGAGATTGCTCCCACTTCTTCTTCCATATCCTCATTGGGCTGCGGCTGCGGCATGCTGTCCGTCACCCAGGTGGAGCCGGAATACTGTTTTGAAAGATACCGGTAGTCGCGAGCCGAAGTCAAAACATCGACGTAAGACTGATAGCGCCGCTTTGTGCTGGAGACGATGCCGATGGCAATTGATATAAGCGGAATGCGTCTTCTGATGCCGCCGCGCCCGGTCGAGATCAAATATCCTCTTTCGATGTCGCCTTTAGGGTAAAAACGGCGGCTGATGCTGTCGAATTGCTGGCAGATTTTTTCTGCCTTCCTTTCCGGATTTTCCGGCTTGACGATCATGAAAAAATCGTCTGCTTCAATGTGACCGACAAAGTCATCGTCATCGGCGACATCGGTCAAAACCGCTCCCAGAGCCTTAATAAGCTGGTCACCGGCCAGATCGCCGTAGGTTTCGTTGTAAACTCGAATCTTATTCAAGTCGATGGACATAGCCGACCACGGCTTGTCCGAGACCATGCACTGCTCGAGCATGCGCCTGATCAAGTTTGGTCCGGGCAGTTGGCTGAGAGGATTGGACATCTCTTCCTGTCTTCTTCTCAAGTGAGCAAGAACCCGGATGGCCAGCTCGTTCTTGTCAATCGGATCGCCAAGGACGTCGTCGGCTCCGTAGCGGAATGCGCTGATTCTTTCATTGACATCTGATGAAGCGTGCAAAAGGACAAGCACCGGCCGTGGTTGCACAACGGTGGCTCTGATTTGCTGGCAATACAATCGGCCGTCGCCTTCCGGCATTTGCGCCGCCAAAAGGATCAAGTCGGGATGAATGAACGAGAGCAGCTCGTTGGCTTCTTCGAACGAAGTAACGGCATGCACTTTTGCACCGGTCTTTTCGAGAATCGATGCATAATCGGCCGCCTGGCGCGGCTGGTGGATGATAAGAATAATCGGTGTAGGCAACAGCATCAGTCGCGACCTCTTGCTGCCTGCATTTCCAGATTTGCAGCCGGAAGCTGAACTGTAAACGTCGTGCAGCCGGGCACACTCGATACTTTTATCTGCCCGCCCAATGCCACGACCAGAGAGCGCGTGATGTAGAGACCCAATCCCGTTCCTTCAGTCTGTCTGGTGAGCGGATTGTCGAGTCTCGAGAATTTTGAAAAGATCTCCGGCAAGTGTTCTTGCGGAATTCCGCCGCCCTGATCGGCGACGGAGAACTCAACCATCTCCGGCGTTCCTGGCACATCTCTGGCAACAACTGTGACTGTTGTATCGGGCGGTGAATACTTGATGGCATTGTCAATCAGATTGGTGAGAATCTGTTCCAAACGATCGGCATCAGCCCATACAAGCGGCAGTCCCGGCGGGATGACGTCGCTGATCTTATGATTGCGAGCCTTTTCCGAAAGGTTGCGGGTGACTCTCTGTATGGCTTCGCGCAGATCAATAGCGCGAACTGTCAGCTGCAGCTTTTTCGATTCCAATCTTGAAACAGCCAGCAAGTCTTCAACCAGACGAGTCAGACGATCGGCTTGTTGTTTGATTATGTCGATGTAGCGCCGCTGTTGCGCCAGATCAAGGCGGTCGCCTGCACGCAATATCGTGTCTGCAAAACCTTTGATTGAAGTGAGCGGGGTCCGCAATTCATGGCTGACAGTACTGACAAACTCAGTCTGAGCTTGCTGCACCGTGTGACTTTGAACTATGTAGAGCACTGTCAGGCTGCCCACTTCCTTGGCGTCTTTGTCCGTCACCGTCAGGTAGCTGGCGGGCACGCTCATATCGACGCCGTTTTTTCCATAGGCTGTGGCGAATTTCCAGTTGGAAAGTTCCGGTGCACTGTTCTTATCCGGGTTGCCACCAGACATGATGGCAGCCAGTGGATTGCTGCCGGGGGCGATGGTGGCACCGACTCCCGCACCGGCACCGACCGCGGATGTTTCCTTGTCCTTCAGAGATGCCTCGTCAAAAAAAGAAAAAAGCTTCTGTCCGACTACTTCATCATTCTCGCGACCGAGAAATTTAGATGCTGCCGGATTGCAAAAGGAGATCACTCCCTTCAGATCGGTCACGATATAACCATCTGCGGAGTTGTCTGTCAGGCAACGGTAAATGTCTTCAGTCTTAATGCTCAAAGCTGAGACTCAGGAGACTTAGGTTCACATGTGAAAACGGCGCGGGGCGCCTTAAATCCTACGGTAACACTAGAAAGTCCGGCATTGGCGCATTACAACCTATCCTTAAGGATTAAAGCCTTCACAAGCGAAATTGTTAGAAATTCCGGAAATCCTTTCCTGGCAACTGATCCCAGAATTCAGCCCGGGTCTGCGAGCGAGGCGGTGAAGGGCCCTCTTTCTCGCCGGTTTCTCACTGCTTATCTGAGTCGTTTTGCCCGTCTTGTCCATTTTGTCCGGTCTTTTCTGTTTGGGCAGCTTCCATGAGGTCGAGCAGATGGTGAAGCCTGGCCTGGTCGGTCAGGTACAGATAACCAAGAAGAGCCTCAAAGGCAGTTGCTTTGCGGTAAAGAGCCTGCTCCGAACGGCGATATGCTGCCGGCTTCATGTTGCGCGCCCGCCTGACCAGGTCCTTTTCCGGGTCGCTCAAATGCTCAGTCAGCATGTGAAGCGCCTTGGCCTGTCCTTTGTAAGAAACCAAACCGGCTGTGCGCTTGTGCATTTCTTTGGCGCTGTTGGCGCGCAGCACTTCCTTTTCGCGGACATAAAGATGGAAAACAGCATCACCTACATGGGCAAGCTGCCGCAGAGAGATGTCGTCAGCCTGCGATTGACTGAGCTTCGGACCGGAGAGCATTTAAAAGCATCCTTTTGAAAAGCCGAATTTAGAAAAGTGCGCTTCCAGCAAAATCAGTTCTTGTCGCTGGATTTCTTGCCCTTCAAGGTAGAGCCCAGGACCTGAAGTCCGAAGCTGGGCAGCGAAGACATCATTCGTTTGGCGCGCCACGGTTCTTTTATCAACCGGTAGAACCACTCCATATGGCACTTTCTGAATATCTCAGGGGCACGCTTGACCGCACCTACCCAGACTCAAAGCTGCCGCCCACGCCAATCATCACGGCTTTGGGGAAGGACTCCTGCCATCTGTCGATGAAATATTCCTGCTTGGGGACACCTAAAGCGACAAGAATCAGCTCCGGTTCGTGCGTCATCAGCTCATCGACGATCTCGGCTTCCTGGTCTTTATTGAAATAGCCGTCCTGAGCGCCGACGATCTTGATACCCGGATGCAGTTGGGGCAAAAGGTCTTTGAGCGCCGTCATTACTTCCGGTTTGCCGCCGATCAGGGCAATGCGCCGGCCTTCGCGGCTGGCAACTTCCAGAGTCTTGCGTGCCAGCTCGATGCCCGGCAAACGTTTCGACTCTTGTCCAGCCAGTTTTAGCGCCCAGACAACACCGGCGCCGTCAGGAATAATCAGGTGCGCGTGGCGAATGATGCGATCAAGCTCTTGCGTCTTCTGCGCCTGCACGACCATCTCCGCATTCAAAGTGACGATGTGAATGCCTTTCTCGTTCTGCCAGGCTGCTTGCACAACTCTGATCGCGTTATCTTCGTCGACCACATCGACCGGATAACCGAGAACTTTGTGCCGTGATCTGTATGCTGCTAACAAGGTTGACATTACGTGCGGTGCCATCTTAATCGTTCCATGATACTCATTTCTTGATGTCTAAAATTTTAGCTAGTAGCTGGAAGTTCCTGCAAGCCAATTTTTTTGCAGATTCGGCATTTTCTCTGGCTTGTAAGCGCAGCTTTTCAAGGTCTTGAAGACCGGCCGATGCGGCATCGAGCCACTTTTTCTCGAGTTCGGTATCCCCTTCCTCCTTGGGCAAAATTAAGATTGGCTGCCCAAATTGGCGAAGCACATGCTCCACTTTAGCGTCATAGGTGAGCCCGATGGAGGGAACCCCCTCTTTGAGCGCAAAAATGAGCGCGTGCAGTCTCATGGCAACGACCAGATCGAAATGCCGCATCAGGCTGACCCACTGACTGGGGCGCTCCAGTGCCGAAACGTCAAGAATAAGCCCCTTTCTGCCTGCCTTTTGCCAGCTCTCTAAAAATGGCTCCAGCTGCGGCAGATCCTGCTCCTTTTGCAGCGGCAAATGGACCAGAATCGCATCCTCAGGCAGCGTTTTCAGAAGTGTCGAAAGGAGAATCTCGCGCCGCCGGTCCGAAAAATTGTGGCTGTTGCGCAATGAAAGCCCGACCACAAGTCCGTTTTGCGATCGAAGCTCAGTCATTTGAGCATCTACACTTTCCGGCAATTTTGATTCATCCAGCGTCCAGACCGGATCGGCCGTCAATTCACCCTTCACATTCCAGCTTTCCAGCATGGCCATCGATACTTTGTCGCGCACGGTCACATCCTGGCAAAGGCTGGCCGCCAGCCGTGTTGCTACCTTGCCGGTTTGAGAATTGAGCGGTCCAAAACCCTGAGCGAAAATGAAGGGATGAGCGCCAAAAGCGCGGGCCAGGGCGATTTGCCCGCCGTAGTAAATGGTCGAGCCGGGTGAGTTTGTATCTTGAAAGAGCCCGCCGCCGCCGCTTATGAACAAGCGCGCCTTCGGCAACAAACTCACTAAAGAAGCCAGTTTCCAGCGATCTACTGCAGCTACGCCATAGGTCTTTCTGTGTCTTTCCGGGTCGTTGGAAAGGACGACGATATTATCTTTGGAAACCGATTTTTCCAGTTCGCGAATTATGGACTCGAGAATTGCCTCGTCGCCGAGGTTTCCGAAGCCGTAATAGCCGGAAATCAATACGAGAGATTTTTGGCTGTTTGTCATGCTTTCCTAATTCTTCATGGCAATGAAGAAGATAGCAGATAGAATATCTTGATTCCGAAAAATTCATGCGGTCAGAGATATTGAAAGCAAACGTCACGAAGGCGAAAAAACGGCAGGGGGCTCAAGAGATACAGTCACCGGCTGAGTTTTGCGATCTTCTCAAAAAACGAGGAGAGGCTTTCTACCTGTTGCCCGGCGCCGAGAGAGAACTGCCGCCGGAATTCGATTCTGCCGAGCGGGAAATAAGTTTTGTCACGCTGGCAAAGCACAAAGAAGTGATTGAATATTCGCAATCCGATCAAGTTATTTCGCTCAGCCTCGGTATGACGCTTGGCGAAGTCGATGCGCTGATCGGTAAAAACAAGCAATTTCTCCCGATTTCGGGCGATCATCAAAGCACATTGTTCGATGCCATAAACAATGGTGATGGCGGATTGTGGGAGCATGCCTTCGGCGGTCCGCGCGATCTGGTAATGGGAGTTCAGGCAATTTTGACTGATGGAAAAACCATCAAAACCGGCGGCAAGGTAGTGAAGAACGTCACCGGATACGATACTACAAAAATATTTGTCGGCGGCCGCATGTATTTCGGCATCCCTGTTGCAGCGCACTTTCGGCTGTATGCAAGACCGGAATGGACACACACGATTGAGTTCGCCGCCAACTCCGTTTTAGAACTTCTCGATCAAGCATCCATTTTCATGCAGTCGGATATTCCAATCACGACTCTTGTAATTTCCGGTTCCAAAAACGGCGGCGCCAAAATGTTTGTCCAACTCACCGGACACAAGGTTGTCGCCGATGAGCTGGTAAAGCCGCTCAAGGCAACTGCTGCCAAGTCACTTTCGGTGGTGGATAGCGCCAGAGAGTTTGACTCACGTGAAGAGGAACTGCTTCCACATTGCAAAGCCAACGAGCATGCCATTGAAATTTCAGCTTCCGTTTCCCAGATGCGTTTGGTTCTCTCGCAGGTTGTTGAGACGATCTCCGGCAACACCGACATCAAAATCCGACCAGGTACGGGACGGTTCCTCATCTGTTGCAATTCGGACGAAGAGAAGAACACCGTACTCGATCATCTTCGGCTGACACTGGAGACCGCCCGACTGTCACTTGCCTGCGCCTATGCCACCGAAGCGCTGGAGCGCAAAGTCGAGCGTATCGGCATCACTGAAGAAGGCAGCAGCAACCAGGCGATCGTTCGCTCGCTAAAGCTTCAGTTCGACCAGAAAAGAATCCTCAATCCGCTGGTCACCTGGTGACCTGGGAGCGCCGGCTGCCAGCCGGCGTCGGGCGGCAAAAATGCCGCCCCTACAATGTCTTTGAAGGGCGGTACAATGAGGGCTGTTCGAAACCGAGGCATCATTGGCGTTACCCGACAACCCTGTAATTTCTCCATTGACCGGCAAGCTTGATGCCGATTTGCTTTCCGCGTGCATTCATTGCGGGCTGTGTCTGCCTGCGTGCCCTACATATCTGGCGACCGGGCGCGAATCAGAGTCGCCGCGCGGCCGTATATATCTTTTGTCCATGGTGGAGAAAGGCGAGATAGATCTGGCTGGTGAGGCTGCCGAGCATATCGAATCGTGCCTTGGCTGTCTCGGTTGTCAGACCGCATGCCCATCCGGTGTACGCTATGAAGAAATCCTCAATCAGGCGCGCCCGCGCTTGAAGAAAGCCAGACCGAAAGCTTTGCGTGCCGCTCTTCGATTTGGATTCAGTCAAATTTTGCCGAGCTATTGGTTCCTGATTCTGGGTGGAAAAGTGTTTCGTCTCTTCCAATCCATGTTTCCAAAACCCAGACATGATGCCGAAAGAAAGACTGTTTTAAACTCCATGTCCTCATCGCCACTGGTGAACAGGCTAAAAGCATATGCAGCGTTCGTCCCATCGGTACCTCGATACATACCCCATCCCGCAAGAGTGGAAGCGAAGAAATCCGGAGGCGATGTCGTTCAACTTTTCAGTGGTTGTGTAATGGATGTTCTCTACAATCAGGTCAATCATGCTACGTCAAAACTGCTGTCCATGCAGGGTTCGCCTGTAGAGAGAAACGATCAAACATGCTGCGGCGCGCTGGCATTTCATGCAGGTGAAGTTGATATTGCCAGAAGTCTTGCAAAAGCAAACATTGAAAAGTTTCAAAACACACAAGGCAAAATTGTCGTCACATCCGCAGGCTGCGGAGCAATGCTCAAGGAATACGCGCATCTTTTCGCACATGATGACCCGTGGCATGCAAAGGCGGAGCAGTTTTCTAAACGGATTGCCGATGTTGTTGAAGTTCTATCTCCGGACGTAATTGAGAAGACTCCCGAAAGAGCGCCAGCTCAATCCGTGGCTTATCATGCCGCCTGCCACTTGGCACATGCGCAGGGCATTCGCAATGAACCCAAAGAAATCCTTCTCAGCTTGCAGCAAAAGTTGGCTGAATCAGGCAAGGAATTGAAGGTGGTCGAATTGCGTGAGGCAGAACATTGCTGCGGCAGCGCTGGCATCTACAACGTGATCAATACGGAACTGAGCATGGAAGTGCTCAATCGCAAGATGGAAAACATTGAGGACACGCATGCTGAGGTGGTTGTCACCACCAACCCGGGTTGCCTTTTGCAGCTCAATGCAGGGGCGGAATTGACGAATTCACCAGTGAAAGTCATGCACCTGGCGGAGTTTGTCTCTCGTGCATACTGCGGCGATTAGTTAATGGCTGAAATCCCGCGTTAGGGTACACTTTGACAATTCAAATTTGACCGAAATACCGGGTGGATATTCGTTATGGCTGCCGAACTATATACAAACACTGCTCGTATATTGATCATCGAAGAGAGCTTGGTGCTTCGCCAGCATTCATTGAATATGGTGGAAGAGCTCGGCCTGATAGCGCAAGCCGTCAGTGATGTAGAAGAGGCTTTGAAGCGTCTTAAGGAAAAGGACTTCGATGTAGTTCTCGTCGAAGTAAAGGCACCCGAGAAACACGCGGTGCAGAAAATCGAACTGCTGCGCAGAGCTGTTTCCACTCTACCTAAAAAGGTACCCGTGGTAGCCATGTCGTCCGGCATCAAGCGCGCACCCCTGCTTGGCGCCGGCGCCGACGATATTCTCATGCGCCCATTCATGACCGGCGAGTTGGAAGCCGTCATCGACCGCTGGCTCAGCCCAGGAGTAATCCGCTAATTAAACCGGTGGAAGCGTGCCCATTTGGCGCGTTGTCAGGCGTTTGCGGCAGGTTAGCTTACCGTAATGCTGTTTATTTGCTGAAAAGCAGGCTGAAATGCGGCATTTTGCCCGATTATAATTAGGTCGGCCGGAAAAAGGCGCCGCCAAATGTAATGTGTGGCGCCTGACCAAGAGGTTTCCTATTGATGACAGCGATGGTAGCGCACAGGAAAGTCGAGCTCTTCGAGGGCGATCTGCCTGACGACCGCTTTCAGCACTACATGAAAAAGACCATGATTGCGGTTGATACCGAGACGCGCGGCCTCAACATTCCAAGAGATCGGCTATGTCTTGTTCAAATCTGCGACGACGAAGGCATCGTCAGCTTTGTTCGCTACAAAGACAAAAACAGCTTTCCCAAGGAAAGCAATGTCAAAAAGCTGATGGAAGCGAAGAATGTGATCAAGCTGTTTCACTATGCTCGCTTCGACGTTTCCGTCATGAAGTATTACCTGAGCGCGCAGACCAAGCCGATCTTTTGCACTAAGATTGCTTCTAAACTGGTTCGCACATACACCGACAGACACAGTCTGAAGGATCTAGTCAGCGAGCTTTTGCAGATTGAATTGGATAAGACCAACCAGTCGAGTGATTGGGCTCGTCACGATCTTTCCGAGTCGCAAATGGAATATGCAGCCAACGATGTCCGAGTACTGCTGCCGATTTACAACATTATTCTCAACATGCTGAAACGCGAGGAGCGCGAAGAATTGGCTGAGCGTTGCTTTGAGGCAGTGCAGGTTGTCTGCGATTTGGACTTAAAGGGTTTTTCAAACGTCTTTGAACACTAGGCAAATTGGAGTTGGTTTCATGGAAAAGCTGATTTACGAAAAGTCGAGCCCGGGCAGAAGAGCACTGGTGATTGAAAAACCTGGTGTCAAAGAGAAGAAGGTGAGTGACCTGATTCCGGCGAAGTTTGTTCGCAAGCAATCGGCAAGGTTGGCTGAAGTCAGCGAGCTGGAAGCGGTTCGTCACTTCGTTCGCCTCTCGCATCTCAATCATGCAATCGACAAAGGTTTCTACCCGCTCGGTTCATGCACGATGAAGTACAACCCGAAAATCAACGATGCCATGGCCGCACTAGAAGGCTTTAGAGAACTGCATCCCATGCAGCCTGAAGATCAGATTCAAGGTGCTCTCGAACTGATTTACAACCTGGAGCGCAGCATCTCCGAGGTCGTCGGTTTGCCTGCAGTCACGCTGCAGCCGGCTGCCGGAGCGCACGGCGAGATGACCGGCTTACTTCTCATCCGCGCCTACTTCCAGGCAAAAGGCGACAAGGCTCGCAACAAGGTTATCGTTCCTGACACCGCGCACGGTACCAACCCGGCGACCGCTGCTCTATGCGGTTTTGATGTCGTTGAAATCAAATCCAACGACCGCGGACTGGTTGATGTCAATGCACTGAAAGCAGCATTGGGTCCGGATGTGGCAGCAATTATGTTGACCAATCCGAACACTCTGGGTCTTTTCGAAGAAGAGATTGATGTTTGCCAAAAACTCGTTCACGATGCGGGCGGCTTGCTTTATTACGACGGCGCCAACTTGAACGCCATCATGGGTCTGGTGCGTCCGGGCGACATGGGATTTGACGTCTGCCACTTGAACTTGCACAAGACCTTCTCCACTCCGCACGGCGGTGGTGGACCCGGTGGATGCGCAGTGGCTTGCCGCAAGGAGCTGGAACCCTTCCTGCCGAAACCTGTGATATCCAAAGAAGGCGAGCGTTTCAAACTTGATTGGAACCGCCCGCAGTCGATCGGCAAAGTCAAAGGCTTCTACGGCAACTTTGGAATTTTGGTCCGCGCCTACTCTTATATCCTTGCCCACGGCAAGGAAGGCCTGATGCAGGTTTCCAAAGACGCAATTTTGAACGCCAATTATCTGAAGAACAAACTGAAGAGCCGTTTTACAGTGGCTTATCCGCAAAACTGCATGCATGAATTCGTGCTCTCCGGAAATCAGCAGAAGGAACGTGGGGTCTCCACCACCAACATGGCCAAGCGCCTGCTCGACTACGGCGTCCATGCACCGACAGTCTATTTCCCGCTGGTCGTGCCGGAAGCCATGATGATCGAGCCGACGGAAACGGAGACGAAAGAAACGCTCGACGAGTTCATCGAAATTCTCAACAAGATTGACGATGAGTCGAAGACTGAGCCGGACACTGTGCGCAATGCGCCGCACACAACGCCGGTCGGACGTCTCGACGAAGCGCTCGCCGCCCGCAAACCCAATCTCAGCTGGACCCCCAGCAACGACTAACAGGCATCCGTAGTTAGTAGGGGCGGCAATGCCGCCCCTGCATCTTCATATGGCATTTTCGTACCGCAAGCGTTTTCTACATCAAATGCTTGAAGCGGACTGAGAACTTCAGGTAGGCGATCTTTTCCTGGATGCGCTCGATTTCGCGCTTCGTTCCTTTTATAGGAGTCAGGCAGAGCAGCGCCGTCAAATTGATGAAGAGCATCGGCGTGATAGCCATCATCAGCTTGCTCATGTCATCACCGTGGAATTCTGTGTAGCACTTCATCGCCAGACCAAAGCCAATCAAGCTGAGAACGACGAAAATTGCCCAGTGAATTATCAAGAAGATGCGTTCGCGCATTAGTAAGACAAGAAGCGTGCCAAGCTCTCGGGTTGCGGCTGGATCGACGGTGTTTCTCATCCGTGGTCTGGCAAAGGAAGGTGCCTGACCGCCGCCGGGAGCATTGTTGCAAGGAGTCTGGGACGACTCTATTTGCGGGCGATGCATTGAGGCACCGCATTCTCCGCAGAATCTCGCACCGGACTCAAGTGGCGACGAACAAGCCGCACATCTAGTGCCTGCTCTTGTTCCAGCTTGAGTGTTAAAAGCCATGCGAATCTCCGCGCGCATAGGAAGGCAGCAGATTCCAAGTTCGGCACATCCAGGGGTCGGGTTGTTAGTGCCAAATATAAAGGAATTGTACAACTCATCAGCAAAAGCGTTTCCCCCATAGGATGAAACTTGCGTAAGGAAACCGGCGTCCCGCGGGAGACTGGCAAGCTCTACGAAACACGCGCCATCAATTGTGTGCGTGTTTGGAAGGGAGTAGAGTCAGAGCAGGAAAAATCAAGAAAGCAAAAGCGCCCCACCATAGAATAATTGGGCAACTCTGCAGAGAAGCTAGTTTGAACGAAACAGTCAAAGTGCCTGAGCACATCATGCCTGTCGCCAATGCGATCAGGTTCATTGAAGAGCGGCTCGACCAGCCACTCGACGTAAAACAAGTGTCCGGGCATATCGGCTTTTCGGAATACTATTTTCATCGCATGTTTCTCAGCGTGCTCGGCGAATCGGTTGCCGAATACGTTCGCAAACGCAGACTGTCACAAGCGGCAAAAAGCATACTTTCGAGGGAACAAAAACTCATCGAAATAGCTCTTTCTTGTGGATATGACAGCCAAGAAGCGTTTACCAGAGCCTTCAAGACAATGTTCGGGATGACACCCGGACAGATGCGCAAGCTCGGTCGAATGCCCCTAGAGAAGAAACCGGCGACCGTCGATATGATGCTTCACCTGGAGGAGGGGTTAACTATGCAACCTGAAATCGTAGAGCACAAAGAAGAGTTGGTAATCGGCATGGGCGACAGCTTCTCCGAAAATCCATTTTGGGAAATCAACAAACTCTGGGACAAATTCAACAAGCGCGAAGACGAGATTCCCAATCTCGCAGGCAAATATGCACTCGGCGTCTGCATGCCGAAGCATGACGACTTGCCTGTGAAAGAGGGCGATACGTTCGTCTACATTGCCGGCCGTCCCGTCTCTTCACTGGATGAAGTGCCCGAAGGAATGGTGGCAGTGAAAATCCCCAAACGCAAATATGCAAAGTTTACGCACAAAGGTCCGCTGACAAATCTTCCCCATACTGTCAATTACATATGGGGAACATGGCTGCCGAAGAGCGAATACAAGCATGCGCATAGTCCTGATTTTGAACTCTATGACGAGCGCTTCGATGTCAAAACGCTTTCAGGGGAGATCGACATTTTCGTTCCCATCGCCTGATTCTCTGCCGCCAGCATCAGCTGCTCGGCAGTGGGATTGACCAGGCGCGATGTAATGTGTGAAGGGTGCTCGTAGTGCAGTTGAAAAACACTGCCGTCCTGGTGGCGAACGAGCACTTCCTCTTTGGACACGTAGCGCAAAAACGTTCCATTAGGCAGTTTCAACCAGCGGTGTTCATGTTGTTTTGCCAGCCTTTTCAGTTTTTCGACTGGAATTCCGGCATATTCCTTTGTACGTTTGTTTTTTCTGTTGTGAGCAAACGGCGTTTTTTTGAAAAGTGAATGCAAAAGATTTTCAAAAGCTTTGATTGATTCGATTGAATGAAACAGCTGTTCCATGGGAGACCTGCCTCCAGCATAGTAAGGGGTTGCGCGACTGGAAAGTCGCTGATTCGGGCACCAACCAGAATAGAGGGCAGTTATAAGAGATTCATAAGAACCTGAATCTGTTGAATTACTAATCCGTTGCCCTGGTGAGGCGAATCCAAAAACGGCTGCCCTGTCCTTGATGGCTTTCGACGCCAATCTCACCGCCATGTTCTTGCACGATTGACTTGCAAATGTATAAGCCCAGCCCCTTGCCGCCTTTTTCCGTGGCATCGGATTTCTGGACTTGTTTGAACCGATCAAATATGGCCTCTTGAAACTCTTCGGGAACGCCTGGTCCACTGTCGATCACGCTCAAGATCACGTTGTCTCCGGCGGCTTCAACTGCAGTTTTGATTGTGCTTTCTTTTGGTGAAAACTTGATTGCATTGGATAGAAGATTAACGATTACCTGCCGCATGCGATCGGCGTCACAACTCATCAGGGCAGTCGATTGAGGCTCGTCAATCTTCACGTTTTCACGGTCTGCATAAGCTTTCACCGAGTCGATTGCCTCGGCAATCAGCCCTTTTGCGTCAATTGATTCAATATCCAAATAAAGCTTGCCGGATTCCATTTTATGAACATCTAGAAGCTCATTGAGCAGGCCAATGATCTGAGAGATGTTGCGTCTGGCAATGCGACAATCTTTTTCCAGATTTTCCGGATGTACTCCAATCTCCATCATTTGCAGTGTCGCCGTCACCGACGTGAGCGGAGTGCGGATGTCGTGGCTGACCATCTCCATGAACTCCTGCTTCAATCGCTCCGCTTCTTTTGCTTGAGTCCTGTCGTGCGCGACGCAAAAGAGAGACTGCTCGGACTTCGACCACTGCACGGACCAGAGTGTGTCGACTATTCGCCCATCCTTGTGTTTCACACGCGACTCGATATTACCGGTACCTTCCGTTTCCGCCAGCCGCGCAAACGCTTGCATGGTCTGCTCGATGTCGTCCTCGAGGATAATCTCTTGCACTCTTTTGCCGGCAAGTTCGTCAGGCTCATATCCCCAGACTGTTTTTGCGGCAGCGCTCACGTGTGAAAACGCGTTTTTATTGTCTATAGAACAGATTACATCCGATGCATTCTCAATCACTGCTGTTTGCTGCTTGGTAGACTCAGCCAGCGCGCCCGCCATAACTCGGAAATTTTGATCGAGCTGGGTCAGTTCATCTGCGCCGCGCAGTGGCGGGGTGAGGGTATCCCCGCGCGCCAACCGTATTGTGTTGTCGATCAATGCGCCCAGGCGTGTGGAAACATTGCGATTGAAGACAGCTACCATAGCCACGGCAATCACAATGTTCAAAACAATTCCGACGATCGTCGCGATCTCCACTGCCTGCCGCCAGATTGCCTCGGTTATAGGATGGCTCTTCTCGGCATTTTTCTCGGACTGAATGAGATTGTCTACTTCTTTCACAAGCTCTTTTATGGTGTTTTCCATTTCTATGCGCTTGTCGGTCTGCAAAAGATCCAGAGCAACAGGCGAGCTGTCGGCACGCCTTTTCGAGCCCATCATCAGACCTAGACCCTTGCGCATGAGCTTTTCTACTCTATTTATCTGCTCCACTTGTTCAGGCGTTTCATTCACCAGCCGCTTGAGCAGCGACATCTCCTGCTCGATTTGCTCGGCGCTGCGGGAGAAGCTGTTCTCGAAGAGGCGATTCTTACTTATGTTGTATGCAACCAGTGACGTGCAGGCGTCATAAGTAAGCTTTGAAAGAATATTTGCCTCATTAACAATGGCGCGCGAGCGTTCCAGGCGCTGGGCTTCCACTTCGACCTGACGCAAAAGGCAGCCCAATATAAGGATAAAGAGCAGCTGGAATGCCAGTGGCAGGATAACAATTAGAAGGGCTTTGCGCGAAAGGCTGAGTTTCATTTTCTTACGAATTTCTTATAACCCGGCGCTAAATTCAAAGCGTCGGTTCCCTGACACGTTTGTTTCCCCCTGAGCAGAGAGTAAGGAGAATTACTATGGCAAATGTCGGAGAAAATTTCACCTCATCGATCGAATCCGGTGCTTTTACTAACAGTTTGTCCGATGGAAGATCCAATGCTTCCCTTGATTACTACCAAGAGGCAATGAATGGTTTTTTTACCAAATTGCAAGACACACTTTCGCAAGCCGGCATAAATCTGCAGCTGCCGCAATTAGACATCTTCGACTCAGGCAACTCGCAAAACTGCCGATCCGGCGACGGCTCTTCCGGTGGCGCCAGTAACGAATGCTCCACTCAAACACCTCAAGAAAGACCACCCGCTCAGCCCGAGCCGACTCCCACTGAACCAGCGGAATCTACAACAAGCAGACTGCCATACAATCGCAAGGAATTGGGCGGACAAATGCTTCTCGATAATTTCGATCAGATTGACCTCGATGGCGACGGCTTCTTGCGTAAAGCTGAAGTACAAGACTACAAACGCTCATTGAACGGCAGGCTCGAAAAGGCTTCCGTAGAACAAGTTCTCGATGATTTCACCCACGTCAAAAACCTCTCGAATGACCAGAGAGGCGAAGAGATTGGCGTATCTTGTGATGACCTCGAAAGGATGGTTGATAACATCCAGCAAAGAGGCAAACTGCACGGCTATCCAACTGACCGCTAGTAAGTAAGGCAAAAACTGGGAAGGGGGAGTGGACGCTTCGGCGTCCACTTCTGCTTTTTGGGTTTACAATACGCTGCTATTGCCTGGAGGCAGCTTCCTTTTGCTCCCGGCCTTCTTTCATTGATTGCGCTTTGAGTCGGGCTTCTTCAGCCATTTTATGCTGGCCGATATGATCGAGTGCCATGGCGTAATTATTCAATTGCACGCCCACTTTGTAATTGTTTTTGCCGAACTTCTCTTGCCTCAACTCTGCAGCCCACTTGTAGCAAAATGCCGCGATGTCGTATCTGTTTACCGCGCAATATTGGTGCCCATATCTGGCTGCCATTGTGTCGAGATTGTTGTTGCGGCTGCCGCCGTTGCGCCAGTAGACATCGATAGCTCGGGTATAAAGTTTTTTCGCTTGTTCCGGCTGGTTGGACATTGCTCTGGCTTCGGCCAGCGCCATGCAGACTCGATTCACCTTGATATCAAACGGGTCGCCGCCCGTATCCAGAATACTCAAAGAAGTAGACAAAGGCTCAATAGCTTCCGCATACGCATGCTTTCCAATGCGCGATTGACCGAGCAGCAAGAGCGGATACCAGCGGTTTTCCATACCGATGTCGTTTGGATCTTTGAGCACATCGAGACAGAGTTTTTCACTTTCAGCAAAGCGATCGCATTGCAAAAGAATTTGGGCGCGATGCAGATTTAAATATTGAGTGTATTTCTTCGGCGCACTCTGGCGGCTCAAAGAGACAGCTTTTTCAGATGTGTCCAGGGCAGCGGCAAACTCCTGTCTTGCCCACTGACATTGCGCCAATCTGTCCAGACCAGCTAAGAAAATGCCGACATCTTCGCTCTGACCTTCACTAGCATTGCAAGAACGTCGAAAGATATCTTCTGCATCGGAGAAATGACCGATCATCATGTTGCAGTCACCGATCTCGTTGAGGCGGATAGGATCTTGTCCGGCGTTGGAATTTTCCTTGGTGAGCAGAATCGTGAATATAGATTGCCTGGTTCGTTTGGCGTTTCGACTGGCGAGACGACTGCGCACATTGGCATAGCTGTCCCATTCAAAGGGAATTTCGCGAGGATCTGTTTTTACTTCCAGTGCATCCTCTTCCTCAGCACTTTCCGGGTCTTTCTTCTTCAGTGCAGTTGCTGATTGCATGCGTTTTTGCCGCAGCTTCGCAACTTCTTCGAGATCTGCGCGGCTTGCAGCCATCTTCTCTTTCGACCTGAGAAATTCAGCTTCGTGCAACGCTGAATCGTAAAATTGTTGACTGCGCAGCAAATCGCCTTCGATGCGCAGCCGGTCGCCGCGCAACCTGTAGACAAACCAGTTTCTTTCGTGGTGCGCCACCGACCACGGCAAAATCGACCCGCAGATCACAATCAGCGCCAGAGCAAAAAGGACCAAGCTGGTGACGACGTATTGCGTAGTGGAGTCCTCGAATTTTTGCCGACCGTGGGTCCAAGGTTTCCGGATATCTAGTAGTATAGAGCCGTGGCAAAAATTCTTCTGGTTGAAGACAATCCTGACTTTCTCGACCGTGTCGAGGAGTGGCTTAAACACGAGCGTTACAGCGTCGATGCCGTGGCAGACGGCAAGGCGGCTCTTGAAAAGCTGACATTCTACCAGTATGACGCCATTATTCTCGATTGGAATTTGCCGTTTGTCTCCGGCGTCGAGCTTATTGAAAAGTTTCGCTCATCCGGTGGCAAGACACCAATTTTGATGCTGACCGGCCGCAATACGGTGCCGGAAAAAACTCAAGGTCTGGACGCGGGCGCTGATGATTATTTGACCAAACCTTTTGATCTGAATGAACTTTCCGCCAGACTGAGAGCCCTTTTGCGACGGCCGGCAGAAGTGAAAGACAATTTGCTTCGCTTCAACGAACTCGTGCTTGATACATCTACGCAGGAAGTGAAACTGAATGATAAGCCGGTAAAACTGTTGCCGCTCGAGTATGCGCTTTTGGAATTTTTCATGCGGCACCCCAATCATGTCTTCAGTCACAATGCCCTGGTGGAGCGAGTTTGGAAGTCGGAATCGAATGCTACCGCCGAAGCAGTACGCACATGCGTGATGGCATTGAGAAAGAAAATTACTTCGACCGGAAAACCGTCGATGATCCGAACCGTGCACGGCACCGGCTACAAATTCAGTTCTGAAGAGTAGCCTGTAGGGTCGACACCATGCGTCGACCGTATTTATTGAGGAGACTCTAGAACTTTCGCGACAAATGACTGTAGTCCATTTGTGCGCGCAAGAATTGCAGTCTTTGCTGGAGGCGATAGATCTCGCGTTTCGTTCCTCTTATAGGAATTATGGCGATAAAACCAATTCCATTAACGAAAAGGAATGGTGTAAAGGCAATCACAAGTTTTGCCATCTCGTCGCCGTTGAATTCCATGTAGGCTTTGAGCGAGAGTGAAAAACCAAACAGATTCACTCCTAAAAGCACTATTGTGTTCAAAATCAAAAGGAAGCGCTCTCTAAATAGTGCGCTCATGATCGAGTTGATTTCGGCTCTTACTTTTGGTGTGATGTCGTCGAAACGCGCCCGGGCAAAAGTCGGCACGCTATTGGTGCAGCGCGCCCCCTGCTTTTCGGCACTGGATGCGCGCATGTTTTGCGGGATGGCCATGACGTTGCCGCACTGCCCGCAAAATTTTGCTTGCGATTCAATAATTTCACCGCACTGCCCGCACTTCATCGTGCGCAGTGCATTCAAATTTCTATCAGTGTAAGAAGCGCTAGTCACGGCTTTGTGACCCGTTTGATGACAAAGGAACTACGAATGAATGAGTTCATAATATGCCTGCTTTGAAAAAAGTGTACGCAAATTAATGCTCGCCACCAGCAATTAGTGGGGATATTACGTAGTCTCCCTTCACGCACTCTTCCCGAGTCGCGAAGAATTATCCAGGAAACCTTAGACGAGAGTACGCAGTCGTGCTGCTGCTCTCAGAAGCTTAATGGCGCCGCCCGGGTTGAATTTGCCTTCTGTGAAGACTTCTTTTAGAACTACCTGAGAGATCATGCTGCTGTCTCTCATTGCTATGCGCTGGGCAAACGGCATAGCAGCATCAACGAAATTGAAATCAGGATTGATGACCAGCGCCACACCTTCAAGTGTGAGCAAAGCCCGCATTACGTAAGTGAATTCTGTTGGCAGCCGGAAAGGATAGCGATAGCAAACATCCGAGAAATCGAAGAGCACCTTGCGGAACTGGACGCGATTCAAGCCTTCCGAGAAACGCGAGTTGATGATTGGTGTAAGTTCCGCGGCAAGTGCCTCACGGTCGACGTCTTCCTGCAGGAAGCCCATGCCGACGAAGTCGTCTACCAGAGCCAGGTAGTCTTTCTGAATGACGTGAATAAATGAATTGACCAGGTGCTGCTTGAGCTCATTGCTCAAACGGCCGACCATGCCAAAGTCGAATATGCCGATGCGTCCGTCCGGCATGACGCGCATGTTGCCCGGATGCGGATCGGCGTGGAAGAAGCCGTCTTCCAATAGCTGTTTGAGATAGAAATTGGCGCCTACTTTTGTCAGCTCTGCGCGGTTGAAACCTTGTTTCTCAAGGGAGTCCACGTCTGTGACCCTGGTGCCCGGCACGAATTCGATGGTGAGCACGCGTCTGCCGGTAAGGCGCCAGACGATGCGCGGAATATAAATGTTGGGGAAATTGCGGAAATTGTGCCTGAAGCGGTCCGCATTTCTTCCTTCGCGAATGTAGTCGATTTCCTCGAAGGTGGTGCGGGCGAATTCGTCGTTGACTGCCGGCCAATCAGTGTGGCGGCACAGGCTGGGATAGTTCATGACCTCATCGGCGACAGCGCCGAGAACTTGAACGTCGTATGCCAGTCTCTGAGACAAATCCGGGCGCTGAACCTTGACGACGACCGAGCGGCCATCTTTGAGAGTGGCTCTGTATGCCACGGACAGCGAAGCGGCAGCAATAGGTTCTGTGTCGAAATGGGCGTAAAGCTGCTCCGGCGGTGCTCCCAGTTCGCGAATGATTGTTTCTCTGGCCACCGATGCCGGAAATGGGCTTACTTCTTCCTGCAATTTTGCCAGTTCGAGCATGGCTGGAAGAGGAAGCAAATCTGCACGAGTGGAAAGGGTCTGACCGATCTTGATAAAGGTAGGGCCAAGAGCATGCAGTCTCTTCAAGAGCCAGGCGCCCAGGCGGCGGTACTCTTCGTACTTTTCGTCAGTTAGAACGGCGCTTTCGATGTCTTCGCCGGCTTTGGAAGTGCGTTCGAACTCGTCCATGTGATATCGGGCAAAACCGTGCACGGCTTTGATGATTACCCAGACGATCGGGAAAACTCTCAGGGCTTCTTTCATGCCTTGAAGCCTGTAAATTCGCATGAAAACACGCACTGTCGATTTGACGAGCGTCCATTTCGTTACGTCGCGAAAGCTCTCTCTGACCGGATTGAAATTGCGCTCTGCCGCTGTTCCTTCAACGGGCCCTGCCGAAAGACTGCTTTCCGAACGCGCGGCAGCACGGGCATCGACCCGGTGGTTGGTGACTTCTGGAGGCTTTTCTGTAACTTGTGCTTTCACTTAGGCGAACGACTTCACTTGATACCCTTGACCTCTAGTTTAAAGGCTCTTTCTCCGTTGTCAGCAGCTCAAAGACATAAATTAAAGTTCTACTGACCGGCTTAAAACCCACTCACCATCAGGCTTATAAGCAAGGGTACCCGGTCTCGGTCGACAAGTGGAACTGAAAATGCTCACTGGGACAGGATTTTGAGCAATTATTCACTTGTTGCATACCGTTACTTCTCGTTCATCTAGAAGTTTGACCGTCGACGGTCAAACTTCCATGGCCGCTAGTTGGACGGACGCAAAACACAGTGCCAGTCAGCGTTTTTAGACGCACTCTTGGTTAGGGCGAGCAACCATCCCGCTTAGCGGCGATTGAGCACTTCATACTGTTTGGAGATGATGTCCCGAATGCCCTTTTCTGCAAGCGACATCAATTCGGAAAGCTTGGCAGTGTCGAACGGTTTGGTCTCTGCCGTCATCTGTAGTTCCAAAATTTTGCCTGATTCAGTAAGGACGATATTGCTGTCCATTTCGGCTTGCGAATCTTCGGAATAATTCGGGTCCAAAAGCAGCTGCCCTTTTACCTGGCAGATGCTTACTGCGGCCAGGTGCTCGGTCAAGGGAAGTTCGTCCCAGAGCCCTTCTTTGCGCAATTTTGTCAAAGCATCATGCAGGGCAAGAAAGCCGCCACAGATACTGGCCACGCGGGTTCCGCCGTCGGCTTGAAACACATCGCAGTCGATTGTGATTGTGCGTTCGCCCAGTGCACGCCGGTCTACGACTGTTCTCAAACAGCGGCCGATCAGGCGCTGAATTTCGTTGGTCCTGCCGGAGGGCTGTCCGCGAGTCACTTCGCGCGTGGATCTGACCAGGGTCGATCCGGGCAGAAGTGAGTACTCAGCAGTAATCCAGCCTTCGGATTTGCCGATTAGAAAGGCCGGAACGCGTTCTTCTATTTTCGCGGTCGTGAATACTTTGGTGTCACCGAACTCCACCAATACCGAACCATCGGCATTCTTGGTGAAATTGCGGGTGAACTTTATTTGTCTGAGCTGATCCCATTGTCTGTTATCGCGCCGCCGGAACATTCATTGCTCGCTTTCTTATTAGTGATTTCCTTAGAGGAACGCAGTCTGTGCATTCTTCTTAAATTCCTGGCACGCGAGTCATTATCGGTTATTGGCAAGACTTACAGGATCAGGTCTTTAGACGGCTAAATCTGAGTTGTCTAACTTCTGCCGTTCCCTTGAGAATGAATTGTTTGCCCGGAACGACTTTCAGGTCAGTAAAACTGAACTGTATGTCATCAGATCTTTTACCCCAGTTCGACAGTCCGTTCACCTTATTCACTAGCAACTTGGCAATTTCGGGCGGCAAAGTTTGACCGTTGGTGGAAACTTCGGTGTCCTGCATCTCCAGCCAGCCGTCTTTGAGACCCAATTTAGCTTTGATCGCCACTGGAATTGGGACGCCGACCTGACCGATGCCTATACGGGTCATGAGATTCATATTTACTGAGTTGGACTTAGCCAGTTTTATATCGCCCTGAGTGAGACTAAATCCGGCACCACCACCCAACTGACCGAGCAGATTGCCCAGCATGCCGCCCGGTTTTGTCGCTTGCAAGGACAGTCTATCCAGGGTGCGCGGCGAATTGATGAATCGATTGAGGCTGTCTTGAGAGATCGTCGCTGTTACTTGTGCCTGTGCCGGAGTAGTAAAGCGGAGAATCTTATGATTGAGCAGGATGCCGGTGTCGAAATTCAAATCGCCGGCGGTGGTCAAAACCAGATTGTCGATCGTGAAATCCTGGAAAGTGCCGCCATTAACATTGATATCGAGAGACTTGAGAATGCCTTCATTCAAATCCAGATTGCGAGCGGTCAAATGCAATTGTTTGGCAGCGCCGTCCAAAAATTGGCCGTCTTCCATATCGATATCTAGCTTGCCGAAGCGCCCAGAATTGATGTCGACAAAAGAGATAGGCGGCGCCAGTATCGGTCCCTGATTGTTGAGCGCCGGTTGCCCTAAGGCTTGATTGCCGACGGCGCGACCGAAGGCGTCTTTGAGCGCTTGCGTGGGATCCGCGCCCGGCTGTGGTTGTTGCTGAGGTTGCTGATACGGCTGCTGCTGAGCACCGGCACCGGGATATGCTTCACCGGGGTTTTGGCTATGTGCTGGGCTGAGTATGGAGATCGATGCCAATGCAGCGATTGCCAGGGACGCGGCAATGGGCTTTTTGAATTTGGCAGTACATGTTTTTCGCATGCCTTTTTCCACGTGCATGATTCTCTCTCCTCAAATCAAAGTCCGTTTTTGATATATAACTTTGACCCCTTTTAGCATTGTTAGCGGGTCATATCAATCCTTTGTATGTGTGTATGCGCTGCATTCGAGCGTATGCAATCGAACACGCTGCATGGATCGAAAAGACACTGGTTTAGGACTTTTGTTCCGCACATAGTAAAAGCCACCACTAGAGCAACTCTTGTGGTGGCAAGTACATTTTTACCGGACAACCGTCTAGCTATTTGAAGACGCCAATTACGGGGTGGTTGTGCCTGTAGTGGTGCTATCAGTCGTGGTAGCGGTTGTTGTGGTGGTAGTGGTGGTGGCGGTGCTGGAAGCATCCGGAGTAGTTGTTGCGGTGCTGGTAGCATCCGGAGTTGTGGTCGAGGTCGAGCTGGTAGTGGTGCTCGTCGACGAACTATCGGTGGAACCGCTGCAAGCCGACAGAGAAGCCACAAGAACTAGACTGGCTGCTGCCAAAGCGATATTTCTGTAAGTCATAAAACTGAATCGTCTCCTTTTAGCTGACTACGTTATCTCGAGGACTCTTCAAAGGGGCAATAGTAATACATATGCCAACCTGAAACGGCCGAATTCTAACAGGTAAATACTAGCTGATCAAACAGCATTCGTGTGTTGTAAATTCGCTTGAAAACGATCAATCAATTGCTGCACTTGCATTTGCACCACATGCATCGATGTCATTATTTGTCAGGATTTGTGACGCTTGACTTCAGGCAAAACTTAAAGCCCGCCCAGTTGCGGCATTCATTTGGGTGCCGCGTGGATGTCGCGAATAAATTAACTTCACAACGGTGCGAAATTTACCGCGTTACCGCCGAAAGAAGAGACCGGCCATTCATCTCTTGCGGCTTTTCAATACCCATCAATTGCAAAACGGTCGGCGCGACATCGGCAAGAGTTCCATCTGCCAGGTGCCAGCCATTATTGGCCGCACCGTTAGTTTTGGAAAAATCAGCCACCACGAATGGTACCGGATTGGTTGTGTGAGCGGTGTGCGGTTCGCCTGTGTGCGGGTCGATCATCTGTTCGACATTGCCGTGGTCGGCCGTCACCAAAAGAATACCGCCGGATTCTTGCGTCGCCTGCAAGAGTTCGCCAAAAGCCTTATCCACAGAGTCGACGGCCTGCACGCCCGCTTCCAGGACTCCTGTGTGACCGACCATATCGGGGTTGGCGAAGTTGAGCACAATAAATGGATATTCGCCGCCTCTTATAGACTGGCAGGCCAGCTCGCAAACTTTAGGTGTCTGCATTTCCGGAGCGCGATCGTATGTCGCCACTTTGAGAGAAGGCACGAGAATTCTTTGCTCTCCCGGTTCTTCCTTCTCCCTGCCACCATTGAAGAAATAAGTTACGTGCGCATACTTTTCTGTTTCTGCAATATGCAATTGTTTCAAACTCTTGCAGGAAAGCAGCTCCGGCAGCGTATTCGTAATATCCGACGCCGGCAGGGTCTCCGGTGAAAATGCAATGGGCAGATGCAGTGATGAATCGTATTCGGTCATGCATGCGTAATAAATCTCAGGCACGGTGGGCCTGGCAAAATCATTGAAATCTTTTTGCGTCATCACTCTGCTTATCTGACGCACGCGATCCGGTCTGAAGTTGAAACAGATCATGCTGTCGCCGCTTTTCACCGGTCTTTGCGTGATGATATAAGGCTCGACAAACTCATCTCCTTTGTCGTGCTCATAAGAATCTTTAACTGCATCTTGCGCACTGGCCGCGGGCGTTCCCTCGCCAAGCACGATGGCGCGCCAGAATTTTTCAACGCGCTCCCACCTCTTGTCTCGGTCCATCGCATAATATCTGCCGCACACGACGCCGATTTTGCCGATGCCGTGCAGTTTTTCTTCCAGCTCGCGCATGAAGCGAAGCGCCGATCTGGGTGGCGTGTCTCTGCCGTCCAGAATCGGGTGAACAATCAACTCTTTTACTTTATGTCGCTTGGCCAGCTCAATTAGACCATCCAGATGATCCGGGCTGGAATGCACGCAGCCGTCCGATACCAGTCCGAAAATATGCAGGGCGCCATTGTGTTCCTTGGCATATTCGACGGCATTGGTGAGCACCGGATTGGTGAAAAATGTGCCGTCTTGTATGGTGCGGCTGATGATCGTCAGTTTTTGCACAACCGATCTGCCCGAGCCGATTGTCAAATGCCCGACTTCCGAATTGCCCATCAAACCTTTGGGCAGACCGACCGCCTCTCCTGATGCCTCCAGGCGGCTATTGGGAAATTCGGTAATCAAACGCTTGTAATTTGGCGTCTTTGCCAGCTTCACCGAATTACCCTTCGTCTCCGGTGAGATTCCCCAGCCATCCAAAACCAAAAGCGTTACCGGTCCCAAATTCTGCCTCACTTATATATGTGTGTAAGAAAATTCGCGGCTGGGCCGGCATGGTCTTGCGCAAAGGCAAAGCCGGGCTGAGCGCCGCCGAATAATCGTACTGCACAGGCACAATGTAAATGTGCATATCGATAAAATATATATGCGCTCACGGATAAGATTTATTTGGGTTTTCTGTGTATCTTTGGAAGCTGTTCGGATTCGCGACAAATCTTTCTAGTAAGAACCTACACATAAAGTGATGTCTGACGTAACCAGTCAAGACAATGCAAAAGATCCGGCTCGCACCTCACGCACATCTGAATGGATAGCAGAGGTAAGCCACGAGCTGCGTTTGCCCATAGCCAACGTCAGTTTGCTTGTCGAAACACTTCTCGATGGTGGGCTGGAAGACCCGGCGGTGGCGCGGCGCATGCTGGAGCGCGCCAAGCAGGAGTGCGATCGCCTGCAGAGTCTGGTCAATGACTTGCTGTCTGTAGAAAAGCTCTCGCAGACCCGCGATGACGTTCAGCGCGAGTGGGTGGATCTGCGCAACCGCTCTGATTATGCAGTCGATTCGACAGCCAAGCTGGCTAAATCAGGATCGGTCAAAGTCAAAATCGCGGTTGAGCCTGGATTTCGCGTGTTTGCAAATAAAGAACAAATCGACCAGGTCCTGCTCAATCTCTTGGAAAATGCCATCAAATTCACGCCTGAAGGCGGCACAGTGACGATCAGGTCAAACGCAACGGGCAGTTTTTCCGTCAGTGACACCGGCATCGGCATGGCGGAAGCAGAGATTCCGAAGATATTTGCCCGCTTCTACCGAATCGACCGTTCCAAGAGCAAAGGATCGACAGGTCTCGGCTTGTCTATCGTTAAGCATATTGTTGATCTTCACGATGCTAAGATAAATGTTCAATCGAAAGAGGGGGAGGGCTCCACATTCACCCTGGAGTTCCCCGGTCCACGCTTGGGCGGCGGAGGCTAAGAGCGCAAAATGAGCAAAACGCCCTTGAAAGTAATGTTGATTGATGATGACGAGACTATTCTCGACACTCTTCAATTCAATTTGAAGCGGCATGGTTTTGAAACTTTCGCTTTCAAGAACGGCAAACATGCGCTGGCTGAATTCGATGAAAAAAATCCGGCACTCGTAATCATCGACTGGATGTTGCCCGACATGGTCGGTCCGGAAATATGCAAACTGATTCGCTCGCGCACATCGGATGTGCCGATTCTCATGCTGACCGGGCGCGCTCGCCCCGATGATGTCGCTGAAGGATTGTCCAGCGGCGCTGATGATTATTTGTCAAAGCCGTTCAGTGTCGTCGAGTTGATGGCGCGCATTCAAGCATTGCTCAGGCGCAGTTTGAAGGATACGGCCCAGGCCAAAGGGATCGGCAAAATAACTGTCGGTGAGCTCATACTCGATGACGATGCCAAGTCGGTGACACACAGAGGCAAGCCCGTCGAGTTGTCTCCCAAAGAATTTTCGCTTCTCAAAGTATTGATGAAAAACGTAGGCAAAACATTGTCCACCGAGACTCTGCTCAATAAAGTCTGGGGAGCAGATTTCCAGGGGGACACCAAGACTGTGGCAGTGCACGTTCGCTGGCTGCGCCAGAAGCTGGAAGGTGATCCGAAGAATCCGACTTTGCTGGAGACGGTTCACCGCTCCGGCTATCGGTTGAACGAGACGGGATAGAGAGCAGGCACCGCTGGCGGTGCACAGCAAACAGGGCAAGAAAGGCGTTGAGTTCAACATTCTGATTTTAGAGGACAGAAAGAGTGACAGCAGAAGCTATAACCTTACTCAAAGAAGATGTGCTTTCTCTCGGCCGCATGGTCGACAGCACCGTAGACATGGTCACTACCTTATTGAGACAAGAGAACACCGTTCGCCTTGAAGAAGTCGAAGATCAAGAAAAGAGGATCAACGACTGGTCACAGGAAATCGAAGAGAAGTGTCTGGAGCTGCTCATAGAAAAGGACAATCTCAGCGCTAAAGATGTGCGCACTCTTGTCAGTTGCACTCTTATCGTTTCCAAACTGGAGCGCCTGGGCGACCACGCCAATCGCGTTGCCCGCATTGCTTCATGGGCGAAAGAAGAAGAGATAGACGTTCCGGAAGAGCTTCCGCAAATGAGCGCAGTCGTGCATCACATGATGCAAGATGCGCTTCTCACGTTTGTCACAAACGATTTGAATAAAGTCATGGAAGTTTTGCAGAAAGACAGCCAGGTAAATTATCTGCATGATGTAATGTCGAAACGATTGCTGTCCAAACTCGGCGAGCAGGAGCAGGCTACAGCGCATATGGGCGCGCAGTTTCTCTTCTGCGCCAGATTCATCGAACGCATGGGTGACCTTTGTACATCTGTGGCAAAACGCGTGCATTTCATTAACACAGGCAAGCGCCTTTCTTCGCGCAGCCCGGCTCCGGACAGGGGGTAATTACATGAGGACACTGACGTGCCGGTAATTGTCGTAGCTGGTGAAGAAGAATTCGAAGTCTCGAGAAAAGTCGCTGATTACAAAGCGAAATTGCTCGATCCTGATTGGGCGCAATTCAATTTCACCAGGCTGGAAAATTGCGACCTGTCCGAAATCATCGATGCGGCTGCCACTCTGCCTTTCGGCATGGGCAATAAAGTGATCTTGATCGATCGCTGTGACTTGTTTACGAAAAAGCGCGGCAAAGAAAAAGACAGCAAGAAAGAAGAAGCATCGTCGGCAAACAAAGACAAGCAGCTGGAAGCTCTGGGCAAAGCTCTGCAAAACACGGCGCCGAATACCTACATAATATTTTCCTGCCCCTACAATTTCGACTCGACTTTGAAAACTTCGAAGGCTGTAAAACCGCACTGTACGCTGGAAGAATACCCTAAGGAAAAATACTACAGCGGTTCTGAAAATCCCAAACTGCATACATGGTGCGGAAAGGAAGCGAAGCGATTTAAAGCCACCATAGACGATGCGGCAATTTATTATCTTTTGGACAGTTTTGAAGCAGATCTGCGCAGCGTTTCTGCCGAGATACAAAAAGCAGCAGTCAGCATTCTGCCGGCGACACACATTACTCACGCCACGGTGGTCTCTCTAAGCCCCCACCACTCGCACGTTTTCACCCTGGCCGAAGAATGGATCAGCGGCAAGACCGGGCAGGCTTTGGTGAGCTGCCAGGAAATTCTCTCGCGCCAGAGTGCCATGCCGGTGATTGCGCTCTTGCAGACATTCCTCAGCAAATGGATACACATGCGTGCACTTGTCGATAACATCAATTCGTCGCTTCCGGGCGGACCCGGATTGAACCGCAGAGAATTGCCGATGTCGGAGATGGCAAAGCGCATTGCCAATGAATTGGGCCAGCGATCGACCTTTATCGTCGAGAGAGATTTGCGCAATATCTCTAAGCACTCGCTCGATGCGCTTGTGGCAAAGCGTGAGCGGCTGACGAAGATCGAGTATCTTGTGAAAACAGGGCAGATGCCGGAGGCACAGGCACTGGAGTCATTTATTGCTAGTTGAGGTTTGACTTGGAATTTCGCGAATGTTTTCAAACTATGGAGAAGGCAGCTTAGGGAGCCGAATAAATCATGCAGGTTGAAAGATACGACGTCGATGAAATGACTTCCCGCGACATGTGGCGAATTTTTCGCATCATGTCCGAACTCGTCGAAGGCTTTGACGAATTATCGAAGATACCGCCGGCAGTGTCGATATTCGGCAGCAAGAACAGCAAGCCCGGCGACAAAGAATATGAATTGTGCAAAACTATCGCTGCAAAATTGGCCGAGAGAAACTTCGCCGTCATCACAGGCGGCGGACCCGGCATCATGGAAGCCGGTAATAAAGGCGCTTTCGAGGCAGGCGGTGTATCAGTCGGCTTAGGAATTGATATTCCCGGTGAGGGAAAGGACAACAGATTTCAAACTGTTCCTTTGAACTTCCATTACTTCTTTGTGCGTAAAGTAATGTTCGTTAAATACGCAGTTGCATTCATTATGATGCCGGGCGGGCTGGGTTCGCTCGACGAGCTATTTGAAGCCGCCACCCTCATGCAAACCGGAAAGATCAAGCGCTTTCCTTTGTATCTTGTCGGCAGCGATTTTTGGAAACCGCTGCTCGATTGGTTGAGCGGGCCGGTTCTGGCAAAAGGATATGTGAAACAACAGGATCTGGATCTTATGACAGTGATAGACGATCCAGATGAGTTGGTCGAGGCAATTTCATGGTGCCAAACCGAAAAGTGCTACGACATGGATTTGGGCATCAAGGCACGTCCAGCCAAGCCCAGTGACCCCCCCTGTCCGTAGGTCAGTTTGCACATATAAGTAATAAGCGTCCCTACCTGGAGCTATGTAAGTGCTTGCCGGGTCGGCAATATTGGCTTTTTCCGGTGTGACATCGCCGTGACAGCGTTTCACTTATGCTCATTGAGCTTGAGTCAGTTGCGCTGACCGAGCAGCCGGCCCACGCACTACCAAATCCACCAGTTGTTGCAGAGAAACGCATTGCCCGCAATGCGCAATATTCTGCCGAAGGAGCACTATGCCTGGTTCTTTTATGAGTGAAAATGCCACAGGAACAACTGCTTACGATCAATCAACACTTCCCGGCGGCATATCCGCTCCTTCCGATGCAACGCAAGCGTTGCAGAAGGATGCATACACTCGTCCTGGGCAAAAGACTCATGAAGATTCTCAAGTTGTACCTTCTGATGATAAGCCGCATAAAGACCATGAGGCCGGAGGGTTTGGCACGATAGTCAGCGGTTTCATCAATGAGGTCACTCATCATCCCGGCCATTTATTGAAAGTGGCGGCTGAAGGTGCGGCGGTAGCAGCAGGTGTAGCAGTCGGTGTTGCACTTTTGCCGGAGCTTGCCGTCGTTGCAGCAGGGGCAGGAGCCGTAGGTTTGGCAGTTGGTGGATTCAATCTCCTGAAAAACGCTCCCAAGTGGAGCGATGAAATGGCTATCCTGGATCATGCCGACAAATTTTCTGCCGAGCAAGTCGAGGCAGCAAGAAAAGATTTGCATGCCGTAGGCGGCGGCACAGCTGATGTTGTAGCTTCGCTGGCAGGCGGCGCGGTTGGTGGCGTCGGTGCCGTGTCCGCTATCAATGCCGTAAGAAGTGCTGCGATACCGTCCGTGGTTGATGCAGAATTCACAGTTGTCGACAGTGGCGCTCCGCCGCCTTTGCGTCTGCCGGCGCCGGCGCAGGCGGCAGAAGGGTCGTCTGTGCCGCGTCTTCCTGCACCAGAAGGAGGCGGACCAGCTCCCAACGCCGCTCCAGTGGAATCGACAGTCGCTCAAAGTCCAACCGGAGCAAATGTCCAGGCTCCGGAAGTTCCAGCCGCACAGGTCACTGCCCCCGAGGTTACCGCCTCTCCGGCCGCTACTCCGGAAGTTCCTGCGCAAGCAGTGCAAAATGTGCAGCAAGTTGTTGCTGAGACACCGCCTGTTTCGAATGGACAGGATATGGTTAGAGCCTCGAATGTGACAGAGCAAGCGGCTCCGGGTTCTCCCCCTCAGCCGGAAAGGGCTGACCTCGAGCTGATACGAACGATCACGGAAAGAGAAAACGGTTTGAGACCACGAGGTCTCGACCGGAATTATCCACTCTCGATGAGCGAGCTGCCACCGGCAAGTACGGTTGTAGCCGACAGTCCATCTGTCTCGTTCGTTGCACGTCCACCGGCGATCGGGCCTGAAGTCAGCGCACAGCAGTTGGACAGGGGAGCCTTTCTCCAGTCTGAAGGCCGTACATTGATCGGTGAAAAAGGGGACATACTGGTCACCCACAATGACGGAACGCAGGAGATTCTCAATCAGCCCGAATTTGAATTCAGATATACCCAGCGGCCGGTTGAGACGGCACAGCCTCTAATGCAGTATCGAAACAATCAGCCCGTAACTGCAGAAGAGTCCGGCTATCAGACTGATGAGAGGCTGCGGACGATAATCAAAATTGAAGGCGATACCACAACAATGCGAGGAGGTCTGCGCGACAAGCTCTACGAAAGGGCTCCAGAGTATGGTCCAGATGTGTATAGGAGCCGAGTTCCTGTGAGCGCACAAGTTTTAGATCGAGACACTAGTTTTCATCGATTTGATTCGCAGCAAAGCGGCGTGCCCGGTGATTACTTAATCACTGAAGGCGACGGCTATCAAAGAATTGTACCGAAAGCGGAATTCGAGACTTGGCATGAGCGAATTGAGCCCGAGGTTCAAGCTTCCAGATTGGCCGCACCACCATCGGTGGCACCTGTTTCCGAAACAGTGACCTCGCAAAATGCAGCGATCTCAGAGCCGGTTCAAGGCCAATTGTTCGACTCTCTGTCCCAGAAAGAAGTACCGGTTGCCACTGCCATGGCTGAGAAGCCCAGCGTGCCCTTTCAGGCGGTTAATCTGACTGCGCACACCGAAAGCCCACTTCAAGTGCAAAGAATCGACAGTCCGGTAGTAATGCGAACAGCGTCTGGAAATATTGTCAGCGGCGGCGATGGCGATTTGCTTGTGACCAGCGCGGACGGCACACAGAACATTATCGGCAAGGATTTTTTTAGAGGGCAATACAGACCTGTCCCGGTCGAGGTTTCCAATCCCGTATTGGAATATAGAAAGACTGCGCCTATTCAAGCGGAAATTGCTCGTGAGCCATTTACCTGGGTGAATTCGCATGGCGAAACAATGTATGCGAATGCCAATGATTACCGGGTAATTCAGCCGAACGGGAAAATCTCTTCGGTTACGCCTGATATCTTCGCCGGCACTTATGAGGCGGCACCGCATCTGGGACCGAATAGCTTTCTGAAAACGGCGATTACAAGAGCGCAATTGGTCGATCGCGATATCAGGGTTCCGACCTTTGAAGGACCTGGCAGCGGCCGTTCAGGCGACTTTCTTGTCACGGGGCCGGAAGGTGATCAGTATGTAATTCCAGGTAGCGAATTTCCCGGTTTGTACAGCCGAATTTGAACCAGCTCATTAAGCGAAACTCACTGTCGTCCGTTGTAATTAAGGAATGTGGTAAAAGTTCGAGCCTTTATTGATCTTCCAAATATAATCCGCAGTTGAGCCACTTCAGCCGGTAGTAAAGGTCCGCGCCGAAGAAGTGCCTGTGAAAATTTGGGAGGAAGGTTCTTGAAGATTGCTGTTTGCGTAAAAGCGGTTCCCGATACGGATACCAGGATTGCTATCGCCGCCGACAAGAAAAATATTGACTATACCGGCGTCAAAATCATCACCAGCCCCTACGATGAATTTGCCATCGAGGAAGCGATCAAATTGAAAGAGAAGCATGGCGGCGAGACGACAGTTTTTTCTGTCGGCGGCGCTGAGGCGACTGATGTTTTGCGCGACAGTCTGGCACGCGGAATTGACGCTGCAGTTCATATCACCGATGAAGAGTTCAGCAACCTCGGACCGCTCGGCACCGCGAAGGTTCTGGCGGCAGCTCTCAAAGACGGCGGTTATGATGCCATCTTCTGCGGACAGCAAGGCGTAGGCGGAGACAACAACCAGGTCCCCCCGATGCTGGCAGAATTGCTCAATTTGCCGCAAGCAACAATCATCGTCAAACTGGAAATCGACGGCAACAAATTCAAAGCCGAAAGAGAAATCGAAGGCGCTCATGAATTCGTCGAAGGAAGCCTTCCAGCCGTATTCAGCACACAGAAAGGTTTGAACGAACCCCGCTATCCATCCATCAAGGGTGTGATGGCTGCCAGACGCAAAGAGATTGCAGTGAAGAATGCCGAAGCTCTCGGCATCAAAGGAAAATTCGCTGCCGAAAATCGCAAGATCAAAGTCAAAGAGATGTCCTTACCGAAAGAAAGACCGGTAGGCCGCAAGCTCGATGGCGACGTGGACACTCAGGTCAAGCAATTGGTCGATCTTTTGAGAACGGAAGCGCGAGTCATCTAACGCGCGAATAAGGGTTTGTACAAGAAAGTTTTTCAGGAGAAAGTGAGATGACAGAGGGATTTCTAGTTTTCATCGAACAGCGCAACGGACAGATTCGCAAGGCGAGTTTGGAAGCGCTTTCTGAAGCATATCGTCTGAGTGAAAAGGTAGGCGGCAACGTCACCGCACTCATCGTCGGCAAAGACGTCAAGGCGCTTGCCGGCAACTTGCCGAAGTATCATCCGCACAAAGTTCTCGTTGCAGACAGCGGCGATCTGGCAAACTACTCGACCGAAGGCTATGCAGCAGCTCTGGCTGAAGGCATAAAGGCCGTTGCGCCGAAATATGTATTTGCCGCCAACACCAGCATGTCCAAAGACTTGCTGCCCCGTGTAGCGGCACGCCTCGATGCTCCTTGCGTGTCGGACGTCACCGATTTCGAATTGGACGGCAAAAATCTCTTGCCAAAACGCCCGCAGTACTCCGGCAAAGCGTACACCGTGTACGAATTCAATTCGGATCTGGCATTCATGACTTTGAGACCGAACGTTTTTGCCGCACAAGAAAGCAGCAACAACGTCAACTGCCCGATTGAAGACGTGCAAGTTTCCACCGGCGATATCAGAGCCAAAGTCACGGAAACACATGCAGCAGCCGGCAACAAGATTGAATTGAGCGAAGCTTCCATCATCGTCTCGGGCGGACGCGGAATCAAGGGACCGGAAAATTGGCCCGTTCTGCAATCGCTCTGCGACGAGCTTGGCGCCGCCCTGGGCGCATCCAGAGCAGTAGTCGATGCCGGTTGGATCGACCACCAGCATCAAGTCGGACAAACCGGCAAGACCGTCAGCCCGCAGCTCTACATTGCCTGCGGCATCTCGGGCGCCATTCAGCATCTGGCTGGTATGAACTCCTCCAAGGTGATTGTTGCCATCAACAACAATCCCGAAGCGGAAATCTTCAAGCATGCGACATACGGCATAGTTGGAGACTGCCTGGAAGTAGTGCCGAAACTGACCGACGCACTGAAGCAAATGCACGCCAACGGCTAAAACCGTTTTGTTCTAATCGCATTTTGAGCGTCCCTGGATGTCAGGAGGCGCTCTTTGCTTTTACAGCACCTGGTTGACTTTCATGCGATGAGATCAATTACAGGTAGTCAATAGTACTAATTGATAATATGCACAATCGGAAAACCGTTACTGGTTGACAACCCGAGCTTCAACCAATCCATGCCTTTTCATGATTTTCAGTAGCCTGAATTACCTTCTATTCCTTCCGGTCGTCCTGCTTGCGTATTGGCTTTCGTCCGGCATGCTTCGAAGAGTAATCCTGCTTGTCGCCAGCTATGTTTTCTACATGAGCTGGTTGCCTGCGTACGGTTTCTTGCTTTTCTTCCTTACCGCTGCGAATTATCTGCTTGGTTTGGCGATTGAAAAGCATCGCAACAAGAAGGCGCTGTTGTTTGTCTCCCTGGCAGTCAATTTGGGATGCCTGGCATATTTCAAATACGCCAACTTTCTTTGCCAATCGCTGTTCGATCTCTTGAGAGGTACGCACGGCGCTTTTGGTTTGCTTCAGGTGCCTGCAGTCACTCCAGTTTTGGATATTGTTCTGCCTCTGGGAATATCTTTCTTCGCCTTCGAGTTCATCCATTACACGGTGGATGTAAGAGCCGGTGGAAAGCCGGTGAAAAACCCCATCGACTTTGCGCTCTTCGCGGCATTTTTCCCGTCGCAAGTTTCCGGGCCTATTAAGCGCTACCAGCAATTTGACGAGCAACTCAAGGCACCCAAGTCGCTCAGCCACCAGGATGTGGTCGAGGGTCTCGGGCTCTTGACGAAGGGCTTGTTCAAAAAAATTGCGCTTGCCGATAACCTGGGCGCCATCACCGCCCTTGGTGTCAGCCGGGTCAGCGATCTTGGATCTCTCGATTCCTGGATACTGATGTTTGCATTCCTCTTGCAGGTCTATTTCGATTTCTCCGGCTACACGGATATGGGCATAGGATCGGCACGGCTGCTTGGTTTTCGGCTGCCCAATAATTTCGATCTGCCGTATATTGCATCGAAGAATTTGATCGATTTCTGGCAGCGCTGGCACATCACGCTGTCCACATGGTTGCGCGATTACGTGCAGACACCTCTGACGGGATTTCGCGCATCGCGTTTGCGTTTCAACATTGCCACCCTGGTGACTATGACTGCGTGCGGGCTCTGGCATGGCGCTGCCTGGCATTTCGTCGCCTGGGGCTTCGTGCATGGTGTATTGCTGGTTTTGACCCGTGAATATCTGCAAGTGGTCAAAGGCTCGCAAAAGCTGAAGCGGTTTCACGGCAAAAAATGGACTCTGCCGATCGCTTGTCTTTGCACTTTCATCACAGTGCATTTCACTCAATCATTGTTCCTGGCCAGATCAGTCCACGATTCGCTGACCATTATGCATAACATGGTCTCTTATTCGGCTTCGTCACTCGGTCTGTTTGATTTGTTCGCACAATCACCGGCGCTTGTGCCGTTGATTTTGTATTCACTCTGGGGGCTTGCCTTTGTCGAGATCCCCTGGTTGCCTTTGCAAAATATCCGCCCTCTGAGAGTTTTTCTCACCGCCACACCGGCCCGTCAATACGCGCTTTACGCTTGCATTTTCATAGCAGCAATCGCGTTTTGTCCGGAGTCTGTCAGTCCCTTCATTTACTTCCAGTTTTAGAGGGACTACTACTATGGCTCAATTGACACTGGAAAAGAAAGAGGCGAAAAGAGAACCTTCGGCTGCCAAAAAAACGCGCAGCCGCTGGAAGTCTTTCGGCGAGTTCGCCCTTTTCCTGATAGTCGGATTGCTGCTTCTGGAGCCTGTTTTGAAGATCGCAGGCGTGCTCGATGAGGAATCGTACATGGTCGACAGAAAAGTCGGCTGGAGTTCGGTGCCGCATCGTTCTGCTACATACCGCACCGAAGGATTTTCGCGCTATACCATCAACTCGCTGGGCATGCGCGATGTAGAAAGAACGGTGGCAAAACCTGCCAATACTTATCGCATTGCGGTAGTCGGATGTTCCATCACCGAAGGCAAGCAAGTCCCGATCAGTCAGACTTATTGCCAGGTTCTGGAGAAACAGTTGAATGAAAACGGCGGGCCTGTGAAATATGAGGTTCTCAATTTTGCTGTCTCTGCCTACACTCTCGGGCAGGAATACCTGCGGTTGAAGCATTTCGCCTTGCAATTCAAGCCCGACCTGGTGCTCTTCACAATCCGTCCCAATGCCCTTTTGTACATGGGACCGGATCAAAAGAAGCGCTTTTTTGACTCACGGCCCGTGTTTGGTCTTTTGCCGGACGGCTCGCTTTACGAAGACAGAAACTATCAAAATTTCTGGTTGCAGTCCGGTGAGGGAAAACGCACCTTGCGCGCGGCCTGGCTCAGGGCGAACAGCCGCTTGTACGCGCTGGTTGGTAAGTGTGCGTATTGCATAGACCAGTTCAAAACAAATGCATTCTGGCAGTGGCGGCATCCATTCACAGCCCATCATGAGCAAGAATCTGTCGCCGGAGCCTTCGAGGGGCTGGGCGTCGACGTTCGTAAGAGAAAAACGATGAGCGGCGCTCTGATCTTCCTGGGTAAAGTGGCAGCGGCGATTATCAAACAATCAAAATTGGAGTGCCAAAACGCAAATAGCCGAATTGCGCTTGTCTATTTGCCTGCAACATTGAAAAATCGCGATGCTGAGGAAGAAGCCATAGTGAGAAAATTTCCGCAGCAATTGAATGTCGATCTCATCGATCTAAATCCGGAATTCGACAACATTGAAAAAACGAGCAAAGAAAGCCCGTATGTGATCTGCCATCCGTCTAAATTCGGACATCAGATGATTGCCGCCCGTTTGAAGTCTCACTTGCAAAAACTTGGACTGCTTGCGCAGGCAGAACGAGAATCCGGCTTTCATGCCGCTGTTTCACCAAAATGAATTAAACCTAGCTAAACCTGGTCAACATCTGTTTGCTGCGCCGGTAAGTTAAATAAACGCGAAAGACCTCATGTATAGCGGGGTTGCGCAATTGTTCGGTCGCAAAGCGCTGAAACGCCTTATCTAACTAGCATTGTTCTTGCTCCTGACATACCTTAAAATGCTGGCAAGCAGTCCAGATCAGGGGTTTGTCCATTCTCCGATGAGCAATACAACAAAAGACGCCGGCCAGACGCAAGGCAAAATCAAGCACTATCTGGAGACAAACAGTCTTGCGGAATTTGACGCCGCAGTGACGGAGAACTCGGATCTCTTCAAGGAGGGATTCATCGATAGTTTTGGCTACATCGAGCTGGTCAAATTTCTGGAAAAGGAATTCAAAATTCGCTTTACCGATGAAGAACTCGTGTCCAATCAACTGAATACGTTGAAAAACATCACCGGTATGGTGCAAAGTAAGATAGATGCCAGTTAAAACAGACAACAGGCTGTGCACGCGCTGCGTATTGCCGGAGAACTTTCCCGGCGTGAAATTTGACGACCAGGGAGTTTGCAATCACTGCCAACAGGCGCCGAGCGCTTCGGAAGTGAGAGAAAATGTGGCACGCTTGCACGATGAAATGGTGGCAGCCATTGAAGCGAACAAGGGTGGCCGCGACTATGATTGCATTGTTGCATACAGCGGCGGAAAAGATTCCAGCTATACATTGAAAGCGCTTACCGAAAGCTACGGGCTCAAGTGTCTTGCGGTTACCGTCGACAACGGCTTCATGTCCGATCAGGCGCGCGTTAACTCGAAAGCAGTGACGGCTGCCCTGGGAGTGGACTATCAATTATTCACTCCCGCCTGGAATTTCATGTCCGGTATGTACAGGCAAAGCGTTAGCAATCCCGAATTGCACTCCAAAGCCGCGATAAAACGGGCCAGCGCCATTTGCAATTCTTGCATCGGATTGATCAATGTCTACATGATTCGGCTGGCTTTAATGCACGGCGCAAGGCTGATTGCAGGCGGTTATATAGGCGGGCAGGTACCCAAAGACACAGCCATTCTCGAGCTCAATCTCGACATTTATATGAGAACAAGAGAAGCGACTCTCGGGCGCTACGAATCATCTTTCGGACCGGATACGAAAAAATATTTCGATGTGCCGGAGGCACTTCTTCAAACAGCGAATATGAAGAAGATCACGATTCTCAATCCCATGCTTGCCTTGAATGTAGGCGAAGAGCAAATCATTGCCGAACTGGCTCCCCTGGGCTGGAAGCCCACACTGGACACAGGCAGCAATTCCAGCAATTGCCGTCTCAATGATTTCGGCATTGCCATGCACTACAACACGCACGGGTTCAACCCATATGTGTTTGAAATTTCAGAGCAAGTTCGTCACGGATTGATGACTCGCGAAGTTGCTTTGAAAAAGGCACTTTCGATTCCTTCCATGGATGAAGTGCGCTGGCAGGCAAAGACACTGGAAATTGAGCTAGATGCAGTCAAATAAACAGGCAATTTGTTTTCCCGGGCAGGGTGCTCACAATGCTGGGATGCTCGGCAAGTATATGAAGATGTCCGACTTTGCATCCCACTATTCAGTTGTTTGCGACGTGCTTGGCTTTGCACCAATTGCGGAAATCGAGAAAGATCCTGCTGCAGTCAATAGCAATTCAGTAAGCTCGCTTCTTACAGTGCTATGCAGTCGGCTTGCCTTTCTGCGCTATCTTGAATCAGGAAATCAGGCGGACTTTCTGTCAGGCTACAGTGTCGGACAATATACGGCTCTTCATTTTGCCGGATGTTTTGACTTTCCGGTCTTGGTGGAAACAGTTGCCAAACGCGCTCAATTGATGGACAAGAGTTTCGAGAAGAAACAGGGGAAAATGCTTGCCATTGCTGGTGTTTCTCAAGCGAAAATCGAAGAGCTTTTAAAAGAGCTGACCGCAGAAGGACTGCAAATCTGGATCAGCAATTTCAATTGTTTCGGACAGTATTCACTGGCTGGAGAATCAAAAGCCATTGATGTGATGTTGAAGCGAGCAGAAAGTCTCGATCCCAAGCGCCTTGTCGAGCTGCCTGTAGGCGGCGCATGGCACTGTCCGCTACTCGATGACGCCCAAGACGAGCTGCGCTCACTGCTGGACAAACAGAGCTGGACTGCCCCTTCTTTGCCCGTCGTCAACAATGTCAGTGGAGAATTGATGCCCGGCGAAATCGGTGCAATCAAGTTTGAGTTGGTAAAACATCTCTGTCATCCGGTGCAGTGGGAAAAGGGAATTCGCACACTTATCGCTTGCGGTTGCGACACTTTCACTGAGGTCGGTTATGGCAATGTGCTGACCAAATTTGGATTTTTTATCGATCGTAATTTAGAGTACAGGGCTTTTTCGGGAGAAGTTAGAGCAGTATGTGCGGAATAGCCGGACTGTTTTCGCCCACTCGGCAGAGCGACGAATTTCCCGACGCCATTGTCGATATGCTCAGTCGTATCAAACATCGCGGACCAGACGAAACAGGCTATTTCTTCGATGACCTGACTGTGATCGGTTCGGTGCGTCTCAGCATTATTGATTTGCACACAGGCTCGCAGCCGATGTGCGACAGCACCGGTCGTTATTGGATAGCGTACAACGGCGAGGTCTATAACTATCTGGATTTGAAAGACCAGCTTAAAGCGTGTGGTCATTCGTTTTCAACCGAGTCGGATACCGAGGTCGTCCTCGTCTCATTTGTCGAGTGGGGGCTCAAAGCTTTCGAGCGGTTCAATGGCGGATTTGCCGTTGCCATCTACGACACAGTCAAACGTGAGCTGGTTGTGGCCAGGGATCGATATGGCAAACGACCTCTTTACTATGTAACCAAGGGTGATACCACTGCGTTTGCTTCTGAAATGAAAGCATTCGCCGGCATCCCTGATTTTTCTTTTTCCTGGGACAAAGAGCAGCTTGCCGGCATCTTTGCCCACTGGGTGCCCGTGGAGCATCAGACTGGCTTCAAAGGGATTGCCCAGTTGCCCTCCGCCAGTTGCATGATTATCAATGAAAGCGGTGTGAGAGTCGAACAATACGGTCGATTGAAACTCGACGTCGAAGAGTTTAAGGGCACGGAAAAAGAGTCCGTCGAAATTACCAGAGAAAAGTTGCGCGAGAGCGTGCGCTTGAGACTTCAAAGTGACGTAGAAGTGGGCGTGTATCTGTCTGGCGGTCTGGATTCTTCGATAACATCTCTTTTGGCGAAACAACTTAACTCTCAGCCCGTAAGATCCTTTTCAGTTTCTTTTTCGGACGAGAATTTCGACGAGTCTGATTATCAAAACCAGACGAGCAAATTCATCGGCACGAATCATACGAGTCTGCGTGTGACTCACGATGACATCGCCAGAGACTTTCCAATGGCCGTCTATCACTCAGAAGTTCCATTGTTCAGGACGGCACTCGTACCTCTATATACACTGTCCAAACTGGTACGGGAGCACGGCATCAAAGTTGTGCTCACCGGCGAGGGCTCCGACGAGATTTTCCTGGGCTATGACATTTTCAAAGAAACTAATCTCCTCGATCGCTGGATGAATGGTGCCGATGAAGCGGAAAAAGAAAAGCTCGTGGCTGGACTTTACCCTTACCTGAAGCACTACAACAAAGACAATTTCAAAGCAATTTCCGGCACTTATGCGCGATATGCTCAACCAGGTGAATCCAAGTATTTCGGCCACTCGATTCGATTCGGCAATTCGCGTTTGGCGCTTAAGTTTTTAAAAGACAGCAACGATCCTGACGACTTTCTTTCCGCATTCGTTAGCGAACATGCCGGTGAATATGAATCTCTGAGCCCGGTGGCAAAGACTCAGTGGCTTGAGTTTAAAACCCTCCTGGGAGGCTATTTGCTTTCTTCGCAGGGCGATAGGATGGCTCTGGCCCATGGTGTCGAAAATCGTTGCCCATTTTTGGATCCCAATCTTGTAGCCTGGGCCTTCTCGCTGCCTGCCGACTACCGATTGAAAGACGGCGTACAAGAGAAAAACATTCTCAAGCAAGCCTTCCAAAACGAGCTTCCTGAGTCGGTCATCAATCGACCAAAACAACCGTTTGTCGCGCCGGATGCGATCGTATTTTTGTCGAAGAATCCACCGGAATATATGGAAAGTGTTTTGTCGGCAAACGAGTTGCAAAAAATAGATGTCTTAGATCATGGATTTTGCAGAAAGTTCATCGACAAACTTATTAATGCAGAGCCAGGAAGAATCGCTCCTAGAGACAATCAAGCATTCTTGCTGCTTTTGTCGCTGGCGCTTCTGGACAGGTATTATGTACGTCGCGAACACCCCGGCATTTGTGCATTGGAAAAGGTAAACAACATCAAAGTTGCGGTGGATGGACGGCAGGCATCGAAAGTGGTATCACGCAGCTAGAGCAAACAGCCAGGGCGGCGAGAACGTCGATGCGGCAGAGAGCCTTCCTTGATCGTTACTTCCACTGGAAAAGCGCGCCGTCTTTTCCCGGTACAGCACCGGGCACAGCCGGTGCCACAGTAGGTTTTTGCTCGCCGGCCGGCTGAACGTAATTGCGAGTGTATAAGTTTGTCCCCACCGGGCTCAAATGGTGCTTGCCGTCTTTGGTTTTTTCCTGCAAAAGGCTCTTCAAGTTGTCGGCGCTCTTTTGCAATTCCGTTGGCCGCGGCGTGTATTTCTGATAAGCGCCCGGTTGATTGGACTCATACTGTTGTCTCAGACCGTCTAGATAACGCGACAGCTCAGGCGGCACATCGCCCTTCTTTTGCTGCATCCACCAGGGCATTTGCCCGCCTGCCGGTGGCGCCGATTTGCGTTGCCCTGCCGAGCCTTGTTTGTCCAAAGTGGCCAGCGCTCTTTCCATCTGCGGGTCCATCTTCGGCTCTACCTGGGAGGTCGCCTTCTTCGTCAGCCCCTGTCCCTGAGCGTCCACATCAAGATAGTCCAGCGCTTGCTTGGCAAATCTGCCGACCTGTCCGGTCGGATCGAGAGCGAAGGCGATACGAAACTCTCGCACTGCCGACTCCATTTGCTTCAAGTGCACGCAGCAATTGCCCATGTAATAGTGCAGAGTGGCGTTGTTGAAGTCGGTCGACATGGCAGCGCCGAGATTGCCGGCGGCGGCGTTGAAGTCGCCGTCTCTGTAGTCTTGAATGCCTTGCAGGAGGAACTTGTTGACGGACATAGCCGGATGAAAAGCCGAGACGGCGAGAAACATGGATGCGGCCAGCGAAATCAGCGCAATCGACCTGTTTTTCTTGCTCTCGGGTTTGTTCAACGACTGTCTCCGGGTGTTACTCATATTCTATTCCACAATGAAGTTACAGACGGTTGCTCTTTCCACCTTCAGCCATCCCAACATTGCGCCCATTCCTGTGCCCGGAGCCCATTTTACTTTTCCTGACACCTGCGTGTAGTGCTCGCAGTCCGGATTGCCTCCAATGATCTGTGGCCAACAGTAATTGGGTTCGTCACGCTGTGCTGTTTCATCAACAATCATCTTATCAATGCCGTCAAACATATACGGTGTGTTCATCCATGCTTCAGGCAATTGCTGCATACTAATGATCGGCGCAATCTTGATTTTTGGGTCGGTCAAGTCTGGAGTGTTGTAGGTCGGATAGACTACGTATGCACCAGTCGGCCGTACGCTCTTAAGAAGGTTCATCAGCTCCGGCATTGTGTAGTCAACCTTGATTTCCCGGATTCGCTGCAGCATGCGGTTGTACTCTTCCATGTGATCGGCTGGCAATGCGTTCATTGAATCCAACAAGTTACCTGACTTGTATTCGTTGCCCAGGGAAGCATATCCGTTGAGAATGCGATTATTTTTCAGCTTATAACCCTTGATGCCGAACACCGTCTCCGGCTCGGTCTTGTATATTGTCGGCGGTGCTGCATCTTTATTCATCACTCTCCAGAATGCGACGTTTTGGATAGTGATCAAGACAAACGCATGTGGAATTGCCAATTTGTACTCGTGTCGCGGATTGGCGACGCTTGATGCTGAAGCGCTCAAGGAAGCCTTGCTGCCCTGATTGATGCCATTTGCTCTAAATGCATTTGGCACAGGATTTCCCGACACAGGATTGGTTCGTGCGTCATTGGCGTTGAAATTACTGTCTGTCGTCAGGTGTGGCATTTCACTGGGAATGAATGACGCGAAAGTAAAGTTCTTGTTGTTGGCGGTGAATGGGGTGTAGCCGCTTACGTGATCGCGGTTGGATGGCGCTACTGTAGCCCCTTTCGGAAGCTGCTTTACGTCGAAGGTTATATTGCTTTGAGCGCCTCGATCTACCATAGCAACATCCCAGGCGGGTCCGTCTACTGTTTTCAAATCGGAGTTCGAGCCAAGCAATTTGGCGCCACGCATGCTGGCAATATCGTTGAAGAATTTATCGAGATTCTTTTTGCTGGTCACGGTCGCAACCAGAGAATCGTTAGCTTGCTGCGCTACTCTGTAAGCCTGATCTGAGTTTTGTGCGGTGTATTGGTTGGCTAGTCCTTCTTTTATGATCGCCTCCGCATTGGCATTGATCATGTACGCTTTGCCCCAAACGCGATTGACATTGCTCATTCCAACCAGTCCGCCTTTATCAGCCACGTCTGAGAATGAAGGCTCAATGCCGACTTTCAGCGTCCCAACTTGTTTGGATACATTGAGTGCGCCTGCATCGACAGCGTTTCTGACTTCGCGCGATCCACTGTTGAGCACCAGAAAGTTAAATGCCAGGAAGATAAAGATGATTAGGAAGCCGGCACTGACAGCAACAAGAACCAGCGACATACCGCTCTTATTGCGAATTCTTCTTATGTTTGGCCTGGCATGTGAATGTGTCATTTTGATACCTAGTTTGGTGCCGGTGTGGAAACAATAGGTTCGACAGAACTGGCTCGACATTTGACTTCCGAATATCCAGGAAGTGGAATCGGCAATTTCAATTGCATCAATGTGGCGACCGATACAAGACCCTTGCCGGGATTGAAATCGACGTCGTCTACCATTATGTTTTGCACCATCCAGACAGGCGTGCAATTTTTGACGACATCTTCTGCAACCGTTTGCGCTTTATCCTGACTGCCGCATTTTGCTGCACCTCTGGCCGCTGCTTCGGCTAAATGCTCGTTGCTGTCGACAGCGGACATGAATGCGACGACATCAACCGCCGCGAGTGCCAGAGGAATCAATATGACAAAGCCGGCAAGAGCTTCTGCCAGACTGGCGCCGCCATTGCCTCTGCCGCTTTGCTGAGATCGCCTTTGCGCATTTGATTGTCTTTTAGCGGAAAAGGTCATTGGGATTCTCCAACAACTTTGCCCGGGCAACGTTAATTTCTACAGGAGCGCCAAGTCCTGGAACCTTCGCAAGGAAGGGAATCTTCAGCAGTGGCTCGATTGAGACTTTGGTTGTGACGGTGACGTAGACGGCGACTTCACTCAGCTTGTAGTCGACAGATGTCTTGGGCGGATCCGTCAAGCGCGCCAGCCCACCTAAAGCCGAACTCGACCATTTGTTGGGAATACCGGCGATAACATCGCCTGTGGTGGAAATGGCCAGGCTTTTCGCTGATTTCGAGGCTTCTCTCAATTGCAGGTCATTGAGGGTGACCACCGAGTAGTAGCTAATCCCGAAGTAAATCACGTCAATCACAGGAAAAATCGCAAACATCAAAAGAATAAAGAGCGCCGGGCCGGCTTCGCTCAAGGCTGAACCGCGGCGCCTGCGACCATAGCGCAGAGCCGATTTTTTGTTCACGCCACGGATGGATCGGAAGTCCGCAAGACCAGTGCTCACTGATTGATCTCCCAAAACCCGGCGAGTTAACACATAATGAGATTTGCCTAATAATTATAACAGAGCTAGATCAAAAGCTTCGTAAAGGAATACTGGCCTTTATTTAGAGTCTGTGAAGGTAATACTGCAGCCTTTCGGTGCCGGCCGGGCTCTTAGATTTGTAGGGGAGGCAATCTAGCCGCCCGATTGCCTCCCCTACATGTTTGGATGCTGGCAAGTTCAGGACGAGAGGACTTTTACCCCTGGCGCAAGCAGCGCGCAGTAGGCGACATCTTCGCCCAAATTCTTGATAGAAATTTGATGGAGCGAAACAGCATCGTCCAGGTTGCGCGCCCGGCCACCTAAAGCAGGCACAGCCAGAGGATCGTGCAAAAGCTTTGGCGCCATTATCCAGACGACTTCATCAACCAGCCCCAGGTCGATCAAATTGCCGGCCAGCCTGCCGCCGCCTTCGCATAGCACAGTGTTGATGCCCCTATCGACAAGACGGCGCAAGCCTTCTTCCAGGTCGAGGACGATGTGCTCTCGACTCTTTTCCTTGTCGTCCTCTCTTCTTAAAGGCACTCCGGCGGCTAATTGCGACACTTTCTCTGCTGGCTTTTCTATTTCATAGGGAACACCGATCAGCTCTACCAGCGGGAGATCGACGAGTTCTCTATCTGCGCGATCGTCTCTTGTGAGAACATAAGTCCTGGCCGGCGAGTCGTGAGTGTAAATCTTCGCCTCGAAAGAGACTTTCAGATCTTTGTCCACCAGAACTTTCACAGGGTCGCGGCTGTTTTCCACATCGCGACAATTGAGAGTCGGGTTATCGATGAGCGCGGTGTTGGTTCCCACCATGACCGCGTCATACTTGTTTCTCAAAACATGCACGTACTGCCTGGCTTCAGGTCCTGTGATCCAGCGGCTGCCGCCGTGTCGGTCGGCGATCTTGGCATCGAGGGTGGTGGCAAGTTTCAAACACACCCAGGGCAAACCTGTTTTTATTCTTTTGAGAAAACCTCTGTTCAAATACGCGCATTCATTTGCAAGCACGCCGGAAATGACTTGAATTCCCGCGTTTTCTAGCGCCTTTACACCGCCGCCTCCGACTTTCGGATTGGGATCGATCATTCCTGCGACGACCGTTTTTACTCCACTGGCAATGACCGCGTCCGTGCAGGGCGGAGTTTTTCCATGATGGCAGCACGGTTCCAGACTTACATAAATAGTGCCGTCCTTTGCCCTGTCGCCGGCTTCTTTCAGAGCATTCACTTCCGCGTGCGGCTCGCCGCGCTTGTGGTGAAAGCCCCGTCCAACTACGTGTCCGGATTTGTCGAGAACGACAGCGCCGACCATCGGATTGGGAGAAGTTCTTCCTTGCGCGCGCTCCGCAAGTTGCAGGCACTCACGCATATACTCCTCATGCATCAAGAGAAGAAGACCTCAGCTACACCGTATAGCTCCATATCAAGGGCTTTGGCTTTGCCGATGCCATCGCTGATTGCGACATCTACGACATGGTTGCCTTGCAGAGCCACCATGCGTCCATACTTTTTCTCGTGCACGAGGTCCGTTGCCTTCACACCAAATCTGGTGGCAAGCACGCGGTCGAATGCAGTCGGTGATCCGCCGCGCTGAATATGCCCGAGCACTGTCGCTCGCGTTTCATAACCTGTCTCTTCCTCGATCAGCTTGGCCAACCGTTCTCCCACGCCCGCGCGTTTGTTGCCGTTTACCGTTTTTGGCACGCTCTCTTCATCGTCTTCCAGTTTCGCGCCTTCGGCGACGACAACAATCGAGTAATCTTTGCCTCTGGCATGGCGCTTTTTGATTGACTCGGCAATTTCTTTGAGCTTGATCGGTTTTTCCGGAACAAGAACGAAATCTGCACCACCAGCGATACCGCCATAGCAGGCGATCCAGCCGGCGTTGCCGCCCATCACTTCGCAAACCAGAACGCGATTGTGCGATTCTGCTGTTGTGTGCAGGCGGTCGATTGCTTCCATGACGACATTGACTGCCGTGTCGAAGCCGAAAGTAAAGTCTGTCGAATTGAGGTCGTTGTCGATTGTTTTGGGAACGCAAACGACGTTCAAATTGTGCTTGGAATGCATTTCCTCGGCAATGTTGAGAGTTTCCTCCCCGCCGATGGCAATCAGAGCATCCAGCCTGTGCTTTTCCATCTGCTCGGCAATCTTTTCCGGACCGCGCTCGGTCTTGAATGGATTGGCGCGCGATGTTCTAAGTATCGTCCCGCCACGGTGAATCAGCCCGCCCGTGCCCTGAAGAGTCAGGGGCATGACCATGCCTTCCATAGGACCGCGCCAGCCTTCCAGGAAGCCGACCACCTCGGAATTGTGGTCGATGACCGAGCGCCTTACGATGGCTCTGACCACGGCGTTCAAGCCGGGGCAGTCTCCTCCACCTGTAAGGATTCCAATTCGCATAAGTTACGCCCACATTTGTGACGCCAGAATACCGGCTTGAAGTAAAGTGACGATTTCAAGCGAGATAAGTATAACGGCATTGTCAGCGGCCCTGGCATTTCATCGATTTTGGAAGGGGATTAAGCAGGCGGAAAATCACAGAAAACGGCACGGACAAGGGAAAAAGGCTGGTTAAGCACTGTGAATGGCCATGAACCGAGTTCGGTTGATGGCCAAACTGCCGTTTTGAGCCTGATTATTGCCAGCATTTTTAAGCTTTTCAGAATTCCGAGACGATATTCGCCGGAAGGATCTACATTTATAGGAAGCCAACGCGCTGCTTGGGCTTAACGCACTCTTGTAAACAGGAGTAGCGCCTGCGCCCGGCTGGCGTCCGTGGGTAGCACATTCGAAAGGTTCGAACTCAAAGTTCGCCCCAGAAGGAGGACACGTCTTGAATTTATATGAGTGGGAAGCCAAGAAGATTTTCCAGGAGCACGGCATTCCGGTCCCGCCGTCTCACCGCATAACGAAGCCGGAAGAATTGAGAAAGGTTCACCTCGGTTATCCACTCACTCTCAAGGTGCAGGTGCAATCCGGCGGTCGCGGCAAAGCCGGCGGCATTCAATTTGCCAAAGACCTGAAGGAAGGCGAAACCAAAGCAGCCGAGTTGCTCAAGATGGTGATCAACGGTTCCAAGACCGAAAGCCTTTTGATAGAACCCAGACTGACGATTGCCCGCGAACTCTATCTCTCGGTGACTCTGGACAGAAGCCGTGGCTGCGCGATTTTCATCGCTTCGGCTGAAGGCGGCATCGAAATCGAGTCCTCGAAAAACGTCGTCACCATGCCCATTCCCTACCCCTATCACGACTTTGTCGGTCGCGATCTGGCCAAGCAAGTCGGTTTGAGCGGCAACCTCCTCAACAAGTTTGCCGACCTGGCCAACAAGCTCTACAGGCTGTTCGAGTCCAAAGATTTGGAATTGGCTGAAATCAATCCGCTCATCGTCACCGACGGCGACGAAGTTCTTGCTCTCGACGGCAAGATCACGATTTGCGACGACGCCCTTGGCCGTCACAAATGTTTTGCCGGCTGGCAAGAAACCCACATGCTGGACATGTCCGAAAGAGAAAAGCGCTCCAAGCGCGCCGGGCTCAACCTGGTTGAACTGGACGGCAATATCGGCATTATGTGCAACGGCGCCGGTCTGACCATGGCCACCATGGACCTGGTCAAAGCTTTTGGCGGAGAGCCGGGCAACTTCCTTGATGCCGGCGGCGGATCGGACACAGAGAAAACTCTTGAAGGACTGGAAATTGTCCACGACAACCCGAAGTGCGACGTGATTCTGGTCAACATCCTGGGTGGCATCACTGCTTGCGACGAAGTGGCCAAAGCTCTCGTCGAATTCATGAAGCTGCATCCTGAGCGCAAGCTGGTCGTTCGCCTGCGCGGCAACAACCAGGATGTCGCAGAAAAAATGCTTGCCCAATCCGGCCTCAAACTTTACCCGGAAATCGAATCCGCGGTCAAAGAAGCCGTCGCGCAATCAAAAGTTCCAGCCGGCGCTGCGCGCTAATTTAAGGAGAAAACTCAAAGTGATTCTGATTAACAAAGACACCAAAGTGATTGTCCAGGGTGCCACCGGCAAAATGGGTTCTGCCCACACCAAGCGCATGATCGCCTACGGCACCAAAGTCGTCGGCGGCGTCACGCCCGGCAAAGGCGGCACCAAAATCGAAGGCATTCCGGTATTCGACACCGTCAAAGAAGCCTTCCAGGCAACCGGCGCCACCGTCTCGGTCATCTTCGTTCCTCCCTACCTGGCACTCGACGCCGGTTCGGAAGCGCTGGATGCAGGAGCCGAATTGATCGTTCTCATCACCGAAGGCATTCCTCCGCAAGATGCCTCCAAGCTCGTCCAGCAAGTGAAAGCTAAAGGCGCCAAACTGATCGGACCGAACTGCCCCGGCATAATCACGCCCGGCGAGTGCCTGATCGGCATCTTGCCCGGCTCGATTTTCAAATCGGGACCGGTCGGAATGGTCAGCCGTTCCGGAACGCTCACCTACGAAATCGCCCTTGCCCTGACCGAAAGCGGTCAAGGTCAGTCGACCTGCGTCGGCGTCGGCGGCGACCCGATCAAAGGCATGGGCTACGAAGAAGCGCTCAGCCTCTTCAAGGACGACCCGAAGACCGAAGTGATCGTGCTCATCGGTGAAATCGGCGGCAGCGCTGAAGAAGAAGCTGCAGCCTACATCAAGGCCAACGTGAAGAAGCCGGTAGTGGCTTACATCGCCGGTCAAACCGCACCCCCCGGCAAGCGCATGGGGCATGCCGGCGCGATCATCTCAGGTGGAAAAGGAACAGCCCAATCCAAGATCGAAGCTTTCGAAAAAGCCGGAATCAAGGTGGCGAAGACACCTTCGGAAGTGGCTAAGTTCGTCGCGGAAGCCAGCAAGCAAGTAGCCCGCGCTTAAGAAAACCTGCGCCTGACGGCAACCAGGCGGCAAGCACGCGGCCTGCAAGAATTAAAAATTCGCGCTCCGGGTGATTCCGGGGCGCGTCTTTTTTGCCTCTTTTTAGAACTCCATAGCCGATAACTATAGCTCTCACTTTTATATAAATCGGGAAGAGGGAACATATTAAGTAGTATTGGAAGCAAGACAGCAGATGTTAGACCGAGAGATGGCAGCCTCTCATCTAGAATTAGAGAAGAGTCCGGCTAAGGAACTGAGACCGCAGATTTCAAACTGATAGCTGATTTCCAACCACAAGATCTTACGGAGCCCGCATATGGAAAACGGAGAACGCACCCAACCCACCCAGGTGACCAAACCGAAAAGAGCGCTCGTTCTTCCGGGCGGTGGTGGTAGAGGTGCCTATCAGGTCGGCGTCGTAAAGGCGCTGTACGAAAAGGGTCTCACGTTTGACATGGCATTCGGCACATCCATCGGCGGCATCAACGCCGCGGTTGTGGCGCAGGGCGGCATCGAAAGATTGGAAGAACTCTGGTGCCAGATTCGCGCCCACGACATTTTCAAACTGCCGTCCCCCCACCAAATGGGACGGATGCTCATGGGTCACAAACTGGGGCTGCTGGACAATTCTCCAATGGAGGAATTGCTCCGCAACGAGGTAAATCTGCCCAAGTTGCGCGCCACAAACATGCAAATCGGCTGGTGCGCGACCGACCTGTGCAGTCTGGAAACCAAGCTCTTCATGATGGACGACATCATGTCGACGAATGAGCTAATCGACGTCTTGATGGCAACATCGGCAATTCCAATGGCCTTTCCTCCCCGTCACATCAACGGTCATGGACTGTGGGTAGACGGCGGTCTGGTTCGCAATACGCCTATGGAAACAGCTATTCAGATGGGCGCCGATGAAGTGTACATGGTGCTCTTGCATCCCGAGAAGATAAACGTCTGCCCGACCAATATGTTCGAAGTGATTGTGCGTTGCCTGGATATTGTGCTTGATGCTTCGGCGCGCAAAGAGATTCAAACTGCTGAGCTCTACAACCGCCTGGTCGCTGAAGGCAATATCGAATCCAAAGGAAGAAAGAACGTCGATATCAGAGTCTTCCAGCCCAAGCGTGCCGTCAATACCACGCTTCTGGAAATTGATCCGCACCGCTCGCGCAAGTTGATCACGCAGGGCTATGAAGAGGCGATGGAGCTGATGTCAGACTACAAGCCTGCAGAAACAGTCTCAGCGGCTCGCGCATCTTGATTCTAAATTGACGCATCTTAATTGAAAGTAGAGAACCGGTCTTTGACGCACTCGGCTGTGCTAAAGATAGCTTTAGAGCGAAAGAGGAATAGATCATGTTTAACCTCCCGTCTGTGAGAACCGACGACAAATATCGTGACAGGCTCGTAGATATCTATTCGCGCGAAGTCATTCCGGAAAGCTGGCTCAACTCGCCAATCGAAAAGTTCATCATGTGGCAAAACTTCGGCTGGCCGCTGCACCCTGGCGGCAGTCCCGAATTGCTGATTTCTACCTGCATCGAGTTTCGCTATGCATTGCCGATCCCGCGCCAGTATGCGTACGTAATCCGCCGCGCCGGTGGAAGAATTCTGGGAGCTGAATTCACTGTCGGGTACACGCTTGCCAAAGGAGTTCGGCACGCGATCATCATTGGTCATAACGATTGCGGAATGGCTAAAGTTCCCGAGGCGGCACCACATTTAGTGGCATCATTCGTCGAGCAAGGATGGAGCAAAGAAGCGGCAGAAGAATATGTGCGCAAACAAGGTGCATCTCATGCGATCAACGATGAGCTGATGGCTTTGCGCGATGAGTATATCCGCCTGCGAAGCTACTTCAAGAAAATGGTGTTTGCTCCGCTCTTCGTTTGCCTGCACGACAACAAACTCTACATTCCCGAGTGGTACAAAGAGGTCGAAGAGACCATAAATGCCTCAGAGCAAAACGGCTCGGTCCCCGATGATTTGATTAAAGCGCTGCCGTAGGTGATTTTTGTGCTCGTGCACCATGTAAGACTTTCGCGCGAAAATCTTACAGCCCTAATATCCAAACCCGTTTTTGCGCAGGTGGATCATCGGCTCTTCGTGCGTCAATTGCTCGCCGTCGATAGCTTCGGCAATGAGAAGTTGATGGTCGCCGGCAGACGAATATGACATGACTCTGCAGGTCATGTAGGAAACGCAATTGGCGAGCACGGGATGTTCAATGCCATCTTTCAGCTTGATGCCGTCGAAGCGGTCCAAGCCTTCTTGATGCGGTTTTGCAAATGCTTTGTAGACATCCATGTTTTCTTTGGACAAGACGTTTACGACGAACGTATTGCCCGGCTTGAGCACATCAAGCAAAGGTCTTTTGTTGTTTACCGCGACGACCACAACCGGCGGGTCAAAACCGCCCTGCATCACGAACGTTGAAAGCATGCCGTCTTTCTTTCCGCCCTTAGTGAAGCTAACGAGAAAAACTCCCGACGCGATGCGACCAAGTGCTTTTCCCAGATTATCTCTTTGTGCTGTTCCCGTCGTCACCGGCGTATCTCCTGGATTGGATTTTGGAACGCCAATTATACCGTTAAGCCTCGAGATACGATTTTTGGGCGCTTGTCGGAGTTTTCAAACTGAAATACTGGAAATCATAGTTTTCCTGAAATCTGGAGATCGAGGGTCTTGTTTCCGATTCAGTAAGATCACTACTTTTCTGACTGGTGCCTCCATGGTTTGCTTGAAAAGAGGTACTTTTGTGAAGCTCCAAGCTTTTCTGATTGTGATTTTCGTCGTTGTTTCTGCCCGACAAGCAACCGGTACAAGAGACGCCGGATGAAGGCACAGTCCTTGTTGGAGATGTGATTTTGCGTTAAGGGATAAGGGGTCTTAGACAGATTATTTATTGCGCGGGCGCTTCAGTTGGTTTTGCTTCCGTGTCTGAATTTGGTTTTGTTGCTGCCATTACTGCCAGGAAGAACCAACCGGCCGGTGCCCAGGCAGACGCATAACCAGGAAGTAAATACAAAACCAAAAGTAAGGCGATTGCAAGAATCGCGCACAGTCTCTGATTTTTCTTTCCGTTCGCTAAGACTACAGGCAAGAGCACAGCTGCCGTGACGATGACTGTTCTCAGAAAAGCAAACAGTATATGTCCGTCGATCGATTTCGGTGCCGAAGTGATGTCTTCAAGCCACATTAGAAGGGGCCATGCGGCAACGAAAATGAGCCCGAGGCGGAATCGCCTTAGGATTAAGATAACCATCGCCGCAAAAGGAAAACCGCAAGCCATCTTGATGATAATCATCGGGTCGGCGGTCAGGAAATTAGCCAGTGAGACAAGGCTGCTTTCGCCGGCACCGGGCGGAAGCTGTCGTAACGGGCGAAACACGCCGACCCTGGTTTCGGCGGTTGAGAAGACGAAGTCGCCTTGGGGTAATTGCCCTGAGTAGTTATGCCCCATAACGTGTTTTGGCACCAGGTTAAGATCGCTGGGCAGGGTGCCTTGCACCTCTCGCACCGCGCTGAATGGAGTGTCCGTGAGAAGAGTGAACATGTTTTTCGATGAAACCGTAAGGTGATGATCCACATCGACCAAAGTGTTCAGAACAGGCGCCTTGCCTGTATGAGCATCAAGCGCGGGGAAGAAGAGATGGGAAGGATCTTTCGGTTCATACCACCAGACAATTGGTTCTCCTCCTGCCTCCTTTGCAAAGCAGCAAAGCGCAAATGTCCACCCCGGGTACCACTTGCCATATGCCTCGATGATCTCTCTTGGAAGTTTAGGTCTTCTCTTTAGTGGCACTTGGCAGAGTGCGTCGGCCACTTTGCTTGCATTGTTGGCTAACACCACTGTGTAGCTTCCTCGATCAAATACCTGTGCTTCAGCCTGTACTGCCGATTTACTCATAGAACCCGCGAACATCTCCTGCGAGTATCCATTGAAGTCAAAGATCATTTGCCTGAGATCTTCAAAGAACCTTGGTGTCACGTTCGACAGTGTTTCTCCTACTTTTTTATAGTTCTTACCTTCAAGCATGTTGTCACTGGTCATGGAACCTGGCACCGCCGGTATGGGCAACATCATTGCATTGCCGGCTGGCTCGGTAAGCGTGTCATCATCGGAGTGTGGTGTCTCAACCAGGTTGCGGGCAGTGTTTTGATAAAGCAACAGATGCACGAGTTTGCCATCTTTCTGCGTTTCTGCCACCCAACCATATGTATTAGCAAAGTGGGCGGGTGCCAGCGAACAGCAAGCGATTGCTGTGCTGATGGAGCAGAAAATCAAAATCAATAGTGACGCGCTTAAGACTTTGAAACTTGACGGCATGAATTAGATCCTGTTTCGACAACTGACCTGGATGCCATAGGACCGCCGAATGGAGTATAGAGCAAATAGGGTTGTTGTTCCTGAATCAGCGCACCGTATGCGTCAGGAGTTTTGTTCGCCTGGTTCTTTGGCGGGCGAGTCCTTTGAGCCGGCTGTGACAAGCGCGGCGTCAGCGTCTTCGCTATCGATTGAAACGGTGGTATCAGGTTTGCTTGCTGCTGTTCCTTTTGAGCTGTTGGAACTGCTGGCAGGCTTTGAAACTATCTGTTTGATCGGCTGCTTTCTGCCGTGGCGCATATGCCAGAGCATGATTGACTTAGCCAGTTTGTCCGGATCGTGATGTCCCAGTGCGGCTTGGCTGAGCAGCGAACGCTTGATGACGACAACGCCCAGCTCGCGCACACGATCATTGTCGAGAACGACTGGCTTGATATCGGCAGGGAGCTTGCCCTCGAAGTCCGGTGTCTGGTCGTTTACGAGCACCGCTTCCATCAGCCTGTAGCCCAGGTTGCTCGGTGTTCCTGAATGAGAAAGAATCGCTTCTACGTGATCGCTAACTGAATAGCCGGTCGTTTCTCCCAATTGTGTGAGCACATTAGTGACGTAAATCTTGTCGGCGTTGGAGTCGCGGATGGCTTGCGGAATGCCGTCCACAAGCAAGTTTGGAATTATTGATGTGTAGAGACTGCCGGGACCGAGAACAATAAGATCTGCGGCATGAATTGCATCGATTGCTTCCGGTGTCGCTTTTGGTTTTGCCGGTTTGAGCGAAAGCGCCTTAATGCGGCGGCCTGCTTCAGTTATGTGCGACTCGCCCTCGATCACCGAACCATCAGCCATTTCAGCGACAAGTGTGAAATTGACCAGGGTTGATGGCAGCACTTGACCGCAGCTGTTAAGAACGCGACTGGCGACTCTGGTTGCTTCCAGCATGTCACCATTGGTGATGGCACAAACTGCAGTAAGAAAGAGATTGCCGAATGAGTGACCCTCGAGTCCGCCTCCGGAATCGAATCTGTATCGGAAAAGGTCGGTAACAAGACCTTCTTCGTCTGCCAGTGCGGTAATGCAGTTTCTTATATCGCCCGGCGGAAGAACACCCATCTCCTGCCTCAAGCGCCCGGATGAGCCGCCGTCATCACCGACTGTGACGATAGCTGTGATGTTGTTGGTGAACATCTTTACGCCGCGCAGCAAATTGGAAAGTCCGGTGCCGCCGCCGATGACCACAACGCGAGGACCTTTAGCCAGATGGCGCTTTCTATAAAGGACATCGGGAATGGATTCGCGCTCGTTAGGTACGTATGCACCGACAACCGAAAGAGTCATCCTATAGATGGCGATACAAACGATAAGCGCTCCGCCTATGATGACAAGGAATCCGCTTCGTTTGTGCGGGACGAGATCTGCTGCTGTTTCCAGCGTCTCGCGGATAATCATGGATGTGACGTGGACAGGGTGATAGCCGAGATAAAGGAATATACCGACAACAATGACGGCGATGCCGGCAAGAATGATAGCGATCCAGCGTTTTAAGCCGGGCAGCATCATGCGTGCCATCCTGGAATTCAGGGTTCCTCTCATAGTGACCCCTCCCGGTTGCCGCCGGAATGGCTGTGTCTGCCACCATTTGCGGTGACGTCTGCGACCTCGTCGAGTTCCCTATGGATAACACGGACATGCGCTTCAGGAATGCCGCGCGCCAGCGATTGAGCCACACTTTCAGCGATGGTTGCCGAGCGGTGCTGCCCGCCCGTACAGCCGAATGCGATGGTGAAGTGTTTCACTTTGGCGTCGGTGAACTGAGGAATGATTTTGAAGCAAAGCTCGAGAATAGAAACAAGGAAATCTTGCGCCGGTTCTTGTTGTAAAACGTAATCTTGCACCGGCTTATCCAGCCCGGTGAGTGGGCGCAGTTCTTCGACCCAGTAAGGATTTTTGAGGAAGCGCACGTCAAAGACGGCGTTGGCGCTTGGCGCATCGCCGCGTTTATATCCGAAAGACATGACCGTCACTTCCAGGCGGTCAGTTTCGGCGCCGTTGGTGTCGTTATGTTTCACTTCCGTTTCCGGCGATTTCCCTCTCATAGCACACCGCTTGTCTCAAACACCACAAATATAAAAGGACAAAAGTATAGAAAGTATAGGAGGTTCATTGAGTCCTTTGCAAATCGCCCGTATTTGCCTTGATTTCGGGCGTTTCGCTGGAGTCTGGCGGCTGGCTGGATTGACATTCATACATGTTTTTCAGCTGCTCGGCCCACTCAGCTGTATGGCTGGAGGAAAGTTCTTTATTGAGACCGTATGCCGAGCACGTTTCCATTTGCCAGCCACTGGACAGAGTAAGCCTGGCAATTGCGTGCCCGCAATACATGCAGCAGATTTTGTGACCATCAGCGGCTGTCGCCCACTCGCCTGCAGCACCGCCCACTTTGAGTGAAGGCAGGTATTTGTCCGGTTTGGACATGCCCGACTTCAAAGCAATCATGCGCAGCATGTGACGGATGTTTCTTCCTACATCGCCTGGTGTGGCAACCAGTCCTTGCAGCAAGTGTGACGGTTTGAGAAACATATTGAACCCGACAGTTTCTGCTAACTATTTATCCAACGACCGGTTGTTGGTCCTTGATTTTGATTGTGGTTCCACTCTGTCCGGAGTTGGCCAGCTCTTGTTCCAGGGCTTCCACATCGCCCGCGATGAAGCCGGCTTTGACCAGTTCGAGATCGGCGGCGATGGGTGAAACAGCTTTATTGATGAAGAGCTCGCCATCCAGGTGGTCTATTTCATGCTGAATGGCGCGGCAGAGCAGGTCGCCTTCCGCCTGCATTTTTATGTCTTTGCCTGCCAGGTTTTGATACTTCACGGTGATTTTGTTAAACCGTCTGACTTCGAAAAATACTTCCGGAAAGCTCAGACAGCCTTCCAGCCCGACAAGCGAGCCTTCCTTCTCGATGATTTGCGGATTGATGAAGACGATCGGGCTGTTCGGCTCGTCTTCGCCGGACACGTCTATAACCATAATGCGCTTGGAGACGCCCACTTGCGGTGCGGCCAGACCGACGCCATTCTCTTCGTACATCGTCTCGAGCATATCGTTGGCGAGCTTGCGCACGGAAGAATCGAAGGTAGTCACCTTCTTCGCCTTCTGCAATAAGACTTGCTCAGGGTAGTACTTCAGACGCAATTTCGCCATTTACTGGTCTCCTCCTTGCTTCCGCCGCCGGCGCTCTGGCTGGTCAAACCAAGCTCAGCGGGCATTTCCAGGGAATATTAGCATATTCTTGACTACATTCTAATCTGATTTTCTCACGATTTCACGCTGAAAGTCCGGCCTGAACCGGCATGAAAAGGAATATTGAGCGTTTTTCTCCACTTTACTTGAGCTTTAGTTTCAGCCCCGAACACATGAGAAAGACTGCATGTGCAGCCGCGGCCACCGTCTGATTGGTTTCACCAAGCAGGTCTCGGTACGAGCGCGCCAGCGCGTTTTCAGGAACGATGCCCGAGCCGACTTCGTTGGTGACGGCCAGAAAGGTTATCTCCTGGCGCTTTTCGATGGCGGAAAGAACCTTGCCGATTTCGGCGAGCACTGCGCTGCGCGCCTCCGGCAGCCGCGTTCCTTCGCCGTTTGTTTTCAAAAGAATGTTGGAGACAAGCAGTGAAAGGCAGTCAATGATGCAGGTCTGCTTGCTCGCCGGCAAGTCCAGAACTGCACCGCTGAGATTGAACGGCGCCTCGATAGTCGTCCATGACTCCGGACGCCTGGAGCGATGCAGACCGATTCGCATTATGGTTTCCGGGTCATCATGCATCTCTTCCATGGTGGCCAGATATACAACAGGCGACTGGGATTCTCGGCCAAGCTGCTCGGCGAGCATGGATTTGCCGGAGCGCGCGCCACCCGTGATTAGAGTCAAATTGCTCAAAACTTGTGTTTTTGCGGAATTAGACAATTTTTCAAATTCTCCCGGCTCAGCTTTTTGATATCTTTTAAGTGAGCGTTTAGTATGCCTTCCCGTCAGATGGCTTGTCTATTTCACCAGTTCTATAAGTTACAGAAATCCAGATAGTGACAAACGAAAGTCGCAATAGCCGCAACAGTCGCAGTTTTGCTCCAGTCAACGACAGCGTCAATTCTCAGCGCGCTCTCAATGAAATGTATCAGCACTTCATGGTCGGGTATGTCCGGCGTATCAACGAAGCTACTCTCAATGTCACCATAGGCGGAGTCAGAATCGGCTCGGCGAAGTACACGCGCCTGGCGCAGATCAACTTGAAGTCGCGCATCATAACCTTTTCGCGCCATGCCATTGAAAACGTGCCCGAGCGCGGTCGAAGATACCTGGTATTGCACGAGTTATCGCACGTGCTGGAAGCCAGCCACAACAAGAAATTCTGGTCCTACGTCGAGCGCTACGAGCCTGAGTATCAAAAGATCGGCAAGGACTTGGACAAAGCATTCAAACGCAATGTGAAAGCCGATATGCAAACGCGCGCAGCCGAGCTTGGCTTGAGCGGCTCCCCGTTGGAAAAGCTGGAGCAGTTGAAAGGCATTGCCACGCCGCGCTTGATGGGAAATTCTCCAAATAGCAAAGAAAAGGTTCTCGATGTCAATAATGAATCGGTGCTGATTACTGGTGCTGCGGCTTTGAGCCAGTACGAAAACGACGATGATCCGTCTGGGGAAACCTATATCTGCATGGAAGACGAGTTCGGCATGTACGACGATGCCGGAATCGTCAGTGGCGGTTCGGCCTTTGGCGGCAACTACGACGAAATCGACGAATCAGACTTCCAATGATCGAAAAAGTGATCGAATTGGCAGGTTTTTGCATTTTTTGATCTGAGTGACCAATATGCTTTTGGCTGAATCTCTCAGCCTGTGGCAATTGACCCTCTTTTTCTGGCCATCAACCGAATTCGGTTGATGGCCAGAAAAAGAGGGTTTGATGGGTTTGGGGTTGCAAAGACCAGGTTCAAAAGAGCTCAGTGTTAAGCCTCTTGTAAAGCTTGAACAGGGAAGCGTGGATGCGTTTTGATGCTCGAAAACATATCCTGCTGCCAGTCTTAAGCGCTTTTGCATACTAATTTATTATCAGGAAGGCGGCTAAAACCCTCACGGCAGCGCGGCAGAAGCGTTAGAATGACCATGTATTTCGACTGGCCGTTCGGGTTGAATCCGGGATGGTAACCATCAATTTCGGCTGGTAGAAGAGTTAGGTTCGTGATGGGAATGCACAGACTGCGCTCCCATAACAAGGAATGTAAGACCGCAAATGAACAGAAGAAGAGTGGTGGTGACCGGCATCGGAGGCGTTACTCCTGTAGGCGTCGGCCGCGAGGATGTCTGGAAAGCATTGCTTCGTGGTGACAGTGGAGTCCAACGAATCTCTCAATTCGATCCCGATGAAATCGGATTGGACGTCAAAATAGCTGCGGAAGTAAAAGGCTTCAATATTGCCGACTTCTTTCCCGACAAACGTAAAGTCGGCTCCATGCTCAAGGAAATGGACAGAGTCACTCTCTTTTCCATGGCTGCCGCAAAACAAGCTCTTGAAGATGCCAAACTGGTAATTACGGATTCGATTGCCGAGCGAGTCGGCACCTACATCGGTACAGGCGTAGGCGGTCTGATTACAACCACCGGCGACCACATTAAGCTGATGGCCGGCGGACCGAAGAAGATTGGACTGCGCTCGATTATCCGTTTGATGCCTAATGCTTCCTCCGGACAGGTTGCCATTGAATATGGTGCCAAAGGAAGAGCGAAAAACGATTCGACTGCCTGCGCGAGCGGATTGGATTCTCTGCTCGATGCCTTCATGTATATTCAAAGCAATAGAGCCGATGTGATGATATCGGGCGGCTCGGAAGCTTGCATCAATCAATTCAGCGTTGCCTCTTTCAATAATATGATGGCGCTTTCCAAGAGAAATGATGATCCCGGAACGGCATCTCGACCTTTCAGCAATGACAGAGATGGTTTTGTTATTGGTGAGGGATCGGTTGTCTTGATCATCGAAGAGCTCGAGCATGCCCTTAAGCGCAATGCCACTATTTATGCTGAAATTGTGGGCGGCGGAGCCTCTTGCGATGCCACGCATATCGTTGCGCCGGATGAATTTGGAGACGGGGCAGCACGCGCAATCAGCGAAGCATTGAGAGATGCCGAAATTGATCCGACGGCAATTGATTACATCAATGCTCACGGCACGTCGACGTCGCTCAATGACGAGCGCGAAACGCTGGCGATCAAGAAAGTCTTCAAAGATCACGCATATAAGCTGGCTGTGTCCAGCACCAAATCTATGGTCGGACACTTGCTCGGCGGCGCAGGCGCAATCGGCGCAGCAGCAACAGCCTTGACTTTATTCGATCAAAAGATTCACCCGACCATCAATTACGGTACACCTGATCCCAAATGCGACCTGGATTATGTTCCAAACGTAGCCAGAGAAGCTAAGGTCAAGCATGCCCTGTGCGAAGCACTTGGTTTTGGCGGGCACAACACTGTGCTGGTCATGAAGGCCTACGCTTAGTCCGAGTTATTTGAGTTTGATCTAGACAGTTGTGCTCTGGTTGTCTTCATCCTGGTTGGCTTGAGCTGCCTTTTGTTGAGCAGCAGCTGCCAGCGCCAGAGCGGCCGGATCGTTTTGTCCTTGACCGCCTGTTTGAGCAACAGCGCCGCCGCCGAATCCAGGTTGATCGTTTTCGGGATGATCTTCCATGTGCGAGAAGTTGCCGTAAACGTGCTTGCCGCTCGGATCGCCGGTGGTCAGCTTGCGACCGGTATTCCAGCTGACTACATTCTGCCAGGACTTGGTGGAGCCCGGAGTATAAGCTGAAGCGAGCGAAGCAGGACCCGTTCCGTAAGGATTGGATCTCAGACCACTTTGACTGTAAGCAATATTGTTGCTCATATCTTTGATCTTGTTGATGTCAAAGTTGGTGGTCGCCGGCTTTCTCTTGTTGGCGGCTTCATCGATGCTGCTTACGGATGTGGCGCGAACTCTGGCCGGAGGCGCTACATAGACGGTCTGAGAAGACTCGGCTGCTGTCGACGGTGTGCCTGGTCCTCTGTTCGGACCATGTGCATTACCGTATTGCTTCTGATTATCATAGTCTTTCTTAGCTTTGATCTGACCGATAGTGAGCGCTTCTTGACGGCGTGACCAGACAGCTTGTGCTTCCGGATTTTGGGCGGTGCGCTCGGAAATGATTTTCTTGACCTGCTCTCTGAGCTCGTCGATTTCGGATTGGTCCTTGCCGCGGATATAGTCGGCAACTGCTGTAGTCAGTCTTTCGCGAACAGCCTGGCGATCGGCCTCCGTCTTGGCAGCAATCTCTTGCTCCATCAAGGCAGCGATCTTATACGGTGCATTGAGCTGATCGTAGAGGTAATCTTCGGCTTTCTGTTTGAGAGCAGAGCCGCCTACATACAGAATTCCGACGCCGGCTGCGGTCTTCAAAATGTCTTTTTGAAGTTGGCGGGTCATTGCTTCTTGAGCCAAATTAGGATTGGCCAGAAGAGTAGCTCGGTCCTGGGTCAGTCCTCTTACGGAGTACTTGACTTGATTTTCGGAAATGATGTTATTGAAGCGCTCGACTGCATCTTTTACTTGATCTTGGGCGATCTTGTATTTGCTGCTTGTCGCTTCAATATTTGCAAGCAGAGTCCTGCCGCCGGCTGCATTGCCGAATTCTCTTTGGGCCAGAGTCTTGGTGCCGTTGTAACCAAGGTCATGAACGATTTGTCCGGCCCATCTATTGAGAATGTCTTCACGCAACCTGAGCAAGTCTCTTTGCACGACAGGCGGCATGACATCGTACATGTTGCCGATGTGATTGAGAGCCGTTGTGAATGTGCTGACATTGTTGGCGCGTGAAGCTTCTGCATAAGCTTTCCACTGAGTCTGGAATGCAGCCGCTCTGGCTTCGTCCATCGCTTGCGCCGACTTCTGCATCTTGTCCAGAAGCTGGTCTTTGCCGACCAGAGCTTGAAGATTTCTTGCTTCCGTTTCGCCAAGCGCGGTGACCGGCTTGAATTCTCTCAGTTTTTGAGCGGCTGCATTGACATCAGCTATGGTGCCGTTCTCATGAGTGAAGGCTCTCAGAGCGGTATTGTATTCGGTGGCAAGTTTGCCGACCTGGGAGTCAGCCTTGAAGCCGAGTTTCGTTGCTTCGTCGGCGAAGTTGGGAAGCTTGCGCGCTGTGTCGATGGACTCTCTGGCCACAACCAGAGTGCGAGCATCGGCAACGGCTGCGACTTTAGATTCGACCAGAGCACCAGTGCCCTTGCCTACTTCGTCCAGATGGGTGGAAGACTTCTTGATGAAGCTCGCCACTTCGCTTTCTCTTACCGAGCCTCTGGCAACGTCGTCGGTAATCGACTTGATGACATTGAGACGCTCACTTACATGGTTGAATTGGCCGGCATTCTGTTCGAGCTGCTCGGCTTTGGCGATGAGATTTCTCTTGGTCGTGGCGTCGCCGACTGTTTCTGCCAGCTCGCGAACGTCCTTGGCCAGTTGGGTTCCACCCTGCTTGGACATCATTGCAGCTTGTCTTGCCGGGTCATCAATTTTCTCAATCTTGGTCGCGATATTCTCAACTGCACTATTCAGAGAGCGCGACGCATTTTCAGTGTTGGTGAGTTGACGGATCTTGGTTGTTTCATCACCGAGAACTTTGGCTTCGTTGTTCAGTCTTTCAACGAGATTAGTCGCTTTGGTTTCAGTCGTGGCCACTCTTTCAACGCCGGCAGCCTTAACTTCAGCACCGGCAACTTTGACTTCGGCGCCCGCGATCTTCGCTTCAGTACCGGCAACCTTAGCTTCCATTGCCGTCACTTTTTCTTGCATGGAAACGAGCTGTGATTCATTCTTCTTGATCACATTAGCCAGGTCATCGGCGACTCCGTCGCGAGCGGCGGTTCTGGCTGCGGCACGCACTTCTTCTAAAGCTCTGAATTCGGAGCTGGTGCGTTTGGCAACCGTTTCAGCATTGTCGAGCGACTGGGTCAGTCTTGTCAGAGCCTTGGTATCGCCTGCTTCTGCTTTGGCGATGTCGGCTACGATTTGCTTGGTGGAGCCGGGTTGCAATCTTTCCAGCTCAGCCAGTCCATTTTGAGACTGTTTGAACGCGTTCGAGATCTCTTCCGGTTTGCCGCTTCTGACAGCCGTCTTCAGGCGATCGATTGCTTGGAACTGTTCGCCTTGTCTGACGGCCGCTTCCATCAAATCCGTGGCGGCTGTGATATTGTTGGTAGCTTGTCTTGTTTTGACGACGCTGGTTTCTAGTGCTTGCAGCGTGCTGGTGCGCTCGACAGTGTTGGCGAACTCGTCCATGTGTTTTTCGAATGGAACACCGGCCTGCTTCACTTCTTGCAACGCTTTTTGCAGGTTGACGGTCAGTTCGTCAGTGGCTTTCGGCGCTGTTTTGAAGGCGGTGACTGCTTCTTCGAGCTGTTGCAGGGACTTGACTTTGGCACCATCGCCGGCAAATTGTGTTTGCAAAGCTTTGACGGTGTTGACCACTTCGTCCGATGCTTTGGCGATGTCTGCCACACCGGTCTTGATCGACAGTGCGCGTGTCGTGTCGACTGCCGCATCGGCAATGCGCGTGCCATTGACGGTAAGAGTTTGAGTAGATCCCTCGACTGCGCGCTCCAGCGTTCTGGAGTTCTTGTTGATCACTTGAACCAGTTCGTCGGAAGAAACTCTACCTTTGATCGCACCTTCGAAAGCTTCTTGAACTTCGCGAACAGCCTTCAATTGCTGCGGATTGCTTGCCCATCTGCGAGCGGCTTCTTCCAATACCGGTGTGGTTTCGGCAATGCTTCTTTCCAGTGTCAGTGCCGGGCGAGCCTTCTCTACTGCTTCGACTACTTGACCGGACTTGCTGCTCAACTCTTCGCTTACACGAGTTACATTGGCCAGTCTTTCCGTGACATTGGCGGCATCGCCACCAGCTGTAGTTGCGACCTTACGCTCGTTGTTTGCGAGATTTCTTAGAGCCGCAGTCAATTCTTCCGTGTTGCCGCTGCGGCCGGCCACGAAATCGGCAAGCGCTTGCTCGACTTTGGCTACGTGCTCGGGGCTGGTAGCTTTAAGCGGTGCCAGCACATTGTCGAGTTCTTGCGTGGCCGACTTGATCGGCTTGACCATGTCGTCCATGTGCGTCAAGAAACTGGTAGCGTTTACTCTTTCAGTAAGTTGCGTTGCATCTTGAGTGATCGCCTTCATCAAGTTGGGCGGAATTTCTGCGAATTGCTTCAGTTCGTTAACTTTGGCGGCAAACTGCTCCTGGCTGATAGCACCATTTGCGAATTGTTTGGCCGCTGTGGAAACTTCCTGCAGTTTGTCGAATGCCGGACCAGGCTTTTGGACGGCGCCTTCGAATACACCTTCAAGCTTGGTGTTTTTCGTCAAATTGCCAATCGTTTCACCGACTTCGCTTACCGAGCTTTCCAGCGTGGTCAGCAAACGGCGGCCGGTTGAAGCTGTTTCCAACTTGGCTGCATCGGCAGCCAGCTCTTTTACCAATTGTGGGTTGAGAGTCGGATTGTGCTCCAAAGCCTTAACTGCATTTACCAGTTCGTCGGATTTACTGCCGCCGCGAGCAACGTCGTCTGCCAGAACTTTGATTCTCTGCAGCAGTTTTGCTTCTTCAGATGTTTTTGCCAAGCCGGTATTGAGTGTCTCGAGCTTGGTGCCGATATCAGTGACGGATTTGTCTACGGTGAGTCCGAAGCGTTCTATAGATGTAGAGCGTTCGACGCTGTTGAGCAAGCGATTGCCGAAAGCCGAAAGCTCGTTGGCATGTTCGCCGGCCTGAGTGGTGGATGCCTTGATGGCATCGATAAAGGCGGTGCGCGCTTCCGGACCGCCATGGACCAGTGCTTCAGCCGCTTTTTGAACCTTGGTGAGACTGGTGCCTTCAGGCAGAAGACGTGTGACTGCTTCGGTAAATTCCGTTGTGGCAGTTTTTGCTGCGACTTTGCTGGCATCTGTGATGGCAGTCGAGGTGAAGGTTGCCGGTCTGGCTTCTCTGTAGAAGCCGGCCAGGTTCTTGAACAGGTTGCCGTCTTGAGCGGCCAGTTCGGTCGTTCTCAAGCCGAAAGTACCGGCTGTCGGGCCGGTGACTCCAATCCTGTCGGTCAAATTGACGACACGCTGACCAAGATTGTCTGCCGTTTGCAGACCACGCTGACCAAGATTGTCGGCCAGTTTGACGCCTTGCTGCGCCAGATTGTCGGCTCCGGCAACGAAGCGGCGGCCGATACCGACACTTTCAGTTATTGTGGCTGCCGTTGTGCCCTCTTGGGCGAATCCGTGTGAGCCAATTTTGGCTGCATCATCTGCGGTGGTCAGGAATTGACGCCCGACCGTCATGACTCGGCCTTCGGATAAGGCGACGTTTTCGCTCAAGGAAAGAGCGCGGTTGGCAATCGTGCCGCCACGGATGTCGCGAACGATGGCGCTTGTGCCCTTGGTGGTTAAAGAGGTACCGGCGCCCAGCGTGGCAACAAAGCTCAAATTGTTACCGGCAAAACGCATTTTGTCGTCGAACGTGCCTGTTGTCCAACCTTCAACCCATTTATTGCTCAGGGTTCCCAGGTTCTTTCTGCCTTGCTCAGAGAAAGGATTGAGAGCCGGGGCTGCATGAGCGACATCTCCGGCTGTTCTGGAAAGGGAGGCGCTGACGCTGTGACCGGCCTCTAGAGAAGCTACCGAACCCAGATCAGCTTCGCGCGCGAGGGTAGCTTTATCCTTCTTAAAGACGCTGTTGACCTGGTCCCAGAGACCGCCGCCAAAACCACTGACTAAGCTGGTGCTGGCGCTGAGGAAGGTCGAGTTATCCGGCTTGGGCTTAGCCGCCTCGGTTTTGAGCATTTGATCGGCATTTGTAAGCGCATCGTTGAAACTGCTGCTTACTACAGAATTAAAGTTCAATCCAGATACTGGTTTTGGGGTGGCTTCGGTTTCGGTTTCGGACGCATTAGCAAGCTGCGGGTTGTTTCCATCCCCAGCGTTGGTGGCCGTATTTATACCGAATCGATTGCTCATTGCTGCCCTAAATGCCTCTACGCGCCTGCCGTTTCAGGTTTAATTCTCGTAGTTCCGGCGTCTTTAGCACCCCTAAACTGTGGTGGCTTTGAACGCATATATCCGAGGTGGCAAGGAATTCGACAGTTCGAGGGGAACTTTTAACCCAGAATAATGCCAACTGCGCCCAATTTTGATGGGGAAAATACGCATGTCAGGAGGTGGACCCCCAGGAGCGGATCAGATTTAATATAAATACTGATCTAAATCTATAAATTCCCTAAAAAGCACCCCATTAACCCCATGACAACCCCGAGAGGGCGGCAGCGGGTGCGATGAGAGCCAGAATCAGAAGGAAAAAATATGGGAAAACGGCAACGGCGTTAAAATGAAGACCCGCATAGAGCGTGGTCATCAGCACTACAAGGACGGGTATACCGAATTGAGCCTCCTGGAAAATATAGACAATATCCTGGAAAAGGACCCGGCAGCCCGAAGCAGGCTGGAGGTCATCCTCTGTTATCCGGGATTTCATGCCCTCGTGGCTCACAAACTGTCCAATTTTCTCTGGCGCAGGGGGCTGACGACGCCCGCCCGTTGCGTCTCTCAGGCTGCCCGCGTGCTTACCGGCATCGAAATTCACCCGGGAGCGACCGTCGGCCGGCGCGTCTTTATAGATCACGGCATGGGGGTCGTTGTTGGAGAAACAACAATAATCGGCGATGACGTCGTTATTTACCAGGGAGTCACTCTGGGAGCCGGCGCGGCCGCCCGCATGGGCTCTGCCAGCCGCGGCAAAAAACGCCATCCGACCCTGGGAAATGGAGTGGTGGTCGGCTCCGGCGCCGAGATACAGGGCGATATTGTGGTCGGCGACAACGTGCGCGTGGCTTCCGGTTCCATAGTTCTCAAAGACGTGCCGCCCAACTCGGTTGTGGTGGGAGTCCCAGGGCGCGTTATCTACAGAGACGGGGTGAAGGTTACCAGCGAGTCAGTGCCCGATATTGAGGCGGAAGCCATCAAGAGCCTGAAACGGCGCCTGGAAAAACTCGAACATATGCTGGCCGCATCACCAGACTTGAACAAAGAGTCCTTCGAGGTGCCCACAGACGACTTTTCGACAGGCGACCTCAAGGATATGGATGTGGTCGATGACGGTGCCGACCCTGTTGATGTCTTCCTCCATGGCGCCGGCATTTAAGAACCCGGTCCGGCAGCAGTAAAAACGGCTTTTTAAGTGGGTAGAATAAGGGTGTCCACTTGTTCGCGCGTTTTTCGGCCTTTGAAACCGTTGTGAGGGGCAATTGGGGTTGGGCCGACATGAATATAAGACTGTTAGATATACGCCACCGAGATAGTTAGCGGGTGGAACTAGGAAAGGAATGATTACCGCATGGTAGAAAGCGAGCTTGAAAAAGCATTTTCGACACTGGCGCAGGCCTTCACTGTAACTGAGACGGAATTGACCGAAGAGATTTCCGTCATCGAGCAGCAGATTACAAACTTGAAAGATAGAATCGCCCAGCTCAACGGCAAGCAGCAGACGCTGGCGCACGATAAGTCTTCAATCGAGGAAATGTTCAATCGCTATTGTGCCACCGAGGGTGGTGCAGCTAAGGTAGAATTCTAAAACGGTCTGGATAAGCGCCAGAAAGTGGTCTCAATCTTGCCAGTCTCGCGAAGAGCTGTTTTTTCGATGGACCGCCGTCGATAGGGTTGGAGTAATGTCATTTGACCGTTAAGAGTCTCAAGTAATGTCCGGCAGTTGTCCTTTATGTGGTGCACCATTAAACCTTGGGCTCAACTTTTGCGTCGTTTGCGGCAGACGTGCAATAGGAAATGAATCAAGCAAAATCGTCGGGCTGAGATCGGCCAGCAGGGCTTCCGATCTTACGCAGAAAATTGATCTCAACGATCCCAGATTCAAGGGCACCAATAAAAAGAAAACACCTCTAAGATTCCGCAAGGTACGCGGATTGTGGACGCAAGTTGTCTACGTGTTTTTGGGCGTCTCGCTCTTTTTCTGCGCGATAAGATATGTGCTCGAACCCAAGAGTTTTACAGCGCATGTTCAACGAACCGTGCACATGGTTATGGAAAAAACTCCGCTGCAACACGTGCAGGGAATGCTTGGCTTGAAGCCGGAAGTGAAGAAGAAACCACCGGCCAAGCCGCCTGCCAAAAAGGTCAAGAAAAGAAAGACGCGCGCCCATCGATATCACAAATATCAGTAAGTCAGATGCGTACGGAAAGCGAACAGCAGCTTACTTGGACAGAGGAGCGCAGGGCGCCGAGGAGGCGGCCTAAGCGAGTGTCGGATGCGCGCGGAGGGTGAAGCGAAGCAGAGCCTGGAGCGCTTACAAGAGATTGCCGCCCCTACGATTTTTCGTCCGGAACTAAGGCGACAATGCCCATTTCGAAGAGGATCTCCAGTTCTTCTACCGTCCAGCTCTTCTTCACTTTTGGTGAATGGTGAAGATTGGCTCTGATCATTTTGCCGCCAGCCCCGGTAACTTCATAGACATACTCCTTCTCGAAGTAAGGTGGGGCCTTGACCTTCAAGAGTTGTCCCTTTTTCAGTTCGGGAAGCATTGGCGATTCTACCTGTCTGACTATCCGGCCGCGTGCGCCAGTGCCTTTCGTCCGATCTCAGCCATTTGCTTTTGACTGGTTCCGCCCGTTATTTGATAGGTTTTTGCATCACGCATCAGTTTTTCCACCGGATATTCTCTGGAATATCCATATCCGCCGAAGATCTGAACGGCGTCTGTGGTTATTCGCATTGCCGCTTCCTGGGCGAATACTTTGGCTTGCTCGGCTGATTCGAAATCATCTTCATTCTGGTCCATGAGCTGGCAACCTTTGTAGGTAAGCAGCTTGGCCACTTCGATGTCTTTGGCCATATCGGCCATCATGAATGCCACTGCTTGATGGTCGCCGATTGGACGCCCGAAAGTTTTTCTTTCTTTTGCATAAGCGATCGAGTGAGTGAGAGCGGCTTTCGATATGCCAATCGCGCTGGCGGCAAACAATAGATAAGCGCGAGGAAGGACGAAGGCCAAGATTTGGTCTGCACCACCTGCAGTGCCGACCAGATGCTCCTCGCTCAGTTTTACCCCCTTCAATTCAAAATCTACCGTGCCGAGACATTTGCGTCCCAGCCTGTTGACTGCTTTTCCTTTTTTCACGCCGGCTGCTTTGCTGTCTACCACAACAAGAGTTGCTCCGCCGGAGCTGTCTTTCGCCTTGAGAATGAACCAATCGCAGTGATCGCCTGCCACCACGCGGGCATGTCCTGTCAATTCAATTTCGGCGCCGGTTTTTTTCGCGACCGGCAACGACTCTTCACCGCATGCAGTATCGAGCATGCTTTCTGCAAAACCGGCAAAGGAAAGTTTTTCCAAAAGCGGTTGAACAAATTTTGTTATGCGCGAGCTGTTGTTTTCTTTGATGAGCGGCAAAATGGCGATTGCGCTTGCCTCTACATATCCGGCAATGGCGTTGCAACCAGTGGCCAGCTCCTCTTGAATGAGGGCGGTCTCGAAGAATGGCAGGGACAAACCGCCTGCACTCTCGGGCGCCATCACGTTGGTCAGTCCGGCTTCGAAGGCTTTGCCCAGAACATCGAGCGGCGCATCGCCCTTCTCGTCAAAATGGGCTGCTTTAGGGGCAAGCTCGCGAACCGCAAAGTCGCGGGCCAGCTTTTGAAACTCTTTTTGTTCTTCACTTAAATTGAATTCAGACATATTTGAACCATTGTTTGGGCAACCGACTGACTGGATGGAAGGCATATTCTAGTGGTTATCAGGCTGTATCTCAACAAATAAGGCAGGTTTGCAGCATTTGATAAACTCTGGTTTATACAATTGTGAAAAGGCTTCTCTTGACCAGTGATGGAAGGGTAGTCATGATTACGAGGATCGCTTGCTTGCTTGTCAACAGGCAGGGCGGGAATCCCACCGTATTCAGAAGATCTATGGTTCTGGTTGCTCCATCAATTTTGTCGGCCGACTTCGCCAATCTCGGCGCCGACATCAAGCGCGTCGAGGAAGCTAATGCCGACTGGATTCATGTCGATGTCATGGATGGTCACTTCGTGCCCAATTTGACCATCGGCGCGCCGGTCGTGAAGAGCCTGAGAAAAACCACCAAGTTGCCGTTCGACGTCCATCTGATGATCACGGACCCCGATTTGTATTTGCAAGACTTCGCCGATGCCGGCGCCGATTACATCACCGTGCATTCGGAAGCATGCGTTCATTTGCAGCGCACCCTTTCGCATATTCGCAGTCTGGGCAAAAAACCTGGTGTGGCGCTGAACCCGGCCACTCCGGCAGATCATTTGAAGTATGTTCTGGAAGATATCGACCTGGTTCTTGTAATGTCGGTAAACCCGGGCTTCGGCGGGCAAAAGTTCTTGCCTGCAGTGCTTCCGAAAATTGCCAGGGTGCGCGAGATGTTCAACGAAATCGGCCGCAAGGACGTAAGAATTTCAGTCGACGGCGGTATCAATGCCGATACCGCAAAACAATGCATCGATCATGGTGCAAATGTGCTGGTAGCAGGAAAGAGTGTATACGGAGCAGCCGACCTGAAGGTTGCCATCTCGCAGATAAAGCAAGAAAAAGTCTCAGTATGAAGGAGCGAAGAATGGCTGGCGAAAAGCGTTTTAAAAACACGGCAAGGGCGACCCTGCTATGGGCAGCGGCTATTGCCTGCATTGCTCCGGCTGTCGCAAAAGACGACGACTTCATTATGGATACCGACGGCATCGGCAGAAGCAATAACGGCGTGGTCACCTCCGACCAGTTCTTGGAATTGGGAATGCCCACATCCAATGCCCTGCGTCTTGAAGGTGAACAGTCCATGCGCATCGGCAATCTCGATCGCGCCTTGACGGTATTGCAGCGCTCGGTTGAAATGGCTCCAATGGACATCGACGGACGCATTATGTATGCAGAAGCGCTCGAAAAGAAGCTCCTGAAACAGAAGAAGCGCGACCCCAAACTCTATAACTTCATTATCAAGCAATGGCTCTATGTGGCCAAGAAAGCCGAATTTGCCGACCAGCAGATGCAGGGCGCCAGTCACCTGCAAGGATTGACCGGCACCCGTCCGGGACGCTGGGAGAAAGAGAAGAAATTCCTGGCCCGCGTTCTTGTGCCGGAAGATGAGCCGGTCAAAATCGGACATCCTTCTGCACCGAAGAAGAAAAGCGAAGACATGTAGTACTGCTGCAATCGCATTCAAGTATCGGGGACCGGCCGCAACGCCGGTCCTTTTCTTTGCCGGTCCAGGCTCTGCGTTTTCAGCCTGCTGCAGACTCTGTCTTTCTCTTTGCTGCCGCCCACTTGATCATGTTTTTGATCATGCGCACAATGCCATAAATCGTCGAGATAATTCCGACAATCATCCAGGTCCATGGAGAATGCTGCTTGGCCAGGTGCGTGTGCACGTGGGCCATCTGCTCAGTTGCTGTTTGCGAAAACGCAGAGGCATAAGGAGATTTAGCATCGGTCAACTGTTGTCTGGCTTTGGCCATCTCTGTGGTAAGGGTTTCCACCGGAAGAAACGTGGCGACCAGAAGAACGAATCCGATCACCACATTCAACACGCCAAAGACAAGCCAGGGCCAACTTGGTTTCCAAAAAATCAGAAGAGGAAAGAAACCGATAAGCAAAAGCGCGTCCGGCACCCACATATAAGGACTGTCGGCCGGCACGACAAAGGCCAGGGCAAATCCAAGAATCCAGAGAACTGCCGAGACTATGCCGGCTATCTTGCTGGCGGACATGTGTTTCCCCTTCTCGGCAGCCTCGCTCATCAATTCTCACCCCAGGTCACTTTCATTATTTCGATCATGGAACTGAAATCTCTGGGAATTTCCTCTTTTGACTTCATCGTCTCGGCGACAAAACCAGCAAATTCCACTTTATCAAAATTTCCCAGCGATTTTTCTTTCCAGATTTTGTTCAATACCTGCGTTCTTCTTTGTCCTGCGGCAAACTGGTCTTTCTTGATTGGTTCGAATTCAATCAATGAAGGAGCATTCTCCCCGGTCATCGATTGCAAATAACGGTTCAAAAACTGAACAAATCGGGAAATTTCGAAAGTGTCCTCGATCTCTCCTGAGGGCAGACTAAAGAGTAAGTCACCTGCGTGCTTGTGCTGCGAAATGATTTCATACTGACTCTCTGCGTCGCCATCGAGCAGGCAGGCAATCGGCAGATTCGTCGTTTCCCTCAAAGCGAGAAATCGCTTAGCCACCTGATTGGCGCCTCCGCCAGACAGCATGAGAATGCGCTTTTCACTGATTTGAAAATCGGACAAAAGTGCAAAATGCGGTATAAGAATTGCTTCCGTCTGGCCTTCGACAATAAGCAGTCTCTCGGGCAGAAAATCCGGCGGCAATTGGCTGCGCATCTCATCGAGATGATCCTTGAATATTCTTGTCGCCAGTTCTACAAGCGCACCACATTCGATGGCAGAAGAAAAATCATGTGCAGCGGCAATTCTGTTTTTGACGTTGGTGAGAAAGGAGATTGAACCGATCTCGCCCGCATCAGTTTGCGAGCGCAGATCTTCGCTATTTTCCAAATCTTCCCGCTCTTTAAGCGCCTGAGCGAGAAACTCAGCCGTGAGTGCCGCCCAGATGATCTCTCCTGCCGGCAAGCCGATTTCCCTTTCCAGGTGTGAAAAAAGCTGGTGGTGGATCTTATTGAGCGACTCTTTCGCATTAAATGCGTTCAGCTCTTTGCTGGCTGCCAGCACTTTGGCAATGTTCTTGAATGAAATAGTATTGAATATCTCAATGTCTGCAAGCGCAAATGCTAGAGCGGCAAAAGATTGAGCAGTTTGCTCGCCGGCAAAATTATGTAGATCGTCCGTGAAAAACCCGTCACGCTTCAGTGCTTTTCTGAGTCGCGATTCCGGCTCGTCAAAAGAGAGCCACTGCACAATTGTTCGATCTTTGTGAAGGGTTCTGTTAAGCAAATCGTTCAGTCTTACTTACCGGATGAAATTCCGTAAATGCCGGGCAGCGCCTGTTCTTCAAAAAACAAAACCGGCCTTACGGCAGCATCGTACCATGTTCGGCAGCACTGTTCGTGTTTACCCCCTTCTTAAGGCCTCTTCTTTCATCTAGTCTATGTAATCTTCCACCTGGGGCTATAAGGGCATGAGTGTCGTTGTCAGCGACAACAAAGAAGAACGCGCGGATGATGTAATCATTCACGGCTCGACCTGGGCGGCTATCTGGCACATGTCCTGGCCATTGCTTTTGAACATGTGCACAATCTCGATTGCCAGTTTTGCCGATGTCTGGGTAGCCGGCAAGCTTGGTTCCGACACGCAGGCGGCAATCGGTATTTGCGGGCAAATCGGCTTTTTCATGATTATGCTGGCGGTTGCACTTTCGGCCGGTACAACTGCACTGGTAAGCCGCTTCTGGGGCGCCGGAGACTACAAAGGAGCGGTCGAGGCGGCTCGCTACTCACTGATATTTGCCTTCATTTTCGGCTGCGTATCCACTGCCATCGGCCTGGCTCTGTCCCGTCCTTTGATCAGGATGTTGGGTGCTGCTCCGGCTGTGGAAGAGCAGGGCTGGCAGTATTTGAAACTGGACCTGCTCAGCCATATTCCTTTTACGGTGCTCTGGGTTTCTAATTCCATATTTCGTGCCAAAGGTGACGCACGAGTGCCGATGGTCACCTGGATATTGATGACCATCCTGATCTGCTCTCTGGATGTCGGTTTGTGCCTGGGCCCCTTCACTATGGGCATTGCCGGAATCGGTCTGTCCTGGCTGATTGCAGGCACGGTGGGTATGCTCTTCAACATTGTGGTGCTTTCCCAGTCTGAACTAAAGGAAGCATTGTCACTGAAAGGATCTTTTGCCAAAGAGCAGTCGAAAGATTGGCTCATGAGATTGCTGCGCATCGGTATTCCCGCCTGCATACAAGATCTTTCCTGGGTGGGCGGCAATTTTCTTTTGCTGTTCATTCTTGCCCATACTCCCGATCCGACATCCGCTCAAGCCTCATGGGGAGTAGGATTGCGAGTCGAAGAGATGATCGGCGGCATGCCTATCTACGCTCTTTCGATGGCGGTAGGAACAATTGTCGGGCAAAACCTGGGAGCAAAGCAGCCGGATCGCGCCGTCAAGGCCGGCTGGCAAGTGGCGGCGTTGGGAGCCGGTTTCAATGTGATTGTGGCGGCCTGCCTTTTCATTTTTGCGCGCGAAATTGCCGGAGTAATGAGCAAAGACCCGAAAGTAATCGGCTACACAAGCGACTATTTCCGCTGGGTCGGATTGTGCCAGCCATTCGTGGCACTCTGGCTGATTCTATTCGGCGCCATGCAGGGCGCCGGCTACACCCGCTGGCCGATGATCGCCAGCACGATTGTGCTGACTTTGTTCAGACTGCCTCTTGCCTGGTATCTGAGCGTCACTTTGAACTGGGGTCCGTCCGGCACCTGGGCCGGCGTCTCAATCTCAGTCTTTATAGTCGGAGCTCTTGCCATCTGGCGTTATAACACAGGCGTTTGGAAAGAGCAGAAAGTATAAGGAGATAAAAGTTCGCCTTTGCGTTGAACTTTTTCTCTTCTCGATACGTATTCAAATGCAGGCGAGAAAATTCGGCGGACACTTGATTTTTGTCCGTTCAAACAATCACTGACATCGTCGGTGATTGCGTTCTCGTGCGGCTCTTATCCAGGAGGTGCTTATGCAAACGGTACTTAAAACAGATACGAAAAATTCGAAAACTAACAACAAATACAAAAACAGAGTCAAATACTGCCTGCCTCAGCTCAAGCTCTGCCTTGTCGGCGAGCCTTCCAAAGCTGGGAAATTAATACCCATACAAGCGCCCGAAGATGCCGCTCCTTTTCTCAATCCACTCAGGTACGCGGCTGAGGAATACTTCGTCAGCATTCATTTGAATTCAAGGCATGAAGTATTGGGACTGCATGAAGTTTCTCATGGCTCCCTTTCCTCTTCTCTGGTGCATCCAAGAGAAGTATTCAAAGCCGCGCTTCTAGCAAACAGCTATGCAATTATCGTCTGCCACAATCATCCGTCCGGCTCCATGGTGGTGCCTTCTAGAGAGGATTTGGAAACAACCGGACAGCTTTTTAATGCCGGTAAACTTCTGGGTGTTACGCTGGTAGACCATTTGATAGTCGGTCCGGGTTTAAGGAAAAACAGCGTGTACAGCATCAGAGAGCATCACCCTGAACTCTGGAAACCGGCTTGATTCCGATCTATGTTTAATCGCTCACCGCTCGTCTAACACATCGTAAAGCAAAACGAAAGGCTGGAAACCCTGAATCTGAGAGGGTTTTTACGCTCGAATAAAGGTGCCTCAGGATTCATTTTGACGGTTGTGATATCGTGAATCTGCGACTGTGGCAGGTCCGGACTCATGAATCGCGCAGAAAAAAGAAAATCAATCAAAGTACAAGTCGGCAATCAGTACATCGGCGGTGATGCCGAGGTGCTCGTACAGTCGATGACCAATACACCGACAGAAGATCCTGAGGCGACTGCCATCCAAGTTAAGGAGCTGTATGAGGCGGGCTCTGAAATAGTCCGCATCACGGTCAACACGCGAGAAGCGGCCAAACAAGTGCCGGTTATCGTCTCTCGGCTGCAGAAAATGGGAGTCGATGTTCCTCTTGTCGGCGACTTCCATTACAACGGCCATATTTTGCTTACCGAGTTCACTGATTGTGCTCGCTTGCTTGCTAAGTATCGCGTCAATCCCGGCAATGTCGGACGCGGCGAAAGACATGACGAGAATTTCAAAGCGATGATCGATTGCGCGATCAAATGGGAAAAGCCCGTTCGCATTGGCGTCAATTGGGGCTCACTCGATCAAGATTTGCTCAAACGCATGATGGATGAAAATGCCGCGCTCAAAGAGCCGCAAGATGCTCATGAAGTGTTGATCGAAGCGATTGTAGAAAGTGCCGTGCAGTCAGCCGGAAAAGCAGTCGAGTATGGACTGCCGAAAGATCGCATTGTCTTGAGCGCAAAAGTTTCCGAAGTGCCCGACATGATCGAAGTGTACAGGCGTCTTGCCTCACGCACAGACCACGCTCTACACCTGGGGCTTACCGAGGCAGGTATGTCGATGAAGGGCATTGTTGCATCGAGTGCAGCGCTCTCGGTTTTACTCTTTGAAGGAATTGGCGACACCATCCGCGTCAGCCTAACTCCGGAACCTGGTGCAGATCGCGCTAAAGAAGTGCATGTCTGCCAGCAGATTCTACAGTCTCTAAAAATACGTTCGTTCAAGCCGCAGGTAACTGCTTGCCCTGGTTGCGGCAGAACCACCAGCACAGTATTTCAAGAACTCGCCCAAGAGATTGAAGAGCATCTTTCTGCCCGCCGCAGAGAATGGCAGGAATTGTATCCGGCTTCCAAAGATTTGAAAGTTGCAGTAATGGGCTGCATCGTCAATGGACCCGGCGAGTCGCGTCACGCCGACATTGGCATTTCGTTGCCGGGAACCGGCGAAGAACCGCGTGCTCCTGTCTATGTCGACGGTGAACACAGGACTACGCTGTCAGGTCCGAATCTGGCCAGCGACTTCATCACCCTTGTTGATGATTACGTGAAAAACAGCTATTCGAAAAAATAGAAAATCATCTGGGGATGCTGACGTTTGGATAAGTATCAAACAACCGTTGTCTGTCTTCCGCTGTCCAGTTCGTGTAAGACAAAGATAGCTCTTGCAGTTTTTTGAACCGCTTAAACATCCCAATGCTCCTGGGTGTAATAGGGCAGTCATTGAGATGCAGTACTTCGACGCCCTCGGGCATCAATGGTATGCATTCATCGGTGATCGTTTTGTTAGTGCACAGATCCAGGTTTCTCAATGACCGGCATGATGAAATTTGACGGATGTCGTCGATATTGACGTCGCAATCTTTCACAAGCAAGTGTTCCATTTTGCCTGCTTTGCCGACCTTTGCAAAAATCGGACTTACATTTTTCATCTCGTAGAGAGCCAGTACTTCTAATCTTGAAAGGAGCCTGGACTTTACCAGAACCTCACTGGAGATATTTGTGTACGAAAGCCAGATGCCTTTCAAGTTAGGAAGGTCATCCAGCATGGCGAATGACTCCGGCTTGATTTTTGCATTCTCCAGAGAAACGGTTTTGATCCCCTTGAGCTTAATCACATTGGGGATCAAAGGGTCGACCCATCGAATTTCTTCGTCGACATATTCGGCATGTTTTTCGTCAAAATACAGATCGAGAAAATCAATATCATCCTCTCTAAACCGGTTCAGGAATCTTGGAAAACGTCGCATGTCGTCATTCGGACGAAAGATGATGCCTTCGAAGTTTTGCCCGCTTAGAATCTCTCCTTTTGCTGCAATGTTTTTCCTGCCAGGCATGCTCAACACGCCGATTGAAACCGGTGGAAAGAGAAACGTGCGGATGCCCTTTTGTGTTGTGTAAGAAGAAAATTTGGCAGGATTCTCCGCGATGCATTTGAATTCTCGCAGCAAATTTCTTCTTTCTGTTGGTTCGAGATTTTTCTTGGCTTGCTCTGCTACTTCTATGTACGGTGCAGTCAATGGTTTTTCAGTGGCGCTCTTTTTGAAACGAAGCGATTTTATCGGCATGGCATAACCAATGGACATTCCGGCGAGAAACACAAATATTCCCAGACAACATGCCAGTATCTTTTCGAGCTTGGCTTCACGCTTCTTTGCCTGTCCATGTGTCAGTAATTCTCTGTCCGGCGCGGCCGAATCTGATGACCCGGGTGAGTCTATCGATCTGTCGCCTGCAGATTCGAATGCAACCAGATGCGAGGTCAGCAACTGTGCTGACTGGTACCTGTCTCTGGGATCTTTCGCTAGCAGTTTTGCCACTAACAGCTCGATTTTCTGTGGGAATTCTATGCCCAGAGAAGCTTCTTTTAGAGAAAGCGCTTCTTCAGACTGGTGCTTTAGCATTGTCGCCAGTGCCGAGTCTCCCACCAGGGGTGGTGCACCCGTAAGAGCTTCGTAGATTACGCAGCCCAGGGAATAAAGATCGCTGCGCTGATCCACGGCCATGCCCATGCACTGTTCCGGGCTCATATATATAGGACTGCCGAAAATCTCGCCGGTCTTCGTCAGTGTTTGCTGGTTGAACTCATCGTGTCCGGTCAGTTTGGCAATGCCGAAATCAACTACTTTCACGATTGCGCCCATGGTGGTGTCACCGTCAGGCGAATGAATCATTATGTTGCTTGGTTTGATATCTCTGTGAATCACACCGTTTGAGTGTGCATAGCTGAGCGCAAAACCGACCTGGACGAAAATCTTCAAAACCTTTTCCAGAGGTAAGCGACCTTTCCGCTTCAAAAGTTGTGAAAGCGATTCACCGTGAACAAGGTCCATGATGAAATAAGGCTGTCCGTCAGGGAGCAGACCCGACTCATGCACTTTGATCAAATTGGGATGATCTAGTTTGTTGGCTGCTCTTATTTCATTCTCGAATCGTCTCCAGGTCGTATCGTTCGTTTGTTGCTTGTGCAAGAACTTGAGTGCCAGGTTTTTTCCCGACTCTATGCTTTCGACTTTATACACGCTGCCCATGCCACCACAGCCGAGCAGCTCGATTACAATGTAACGCTCCAGGATCTTGACTCCCGGTTTGAACTCGAGAATCTCCGCGTTTTCGCTTTCGATATTTTCAATTTGAGAATCTGATTCTGTCGTCATGTGAGCTTCTGGAAAGTCCTCAATATATCGGGATCGAAGTTGGCTGTACGTCAATAGAGCGCAAGCTCGGCAACGTGTTTCGAATTCGCTGAAGATCTTCGTTTCTGAAAATTCCTTCGGAAACCGTCAGTTCTCTCAAGTTTTTCAGATGTGCAAGTTTAGGAACTATCGCCCTTGTGATTTTGCATTCGCGAACATCCAAAGTGACAAGCGATGCAGGTAAGTAATCAATGGTTGCATTGGTTATTTCTGTGGCTCTTAACTCCAGATGGCCCAGGTTTTGGTAAGTGGCGAGAATCGGAGCATCCCAATCGCCTACATTACATTTAGCCAGGCACAAATTGTAGATTTTCTTTGAACCACGCATCTGCTCAAGTACCGGAGTCACTTTCTCGGTGACAATCAGTTTGAAGTGGACTAAATTTTTGAATCCTTTGAATTTGACAATTTCCGGTATTTCGATCTGGACGTGTGACAAAGTCAGTGAATTCAAATTGGTAAGGTTATTCACCATCTTCCAACCTTCAGGGCTGGCACTGGCTGATATCAAATGCAGTTCCTGCAAACTCTTCAAATGAGTTATGTGTTGGAGCAGTCTGTCGGCGTTGACAAACTCGACTTCTTTCAATGCCGCTTCACTTTCACTGTTCTTTATTATCAATGACCAGAGGTCACCGTCGCGAAACTTCTCGAAGAGCGCAGGATGACTCCTGAAAAGATGGTTGGGTTCAAAACTTACTCTCTGCGTAATGGGAAAAGTCATCGTCCCGCGAAATGGGACGCGTCCGTCTCCCGTTTTTCCACTGTCGCCAATTTCGAAGTCCGGAAAATTGAAGATACGCAGTTTTTTCTTCTGGTCAATTGTGGAAAAGTACCCGGGCTCCTTCTCCAGCAAACCGAGCTGAGCATCGCAGCTGGTCTCAAAATCGACCTTATCTGCAGTCGGCAACGCTGCCTTGAATTTATCAGGATTGCTTTGTGCTGCCACGCCGACGGTTCCCAGATCGGCACTGTCCTTTACCGCGCCTGCCGGATCGTCGGCCTTCGGAATTACCAGACCGATAAGAAGTCCAAGCAACAACAGTGATGCATATGTAGCGACAAGCTTGAGATTCTTGCCAATCTTCACCGGTCCTTTTGCGGCAATTTGCTCACCTTTGATTACAGGAAGAGTGCTTTCCAATCCGGCATCGAAATTGACTAGATCGGCAGTGAAAAGCTGTGCAGATTGATAGCGTTCATTTAGATCCTTTTTCAGAAGACCGGCGACAATGCGCTCCATCTGTGCAGGAAAGTCTATACCCAGTGACGCTTCCTTCAAAGAGACGGCCTCTTCATTCTGGTGCTTCATCATCGTCGACAACGCGCTCTCGCCGAGCAGTGGAGGAGCACCGGTCAAAGCCTCATACATTACGCAGCCAAGCGAGTAGAGGTCGGATCTGTGATCGACTCCGATGCCCATGCACTGCTCAGGACTCATATAAAGAGGACTGCCGAAAATCTCTCCTGTCTTTGTCAGAGACTGTTGCGTGAATTCGTCCTGCCCCGTCAATTTGGCAATACCGAAGTCGACGACTTTCACGACTGCGCTTATGGTGGCGTCATCGCTCTGTCTCTGCAACATGATATTGCTCGGTTTGATATCTCTGTGGATCACTCCATTGGAGTGCGCATAACTCAAGGCAAAACCGACCTGAATAAATATCTTGATCGCCTGCGTAACGGTCAAGCGACCACGTGTTTTCAAAATGTCGGCCAGCGATTCACCTTCCACCAGGTCCATGATGAAAAATGGCTGCCCATCGGGAAGCAGACCGGTTTCGTACACTTTGATTAAATTGGGATGGTCCAGCTTGTTGGCTGTTTTTGCCTCAATGTCGAAGCGCCTCCAGTTTGCATCATTGGTCTGCTGTTTGTGCAAGAACTTGAGCGCATAAATTGAATTCGTTTCGACATCTTCGACCTTATAGACACTGCCCATGCCACCGCGCCCGAGCAGTTCGATTACCCGAAAACGTTCCAAAATCAAGGCACCAGTCTTGAACTCGAGAGTAGACACCGGCCCTAATGCTTTCGTTGCGGTCGATTCTTGAGATGAGCTGCCTGAGCTTGCTTGGTCGCCTTGCATTAGGGTGATGCACCTTTTGCGAAGTCGGTTATGCCTTTTTTCTTGAGGTCGGCCTGGTAATCCCTCTCGGATTGCCGGTGGCACAATTGATTTTGAATGACTTTTACGCCTGGCAGTGCTGCCTCACAGCGTGCTAAGTCCTCTTTTGACCAATCCGGTACCGCCAGTGCCGTCAGTCGTGGAAATTTCTTGAGAGTCTCAATTGATTTTGGTGTCACGCTTGTGTCGGTAATTGAAAGGGCAGTCAGGTTTTTCAAGGCAAGCAGTTTTTTCAATTGTGTGTCATCCAGATTTTGATTTGCGCTTACGGTTAACATCTCCAGCGACTTCAATCGGGAAATTTCATCAATGTCAGCGGACTCAAGATTGATGCGTCCAAGACCCAGTCCGAGCAGGTTGGCACTTCTTTCAAATGTTTGAAAATCGGCTTTATTTTTCTGCAGTAATCGATGTTCAAGTATTTCAACTTCTTGAAACATTTCAATTTTGCAACTGCTTCTCCTGTCACAAACGTTTGTTTGATTGAGAGTGTTTCTAAATTGGGAAACTCATCCACAAGCGTGAGAATTTTGTCTGTCAAATCAGTTTCGTCCAGACCCAGGGATGTGATTGAAGACAGTTTAGATGCCGCCAGCAACAGTTTTTCAATGTTCGTATCACAGGTGCGCAGATCCAGTCTCTTTATCTCATCCTTCCTGAATCGTTTCAGCAGATCCGGTTGCTGCCAGGTAGCTTCAGTAGGTTGAAACCAGAATGGTTGAAAATCGCTGAGAGGAACCACACCCTTCGCTTGTACCGTCACAGGGCTTGTATTGATTGAGCCGATCGAGAATTTTGGAAAGTGGAAGATGCGCACGCCTTTGTCCGTCAATACTGAAAAAGGTTGAGGATTTTTTGCCTCTTCAACACTGACCAGGAGCTGATCCTCTGCGTCCGGAATACCAGGAGGCGTTGCCAGCTTTACCTCCGGCTCTTTCTCGACCAGCATTCCCGGTGGGCGAGCGACGAAGTAACCTGCGGCAAAACCGATTGCAATTCCGAGCACTACACCGAGCCAATTGAATTGTGCGCCCATACCAGCGGCTGCCAATACTGAATTTTGTGCCGATGAGGCTTTGAGACTTTGAGCGAAGCCTAGCTTGAGCTGCTGCTCTAAGTTAACCAGCTCTGCAGTAAGAGTGGTGGCATCCTGATAGCGCTCTGCGGGATCTTTTGCCAATAGCTTTTCAACGATGGCGACCAATTGTTGCGGGTACTCCGCTCCCATTGAAGCTTCCTTGAGCGACAGCGGCTTTTCGGATTGATGCTTGAGCATTGTTGAAAGCGCCGATTCGCCGATCAAGGGCGGGGCGCCGGTCAGTGTTTCGTACATAACACAACCGAAGGAATACAAGTCGGAGCGATGGTCGACTGCAGTTCCCATGCACTGCTCCGGACTCATGTAGAGGGGACTGCCGAATATCTCTCCTGTCTTGGTTAGTGTTTGTTGATTGAAACCATCAACACCGGTGATCTTCGCCAGACCAAAGTCCAGGACTTTCACGGCATTGTTCAATGTTCGCTCTGCCGACCCGCCCACGATCATAATATTGCTCGGTTTTACGTCGCGATGGATGATGCCGCTCTGGTGCGCATACGATAGCGCAAAACCGACCTGCACGAATATTTGAATGGCCGGCAGCAAAGGTAGCATGCCGCGCGCCTTGATGATATCGGAGAGAGTCTTTCCTTCGACCAGATCCATCACGAAGTATGGCTGACCTTCCGGCAGCAAACCGGAGTCGTGCACTTTGACCAGGTTGGGATGATCCAGGCGGCCGGTAGCTTTCGCTTCCACTTCGAAGCGTCGCCAATCGAGGTCGCTGATACTTGTTTTGTTGATGCATTTGAGCGCGTAAAACCTATGCAGATGAAGGTGCTGCACTTTGAAAACACTGCCCATGCCGCCTGAGCCGAGCAACTCGATGACTTTGAATCGGTCCAGAATAACACTGCCCGGCTGAATTTCCATCGCCGTTGCGGCCGAATGCTGAGATGAGCGCGTTTCGTCTGCTAAATCCGGCATCTTTTCACTCGTTACCGACGTGCTTTGGCTCATACCATTGAACGAATTTGACTGTCTTTTTGAGGGTGCTTGCTTGCTCCGGGGTAAAGCCATCTTTTTGCAGTTTAAGAATCGACAGTTTCGGCATCTTCTTGAACGTCGCAATCGACTTGGCTGTTATCGGGCAATTTTGCAGATCAAAGTACACTAACTTCGTCAGATTTGAGAGATGTTGAAGCGATTCATCATCGACAGCCGTGTTGTTGGTCAAATCAAGATAAGCCAGATTGGGAATCTGCCCAATGGATTTCACATCTTCATTAGTCAATTTGCAACTGTTTAGGGCAAGGGAGGTCAGATTTGAGGTATGTTTGAGCTTTGTCAGTGCGTCGCTCAATTGTGGGATTGAACCACAATCCAGATGTTGCAATTGACACAATCTATCCACTTTGGCGATATCGTGACCGGTCAAATCTGATCTGTTGAGATCAAGAAAGGTCAGGGCTTTTAGTGCATTTAGCTGGGAAATATTGTTTTTGTTGAAACTTGTGTCTTCAAACCAGAGGCTATCGAGATTTTTATACGCGGACAAGTAATTGAGAATCTCGGTGATGTTGCGCGTGATACTGGACATTTTCACCCCTCTCACTTCATCACTTCGAAATTTTGCAAAAACGATAGGAGCCCCTGCCACTTCCATTTCAAAGGACAGCAGCATCGGCTCAAAGTTATTCATGGCTATATGTCCCATCAATGCTCGTTGCGGAGTGGGCCATGGATTCCAACCCTCAGAGCACCTCATGGCGATTATTTTGTCGGCGGGAAAGTCGAACACTCGAGTTCTTCCATTGTCGAAAATCGTGGAAAATGGCTTGCTATCCAATTTTGACAGGGTGCCATCCTTTTCTACATCCAGTCCTGCAAGTGCCGTCCCCAGAGCGGTAATTTGAACGCGGGGGTCGGCGGTAGCTGTACCGGCACCCGTCGTTGGTTGCGTGGAAACAGGCACGCCCCTTCCGACAAGAAAGCCGATTGCAAATCCCAAAAGCAACATCAAGAACGCGATAACGACCATCATCGTATGCGAGTCTTTGCGTTTTGCAGGTACAGCACCAGGAATCGCTACCAACGTCCTGTTATTGTCTGCTACTTCATGTTCTTTGAACACTTGACCCTGCTCGATAGCGACAAGATCGGCAGTCAGCAAGCTGGCATTTTGGTAACGCTTTTCCGGATCCTTTTCCAAAAGTTTTGCCACTACGTATTGGATGCTGTCGGGAAACTCCAGACCAAGCGATGCCTGTCGCAGCGGAGTTGGAGTTTCGGTTTGATGCTTCATCATTGTAGTAAGAGCATTTTCTCCCACCACAGGCGGTGCGCCGGTAAGTGCCTCATACATTACGCAACCAAGCGAGTAGAGGTCGGAGCGATGATCGACAGACACGCCCATGCATTGCTCGGGGCTCATATACAGCGGGCTGCCGAATACCTCGCCGGTGCGAGTCAATGTCATCTGATTGTATTCGTCTTTGCCGGTCAATTTGGCAATGCCGAAGTCAACCACTTTGACGCTGCCGCCCAGCGAACCGGAAGCATTTTTCACCACCATGATGTTCGAGGGTTTGATATCACGATGGATGACACCGTTTGAGTGTGCATACGACAGAGCAAATCCTACTTGAATGAAGATCTTGAGCGCTTGAGACAGAGAGAGCGTTCCGCGTGCTGCCAGTTCCTGTCCGAGCGTCGTGCCTTCAACCAGGTCCATGACGAAATAGGGTTGACCATCACTCAACAGACCGGAGTCATACACTCTGATCAAATTTGGATGATCGAGACGGTTGGCTGCGCGCGCTTCATTTTCAAAGCGGCGCCAGATGGCGTCATTTCCTTGCTTGTGGTTTAAACATTTGAGAGCGTAGAAAGTCTTCAAATGCAAGTGTTGAACCTTGAAGACACTGCCCATGCCGCCGGTGCCCAGATGCTCGATGACGACAAACTTGTCCATGATGATTTTGCCCGGCGCAAGATGTACCGGCGCATCGTAGGAGTCATAGCCGGGCACGCCAGTAGTCTTGTCCTGGTTGGCGAAATCATGCGGAGTATGAGGCGTATTGGGGCTCATGGTGTTTTTATCGCATCGTTGTGCCGAGCCTGGCTATTCGTCATCTGATCCTCGAATGAGACTAGCAGTGTCCAGTCTCCGGTTAAGGGGACTGAGCAAGGGACACGCGCGGCCGACAGAAAGAAGAAACCCCAGTTTCATGTTCCCCCAAAATGCAGTTTTTAGACACTTAGTAGGGGCCAGGGCCGGGGAAGCCAGTTAAAAACAGGGGATGCCAAGCGATCGCTGGCGTTTTTATGGGATAGAATTAGACAACTTTCACTATTGGAGCAGGAAGTCCCTCGAACCCAGGCCCAGACGCCGTGGGCGGATTTTTGCGCGCCAATTTCCCTGACCAGGTGAGGATTATGGTAGACACAGGTCTAATCATTAAGTCTGATAGAGATGGGCAGCCGGCGCTCGTATTCAAGACGGATGCGCGCGAGATTTTGCCGCCCGAGACCCACGAAGAGCGTATGGAATGGGTGCGTTCCTCATTCTCGCGCTTCTATGCCAAGGTCAATGAGCAGGGCTTTGCTCTCGAAGCCAAGACTGCCGCTGCTTTGGACATGTACCGCTAGCTGCAACTTTTCATTGCGCCATGTTTCAGCCTTGAGCCCAGCTCAGAGCCATTAAATGGCGGATTTATGGCGCCTGCCATATAATGGTCAATCCGCTTGCAATGGACATTTGCCGGCAAGGACAAGGCTTTTATGGCGGTCAACTCAACTTTGCCTGAAAAATCTGACAGATGCGCTCGACGAGTCTTCGTCGAGACTTTCGGCTGCCAGATGAATAAAGCCGACTCCGAAAATATGCTCGGGCTGCTCAGTGAAATTGGTTATGAGCAGACGCTCGATTCCAAGCAAGCAGATCTTTTGATTTTGAACACATGCGCGATTCGGGAAGGCGCTGAAGACAAAGTATTCAGCTATCTGGGTGCCTGGGGCAAGCAAAAAAGAAAGCGCCCGGAAATGATGATCGCAGTCGGCGGCTGTGTCGCGCAGGAAAAAGGTGCCTCGATAATTACTCGTATGCCGTATATCGACATTGTCTTCGGCACGCACAATTTATACAGGTTGCCGGATCTGGTGTTGAAAGCGCAACGCGACAAAACCAGTGTCGTGGAAGTCGTGCAGGAATTGCCGGAAGATTTGCCCGAATTGCCGGTGATAAGACAAAACGATTTCTCCGCATGGGTGTCGGTAATCTACGGTTGCGACTACAACTGCACTTATTGCATCGTGCCGTTTGTGCGCGGGCGCGAAAAAAGCAGAACCGCAGAAGCGATTGAAAAAGAAATTGAAGAGCTGACCGCCGCAGGTTATGTGGAAGTGACTTTGCTTGGGCAAAACGTTACCGCGTACGGGCACGATCTCGATCCGAAAATCCATCTGGGCGATTTGATAAGAAGACTGGAAAAGTTTGATTCATTGAAAAGAATCCGCTTTCTGACAGGACATCCCAGAGATTTGCAAGACGGCATAATCGACGCCGTTCACGAAGTAGAAAGCGCTTGCGAATATTTCCATATTCCAATTCAAGCCGGCAACGACAGGACATTGCGCCGCATGGCACGTGGATATCAGGTCGACTTTTACAAACGCCTGATTGAAAAAATCCGCAAGAAAATGCCGGATGCAGCGATCACCAGCGATCTTATCGTCGGATTCCCCGGCGAGACCGAACAAGAATTTATGGATACGGTCAATCTTGTCGAAGAGATTCAGTTTGACTCCTGCAATACTGCTGCCTATTCGCCAAGACCGCATACTCATTCCGCATCATGGGCGGATCAGCTTCCCGAGCACGAAAAGTATGAACGCTTGCGTTTCCTCAACACGGTTGTCGGCGAGGTTTCTCACAAAATCAATAAGCGCTATGTCGGCAAAGTCGAAGAAGTGCTTGTGGAGGGCGAAAGCCAGCGTGATGAAACGAGACTATCGGGCAGAACTCGCACCAATAAGATCGTAAATTTTGAAGGCGACAGCTCTCTTAAAGGAAAGCTTGTCAATGTTGAAATTCAATCCGCAAATCCATGGGCTTTGCGCGGCAGCCTTGTTTCATCGGTTTTAAAGGAACCGGTGAGAGGGTGATCAATTGATTCAGTTTCTATCGTTTTGTTTTAGTAGGTAAGGAGAGTTAGGTTTAAAGCCATGTCAAATGCATCGACAGCCGCATACACCATTCGCGAATTCAGCTCGAATGATCTGGCGGCACTGAAAAACTGTTTTGTAGAACTGCAAGAGTTCGAAAGAGAACTCGTCAGTCATCGCCTGCCTGGTGAAGAAATTGCCGAGCGCTATCTTCAAGCACTGTTGCAGCGCAGAAAAGAAGGATCCGCCGAAATCTTTGTCGCTGAGATGGAAGGAAAACCGGTCGGTTTTTTGAGCGTGCTGTTGAGCGAACAACTGGACGCCGATTTGAATGAGCCGATTGAGCTGGCTTATCTATCGGACATCGTTATTCTCAAGGAATACCGCAAAGGCGGCATCGGTGAAGCACTGGTGAAACGCGCAGAGCAATATGCAATAGAAAAGAATGCGTCATATTTGTCCGCCAACGTATTGGCCAATAACAAAGGCGGGCGCGCACTTTACGGCAAAGCCGGATTCAATGAATACGAACTCTTGATGCTGAAGAAGCTGCCCACCACATAGGTAGGGGAGCCGCATGCGGCTCCTTGATAAGGACGCGCATGCGCGTCCCCTGCAAAAGTGAATTTTCAGATTCGCAAGAGACGAAAATATTCCTGCAGATCCATCCTTGATATGCCGACATTTTCGGGCGCCCAATGTTCGTCATAAGCTTTGGAAATGGCTTCAATATTGCGCAGCAGGAAAATCAAAAATGACTTTTCTCGCCAACCCGTCAGTTCGTCGGTAGCTGCATTGTTTAATTCCTGACCGCTCAAAAAGCCGTCTCCGTCTTGATCTATAGAATCGAATGTCTTAAGCGCAAATTCGTGAATGTCCTGGAATGTCTGACTCAGATTGATTCCGCCAGATGGAACCGGCACTTTCTTCCAGGCTTCCGCGCGCGGATGGCATGCACACGTTCCATCTTCGAGCACTTCAATCTGTTCGAAGTATTCCTGTAAATCGACTCTGGAAATGCCGTTTTGATCCTGTGCCCATTCCTCATCGTATGCCGCCGCTATATCTTCGATTCTGCGGATGAGAAAGAGCAGAAATGACTTTTCTCGCCAGCCTAGATTCGGATCTGTAAAGGCATTAGACAATTCTGTCTTGGTGACGAATCCGTCGGCATCTTGATCGAGTGTGTCATATGCCCCATATGCGAAAATTTTGATGTCATTGAGTGAGGATCTGACATTGATGCCGTCCTGGGTTCTCAGCCAGGCTGTCTGCGATTGCTCTTGCTGGGATGTGCCTGTCACGTTTAGAACCCCGTATTGATCATCTTTGGAACACTGGCTGCCGTTTACAATGTTGCCGGAGTAATTCCTCTATTATCGGTACTTGCCCGCTGGCAATACGTCATAAACCAGCATGTAAACAGCTGTCCTCCGGCGAGGATACCATCCCCCGCCAAAGGGATATAATAGCGACCTTATGCAAGATCAGGCTCCACAAGTAGCCACGATAGATGGCGCGGAAATCAAGTCGGCTTCCACTCTGCTGAAAGCTGGGCAACTTGTAGCTTTCCCAACGGAAACGGTGTATGGACTGGGCTGTGATGCCGCGAATGCAGAGGCTCTGGCTCGCCTGTACCGTGTCAAGGGACGCCCCGGCGATCACCCGGTCATCGTCCATCTGTCTTCAGTCGAGCAATTGAGCGATTGGGCAGAGACCGTTCCCGATCAAGCCCTGGCGCTGGCCGAGAAATTCTGGCCGGGTCCTATGACCTTGATTTTAAAGAAGTCCAAGCGCGTGCTGGCTGCTGTCAGCGGCGGTCAGGATACGGTTGGCCTGCGAATTCCTTCCCATCCTGTCGCTTTAGCTCTCCTCAAAGAGTTCAATTCCGGCATTGCCGCCCCTTCAGCCAACAAGCACGGCAAGATCAGCCCAACCACCGCCGAACATGTACGCAGCGAACTGGGCGACCTGGTTGCCAAAGTGCTCGATGGCGGTCAATGCACGGTCGGCATCGAGTCGACGATCATCGATCTATCAGGCGACGTGCCGCGAATTTTACGGCCGGGAATGATCACTCTCGAGCAGATTGAGGCAGTGCTGAAGAGTGCGAAAAATTCCGGCAAATCAGATAAGACGGACAAGTCGAAGCAAGATACTGATTCTACTTCCGTCGCGCCGCGCGCGCCCGGAACATTGTCGAGCCACTATGCTCCGTCGACCGGATTGAAACTGTTTGCACATGAAAATCTTCCGCGCGCTATTGCTACGGCGGAAAACTTGATGTTGCGTGTTGCCGTAATGGCATTTTCCGATCCGATTCCATGCTCGGCGATAATTACCTGGAAGCAACTGTCCGAAGAACCAGCAGAATGTGCGCGCCAGCTTTATGCTGCAATGCGCGAACTGGACACAGTCGGCGCCGACTATATCATTGTGGAAGAACCGCCCGAACTGGAAGAGTGGATTGGAATTTTGGATCGACTGCGTCGCGCCGCTAACGGTTAGTCTGAATTAGTTTCACATTGCTCGATCATTTTTAAGGAGCCCCAAAGAGAGTCTGATGGCAGATATAGCAAAAAAACTCGAAGGTAATGTCGACGGAGATTTCTTCGTCGATTCGACTTGCCGCAACATGGATATTTGCCGCCAGGTTGCACCGGAAACCTTCACCTACTGGAAAGACTATGCCGTGGTGGGCAAGCAGCCCGAGGGCGATGCGGAAACCAGGAAGGCACTGCAGGCGGTGCTATGCTGCCCCTATGGATCGATTGGTACGGTCAATCGTGCAGCGCTTACCGATGTAATGCAAGACTTCCCGCTGCAGATAGACAACGAGGTTTACTTCGCCGGTTTCAACTCGCCGAAAACATCAGGCGGCAACAGCTATTTCGTTCAACACAAAGGCGGCAACTGGCTTTTCAACACTCCCAAGTTTCAATCGACGCTGGTCAAACGCCTCGAAGGACTGGGCGGCGTTGCGAATATTTTCATCTCTCACCGTGATGATGCCGGTGATGCGGAAAAGTTTGCCCAGCACTTCCAGGCTAAACGCGTAATCCATCGCCATGAAGCAGAGGCGCAGCCTCATGCAGAGGTGATTTTGAGCGAGACTGAAGCTTACGACTATCAACCGGACTTTTTGCTCATTCCAGCACCCGGCCACACTGAAGGCCACATGATGATGCTGTACAAGAACAAGTACTTGTTCTCCGGAGATTCACTTTATTACGATCGAAAGGAATCTCGACTGGAGATCTGGAGCCCGCTCTGGACCTGGTATTCATATGAAGAGCAAACCATGTCTATGGAAAAACTTCTCGGCAAGGATTTCGAATGGGTTCTACCCAGTCATGGGCAAAGAGTGCATCTGGAAAAAGCGGCGATGCAAGCCCAATTGCAGGATGCTATCGACCGAGCCTGGGATTTCACCGACCTGGAACTTGCAACAGAAGAGCGTGTGCGTGTACTTCTGGAGTATGCCGAAGAATTGAAAGAGGGCAATCAGCCTGAATATGCCAAGCTCATGCAGACCAAAGCCGCCTGGGTGAAAACTCTTTTGTAAGCACTCCGGACTCGGCTACGCCTCGCCCTCCGTGCGCTTCCTATGCTCACTCTGACGCCTCCTCGGCGTCCTCCGCTTGCCCGACCGAGGGTCTCTTTTTCCAACCTATAACAATCCGGCAGGTCCAAGTGCCTTCCCTCCAGAACCGGCACATGCTCGCCGCCACCGTACAGGGGTAGAATAGATGCATGAGTGAAACCAATGAAGAGAAACCATTGCACGAGCCGGCAGATAAACCGGTCGACTCTTCACCTGCCGAACTGAAGGAGGACGCGGCTCCTCAGTTACCGGCTGTAACTCAATCGGCTGCTGCGGCATCAGGCACGTCGGTGATTGAAACACAGGATTCTGCCGCAGGACAGTTTCCCATCACTGATAAAGCTGACAAAGTAAATCCGCCTCTTACGATGGAAGAGAAGAAGAAGGTCTGGGTAAGGCGCATTGTCGGTGCAATCGTTTTCTTTAGCGTTCTCGGCAGCCTGGCTTTACTTGCGGCCGCACAGGCGGTTACGTTTCTCTTCAAACAGATATTACCGCCCTAGGCAGTGTCAGACTGAAGGCTGCTTTTCTTCCAAAACCACCGGGCACTTGCCTTTGGCTTTGAATCCATGCACGAGTATGACGGCAAGCTCCTTCATGGCCTTGTCTGAAGGATCGAAAGTACATAAATAGGATGCGTTTTCAGAAACAGCCTGGCAATCATATGGAATATCCGCTGCTACTGCAAAAAAGCTGGAAGCAGTTTTCTCCAATTGTTTTGCCAGTTCCAACTGCCCTTTGTGCAAGCCGGCTCGAAACGTAACCAGGGCGACTGCCTTCTCCTTTAGAGCTTGAACAATGCGATCAATTTCAGCTTGATCGGGATTGAGCGTATAGCGAATTTCCTCAATCGATGGTCTTGTGCCGATTCCTTTGAGCTGCTCCTGCAAATAGAGAGGCAGGGGCAGCGGATATCGCATGTGTTTCGGAACAACCACCGTGAGCGGCTTTTCGTCGACTGACGGCATCGGTCCCTTGAGCAGAGTAATTGAATCTTGATAGATTCTCGAAATGCGCGCATTGTCGTCATCGAGCCAGCTGCGCAACTGTGTCAATCGCGATTGACTGTCGGATGTTTGTTTCTTAGCCAGAGGAAAGAGGCTGTCTATGCGCTGGTTGGCGTTCATGATCGTTTCTTCTTTCAGCCGGCCGCTTTTGACTGCTTCGACAATATGCGCGTGAGCATTCTTCAAATCGGCTGCTGTGGAACAGAGCAGAATCACGTCGCATCCGGCTTCGATGGCGAGCAACGCCGACTCAGCCATTCCGTAATGATCGCTGACTGCCTTCATCATCATGTCGTCGGTAAAGACCAGCCCCTTGAAGCCCAGCTGATTTCGCAGCACATCATGCAAAAGCTTGGCAGACAAAGTGGCAGGAAGCGGTTTTTCCTCATAAGCCTTGAGCCAAACATGAGCTGCCAGCAGTGCCGGAGACAATTGCGCGCAGTCTTTAAACGGCACCAGCTCCAGGTTTTCGATTGATGGGCGGGGGCGGTCAATGACTGCCAGTTCGCTATGAGAGTCTTGACCAGTGTCACCATGCCCGGGGTAGTGTTTTACAACCGGCACAACATCCTCTTGCAAAAACGCTTCCAGCATCGCCTTTGCAAAGCGCGTCACTGTTTGCGGATCGGATGAGAATGCTCTTGTGCCTATGATTGGGTTCAATGGATTGCTGGCCACATCAATGACTGGCGAAAGAACGCAATTGACGCCCAGTGTGCGCAATTGTTTTCCATTTACCACCGCCGCCGTTTCCACATGCTTCTCATTGTCTGTTGCAGCCAGCGCCATCAGTGACGGCAACGCAGTGAGAACATCGTCAAAACGCTGTACTGCGCCGCCTTCCTGGTCGACGCATATGATTGGATTGAAACAAGAACTGCTGGCTATCTGTTGGACTAATTCGGTCAATTGTTCCAGACTCTGCACATTGTCTTTAAAAATGCAGATACCACCGGCGGTGCCATCGGAAAGCAGGTTTCTAAACTCTTCATCAAGCGCTTTGGCGGGCAACCTGCCGACAAGCAGCCGTCCTACAGCTTTCTCGAGACTCTTGCTATCGGCCACGACCGGCTAGACCGCGTTGACCAGCTGGTAGACTTCCACCGGTTTTTGTCTGCCTTTGACGGAGAACTGGTTGACATATGTGAACTGGAAGCGTTCGCGCGCCAGGTCATGAGTGACGCCGTCCACCCAGATTTCGCCGGCATGATCGCTGGTGATCAGTTTTTCCAGGCGGAAAACAATGTTGGCAGTGTCGCCGGTGATTGCCTGACCTGCTCCGGACGAACCCAGTGTGCCGGCGGCGACCGGACCTGTTGCCAGGGCAATGTCGAGAACGAGCGGATGTTTTTTGAACGGCCAGAAATTCGTGTCTTTGGCCAATCGCGTGGTTACCGTGCGCATTTGCAATGCAGTCAGACACGCTTGATAAGCCTGCAAAGCGGCTCCTTCTTTGGAGTCGTCACCGCTCCAGTAAGCCATGATGGCGTCACCGGCGATTTTTTCGAGCTGCCCATAATGCTTGTGAATTTCTTCGTTAAGCGCGTCAAAAACCATCTGTTGGGCACGCATTACCAGGTCGGGCTCGGTCGCATAGGTTTCCATGAGACCACTAAAATCGACGATGTCGCCAACCAGAATTGTGGCGTTAATTAAGTGGATTCTGAATTGAGTTTTGTCTTGCTCGTCTCTGTCCTCGTCCATTTCGCGGGAGGCGTCGAAAGGAGGGGAGACCAAAAGATCGTATTGAGCGATTTTGACCTTGTCGCCGCTGTGCAGGATGTATTCCTTGCCGGGCGTCAAGCGTGTGCCGTTTAAGGACGTGCCGTTCGTAGAGCCGTTGTCAATCAGTCTCCAGCCGTCCGGGGTACAGCGAATCTCTGCATGCTGGCCACTGACTTCCGGAAATGGCAAAACCAGGCGACGCTTGTCGCCGGCTCCCGGTTTGCGCCCAATTGCCAGGGTTTCTCCTTCAGCTAAGTCCAAAGACCAGCCGTCCGGCGATTCTGGTAGCACCGTAATGGAGCCGGAATTCGAATTTTTCCCAACTGAAGACAATTGCTCGGAAACCCTTGTAGATAGCCAAGTGGGTAGCTAAAGGCCTGATTAGATACGTTGTTTATTATAGCGACGGACAACTTGTATTAGCCGTCTCAAAAGAGAGACGGCTAATATTCTCAATACTTGATTTCAGTAGTTGGTCCGAGCTGGCTCAAACCTTCCGCATCTATCTATTTGCTTTCTATTTGGCTCCCACTGCCTTGGGCAAGTGCTTTTTTAAGGCTTCTACCTTATCTAGCCTTTCCCACGGAGCGTCGATGTCCGTTCTGCCGAAGTGGCCATAGGCTGCCGTCTTTTGGAAGAAGTGACCGCCGCGCTCTTTCGGCATTTCGTTCAGCTTGAGTGCACGAATGATCGCTGCCGGTCTGAGGTCGAATACTTCCTTGACGATTTCAGTGATCTTTTCGTCTGCAATCTTGCCGGTGCCGAAGGTAGTCACATGTACGGAGACTGGACGAGCGACGCCGATTGCATAAGCAATCTGCACTTCGCAGCGTGTGGCGATGCCTGCTCCGACGATGTTTTTGGCTACCCAGCGCACGGCATAGGCTGCCGAGCGGTCCACTTTGGTCGGATCTTTTCCTGAAAAAGCGCCGCCGCCGTGACGCGCATAACCGCCGTAAGTGTCGACGATGATTTTGCGTCCGGTCAGTCCTGCATCTCCGTGTGGTCCGCCGATTACGAAGCGGCCGGAAGGATTGATCAGGTAGCGGGTTTCTTCATCCGGTTTGACCGAGAGATCTTGGAAAACAGGTTGAATTACATAGGCCTTCAAGTCAGTGGCAATGCGCTTTTGCACTTCATCGTTGTCGAAAGCACCATCGATTTCCGGGTCATGCTGGGTGGAAATAACGATGGAGTCGATGCGCACCGGCTTGACGCCGTCATATTCAACAGTTACTTGTGTCTTGCCGTCCGGTCTCAAATAAGGAAGAGTGCCTTTGTGGCGAACTTCGGAAAGACGGCGTGCGATGCGGTGAGCAACCGAAATTGGCAACGGCATCAATTCCGGCGTTTCATCACAGGCATAACCGAACATCATGCCCTGGTCGCCGGCGCCGATTTCATCTTCTTTATCGGCGGAGCCTTCATTTCTGTGCTCGAGCGCTTTAGTTACGCCGGAGGAAATATCGGGAGACTGTTTGTTGATGGCGGTAAGAACGGCGCAGGAATTGGCATCGAAGCCGCCGCCATGCTCGCCTACATAGCCGATTTCTTCGATAACACCGCGTACCAGCTTCTGGTAGTCGATATTAGCGGTAGATGTAATTTCGCCTGTCACCAGAACCAGCCCTGTGGACACGGCGCATTCTGCGGCGACGCGTGCTTTGGGGTCCTGTGCCAAGATTGCATCGAGGATAGCATCGGAAATCTGGTCACAGACTTTATCCGGGTGCCCTTCTGTGACTGATTCCGAGGTGAATAGATATCTGGTAGACAAGGCTGTATCTCCTTTGGATATAGCGATGAAGGTATTTCGAGTGGCTCAAAAAGTGCTGAACCGGGCTCAATGCCGGGCAACGGCGCCCGTCTGCTTCATCAGCCGTGCCCTGTTGTCTCTGGAAGCGGGCAAAATAAGCCGTTCTTGAGAACAAGGCAACTGTCATGCTAGCACCTTTCCAGATCTGTACTAGAGAAAGGATTTAAAGATGCTGTGCAGATACAGACGATGGCAGACCGGCTCTCGTTCCTGGAGCTTTACGATGATGTAGTAAATGTGAGCAAGAACGGCAACACATGCCAGAACAGTTGATCAGCAAGTGATAAGATATTTGGGCCTTGGCGAAACCCCAACGAAACGTAGATATATCCTCAACCCCGGAACACGTTTCACCGCCATTGCGTCAAAGCAAATAATCGTCGAGAGGAGTCGCCATGGCGACAGGCTATAGCCAAAAAAGCGATCGAGACCTTGTACTGGCGTGCCAGAGGCGCGAGCCCGCGGCATTCGAAGAGCTGGTAAAGCGTCATCAGCGCACTGTTTATGCCCTTCTGTACCAATTGGCTCCCGATTGGACTGATACGGCAGACCTTGCGCAGGAAGTATTTATCAGGGTTTGGAGAAATATCAACAACCTGAGAAATCCTTCTTCGTTCCGCTCCTGGCTAACTCAGATAGTCACGAACATCTTCTATGACGAATTGCGCAAGCGTCCTCGCAAGCTGCCGACCGTATCTATGGATGAAGGCATTGACGACGAAGAGGGCGGCGACGGTGTAACTCGAGATATCGCTGATACATCCGCTCTGCCTGATGAAAATGTTTTAAACAAAGAAGTCAACGAAGTCATCCGCGCGGCCATGATGAAACTCCCGGAACAGTTTCGGACGAGTATCGTCTTAAGGGAAGTGGAGGGTCTCAGTTACGAGGAGATTGCGGTTCTAACAAAGACAGAGATGGGAACCGTTAAGTCGAGGATAGCGAGAGCCAGATTAAAGCTCCAGGAGATGCTTAAACCGTATCTCGAGAGCAGCAACTCGCAAGCAGAAATTTCGGGGTGATCGGGGTAATGGTCGAGACTTGTGAAAAATATAGGATGGAGCTGTCAGCGCTGTTAGACGAACAGCTTGACAAGCAGATCAAGACAGAGGTGGAAGGGCACCTTTCCGGCTGTGCCAATTGCACGCAGGAAATGGAAACACTGAAGTCGTTGACCCAGTTGATGTCCAAGCAGTTTGAGCCAGACAATCTGGACATGCCGGACCTCTGGGCGAAGATGAAAGACCAGGTGCCGACTGTTTGCCAGGTAATGGACGAGGATTTATCGGCATACCTGGACGGCGAATTGCCTGCACCGGCTCAAGAGGGCGTTAATACACACCTCAAAGAGTGCCCGGACTGCCTGGCCAAATTCAAAACACTCAATACAACCAATCAAGTTATTTCCAAAGGATTGGAATTACCGGCCGACTTTAAAGTAGATCTCTGGCCGGCGGTTAAATCAAGGTTGAATGAAGACTGTGCTCTTATACATACTGAGCTCTCTCCGTATATCGACCAGGAAGTAGCGACCTTGCGCCATCGCGCCATCACCACTCACCTTGTTGATTGTCAGGGGTGCAGGGATGAGTTCAACAGACTCTCCAGTGTGGGCGAAGCGATAAGAGAACACTATAAGCCGGATATCCCGGAAGATTTCGATCTCTGGCCAGGTATCAAGTCTCAACTGCAGGTGGTGCCATTTACACCAAGACAAAGCAACCAGCAGAAGAGCAAACCAGGCATGCGCCGCGCTTATTGGATGAGCGCCGCCGCCGCAGTGGTTCTAGGTATCATTGGTTTTGGTAGTTTTTGGCTAATGTCACCTGGTACTTCCTCAATAAAGACTGTTAGCGCAGAGGACTACTTGATAGAATCGGCATTGGCTGAACCTGCAGGCAGCGCTGAGGCAGTGCTGTATGAGTACTAAGAACGATAAAAGGGATGTGGGTGTAAACAACCGGTCTATGTACAGGGTCGCAAAAAAAGTAGTAGTAGTGATTGGACTGCAATCCGCTCTCGTCTTGCCTGCTTTCGCTGACGAAAGTTGCTGCGTGGACTGGAGCAAGCTCAACTTGTCGCCCCAGCAAAACCAACAAGTGCAGCAACTGGAAGCGCAGTGGCAGCAGGATTACAGTCAGATCAAGCCGGCCATTGCCGATGAGCAGCGCAAACTTCAGCGCTTGCTCGAATCGCACAATGCTGATCCGGTCGAACTGATGGCCGTTCAACAATCTTTGACTCGTAAGAAAGAACAGTTGAATCAGGCTGCGACAGCCAATTATCTGCGCAAGAGACAGGTGCTCAACGAGAATCAGCAGCATCAGTTGGAACAGATGATCCGTCAGCGCATTATCGCCAAGCAAAAGGAAATGCATCCTAATGCTGGAAGCAACGAAATGCCTGGCCGCCTGCAAGATCTCATGCAGAAAGTATTGCAGCGCAAAGATCCGGGTCAATAGTCGTTCTTAAACGAGGCGCACGCGAGGCGCCTTTTTTGTTCTTCAAAAGGCGAGAGGCTGAGAATTGTGTTTGGAAAAAATCTCAAAGGGCTGTGCGGTGCTACAGCCATTCTGTCCTTGAGTGCGGTTACGTGTGCTTTGGCAGCAGATACCGTTCAAGCAGCGCATGAGCTCAATAAGACTGCTATAGAAAAAATCCACGCACTTCAATACAAGGAAGCATGTGTTGATGCTGAAAAGGCTGAAAAGCTCTTATCTGACGTTGTGAAAAAGACAGACAATAGCAATGTCAGATATGAGTATGATGACAGTTTGAGCTGGGAAATAATTTCCAATGCTGCTCTGGGCAATGAACCAAAGGCAATTGAAGCGATCAAGAAAATCAATCATAAGCCAATTAGTGACTGTGCTGTCAATATTCAGCTTTCAGGAGCGTATGCGCAAGTCGGCGAAACCGAGTTTCTAGCCGGAAAAAAGGACACTGCCACGAAGTTTCTGGAGAAATCTATTTCGGTTTATAGGAAGTGGCAAAACCATCCGGATGGAGGCTATTCAGGCTCGAAGGTACTTCAGGTGCCGAATGCGCCAACATGTTCGGCAATGATTCGTCTGGGGGAGATTTATATCAAGGACGGCAAGCAAGCGGAAGGAACCAAGCTTGTAGCTGAAGGAAAAGAATGGCTTAGAGTCAAAGGACTCATTAAGTAGCCTGTATTGCCTTAATCTTTGGTGCCACCACCGACAGTTCTCCTTGACCAACCTATGGGCCTCCGAAGTCCCCAACAGCGTGAGGAGCTTTGAAGCGATAGGGATCCTCCTGGAGCGCCATTGCTAGCCAGATTCCAAACGATGCAATCAAGGTCAAAATAATTCCAACCAATAACAAGTATCGGTTGAGTTGTTTTTTTACTGTCGTTTTTAATTCTGTGGCATCCATTTATTTTGACTGGAGACTCTGGGCGCGATCTTGTCTTGTATTCGTTGCATGGCGGACAAATGACCGTTTAACTTACGGTCAGATGAAATGTAATAAGATCAATTCAACACTAAAAATTGAATCCCGGCGACCAGTGCAGAAAAGCACCGCATTTTGTGTGCGGCTTCAGCGAATTTCAGGAGGTTAGCATGGCGAGTAAGCGTCTAGAGGGTCTCAAGGTAGTACTGGTCATTGCTCCTGATCAGTTTCGCGATGAGGAACTGACCACTCCCCAAAAGGCTTTCCTGGATGAGGGTGCCAAGGTTACAGTCGCATCGACTCGGCTCGGCGAAGCCAAAGGCATGCTGGGCGCAACGGCTAATGTGGATGTTGTACTCAGCAATTTGCACGCAGACGACATCGATTGCCTGGTGGTTGTCGGCGGCATGGGCTCGCCCGAATACCTCTGGGAAGACCACAATCTGCACACTTTGCTCAAGAATTTGAACTCGCAAGGAAAAGTGCTGGCTGCCATTTGCCTTTCCGGAGCCGTTCTGGCAAGAGCAGGCGTGCTTTCCGGCAAGCAAGCCACTGTTTATCCGATGCCTGAGTCCCTGAAAGCGCTCAAGGATGGGCACGTCAACTATGTTCAACACCCGGTGGTTCAAGACGGTCGCATAATCACGGCAGACGGACCGCCGGCTGCTCAGGAATTTGCCGAGACAATTATCAAGGAGCTGGCTAAGGTTAAGGTTTAGCCTCTATCCCGTCATAACTAAAGCTAGTCAGGCGCGCCGGATGTTAGCCTAGAAGTCTTTGCTGTTGTAAGAGGAGACTGAAAGGTGATTTCCGATAGGCTGGCAAGCCTTGTCGAACGGGCAATTGACAGGGCGTCGAAAGATGGAAAGTTAGGACCTTTGACCGGGTGTCCGATACCGGTTGTGGTTGAACGCCCGCGCCTTCCTGAGCACGGCGACCTTGCCGTAGGGACGGCGTTGAAGCTTGCCGGACAGGCAAAAATGCCGCCTATAAAGATCGCCGAGGTGATCGCCGAGTACATTGAAAAGGAAGAGGAAGCTGGCAAGCAAAACATCGATCGCCTGGCTGTTGCGCCTCCCGGTTTTATCAACTTTCACCTGGCTACAGGCTGGCTGGAAGCGGCTTTGAGCGAGATTCACCAGAAAGGCGAAAACTTCGGGGCATTGAACATCGGTGAGGGCAAGAAGGTTCTTGTCGAGTACGTTTCTGCCAATCCAACCGGTGATTTGCACATCGGACACGGCAGAGGAGCTGTTTACGGCAGCTGCCTGTCGAACCTTTTCTCCTTTGTCGGTTTTTCCGTGGAGCAAGAGTTTTATGTCAATGACGCCGGTGTTCAAATCCTCCAGCTTGGCGAATGTGCCTGGGCGCTTTATCAGCGGCTGCAGGGGCGCGATGTGCCTTATCCGACGGAAGGTTACCCGGAAGATTCGCTGAAGCACTTCCTGGAGCCAATCGTCAAAGAATACGGCGATAAATATCTGAGTTTAAACAGCGAAGAAGGCGCGAAAAAACTCGGCGAAATAACCAAGATGACGATAATGGAGTCGCAAAGACAATTGTTGTCGAAGCTCCACGTCAATTTCAACACCTGGTTCTCCGAGACCTCTCTGCATACATCTGATGCTGTTAGTTCCGTGCTCAAAGAGTTCGAGAAAAAGCAAAAGAGCTATGAATCGGAAGGCGCGCTGTGGCTCAAAGCAAAAGAGCTTGGTGACGAAAGAGACAGAGTATTGCGAAAGAGCACGGGTGTAACAACCTATCTTGCAGCCGATGCCGCCTATCATTTAGATAAGTACAAACGTGGCTACGACCAGCTTGTAACCATATGGGGCGCCGACCACCACGGTCAGGTGCCGGGGCTCAAAGCTTCCGTAAAAGCGCTGGATCTGGACGCTGAAAAACTGGAAATCATCCTCACGCAGATAGTAAATCTGAGCCGTGAAGGACAGATGGTCAGGATGTCCAAACGGGCTGGAACAGTGGTTACGCTGGAAGAAGTTATGGATGAGGTGGGCGTTGATGCGACCCGCTATTATCTGGCGGAGTCCAATCCGCAAAACCCGATTAACTTCGATCTGGAATTGGCAAAGCGCACATCCAGAGAGAATCCTGCATTCTACATACAGTATGCGCACGCACGCTGCTGTGCCATCCTGAGGCGGGCAACCGAAGAGCAAGTAAATCAGGAGACGGGAGCGACCGAAAAACCTGTTCTTACGCACGAACAGTTGGAAGCGTACAAAGCCGATTACAAGTCAAAACCGGATTCCTTCAGAGCCGGTTTTGAGCCCGGTCACGAGGTGTTTCAGCATCAAAAGGCGATCGTGCAAAAACTGGATTCATTCCCCGATGAAGTGAAAGAAGCTGCGCTTTCGAGACTACCCGGAAGATTGGCTAGATATGCATATGATGTGGCAAATGATTTGCAGAAATTCTATGAAGTATCGCGCGTGATCACGGACGATTTATCGGTCACGAAAGCCAGACTGGGCCTGATTCTTGCCACTAAGCAGGTGCTGGCGAATGCGCTCAAAATAATCGGCGTGTCAGCGCCGGAGCGCATGTGATCTAGGTTAATACCGGTCACTTATAAAAGATCGCAGATCTATTGGACGCATTAATTTGCTTCTGAGGCGGGCACAAAAGCCCGTCAAACGCTTCCGTGTACGGCACTCGGGTGCTAGGCTAGGAATAGGACATACCATCATTTTTATCGGGAATCGGCACAGCCGTATTAGCTTAGGGGACTTTTGATGGACATGGAAGATAAGTTCAGCCTGGAGCTGACGCAGGAAGAGGGAGTCCTTCTTCTGACCAGTGCAAGGCTTTTGGATAAGCTAGTTGCGGGCGTAACCATTCATTCAAAAGATCGAGACGAGCTCATAAAAGACATAATTGAAAAGCTGTCGCAAAAGGTTGCGCCGGCTCTTTCTGTAATGTCCGATGAGCTTGCCGACGCCATTGTGGATTCGGTGCTCGGCTGCGACGGAGAAGACGATCTCGACTTCGATTTATCGCTCATTGAAAGCGAAATGAATGACGAGCAGCTCGATCAACAAGTGATGAACTTCCCGATGTACGCGACCGACGAGACTCTTCCCAAGTTGGAAAAAGCACTCGTGGACCACCGCATGGTAAAGGCTGAATACTACAGCTTTGCCAGAGAATCAGTAGACAGGCTTACTCTTAACCCGTTGACCATTGTTAAGGAAGAAGGACTCTGGCGGGTTATTGCATACTGCCATGAACGCAAGGAAGTGCTTTTATTCCGTGTAGACCGGATAAAGCAGTTAAAAGAGACGGCGCAGCACTTCGAGACACCGAAGGATTTTTCGCAGCGCAAAGCTCAGAGATACGCTACATATTGCTGATTTATTGATAGGTAATTGCCAGTCAAACTGATAAACTCTGCTGTTTCAGAGTATTTTCGTTTGTGTTTCATTACCTATATGGATCGGTTATGACATTAGCTGAAAAAATCAAAACCACAGGCGGCAAGATTGCCGTCGGAAGCGATCACGCCGGGTTTGCGTTAAAAGAGAAAATCAAGAAATTGCTGACCGGCAAGTCCATCGAATTCATCGATTTCGGCACCTTTTCCGAAGAGTCTTGCGATTATCCCGATTATGGGCGAAAAGCGGCACACTCAGTGGCTGCAGGTGAGACCATGTGCGGTATCCTGTGTTGCGGCTCCGGAGTGGGAATTTCAATTGTGGCTAACAAAGTGCGCGGCGTCAGGGCGGCACTCGTTCACGAACCTGAAGTGGCAGCGCTTTCAAGGCAGCACAATGATGCAAATGTTCTCTGCTTGGCCGGCCGATCCATGGACGATAAACAATTAGAGCCGACCATCGAGGCCTTTCTCAACTCAGAATTCGAAGGCGGGCGTCATGCCAGACGCGTCGACAAAATTGAATAGACCAGAAAAGGCGAAGCCCGCGAGGCCTGGACCAAGCTTATGTAGCTTTCTGAATTGTAAGGGCGCATACAATGCGCCCCTACGAGTTTCAGCGTTATTTCTTGCGGCCCTTGCCAGCGCCGACCAACTGTTTTTCCTTTTCGGCAACTGTGGTGAATTCTTTTCGCCAAACAGCAAATGCGTGAGGGATCAATTTGCCTTTGTCGTTATATGCAGGTCCAATCAGCGTAGTCTCAGGCAATTTCGCCAGCCACTGTTTTTCGAATCGGCTCAGTACCGAGGTAAAACCTTCATCTTGAAGTGCATCCCTCAAAGAAACGCAATTTCGGTTTCCCGTGCCTTTGCTGACAAGAACGGCTATGCAGCCTGATCTCCGCCTCTTTTCCTTGGTCTTCTGGAAACTCGCGTCAGTATTGAACGAATTGCCGACGAGCAGAAAGCTCTTGCCGGGCCACGCCGCGGTCTTTTTATATGGAGTTATGTCGATATGGTTGAGCAATTGCTGATAGCGCTCATTAGATCTGGCTTCTTCGCGCTCATCATTGTCAGAAGCAATGCGCGTAAGCTTTACCAAAAGACGATTTGAATCTTCTTTCGATGGCATAGAAGAGTTCTCCGAAAAATTTATTCAGTCACTCAGTCTTCATGCACATGAAAATTGATCGCTAAACAAAGAAAAACGCGTTTGCTGCTCAATTAAGATGAATTCTCAAAACCGCGTAAAATCGCATATCTTGGCGATATCTCTGTGGCATAATCGCATTGACCGGAGTTTTCGAGGATTGCTTACCTAGCAATGCGAATAGTAGTTGCTCCCTGTGCATATAAAGGTACATTCTCGCCGACCATGGTGGCACGGGCGATGGCAGAAGGCGTTCGTCGCGCCGTACCGGAAGCCGTCATAGAGATGGTTCCCCTGGCGGACGGGGGAGACGGGACCATTGAGGCGCTTTATGCAGGCGCGGGTGGAACTCGAGAAGAGATGCCTGTCAATGGTGCTTTAAACGAACCGGAAAACGCCGTCTGGCTGTCATTGCCGGAGACGGCGATTATCGAGCTTGCTTCCGCTTGCGGCATCGCCAAATTGACTGGAAGAACTCTAAAGCCGCTGGAAGCGCATACATACGGGCTGGGACAGGTTTTAAAAGCAGTGGTGGAATTGCGCCGCCATCGGCGTATCGTCATTGCTGTGGGAGGCAGTGCCTCTACAGATGGTGGCGCCGGTGCTCTAACCGCATGTGGTGTCAAGTTCCTGGATGCAGCCGGAAATGAAGTGCCCCTTGGCGGTGGCAGTTTGGGCCGGATAGCCAAATGTGATATCTCTGCAATCAAAGACTGGGCACCAAATTCAAAGGATACAAAGGATCTGCGTATCGAGATTGCCACCGATGTGCACAATCCACTGACCGGTCCAAATGGTGCGGCAAAGATCTTCGCGCCCCAAAAAGGAGCGATCGATTCTGATATCGAACTGCTCGAAAGCAATCTCGTTCACTACGCAAGAGTATTGGGATCGGCTACCGGCCGAGCCGACTTCAAGTCACCGGGAACCGGCGCTGCAGGCGGGACTGCTTTTGGCCTGGCGTCAGCATTAGATGCCAAAATCGTCTCCGGTTTTGCATTCGTCAAAGAAATTTTGAACCTCGAGAGCAAACTTGAAAAAGCCGACTTGATCATCACCGGTGAGGGTAAATTAGACTCCCAGACAATTTCCGGCAAAGCAATCGGTGAATTGCTCAAGCTGGCCAAATCAATGCGCCGCGATCTGATTGCCGTGCCTGCAGTGGCGAGCCGGGAAATGCTCGATAGTTTGAATGGGTTCAAAGCCATAGTTCCAGCTGCTCATGACGATCAGCTGGCGTCGTTCGATGATATTGCCCGTGCTACCACAGAAGCAATCAGACAGGCAAAACAACAAGTTTCCTGAAATTTACCCTACTTCGCTTTTCTGAACATCTCGACGATATCAGTCGGCACCATAGTGGAAGAAACTACTGCGTTCTTATCTGCAGGCAGGTTGGCAGCCGGCAGAGGTTGGTAGTTGTTCGGCGCCTGCGGTTGATAGTTGACCGGTTGAACATTGTTTGCCTGCGGCATTCCGTGTCCCTGTGCGGAACCGGCTCCACCTTGAGGTTGAGCTTGAATTGGTTGATCTTGTACAGGCTGGACTTCTTGCATTTGTTGCGGAGCGGCTTGAGCTTCCATACCTTGCGGCTGGGCTCCCGTCATCGCTTGTTGCGCATCGCCGGCGGGCACTTGCGTAGCTGATTGCAATGTTTGCTGCCCGGCTGCTTGAGCGGTTTGTTGTCCTGTGGCCGTGCCGGCTTGAGCGAGCGAATCGGCGGCGCCGTCCATTCCTGGAATATTCAGTTCTTGGCCGGGCAAGATAAGACGCGGATTTTCGCCGATTATCGAGGCATTGGCTTGATAAAGTTCGTTCCAGCGGCTGCCGTCGCCGAGAAGATCTTGCGAAATCTTCCAGAGGCTGTCGCCTGATTTGACCACATAGTTGGAAGCGTGATTTGCCGCTACATCCTGTCCGGGAAGATTGATTGTTGTGCCGGGATGGATAAGATCCGGATTGCTGCCCAAAATGTCTTTATTTGCATTGAAGATGTCTTGCCATTTCAAAGCATCGCCCATTTGATTTTTGGCGATATTCCAGAGGCAGTCTCCGGCGCGAATTGTGTAAGTGCTGGAGCCGGTGCCCGCTGCCGCGGCCTGATCGCCGGGCACTACCGGTGCATCTTGCGGCGCAACCGAATCTCGTGGAGCGACTGCATCTTGCCTGGCGGCCGGTTCTGCTTGCTGAACATCGGCTTGATTTTGAGCGATTTGTCTGGGCTGATGCTGCACTTCGACATGCTGCGGCTTGGCGACGTGATGGCTGATTTCGGGTCTGTTGTATTGAACGCCGTGCAGATTGCGGTGCGAAATGCCGTCCATTCCATGACCCGCGTTTGCTCCGCCGGCTTTCAATTGATGACCTTGATAGTCCATTATCGGCTTAGCTGCTGTGTGCGCGTGCTGTCCGGCAGATGCTGCTGAATTGGCGCCTCCATTAACAGCAGAATGGGCTTTGGAGCCTGCATCTTTGAGCGAATCGAAAGTAAGTTGTTTGGCTTTCAGACCTTCCATATTTGCGGCCGGTTTGGCGACGCTCTGCGGTTGATTCCACTGAGAGCCCGTGTCGCTGACGGCTTTCATGCCTTTGTCCATGCCGCCCATGGTCGGACGGAAACTTTCATTATTGTTGTAGGCAAGAAGATTATTGTTGGCGGTTGCTTCTGACGAAGCTTGCACGGCATCCAGCGAGGAAGTGTCGGCAGCGGTGGATTCGCCGACGCGGCATCCGACATTGTCTGCGCTTGCGCCTGAAATATCGCGCATGCTGCCCGATGTGCTCAGACCATTGCTTTGGACCGGGGCACTGCTGAAGGACTGACCGCCGACATTCAGCGAGGAAGGCATGTTATTGGAAAGAGGCAATGATTGCGAAAGGCTTTGGTTGACGCCATTGCTGGAAAGTGAAGCGGGCGAGTTGGAAGCCAGTGCCGATGTCGATGTCGGCAACTTATCCGAGAACAGTCTTTGCGTGCCGCCCAGATGTGTCGCCAATTTGCCGTCGGACAATTGCGGTCCGGAAAGCATTTCTCCGTATCCGCCACCTTGTTGTCCGCCCGCATTGGAGCTCCATTCGAATTGCGGCTTGCTCAAATCCATTCCGCCTGAAACATTGAGCTTGTTGATGCCGGCAAAGTGTTCGGGCGAAACATTCAATTGAGGAGCGCTGGCGAATTTGCCGATCAACGAATCGAAGGGCATCATGTTTCCGCTCATGCTGCCGGCGCCCATATGACCAAGAGTGCTGAATATGGGAGCGTTTTGCGGCAGGATAGAGAGGTTGATCGCAGAGTGCTCGAGGCCCGGCATGCCGATTTTGAATTGCGAGCTTGCGGCGCCTAAATGAGCAAACAGGTTGGGATCGAATAAACCAGCCAGAGGCGATTGTGCAAAGAAAAATTGACCTAGAGCTTCGAAGAAAGAATTCATCAATCCCATAGCGCCCGGCATTCGCATAATCAATTGAATGATTGGCGAGATGGGCTCGTTGGCGCCGGCGAGCGCAGCCACCATTGGCGTTGCGTCCATGGGCGGCGGGGCGAAGGAGGCCAGAGCCTGTGCTTCCAGTCCGGTTGGAGCCGGCGGTACTGCACCGGTAAACTCGATTCCCGAAGGCAGAGCGGAGGCCGCAGCTGCATCGATTGGAGCGGGCACTGCAGCGCCGAAATGAGCCTGCATCTGGCTCAAGTCAACTTGTCCCAGACCGCTGCCGGCGCCGGCTTCAGCGCCTGCGCTCAAACTGCCCTTCAAAAGCTCGTGCCCACCTGCTCCGGCAATGTCGGCGCCGCTGGATGGGCTGGAAGAGAATGTTTGCGGTCGGAAATTCAGTGACATTATTACTGCTCTTTGGAAGCTGGCTCAAATGTACAACCGGTACCCGGGCAAGTAAAGGCGGTTTGTGGGAAGGCTCCCACGGCGAGCCGTCTTTCGTGGTGGAATTACGCAGAGTTTTTTTCCTTTAGCTGTCAAAAATCACGTTTTGCGCTGATGATGCGTGCTTGATAACAGCGAGGTGTTCAAGCGGTTAAAATCAAAGCTGTAAAAACTGGCAAATTTCTGCGGTTTTTAACCGTTTTTCAGAAACGGGCAAAGTGCAAGATAGCGGGAGATATTTATGAAATTGACCGGCGAAGAGCGTTTGCAGATTACCAGGAAAGCCGCAATTGCGACGGCAGCCTTCGCTTTTCTGCTGAATTCGGCTGCCTTGCCGCAATCATGCCAGGCTGCACCGGCGCCCGCTAATTCTGTGGACAAGGCATTTGCCGATTTGAAGCCGGCGGCGGCTGCTGCTCCTGTGGTCAGCCCGGTTCTGCAACAGGTTTTGAACACCTACAGTCAGAGCCCGGATCAAGCCGCCTTCGACCAGCTGGTCAATGTCATGAAAGATGTGCTCGTCCAGCCGCCCTTAAGAGATGTCGACGCGGCCACCATCATCAAGAATCACCCACAACTTGCCGATCTGGGCGCCAGAGCCATCGATGCCGGCGGCGCCAAAGTCTGGGTATTCAACAAATGCCCGGTTGCTCAAACCTGCATCATCCTGACCGGCCACCCGGCAGCGCCCGCCCTGCCCGGCAAGCCGCCTGCTTTTCCTGCTGCCTGGCACGCCCAGCTTTTGTCCATGCCGCCTTCCATATCAATCTGGGGCGCCAAGATCGTCACTAAGGCAAACCCTGTGCCGACAAAGACAGTCAAGATCGGCAAGGGCGCGCGGGCCAAACTGGTCAAAGTCCCGATCAAGCCGGCCGCTGCTGCCGCCGCCGCTGCAGCGCCGGGAGCGCCTAAATACCTGGTTATCACCGGCAACGACAGATCGACCGGACTGATTACTTTGTACGGGCTCAGACCGACTGAAGCCGGTTGGACGGCAGCCCCGGAACTGTTTACCTCAGTGCCGCCCTTCCTGCTTTCGAGCGTTCAAGGAAAAGCATCCTTTTCCGGTTCCGATATCGTGCTGGCACTGGCCTCCGCCGCCAAGCCGGCGGAAAAGCCTGTAACGCCGGCAAACGGCAAGGCGACCGCTCCTGCTTCGGGCAGTTACAAAATTGTTCTCCGTTTCGTTAACAACAAGTATTTGCTGGAAGGAAAGGCTCCGGACGAAGGCCCGGCTATGGTTATCCACCAATTCCTCCAGGCTGTCAAAGACGGCCGGCAAGATGTTGCCAAAGCCTGGTTGGCCGACGACCATCTGGCTGCCATTCCCAAATATCTTGGACTGTACGGCAAGACCGACCAGGTCTACAAACTTGTTGCCATGTCCAATCCCTTTGGCGGTGCGTCGCGTTTCCGCGTCGTAACCTTTGGCAAGGACGACCTTATCCTAGATGTCGGCATGATCAAGAAATACGATTTTGGCAAGCCCAGATCCTATGTCGCAATCAAGTCACTCTTCGTCGCCCCGCCCGATCCGTTTGCAAAAAAACTTGTGGGCGTCACCCCTAATTTCGAGCGGATCGGCGACCCAGCCCCGGTTCCGGACGCTTCGTCCAATAAAACTGATCAAAAACAGTAAAAGAAGACTCTTACCTAATAAGAGATCTTGAAAAAAGAGCCTTTCCAGCACAGTGGGATCCGAAGCTTGGAATTCACGTGACTTGAAGTCGCGG